>Ga0075363_100000133_pt1 | contig 18088 bp, 17 predicted proteins | sample EndMetdeltDD1763_FD_71470 | JGI IMG/M metagenome (GOLD analysis project Ga0075363, IMG submission 71470) | Populus endosphere microbial communities from Tennessee, USA - Endosphere MetaG P. deltoides DD176-3 | ecosystem: Host-associated > Plants > Roots > Endosphere | place: USA: Tennessee...
CGATGCCCATCATCGCGAACACCCGCTCCTGCACGTCGCGGTTGTGGATACGGATCGAGCCGCCGCCGATCTCGTTGCCGTTGAGGACGATGTCGTAGGCATTCGCCAGCGCGCTGCCGGGGTCGGTGTCGAACGTCGCCTCGGACTCCGGCTTGGGTGAGGTGAACGCATGGTGCACCGCGGTCCAGGCTCCGGACCCGACAGCCACGTCACCGGAGGCGGTCGCCTCGTCGGCAGGCTCGAACAGGGGCCAGTCGACGATCCAGACGAACTCCCATGCGTTGGGATCGATCAGGTCGAGACGCTTGGCGATCTCGATGCGCGTCGCGCCGAGCAGCGCGCGGGCCGACTTGGCGGTACCGGCCGCGAAGAAGATGCAGTCCCCTGGCGCGGCGCCGACGTGCGCGGCCAGACCGTCGCGTTCGGCGTCGGTGAGGTTCTTGGCGACAGGACCGGCAAGCGTGCCGTCCTCGCCGACCAGTACATAGGCCAGCCCCTTGTGTCCGCGCTGCTTGGCGAACTCCTGCCAGCCGTCCAGCGTGCGCCGCGGCTGCGACGCACCGCCTGCCATCACCACCGCGCCGACATAGGGCGCCTGGAACACCCGGAACGGCGTTTGGGCGAAAAACTCTGTGCAGTCGACGAGTTCGACACCGAACCTCAGATCGGGCTTGTCGGATCCGAACCGTCGCATCGCCTCCTCGTAGATCATCCGCGGGATGGGCGTCGGCAGGTGGTAACCGATCAGTGCCCAGATCGCGGCGAGCACCTCCTCGGAAACGGCCATCACGTCGTCGGCGTCGACGAAACTCATCTCCATGTCGAGCTGGGTGAACTCGGGCTGACGGTCGGCGCGGAAGTCTTCGTCGCGGTAGCAGCGCGCGATCTGGTAGTAGCGCTCCATGCCCGCCACCATCAGCAGTTGCTTGAACAGTTGCGGGCTCTGCGGCAGCGCGTAGAACGACCCCGGCTGCAGGCGGGCGGGCACCAGGAAGTCGCGCGCCCCCTCTGGCGTCGACCGCGTCATCGTCGGTGTCTCGATCTCGACGAAGTCATGGCTTGCCAAGACACCGCGCGCGGCGGCATTGACCTTGGACCGCAACCGGATCGCGGTGGCGGGACCCTCGCGGCGCAGATCCAGATAGCGGTATTTCAGCCGCGCCTCCTCGCCTGCGACCTCGTCGAGCTGGAACGGCAGCGGCGCGCTTTCCCCGAGGACGGTCAGCGACGTGGCGTTGACCTCGATCTCGCCGGTGGCGATCTCGGCGTTGGCGTTGCCCTCGGGGCGCACCTCGACGACACCGTCGACGGCGATACAGAACTCGGCGCGCAACCGGTGCGCGGCCGCCAGAACGCCTGCGTCGCGGAACACCACCTGCGACACCCCGGAGGCGTCACGCAGGTCGATGAAGATCACGCCGCCGTGATCGCGGCGGCGGGCAACCCAGCCTGCCAACGTCACCTGCTGACCGGCATCGGTGGCGCGTAACGAACCGGCGGCATGGCTGCGCAGCACGAAAAATCTCCCTGGGAATGGCCTGACAAGACGACTGCCACAGTGTAGAGGCAGCGAATCCGCCGGTAGCTTGGCCTTATGGGTACCTCCGTCGCGGTCGTCGGCCCCGGCGCGATCGGTTCGACAATGGCCGCGCTGCTGCACGCTGCCGGCCATCAGGTGCTGCTGTGCGGTCACACGCCCCGCGACCACATAGAGGTCAGGCCCGACGCCTTGGACGCCATTGTGGTACCGGGGCCCGTGCTCACCGACCCCGCGGACGTCGACGGCCCCGTCGACACGGTTCTTCTGGCCGTCAAGGACACCCAGAACCAGAGCGCATCGGGGTGGTTGGGCCGCCTCTGTGACGACCGCACGGTGGTTTGCGCACTGCAGAACGGCGTCGAACAGGTCGAACGGGTGGGTCCGCTGTGCCCATCGTCGGAAGTGGTCCCTGCGGTCGTGTGGTTCTCCGCCGAACCGCACCCCGAAGGCTGGATCCGCCTGCGCACCGGTGTCCGGCTGGTGCTGCCCGAGACGGCAGGCGCGCAGAGACTCGCGGAACTCCTGCGCGACACCGATGTGGCCGTCGAGCTCGACCCCGACTTCGTCACCGCGGCGTGGCGCAAGCTGCTGGTGAACGCGCTGGCCGACCTGATGGTGCTGACCGGACGCCGCTCGGGCATGTTCCGCCGCGACGACGTCGCCGCGCTGTCACGCCGATACCTGGCCGAGTGCCTTGCCGTCGCGCGGGCAGAGGGCGCCACCTTCGGTGACGACATCGTCGACGAGATCGTCGGCATGTTCGCAAAGGCGCCCGAGGACATGACGACCTCGATGCTCACCGACCGCGAAGCGCGCAGGCCGTTGGAGTGGGACATCCGCAACGGGGTGATCTCGCGCAAGGGAGCGGGCCACGGACTGGCCACTCCGATCAGCGACGGCCTGGTTGCTCTGCTCGCGGCGGCGAGCGACGGCCCCGGCTAGACAGCATGCTTTAGCGTGGATTGCCATGCAGCCATGCGAGCAGGTCGGCCTGGAGTTCATCGACACCGCACCCTTTCGGTTCGTCAGCACCGTCGACCTGCCCGTCTCCCCCGAGCAGGTGTGGGAAGTGCTCGATGACGCCGAGTCGTGGCCACACTGGGCGACGGCCATCACCAAGGTGACGTGGACCAGCCCGCAGCCGCACGGAGTCGGCGCCACCAGGGTCGTCAACATGCGCGGCGGCATCACCGGTGACGAACAGTACCTTGCCTGGGACCCGTTCTCGCACATGGCTTTCCGGTTCAACGAGGCGTCGACGGGCAGCATCGCGGCGTTCGCCGAGGAATATCGCATCGTGCAGACGCCCGGCGGCTGTCATCTGACGTGGGTGATGGCGATGAAACCCAACGGTGTGGCAGCACGGCTCGGGATGACCGTCGGCAGGCCAGTGATGTCGTGGCTCTTTCAGAAGTTTCTCTACAACCTGCGCGACTACTCGATAAAGCGATACCCGGCGGCGGCCTAGTAGAGGCCGGCCCACGCCTGCCTGCGTCCCCCGTCGGGATCGGAGACCACCTTGTCGCGAGCGGACAGGATGATCCGGGTCAGCCGTCGCTCGGTGTCATACGTCGGCCAGTCCTGGCCGCTGGACCATTCGATCTCGCCCGACTCCCAGCCCTTCGCGGAGAAGTCCAGCCACGCCCGCTGCATGCGACGGCCGACCGAGGGCTGCAGGCGCCGCCCCAGCGGATGCATCTTGCGCCCGAGGAACGAACCGTAGCTGTGCTGGACGTGCACGATCTCGCTGCCGTGAGTGGCACCGAGCCCGAGCAGTCGCAGGCTGAAGCCGAAGTGGTCGAACCGGTACATGTGGGTCGGCGCATGGGCGCTGTATGCGTCGGCGAACGCCCAGGCGGGCGCGCCGAACATGACGTCGGAGCCGAACGCGAGCAGCTCTCGACGCGCCGGGTAGTGCGGGTAGGCCGCCAGCAGTCGCTCCCGCGCGTCAGGTGCCGCCCGGTTGATGTAGGCGTCGATCGACGCCTTGGTCGTCGGCAGCATCGGCGGCTTGGTCCAGGCGAACATCGAGGCCTCGTGACTGTTCGTGCCGATGATCAGGGGAATCTTGGCGACCCTGCCAGCGCGCGCGGCGTCGACGGGGTGTTCGGGCAGCAGGTCGACGCCATAGGTCAGGCCGTAGGCCAGGGTCGGCGTGGTCGCGGCACTCTTCAGCTGCAGCCGGCCCGCAGCACGCCGCAATTGCCGTTGCGGCAGCGCCTTGATCTCGTCGACGCGCACGCCGAGGCGCTGGAGGAACTCGTGGGCGCGTGCGGCCCGCACCTCGCGGTCGGCGATCAACGGCAGCGCAGGACTCTGCGCGATCGCACGGCGGAAGAGTCCTTCTGCGGCCGGGCTGGCCAGCAGCGCCAGCACCGACGACCCGCCCGCGGACTCGCCGAACACGGTCACCCGCTCGGGGTCGCCGCCGAACGCCGCGATGTTCTCCCTGATCCATCGCAGCGCGGCCAGCTGGTCCCGCAACGCGAGGTTGTCGTCGAACCCGTCGCCGAGATCGCTGAGCTCGAATCCGCCGAAAACGCCTATCCGGTAGGTGATGTTGACCACCACGACGTTTCCGTTGACCGCCAGCCGCGACCCGTTGTAGAGCTGGAACTGGCCCGCGCCGAACACGAAGGCGCCGCCGGGAATCCACACCATCACCGGCAGGGACGCGTCGGTGTCGGGTGACCACACCGTCAGCGTCAGGCACGCCTCGTCGCGGACCTTCGGGTCGTCGCGGCCACCCCCGACGAACGACTTGCTCTGCGGCGGCAGCGGCCCGTGCTCGACGGCATCCCGCACCCCGGCCCAGGGCTGCAGCGGGGCGGGCGCCAGGAACCGTCGTTCGCCGACCGGCTGCTCGGCGTACGGGACGCCGCGCCAGACCCCGACCCCACCTTCGGATGTGCCGCGCAGGTCCCCCGCATCGGTGTGCACGACGGTGGAATGTCCGGCAACAACTGCCACGCCCGAATCGTAGTGTGCAAAGCTGAACGTATGACCTTCAACGAGGGTATGCAGATCGACACCAGCACCACGTCGACCAGCGGAGGGGGGCGCGGCCCCGGCCGTGGAATGGCGATCGGCGGCGGCTTCGGCGGCCTGATCATCGTGGTGATTGCGCTGTTGCTCGGCGTCAATCCGAGCTCGGTGATTCCCCAGGATCAAGGGTATTCAGATCCTGGCGTCGAAGCGCCCGGCTTCGATCTGAGCCAGTGCAAAACCGGTCAGGATGCCAACAACATCGTGCAATGCCGCGTGGTCGCCACCGGCAACTCCGTCGACGCGGTGTGGGAGCAGTTGCTCAAGGGCTACACCCGACCGCGAACTGAGCTGTTCAGCGGCTCCGTCGACACCCAGTGCGGTCCGGCGACCAGCGACGTCGGGCCGTTCTACTGCCCCGTCGACCAGACGGCGTATTTCGACACCGACTTCTTCGACGTGCTGCGCACCCAGTTCGGTTCCAGCGGAGGGCCGCTGGCGCAGGAATACGTCGTCGCCCACGAGTTCGGCCACCACGTGCAGAACTTGCAGGACACGCTCGGTCGCGCCCAGCAGGGCGCGCAGGGCGCCACGGGTAACGGCGTGCGCACCGAACTGCAGGCCGACTGCTATGCGGGTGTCTGGGCGCACTATGCGGCGATCACCAAGCAGGAGGGCACCGACGTCACATTCCTGGAGCCGTTGAGCGACAAGGACATTGCCGACGCGTTGTCAGCTGCATCGTCTGTCGGTGACGACCGGATCCAGAAGCAGGCCACCGGCCGGATCAACCCCGAGCAGTGGACCCACGGTTCGTCTGCGGAGCGGCAAAAGTGGTTCACCGTCGGGTACCAGACCGGCGACCCGAACAAGTGCGACACCTTCTCCGCGCGCGACCTTGGGTAGGCCCACCACCGCAGTCGATGCCGTAGCCGAGCGCTATCTCGCGACGTATGCCGCGCTCGACCCCTGCGCCGCAACCGAAATGGGCATCGTCGGCCATGACGGCGAATATGAAACAGAGATCACCGATTATTCGCCCGACGGTGTTGCCGCGCGGGCAGAAGCCGCCGCCCGCGCGCTGCGCGAACTGGAAGGCGCCACCGCCCGAGATGACGTCGATGTCGTGACACTCGCCGCGATGCGGGAACGACTCGGCGTCCAGCTCGAGTTGCACGACGCGGGACTCGATGTCGGTGAACTGAACGTGATCGCATCGCCGCTGCAGTCGATGCGTGACGTGTTCGACCTGATGCCGACCGACACGGAAGAAGACTGGCGCACGATCAGCGAGCGCCTTTCTCGGGTGCCCGACCGCGTCGCGGGATACGCCGCGTCTCTTCGTGCCGCGGCGGCCGGCGACCACCCACCCGCGATTCGCCAGGTGGCCCGAGGTGTCGAACAGGCAGGCACCATCCAGCACCTGCTAATCGACATGGTGGTCGACGGCGCCCCCGACAACGAGCTCTTACGTGCGGACCTGCAGGCGCGGGCCTCGGCAGCAGCCGACGCGTACAGCGGGCTGGCAGCAGTGCTGCGCGACGAGATCAGCCCGCACGCCCGCGGCGATGACGCCTTCGGCCGCGACGCCTACCGGCTGTTCTCCAGGCTCTATCTTGGTGCGGCCGTCGATCTCGACGAGACCTACGATTGGGGCCTGGATCTCCTGCAATCGATTGTGGCCGAACAGGAGTCGATCGCCCACCGGCTCTATCCCGAGTCGTCGGTGGCCGAGGCGCTCGTCAGGCTCGACGAGGAACCACGCTATGTCGTGCTCGGCACCGATGCGCTACAGGCCTGGATGCAGGAGTTGTCCGATCGGGTCGTCGATGCACTGGCCGACACGCATTTCGAGATCGACGAATCGCTGCGCAACCTCGAGTGTCGGATCGCGCCGACCCAGACCGGCGGCATCTACTACACCGGCCCGTCGGAAGACCTCAGCCGGCCGGGGCGGATGTGGTGGTCCGTGCCGCCGGGTGTGGACACCTTCCATACCTGGCAGGAGACCACCACCGTCTTCCACGAAGGCGTGCCCGGCCATCATCTGCAGATCGGCAGGGCCGTCGTTCTCGCCGATCAGCTGAACCGCTGGCGCCGACTGGGTTGCTGGGTTTCAGGTCACGGCGAGGGCTGGGCGTTATACGCCGAACGGCTGATGGCCGACCTCGGCTGGCTTGACGATGCAGGTAACCGGATGGGAATGCTTGACGCTCAGCGGTTCCGGGCCGCCCGCGTGGTCATCGACATCGGCGTGCACTGCGGTATGACCGCGCCCGACGGCGATGTATGGGATGCGGAGAAGGCGTGGATGTTTCTGCAGTCGCACAGCGCGATGAAGGAGGCCAACCTCCGCTTCGAGTTGGACCGCTACCTCGGCTGGCCGGGCCAGGCACCGTCGTATGCGATCGGACAGCGGATCTGGCAACAGCTGCGTGACGAGTCGGTCGGTCGCGGAACGCCGTTGAAGGAATTCCACCGTCGCGCACTGGATCTGGGCGGCCTGCCGCTGGACGTGCTCAAGTCGGCGTTGTCGCAGAGCTGAGCTGATCGCGGGTCATCGGGCCACCTGCGAAAAGCCGGCCTTCATCATCCCGAGGTGCTTGTGGATGGGGTTCTTCAACGTGTAGGCGTGCGACTTGGGTTCCGGCGTCTGGACGTTCGCCAGCGACTCGACGGTCTTCAACGCGTCCTCTTTGACCTCTCCGCCCTTGATGTCGCCCTTCAGTTCGTTGGCCTCCTGCTTGGCGGGACTGTCGGGCTGGGATGCCTGCTGCTGCATCTGCAGGTCGATCGGCTTGGCGGACGCACCGTGCTCCTCCTTTTGTTCAGAAACGTACTCCGGCGACAAAGTCATGCCGGATGCGTGCGCATTGACGCCGGGGATGACCGTCGACGCGTGGGCGACGGCGGACACAGCGAGCACGTTTGCGCAAATGCCTGCGGCGGCGATGGGCGCGGCGACCATGGCGACGAGGCCACGCGATGCGATTGTGTTCATGTCGAGTTTCTCCTGGATGGCTCCTATGTGGCTGGTGACTCGAATGACGTTATGGTCGCGTCGACACGGTGGCTCGCTTGTGTGCACTACCCGCATAACCGCTATTCCCCGACTTTTGCGCGTTTTGCGCACCGCGGTGGCGATGCTCGAAAGATGTTAGGCAGCAATGGAGTTCGCCGATAGCGAATCCGCGGACCGGTGCGCACCCGTGATCTAGGGTCGAAAGATGGAATCGCAAACCGTCATACCGAACCTGACGATGTTGCGCGTCAACGGCTGGCAGGTATATGTCTGGCGCGACGGCGACTCCGCCACGTTGATCGACACGGGCGCGCCAGGATCGGGTGCCCAGATCGCGGCCGCCGTGCCAGGTATCGACCGAATCGTGTTGACACACGGCCACGTCGACCACGTCGGTTCGGCGGCGGAACTGCGCGAGTCGACCGGCGCTTCTGTGATGGCGGGCGCCGGAGACGCCAGCCATATCCGCGGCGGCGCCGCGATGCCGCCTGCCGTGTTCGAGGACTGGGAAATCCCGATCTACGAGCGTGTTTCGGCCGGGCTGCCCGAGGCGGCTCCCGCCGTTCCGGTGGACCGAGAGCTGACTGACGGCGACGTGCTGGACTTCGGTGGTGGTGCACACGTCCTCGCCATACCCGGACACACCGAGGGCAGCATCGCTGTGTACCTACCCGGACACGGCGTGCTGTTCGCAGGCGACACCATCGCCAACGTCGGATCGGTGATGCTCGGGGTTTTCAACCATGATCGGGCGCGCACCGTCGCGTCGTTCCAGCGACTGGCCGCGCTCGACGTGCAGACGGCGTGCTTCGGGCACGGCGAACCCATCGAATCTGGCGCGGGCGACCGGATCCGCGAGGTGGCTGTCAGACTGACGCCATGATTGAGCCCGACACCAAGGACTGGACGTGGGTCATCTCGCGGTCGTGCCCGGAATGCGGATTCGACGGGTCCGCGGTGAGCCACACCGAGGTCGCAGATCGCATCAAGGCCGACGCCGCGCAATGGCCGCGCAGGCTCAGTGCCGCCGATGTCGCCGTGCGGCCCAGGCCGACGGTGTGGTCGGTGCTGGAATACGGCTGCCACGTTCGCGACGTGCACCGCATCTTCAACGACCGCGTCCGGCTCATGCTCAGCGAGGACGAGCCGCGATTCGCCAACTGGGATCAGGACGCGACGGCGATCGAGGATGACTACGGCTCCCAAGACCCGGTGGTCGTCGCGTCGGAACTCGTCGATGCCGCCGCGGCGGTGACCGCCACCTATGAGCGCGTGCCGCGCGGCGCGTGGTCAAGGCGCGGGTTGCGCAGCAACGGCAGCGAGTTCACGGTCGCATCGATTGCCGTCTATCACTTGCATGACGTCGTTCATCACGCGCACGATGTCGACCATGGCTGAAGACAAGCCGCTTGCGGGCAGGGTCGCCTACGTGACCGGGGCCGCGCGCGGGCAGGGACGTTCTCACTGTGTCCGACTCGCCCGCGCAGGCGCCGACGTCGTCGCGATCGACGCCTGCGGTCCGGTCGCCGAGCACAACGGCTATCCACCCGCGGAACCGGCGGACCTCGCCGAGACGGTGAACCTCGTTGAGGGCGAAGGCCGCAAGATCCGTGCCGAGCAGGTCGACATCCGTGACCTGGTCGGGCAGCAGCGGGTGGTGTCCGACGCGATCGAACAGTTCGGCCGCCTCGACATCGTCGTCGCCAACGCCGGTGTGCTCAATTGGGGCCGGCTGTGGGAGATTTCACCGCAGCAGTTCAAGGACGTCGTCGACATCAACCTGACCGGATTGTGGAACACCATCAAGGCGGCGGTGCCCGCGATGATCGACGCGGGCAACGGCGGGTCCATCATCGCGATCAGCTCGGCGGCGGGCGTCAAGGCCGTGCCCGGCTGCGGTCACTACTGCGCCAGCAAGTTCGGTGTCGTCGGACTGACCAATTCACTCGCAGTTGAGTTGGGCGAGTTCGGGATTCGGGTGAACTCGGTGCACCCGTACGGCACCGACACCCCGATGGGCAACGACGCGTCGATGTGGCAGATGTTCGCCGACCATCCGAACTTCATCCACAGTTTCTCGCCGGGAGCGCTGCCCACCGACTCGCTGGCCGCGCCGGATCTGGTCTCCGACATCGTGGTGTGGTTGGCCAGTGATGCGTCGTCGCTGTTGACTGCGGCTCAGATCCCCGCGGACAAGGGCTATCTCAAGATCTAGCGGGCGACCCGCGCGAGCGCTTTCACACCGCAGCGGAACAGGGCTTCCGTCGACGCCACCGGTGCCGACGGCACGCCGAGGGCCAGCAGCGCCTGCGCCTTGAACGCCCGCGCGGCGCGACTCAGCCGGTAGGAGACCGCGCTGACGTCCTCAACGAGAGATCCGGTGTCGCCCCACAGCGCCACTTCGGCGCGGCGCCTGTCGCAGCTCGACACGAACTGCCGGACGCGACGATCGGCGGCGTACACGTCGGCGGCGACCGCCAGAGTGGCGGCCCGGTCGGGATCGTCGGTGATCGCCTCGAGGTCTCCGCTCAAATCCAGCACGTCTGCGCCAAGAATCCGCAGCGCACGTTCACCGGTGCGGTCGGCGAGGAGAACGTTGACCTTCCAGCCGGCCATCCTGCGGTCGTACAGCCAGCCGCCGGTCGACGCCACGACGTCCGCGACGCCGGACGCGACGACGGTCATCTCGTGCTGCAGCACGGTGCTGGCACGCGCCCGAGCCCGGGTCGCCGAATGTGTGCGGTAGGTCTGCGGCGACATAGCGGGTCCAATCTCGACGTGCGTGGTGTCCGGGCGGCGACACAACCCAGCGTGACAGTTCTAGGTGAATATGTAAAGGTTCGCTTTGCCTGTCACAGCCGCGACTGCTCCTTGATGGCGGTGTCGGTGGTGCGCAGCGGGCGGATCAGTGCGTCCTGGGTGAACGACGCGAGCAGCTCACCCTCTTCGGTGTGTACGGCGCCGCGGACATACGACATGCCCGAGCCGACCTGCGTGCTCTCGTGCGTGTACAGAATCCATCCGCGCCAGACAACCGGCTCGTGGAAGCTGACCGAAACCGTCATCGGCGCGGTCGACACCGTCAGGTGTGACTGGCTGGTACCGATGCCAACATGTGCTCGCATCGTCGTCGAAATGCCAAGGTGGCCAGTGAAGTACGCGATCAACGCCTTGGCAAGGTCGTCGCGGTCGGGAATGGGGTCGTAGTGTAGCCAGGCGTAAAGCTCCGGCGGCCCGACCTCGTCGGGGCTGTTGACGTCGACGACGTCGACCAACCGCAACTCGCGGCCGGCCATCGGCATCTCGGCGACGTTTGCATCCGCGGGCGCGGCGACCTGTGGGCGCGGTAGGTGATGTCGGATCACGTCGGCGGTTGGAACGTCGGCGAGCAGCGTCGCGGTGACGCACCGCTTGCCGTTCTGCTTCGCGGACACCACCGCCGTCGCGGTCGAACGACCCTCTCCGACGACGTCGATCTCCAACTCGACGGGGCCTGCGCCGACCATCACCGCCCGCGCGAAAACCGCGTACACCGAACGCACCGACTTCTCCGGGAACCGTTTGGCCGCTGCGACGATCATCTGCGCGAGCACCTGGGTGCCCTCGACGACCTGTCGCTCGTCTTCGCCTGCGGGTCCGGTCTGCGCGATGAAGCGATTCTCGCCGTCGGGGTTCACGTCGAACAGGTCGAGCAGTGCCTGAACCGTCCATTGCGCTTGCGCTGAGTCTGTCGCCATGGCACGGAACATTAACCGAGCACCGGCAAAACCGGTAACGTCATTACCATGGCGAAGTCCACCGGGCGATCCACCGATACGGTCGGCGTCGAGGCCGAACCGCGCGAACGACGCTTCATGCGCTCGGCGCTGGCGATCCTCGGCGAGACGGGCCGCACCGACTTCACCGTGCTCGAGGTCGTCGAACGTTCGAAGACGTCGCTGCGATCCTTTTACCAGCACTTCTCGACGAAGGACGAGTTGCTGCTCGCCCTGATCGACAAGATCATGTCGGAGTCGACGCGGGTGTGGCGCGAGGACACCGACGATCTGGCGCCCGTGGCCGCGCTTCGAGAGTTGATCAACCGGATGTGCACACCTGCCGAGACCACGACTCAGGACAAGGTCAACCGCGGCCTCACCTACTACAACGACCATCTGGCGGAGGCGCTGCCGCGCGAGTACGCCCGGGTGCTCTCCCCCCTGCACGGACTGATCAAGGACATCATCAACCGCGGGATCGCCGACGGGTCGTTCCGTGACAACATCGAAGTGGACGCCACCGCCGCCCTGATCATGCAGAGCGCACTGGGTGCCATGCGATTGCAGGTGCTCGGCGCCGAACTGAGCGGCGTGCCGGTGGACGCCAACCACATATACGAGTTCTGCGTCGGCGCCCTCGGCGCGTCTCGCAACCGCGCCTGACCTGCCGAGAAGGGCCTTCTCGAGGGTTGGTGTTTTCCCTGGTCCAGACGTGGTAATGTCATTACCACAGCAGCCCGACACGACCTTCAGGAGGCGCAGATGGCAGCCCGCCAGCTCCCCTATCCGGTGTTCGATGCCGACAACCACTTCTACGAGCCGAAAGAGGCCCTCACCCAGTTCCTTCCGGAACACCGCAAGGGCGTCATCGATTACATCGACGTTCGCGGCCGCACCAAGATCATGGTGCGCAACGTGGTCAGCGACTACATCCCGAACCCGACCTTCGAGGTTGTCGCCCGGCCCGGCGCCCAGGAGGAGTACTTCCGGCACGGCAGCGGCGGCAAGAGCTTCCGCGAGGTGATGGGCAAGCCGATGAAGGCCATCCCCGCGTTCCGCGACCCCGCGGCCCGCCTCGAGGTGCTCGACAGCCTCGGCCTGGACTACACCTTGATGTTCCCGACGCTGGCCAGCCTCGTCGAGGAGCGGTTGAAGGACGATCCGGACCTGATCCTCGACATCGTTCACGCGCTGAACGAATGGATGTACGAGACATGGCAGTTCAACTACGAGAACCGCATCTTCTCCACGCCTGTCATCAACCTGGCCGTCGTCGACCGCGCCCTCGAGGAACTCCAGTGGTGCCTTGAGCGCGGCGCCAAGACCGTGCTCGTCCGTCCCGCGCCGGTCCCCGGCTACCGGGGCACCCGATCGCTCGGCCTCGAGGAGTTCGACCCGTTCTGGGACGCCTGCGTGAAGGCCGGCATCCCGGTGTCGATGCACGCCAGCGACAGCGGATATTCGGAGTACCTGAACGACTGGGAGCCCGGCGACGAGTTCAAGCCGTTCGCGCCGACCGCATTCCGGATGGTCGCGATGGGCAAGCGCCCCATCGAGGACACCATGGCCGCCCTGGTCTGCCACGGCGCGCTGACCCGCAACCCGGATCTGCGCATCCTGTCGATCGAGAACGGTGCCGACTGGGTGCCCTACCTGTTCAAGCAGTTCAAGAACGTCTACTCGAAGATGCCGCAGGGATTCCTCGAGGACCCGATCGAGTCGTTCCGACGTTGTGTCTACGTCGCGCCGTTCTGGGAGGACGACTTCGCCCAGATGGCCGAGCTGTGCGGGGTCGACCGGGTGATCTTCGGTTCCGACTGGCCCCACCCGGAGGGCCTGGCCGAGCCGACCAAACTGGTCGACGACCTTGCGGGCCTCGACGAAGAGGGCCAGCGAAAAATCATGGGTGGCAACATGATCGACCTGTTCAAGATTCCGAACGAGGTCGTTCACAAGCCAGACGTGCCAGCCCTGGTTCTCACCTGAGGCGCCCGTGACCGACGCCGCAAACCCCGAAGTACTGCTGTTCGCCTCGACCACTCAGTCGTTCCTGGAAAAAGAGGCATCGCTTTCCCGGCTGCGTGAACTCCACGCAGCCGGTATCGCGTTCGACCCCGACTGGTGGCGACGGGCCGCCGAACTCGGCTGGACCAGCCTGCTGGTGCCGGAGGAGCTCGGAGGCGGGTCGGTGTCGGGTGACGGCGTCAAGGACCTGGCGATGGTGGCCGAGCTCGCGGGTAACACCGTGGCGCCCGGGCCACTGCATCCGGTCAGCACCGTGCTCGCCGGCCTGGTCGAAGCTCCCGAAAACCACGAGAACACAATCGAATCGCTGGTCACCGGCGACGTCATCGCATCGTGGGCGGTGTATGAACCCGGCAGGTCGTGGGCACCGATGAATCCCGGTGTGACGGCGACGTCCACCGACACCGGTTATCGGCTCGACGGTGTGAAGGATCGTGTCGAAGCGGGCGCCGATTCCGGAGTGCTTCTGGTGGTGGCGAACTGCGAGGGCGCAGTGCAACAGTTCCTGGTGCCCACGGACGCTGCCGGCGTACGAGTCGAGGCGCAGAGGTCGGTCGACTTGGTGAAGAGTTATGCCCGTGTGCATTTCGAGGGTGTCGAAATCGATGCTTCGGCCGTCGTCGGCAGGCCCGGGCAGACCGCGGATTTGATTTCCCGACAGAGCCAGATCGCGCAGATTCTTCAGTGCGCCGAAGTCGTCGGCATCCTCGACGCAGTTCTCACATTCACCATCCAGTGGGGCTTCGACCGGCATTCATTCGGTCGACCGCTTGGTTCCTATCAGGTGCTCAAGCACCGCTACGCCGATCTGAAGATCTGGTTCGAGGCGTGCAGGGCGGCCACCAATGCCGCTGTCGCGGAGGTCGCAGGCCGCTCCCCGGATGCGGAGATGGCGGTCAGCGTCGCGAAATCCTATGTGGGCGAATACGCCCCGCGAATGTTGCAGGACTGCATCCAGTTGCACGGCGGCATCGGCGTGACGTGGGAGCACGATCTTCACCTGTTCCTGCGCCGGGTCATGCTCGACCGTTCGATGTTCGGCACGCCGGAAGATCACAACCTGCGCGTCTACGCGCTCACCGCGGACGCGAGGAGCGCGTGATGACCGATACGACGACAGCCCCCGCGACCACGGAGTCCGTCGCAGAGTTCGCTGCACGGGCGCGGGCGTGGCTGGCCGAGAACATGCCGCGCATCGACCCCGAGAGTCCGCCCGAGTCAGACCGCGGCGAGGAAGCGCCCTGGCTGCGCGCTCGTGAACTCCAGAAGACGTTGTACGACGGCGGATTCGCCGGTATCTGCTTCCCGCGCGAGTATGGCGGCCTTGGTCTGCCCATCGAATATCAGCGGGCATTCGACGAAGAGTCCAAGACCTACGAAATGCCCGTCATCCTGAACACACCGACGTTCACGATCTGTGCCGCCACCATCCTCGACACCGGCAGCGAGGAGCAGAAGAAGGAGCACATCTCTGGCGCCCTTCGCGGTGATGAAGTGCTGGTGCAACTGCTGTCAGAGCCAAGCGGCGGATCCGACCTGGCAGGCGTGATCACCCGCGCCGACCGGGCCGGCGACAAATGGGTCATCAACGGCGCAAAGACCTGGAGCACAAGCGCTTTCGCGGCCGACTACGGGCTGATGCTGGCCAGAACCGACTGGGATATGCCCAAGCACGAGGGCCTGACGATGTTCCTGGTGCCGATCAACAGCCCCGGTATCACCCTGCGGCGGATCAAACAGGTGAACGGTTCGGTGGAGTTCTGCGAGGAATTCTTCGACAACCTCGAGCTCGGCGACGATGCCGTCGTCGGCGAAGTCAACGAGGGCTGGCACGTGGCGTCCCGCCAGCTGTATCACGAGCGGCGAGCCGTCGGCGGTGGTTCTGAGTTCGCCAGCGGGATCGGCGCCGAAGGCAAGACCGACGTGCCGATCGACTGGGTTGAACTTCTCAGCGCTACCGGGCAGGCCGACAACGAAAGGGCCCGCGAACGCGCCGGTCGGGCCATCGTCCACCGGGCGGTGCAGGAACGGCTGATCGACCACGTCTACCACGGTGTGCTCGACGGCTCACTGCCGCCGGCGGCGGGGTCCATCATCAGGATCACCCACGCTGAGACCCACCAGGTGGGGTTCGACACCGCGGTCGCGCTTACCGGCGACTCGGCCGTCGTGGACGGCGACGACGATTTGATTCGGTTCGGCGAGCGCTACCTGTCCCGGCAGACCGCGGCGCTCGGCGGCGGTACGACCGAGATCGCCCGCAACATCATCGGTGAACGGGTTCTGGGCTTCCCACGGGAGCCCGCCGCCGATCGCGGTGTGCCGTTCAAACAGGTCAAGCGAAACAAGAGCTAGAACAGAGTCGGCTGGGCCACCTCAGCCGTCAATGTCGCCGGCGCCTCCGCCGCGCGGAACGACCGCCGGTCAGGGGTCAGGCGGTGCTTATGCACCAGTGGAGTCGCCCTGTCGCGCAACATGTCTCGGTATTCGGTCGGCAGGTAGGCTCCGCGCCGGTACAACTGCCGGTAGTCGGCAACCAACTCGGGGTGCGATCGCGCCAGCCACGACATGAACCAGCCCCTCGTCGACCCACGCAGATGTAGCCCGAACACCGTCACGCCGTTGGCTCCTGCGGCAGCGATCTGGCTGAGCAGGTCATCGAGATGTTCGACCGAGTCGGTCAGTTTCGGCAGCACAGGTGCAACCATCACGTGGCAGTTCAGCCCCGCATCCCGGATCGCGGTGATCAGGCTCAGCCGGGCCTGCGGCGACGGCGTACCCGGCTCCACATCCTTGTGCAGCTCGGGATCCCCGATAGCCAGAGACACCGCAACGCTGACATCGACCTGCTTGGCCGCGTCGACGATGAGCGGAAGGTCGCGTCGAAGCAGTGTGCCCTTGGTGAGAATGGAGAACGGTGTGCCGGAATCGGCCAGCGCACCGATGATTCCCGGCATGAGCGCGTAGCGGCCTTCCGCTCGCTGGTACGGATCGGTGTTGGTACCGAGTGCGACCGTCTCGCGCCGCCACGACTTGCGGTGCAGCTCGCGCCGAAGCACCTCGGCGACATTGGTCTTCACCACGACCTGTGAGTCGAAGTCGGCGCCGCAATCCATGTCGAGGTACTCGTGCGTGGGCCGGGCAAAGCAGTACCGGCAAGCGTGCGAACAGCCGCGGTAGCCGTTGACGGTGTAGCGGAACGGCAGCATCGACCCGTCGGGCACCTTGTTGAGCGCCGACTTGCAGAGAACCTCGTGAAATGTGATGCCTTCGAACTGCGGCGTGCGAACGCTGCGGACGAACCCGATGCGTTGCAGCCCGGGTAGCGCACCGTCGTCGACACTGACGCCCTGGCTGTCCCACCGCATACCGCTATTCGAACTCACGTTCGAATAGATGTCAAGCAACCGAGGCCGCATGTCGGCAAAGAGACAGGCGTTAACCGTCGAGGTGCTGAATCATCGCTCAATTTTTCGCGAAAAGTTAGTTCATCTGTATTTCTAACAGTCTATTGGCACTATCTAGATTTGCTTGTTAGATTGCTAGATCTGCATCATTCTACGGTTTTGCGAGAAGCAAATATGACCGATCCGGTGAAGAATTGGCCCAGATGGGAGACCCGATGACCATCATCGAACTGCCCCGCAACATCGCATCGACCGACGTCGACGGCGCACTGATGAGCTGGTGGGACGCTGACGCCGAGTGCACAGTCGCGATAGCAAGACCATCCGACAACGACGCCCGATGGCAGGAGTATCTACACGGCGCCGAGCGGTCCTACCGCGCGCACGGCATCGGCAACGCGATCGACGTGGATGCGATTCACCGATCCGCGGACACGACACTGTTCTGGACGATGCTTGACCCGACAGGAACCGTGGTCGGCGGGATCCGCGCCGTGGGTCCCCTGACGTCGCCACTCGAGTCACACGCCGTCGTCGAGTGGGCAGGCCAGCCCGGTTTGCCTGCGGTCAGCAAGATGATCGCGGACAGAATCCCCTTCGGCGTCGTGGAAATGAAATCGGCATGGGTTACCGACGATCCGAACCGCAACCGCGGGCTCACCACAACGCTGGCGCGCGCCGGCTGCCAGGTGCTCGCCGTGCTCGGAGTTCAGTTCTGCATGGCCACCTGCGCGCATCATGTGCTGGCACGCTGGCGATCGTCGGGCGGGGTGGTGGCCCCGATCCGGTCCACGCCGTACCCTGACGCGCGGTTCCGCACGAAGTTGATGTGGTGGGATAGGCGCACTGTGGCCAGTCTCGCCGCACCGAGCCAGACCGCCAAGATCATTGCCGAGATGGCGGATATCAGTCAGTCTCTACACAACTCGAGCCGCCATGCGCCGGCGGGAGGTTGAGGTCATGTTCAGCGACACACAGTGGGACCACGAGGTCGACGTCGTCTGCCTCGGCGCCGAGGGCGGGGTGCTCGCGGCAGGACTCGTCGCCACGAATGAGGACCTCGACGTGTATCTGGGCATCACCGAGTCCGCAGGCGGGGGCGATCTGGCCGCATCGTTGACCTACCGCGGCGGGGACGGACAGACGACCAAGCACCTCGCCGGCTTCGACTACGCCTTCGGCGGAGTCGGGCCCGCACAGAGCTTCTGGCCGGTACGCGCCGTCGAATGCGCGGTGCCTCCGCGCCCACACCGCCGCGCCGCCGTCGAGCCGTTCTTCGGCGCGGTACTCGAGCAGTGGGCACATCGATGCGCGGCGGCGCCGAACGGTCTCGTCTACAACCGGGTGACCA
>Ga0075363_100000134_pt1 | contig 17925 bp, 17 predicted proteins | sample EndMetdeltDD1763_FD_71470 | JGI IMG/M metagenome (GOLD analysis project Ga0075363, IMG submission 71470) | Populus endosphere microbial communities from Tennessee, USA - Endosphere MetaG P. deltoides DD176-3 | ecosystem: Host-associated > Plants > Roots > Endosphere | place: USA: Tennessee...
ATAATAGAACGCGCCGACATCCATTTCGCGGGCGCGGCGCTTGCCGAGGTCCGAGAACCAGAGGCCGCCGTGCTTGTCGAACACCAGGTCGTTCGGCCCGCGCAGAGCGTGCTCACCGCATCGCTCGACGACGGTCTCAACCTTGCCGCTCTGCATGTCGATCCGCTGGATCGAGCCGCCCTGATAATCGTCGGGCTGCGGCCCCGGCATAATCATCTTGCCGGTGGGAATCCAGCTGAAGCCGCCATTGTTGCAGATGTACATCTTGCCGTCGGGGCCAAGCGCCGCGCCATTCGGGCCACCGGGAATCTGCGCGACCACCTCTTTCCGCCCATCGGGATAGACCCGCGTCAGCCTTCTCCCGCGGATTTCGACCAACACGACGGAGCCGTCGGGCATGACGACCGGGCCTTCGGGAAACTCCAGATCGGTGGCGAGAACGCGGATATTGGCCATGAATCCTCCCGGCTTTTTCCTGGCGCAGGCGGATTTTTCAAGCCAGTTTCCCACGCGCAACATTTGGTTACGCGCTGTTATGGCAAAGCAGATCAGGCTTGCCAAGCAATCGCGAACGATCCCGCGGCGCAGGGCAGCATTGCGGCGATGTTATTCCATCACCGGCACCCAGATTTCCAGCCCGCCATTGCCGGTGGCCGGATCGAACTTCTCGTCGTAGCGCTCGAAGCTCGGCGCGTCGGCCGCCTTCATGCCCGAGATCGGCAGCCAGAGATTCCAGATCGTGTGGACGGTGCGGCGAATGCTCGAAATGTGCTCGGCGTGGGTGAAGACAGCATATTTCGCTTCCGGAATCCGCACGCGGGCGAATTCGCGCGGCAGATCGGAGAAGTCGGATACCTCGACGCCGGCGATGTAATCGAAATTGCCGGAATCGTCGCCGTTGCAGCAGACGCCATAAGCGACGTTGCCGACGCGGTCCGGAATATCGCCGACCTTCTGGTGGAAGCGCTGCCATTGATTGGGAATGCCGGCGCCGCCGTTTTCATGGGTGCAACGCTCGCTGATGCCGGCGACCAGCAACGGCCTGGAGGTTTCGAAACGCGGGGGCTTGAGGTTTTCGAGCAGGGTCGAATCCATGACGATAGGCTCCTGAAGCTTGAGACGATCAAGGCACGCGCCGGCGCGAACCACCTCGGGCGTGACGCCGAAATGGTCGCGGAACGCGCGGGTGAAAGCTTCGTGAGAGTTGTAGTCCGCATCCAGCGCGAGCGTGAGGATGTCGGGCGCCCCGGCCGCCAGCGCGCGGGCCGCATTGCTGAGCCTGCGGGCACGCACGTAGCGCATCACCGAAAACCCGGTGGCCGCCGCGAACGCCCGTACCATGTGAAAGCGCGAGACGCCGCCGATCGCCGCGATCTCGTCAAGCGTCAGCGGCGCGGCGAGATGGCTTTCGATGTACCAGAGCGCTTTCTGGGCCGGATTCATGACTGACTACCTTCATGCGAAGCGCCCGCATCATGGCCGGTCGCGCCGCGCTTCATTTGACAATCCTTGCTCTCGGTTCCCGCGGCTGACAATGTGGCAGACCACGAGTGGAGGAAACCATGCTGATCACCAACGTCCGCGCACACCAAATCCGCATCCCCTACGACGCGGGTGTTGCGAGTTTCCGGCAAGGCGCTTCTGCCATCGCGGCGCTGGAAATCGTCATGGTCGAGGTTTCCACCGATGCCGGCATCACCGGCTGGGGCGACGCCTTTGCCTATGTCAGCCCGCGAACCACCCGCACCGCCGTCGAGGAAATGATCGCGCCGCAGGCACTGGGCCTCGAGGTTCCCGACGCGGCAGGCATTCCGGCCTTCATGGAACAGATCCAGCGCAACCTGCATCTGTTCGGCCGTTACGGCATCACGATGTTCGCGATATCGGGGCTCGATATTGCATTATGGGACATTGCCGCCAAAGCGAAGGGCGTGCCGTTGCACCGGCTGATCGGCACGGCGAAACGCACGCGGATTCCCGCCTATGCCAGCCTGCTGCGGATCGGCAAGCCCGAACTGGTTGCGAGCGAATGCGCGACGGCGCGGCGGCTGGGTTACAAGGCGATCAAATTGCATGAGACCACCGCGCCTGCGGTATTTGCCGCGCGGCAGGCGATCGGTCCCGACATTCCGCTGATGGTCGACCTGAACTGTCCGCTAGATGGCCCGGGCGCGATCGCATTCGCGCATTCCTGCCGCGACGCCGCGCCGTTGTTCATCGAGGAACCGGTGTGGCCACCGGAGGATTTTGCAACGCTCGCCGAAGTACGGAGCAAGGGCGGGCTCAACGTTGCAGCCGGCGAGAACGCCTGCACGGTTCATCAGTTCAGACAGATGATGCTGGCGGGCGCGGTAAGCCACGCGCAGCCTTCCGTCATCAAGGTCGGCGGCATCACCGAATATCTCAAGGTGGTAGCTCTGGCCGACGAACTCGGCGTCAGGCTTGCGCCGCATTCGCCGTATTTCGGGCCAGGCTTGCTGGCGACGCTGCAGTTATTGTCGCTGCGCGACGACGCAACTTTTGTCGAGATGTTCTACATGAAGCGCGCCGCATGCCTTTGGGGCGGCCGAGCCGATGTTGACGCCAATGGCGATGTCGAAGTGCCGCAGGGACCGGGGATCGGCTATGAGCCGGACAGGGCCGTCATGGAGCAATACCGCGTGTCGTAATCCGCGGGACGTCAGCTATTTCGTGCCGTCCTTTGCAGGCGCGGCATCCTTCGCGGCAGGCGTGGCATCTTTCGCCGCGGGCGTTGCGGCCTTTTTCGCGTCGTCCGCCGCCTTGTTCTGCGCCGCCAGTTCGCTGACGACCTTCTGCAAGCTGATGACCGCATTCTTCAGCGCATCGATCTGACGGTTGGAGGCGTCGACCTTCTGCTGATGATCGGTGGTGAGTTTTGTGATCGTCTTCTGCAGAAAGTCGACATTGCTCTGCAGGCAGGAGGTTCGCCGCTCCATTGTCTTTTCGACGGTGCAGATTTCGATGCCGGGAACATCCTGCGCGTGAACAGCCGGCAGTGACGCCATCAGCAGCGCGAAAGCGGCGACGGTAGTCCTGTTCATCAGTCCGATCATCAAAATCCTCGATCCAAAGTATTAAGCGCACGGGGAACGTCCATCACAGCAATTTGCGCGAAGCAGACGTTCGATCCCACTGATACCATACTGATACCTCATTCAGGCGTTGTGCTTCACTCCGTTAACGGTGGATGGATTTTGCCGCGAATCTCTAACGATCGCGGCGGTGGAGATTGATTGTATGGCAACGCGTGAAAAGCGGCTGGCGCAATTTGACGGCAATGGCGACCCGCCGCCGGATAAGCCGGTGGAAGTTCTCTGCGAGGATCACAGCGGAACCTATCAACTGCCCTTTGCCTGCCGCTGGATCGACGGTCAGTGGCGCAATGACAGAACCGGCGGCATGGTCGAGGCCACGGTAGTCGGCTGGAGGTTGCCGCGTTCCAACGCGATGTGAGTCGCTCGTACGACCGGCCTGGAGTCTCGTCCGTTCCGATGGAATCGGAACGGGGACTGAATTTTTGATTTTACGCGTTTCCTGTCGCGAACCGATCCCCGCTCCGGATCAAATCCGGGAAAGGCTTTCGCTGTAAAACGCATCGAGTCCCTCGCATTTGTGCCAGAATGCGACGGAACCGCACGACATCTTTACCTTCGGAACGGTGATGGAACGAATCGCGCCCGAATCACTGATTTGACGGCGTACTGCGTTGTTCACGGCTATATGTCGTTCGCGATCCGAGGCGGCGCACCACACCCAGTACCACTACGATCGGCCGCAGCCAGCGGCCGACGACAAAAGTTAACTCCTCAGGAGACGACATGGCGGTCACTTCCAGGGAGTCGGTGGTGGCACCTTGTCGACAGCCGGTGGCACATCGACGGTCTTGAAATCGGCCGGGCTGACGATTTCGAGATACTCCATGTCCTCCGAGTAGTCGTAAAGGTAATGCGTGATGCCGGGCCGTTGATGAACGACGTCGCCGGCCTGTACCAGCGTCGACTTGTCCTCATACATGAAGCGGGCCCAGCCCTTGGTCATGATCACGATCTGGAATTCGCAATCGTGGCGATGCCAGCCGGTGCCCTCCTCGGGAGGCAGGTCGGGGTTGGCCTTGACCAGATGGCAGATCACCTGCCCGCCGGTGGCGTCGGCAATGCCGAGGTCGCGATACAGGAAGAAGTCGCGCAGACCTCCGCCCTTGAATTCGGTATCGCCGGGTTTGACGTGAGAGAATTTGCTGACGACCGCCTGCTGGTTCATTGAAGCCTCCACGGGTTCGCGTTGCGAGATCGCGACCCGGCGAAGTGCGTCCAAATTTTCGGCAGCGTCGCATCGTCGCGTTCACGGCTGCATGTTGCTATGCGAAATCCACGCCAGTCGCGCTGCGATGCAGCGACCGGGCTGCAGCATGGCGTCGAAGCATTTGTCGGGAAGCTGGAATCCACCTTCAGCAAGGCTCCGCGAACGGCCACGGCGCCGGCCGCTCGCCAGCCGAGGCTGGCTCCGGCGTGAGCATATCGTGCCCGAAGCTTGAGCCCTTCAAACGGGCAAGGCGGCGTCGGGGCTGCCTAATATTCGACCTCGAGCTCTTCGATGTCGGCGGGCTCGGCCTTGGCGGCCTCGATCCATTGCTGCATCTCCGGCATCGCCATGATGGTACCGGCGTAGGCCGCCAGCGCTGGTTCGAGCTTCACGTCATAGGTCATGAAGCGGGTGACGACGGGCGCGTACATCGCATCCGCCATGGTGCGCTCGCCGAACAGGAACGGCCCGCCCGACTCGGCGAGACATTCGCGCCAGATCGCGCAGACCCGGTCGATATCGGCCTGCGCGCGCGACCAGATCTTGAAGCCGGGAAAATGGCCCTTAAGGTTGACCGGCAGCGAGGCGCGCAGCGTAGTGAAGCCCGAATGGATTTCGCCGCAGATCGAGCGGCAATGCGCGCGCTGGATACGGTCCGCCGGCAACAGGCCGGCGTCCGGCATCACCTCGTTGAGGTATTCCGCGATCGCCAGCGTGTCCCAGATGGTGGCGCCGTCGTGGCGCAGGCACGGCACCAGGATCGACGAGGACAGCAGCAGGATTTCAGCCCGCGCCGACGCATCGTCCGGGGCGGTGACCACCTCGTCGAACTCAATCCCTGAGAATTTTGCCAGCAGCCAGCCGCGCAGCGACCAGGAAGAATAGTTCTTGCTGGAGATGGTCAGTGTGGTCTTCGCCATACGGCTCCTCGAACCCCCAAAACGCCTTCGCAGCAGGCCCGGACGGCCAGTCGGCCCGCCGCCCAATACCTGTGCGCCGGTATTTTTGGAGCAAGCCACGTGCCAGTTTTAGCGGCGGCGAGCCCGGCTCTGGCGTCGATATTGCATGGCCCTTGGGACAGGGGCGGATGTGAATGATGTCAATGATGTACCAAGCCTATCAGAACCACATGGATCTGACGTCGCCATGGCGGACCGGGGCTGCGGCGGCCCTGAAATATCTCAACCTCGTGCCGCAGGGCGTATCCGACAGGCTGTTCGGGCGGCTCGCCGCTTCGCTCGAACTGATCTCGCGCTCCTCCCTCACCTATCACCGGCCGGCCTACGGCATCGACACGGTGCTGGTCGGCAATCAGGAGTTGGAGGTGACCGAGGAAGTCACCTTCGCCACCCCGTTCGGCTCGCTGTTGCATTTCAAGAAGGAGAACGCGCCCGAGCAGCCGCGGCTGCTGTTGGTGGCGCCGATGTCCGGTCATTTCGCGACCCTGCTGCGCGGCACCGTGAAGACGCTGCTGCAGGATCACGACGTCTACATCACCGACTGGCATAACCCGCGTGACATTCCCCTTGGTGCCGGCCGCTTCGGACTCGAGGACTACACCGACCACCTGATCACCTTTCTCGACAAGATCGGCCCGCGCGCGCACATGGTGGCGATCTGCCAGCCGTCCGTATCGGCGCTGGCTGCGGCTGCCGTGATGTCGGAAGACAATCACCCGGCACGTCCCGCCACGCTGACGCTGATGGCCGGACCGATCGATACGCGGATCCAGCCGACCAAGGTCAACGAATTCGCCGTGAGCAAGCCGCTCCACTGGTTCGAAAAGAACCTGATCAACTACGTTCCGGTGCAGTGCAATGGCGCGTTCCGAAAAGTCTATCCCGGCTTCGTGCAGCTCACCGCCTTCGTGTCGATGAATCTCGAGCGCCACATCAAGCAGCACATCGACCTCGCCAATCATCTGGCAAAAGGCGAGAAGGAGAAGGCCGCGCTCATCAAGACCTTCTACGACGAATATTTTGCCGTGATGGACCTGCCTGCGGAATTCTACATCGAGACCGTGCGCGACGTGTTTCAGGAGCACCTGTTGCCGCAGGGTAAACTGATGCATCGCGGCCGGCCGGTGAACCCGGCCTCGATCAGGCGGATGGGCCTGATGACGGTGGAAGGCGAGAAGGACGATATCTGTTCGATCGGACAGACGCTGGCGGCGCAGGACCTCTGCACCGGCGTGCGCGCCTATCGCAAGGTGCACCACATGCAGGCCGGCGTCGGCCATTACGGCGTGTTCTCCGGAAAACGCTGGAACAACGAGATCTACCCGCTGCTGCGGGATTTCGTGCATGTGAATGCGTGACGATTTCTTGCGCCGCTCTCTCCCCGTCACTATGAGCAAAGCGAAGCAATCCGTTGGCATTCGCGGACGGATGGATTGCTTCGCTTCGCTCGCAATGACGCCGTAGCTCTAGCCGCCCTCTCTCTCACGTTGTAAAAGCGTCCCAAGGTCGACCGCCCAAGAGTCGTCCCGGGGAGAAACCACTATGCGTCTTTCAAACAATTTCCGTGTCTTTGCGCTCGCCACACTCAGCGCGTTTGTTCTTTCGGCCACGGCCTCCGCAGCCGAAGTCCGCGTGATGATCTCGGGCGGGCTGACGGCCGCCTACAAGGCGCTGGTGCCTGAATTCGAGCGCGCCACCGGCCACAAGGTGCTGACCGCCTACGGCCCGTCGATGGGCACGACGACCAACGCCATTCCGGTGCGGCTGGAACGCGGTGAGCCGGCGGACGTCCTGATCATGGTCGGCTACGCGCTGGAAGATCTCGCCAAGAAGGGCAAGGTCACAGATGGCAGCAGCATCGACCTCGTCAAGTCGCCGATCGGTGTTGCCGTGAAGTCGGGCGCACCGAAGCCGGACATCTCCACGGCCGACGCGGTCAAGCGCGCGCTGCTGGCGGCGAAGACCATCGCCTATTCCGACAGCGCCAGCGGCGTCTACGTTTCGACCGAGATGTTCGACAAGCTCGGCATCAAGGAGGCCATGGAGGGCAAGGCGCGGAAAATTCCGGCGACCCCGGTCGGAGAGATCGTCGCCCATGGCGACGCCGAGATCGGCTTCCAGCAGATGAGCGAATTGAAGCCGGTGGAAGGCATCGACATCATCGGCCCGCTGCCGGACGATCTGCAGAAGATCACTGTGTTCTCGGCAGGAATCGCCAGCGTCTCGAAAGAACCCGATGCCGGCAAGGCGCTGATCAAGTTCCTTGCCTCGCCCGCCGCGCGTGGCGAGTTGATCAAGAGCGGCATGGACCCGATCGCCCCCTGATACGACGAAGCGTCATCGCCCGACTTGATCGGGCGATCCAGTACCCAGCCGGCGTTGTAAAAGAAATTTGACGACCGGAGTACTGGATGCCACGCCTGAAGCGGGGCACGACAGGAGTTACCGATGCATGTGCTGCCAGGCGAGCAGCACAATCACAACCAGCGCCAGTGCGATCGACGTGGTCTTCCAGAACAGCAGCGGGTTGCGCTCGATCAGCGGCGTGGATGAGGTGGCGAGGTAGTTCGCGTTGGGATGACGCAGGTCGAACAGGAATTCCGAAAAACTGTCGTAGCGCTTGAGGGGATTGGGATGCACGGCCTTTTCCAGCGTGCCGTCGATCCATTGCGGCACGTCGCGGTCGCCGTGTGAGGCCGGACGATAGACCAGCCTGTTGAATTGCGATCGCGTCCGTGCGTTGGCGATCTGCGTGCCGTAGGGCAGCCTTCCGGTCAGCATCTGATAGGTGATGACGCCGAGCGAGAACAGGTCGGAGCGCGACGTTGCCGGCTCGCCGATAAAATACTCCGGCGCCGTGAATTGCTGTGTGCCCAAAATGTCGTTGCCACCTGAGGGTTCGGCTTCGACGACGCCGGTGATCCTGGTCGAACCGAAATCGATGATCTTCACGGTGCCGGTGGCGTCAATCATGATGTTGTCGGGCCGGATGTCCTGGTGCAACATCTCCTTGCGGTGGAAAGCGCGCAGCCCCTTGGCGATCTGCTCGACGATGCCGCGCACGGTTTCCAGGTTCGGCTTTGGATTGTCGATCATCCATTGCGTCAGCGTCTGGCCGTCGATGTATTCGGTCGCGACATAGAGGAAATTGCGCTTGCGCTGCAGCAGGCAGGGTTTGAGCACATGCGGGCTGTCGATCCGCCGCGCCACCCACTCCTCCATCATGAACCGCTTCAAATAGGCGGGATCGTCGCGCAGATCGATCGACGGAATCTTTATGGTGACGACCATGCCGGTCTCGATATCGACAGCGAGATAGATGTGGCTGCGGCTGGAGCCGTGCAGCTCGCGGACGATCCGGTACCCGTCGAAAACCGCCCTCGCCTCCAGCAACGGCGGCAATGGCATCTCCTGCGGCTGCGCAAACACCTCCGCTGCGTCTCCATCGGGCACTTCATCGATACGAACGATCTGGACCGTAAGATTATCCTCGCTGCCGGCCTCAAACGCCTGGTCGACGATCGCCTTCGCGGCGGTATCGAGATCGGCACCGGCCTCGTTCACCGCCTTGGCAATCCGGCGGGCGCTGAGATGCTCGTAGATGCCGTCGGTCGCGAGCACAAATACGTCGCCCGGCTCGATCCGCAGCATCTGGTAGTCGATCTCGATCTGCGGATTTACGCCGAGCGCCCGGCCGAGATAGCTCTGCTGCGAGGAAATGACGACGCGGTGGTCGTTAGTCAGCTGCTCCAGCGTGTTGCCGGAGAGACGATAGATGCGGGAATCGCCGATGTGAAACAGATGCGCCGTGGTCGACCTGATGACCATAGCGGAGAGCGTACAGACGTAACCGCGGTCCTTGTCGTAGGCATACTGGCTACGCGTCTGCGAATGTAGCCAGGAATTGGTCGCCTCCAGCACGCGCTGCGCCGAAGTGCGCACCGACCAGGATTCCGAGGTGCAGTAGTAGTCGGTCAGGAACCCCTTGACCGCCGATTCGGCGGCGACGCGAGAGACCTTGCTCGTGCTGATGCCGTCGGCCAGCACGACGGAGATGCCCTTGAGGCTGAGCAGCGGCTCGGCCGGAATCAGGATGCCATGGAAATCCTGATTGGTTTCCTTGGCTCCCTTGTCGGAAAATTGCCCGACCGATATTTTCAGCTCGCGCGGCATTCCCGGCTTTCGCGACAAATGGGCCTCTCCCCTTGCGGAGCAGAGGCCCATGCGCATCGAAAGATCAAGCGGCGATGCGTGACGAAGCCGGCTGCTGCGACGTGCCGCGCTTCGGGGCCGTCTTGACATGCGTCGAGTACAGCGTGAGCCCGGTGAAGGCGAGGCCGCCGACGAGGTTGCCTACCACCGTCGGAATCTCGTTCCAGAAGATGTAGTCGAACCACGTGAACTTGCCGCCGAGCAGCAGCCCCGCGGGAAACAGAAACATGTTCACGATCGAATGCTCGAAGGTCATGGCAAAAAACAGCATGATCGGCATCCACATCGCCAGCACCTTGCCGGTAACCGTGGTGGAGATCATCGCGCCGACCACGCCCGCCGACACCATCCAGTTGCAGAGCATGCCGCGCACGAACAGCGTCAACATGCCGGCTGCGCCGTGCGCGGCATAGCCCACAGTGCGGCTTTCACCGATATGGCCAAGCGCGATGCCGACCTTGTCGGGCGGCGACGAGAATCCGAAGGTAGTGACGATCGACGCCATTACCGCGACCGTGAAAGCGCCGCCGAAATTGCCAATGAAGACAAGGCCCCAGTTGCGCAATACGCCGCCGAGCGTGACGCCCGGCCGCTTGTCGATCAGCGCCAGCGGGGCGAGTACGAACACGCCCGTCAGCAGGTCGAAGCCGAACAGATAGAGCATGCAGAAACCCACCGGGAACAGCAGCGCGCCGATGATCGGCTGCCCCGTGTTGACACTCATCGTGACGGCGAACCAGGCCGCCAACGTCAGCAGCGCACCGGCCATGTAGGCGCGGATGACCGTATCGCGCGTGGACATGAAGATCTTGGATTCTCCGGCGTCGACCATCTTGGTCACGAATTCCGAAGGCGCGAGATAGGCCATTCCTGTTCCCCTTTTCCGAGACAGCGTTGAAGCGCGCCGGATGCTGCGCAGCCGTGCACCGATTGAGTGAAAATCTTCGCCGTCCTCGCACACGACCAAACCCGCGCCGCGTTTGAACGGCACAGAGCGACGCAGGTCATGCCCGCTCGGGGACTTGGGGATGCGCGAGCTATCGTGAGGTGGTCCCGAAGACTGCTCGAAGCGCCTCACGCGAGGCTGCTTGATCCCAAGCCTCAGGCCAACGCTGGCCTTGGCAATCCGAACGGACGGCAGTCGTCATTGACTATGACAGGATTAAGCAATCGATGTGCCAACCCCGGATTTGCGGGACTGGCTCGAAATTCCTCGTGATTCTACTGTCTTATTTCAGCGTTTGAGCGCGCCAGGCACAGGTGGGGTGCCTTGTATTTGTGCAGTTGCACAGTTGTTGGCGCCGGCCGCGCCACCCGTCATTCCGGGGGCGCGATGCGTCAAACCCTGATGTTCGATTGCACATCAGGGACGGCCGGAGGCCTAGTTCACCTGCGTCCGCACCGGCCGATCCTTCATGCCGTTGTTGTCATAGGCCTTGCGCAGTGTTCCGTTGGCGATCGAGTCATTCATGAACTTGACCGCGAACGCCAGCGACAGCGGATGATTGGGCGGCACGGCCACTGCCGTGACCGTCTGCTTGAAGGTTTCATCCAGCACGCGCGTACCGGGGATCTGTTTTGCCATGGCATTGAGCTGATCGCGCGACAGCGCGAACGCGTCGATCTCGCCCGCCTTGAGCAGGCCGAAGATTTCATCGTAGGTCTGGTAGCCCGTCACCTTGGCATTCTTCAGATGCGCGATTGCGCCGCGCATCGTGGTCGTGTTGTTGACGGCGGCGACCTTGATCCCGGGCTGATCGAGCGTTGCGAAATTCGTGACCTGTGAACCCGGCTTGACGATGTAGGTCGCATCCGCAACCTCATAGATCGGCCCGAATGACATCCTGCCCTCGCGTTCCGGATCTTTCGGCAGGAAGGTGATGTCCCAGGTGCCCTTCGACACCGCATCGACGATCTGGCCGGAATTGTTGTGCGCGACAAATTCGACGGGGACACCGAGTTGCTCCGCCATCGCCTTGCCGAGATCGACCGGCACGCCGGCATAACCGGTTTCGGTCTTGGTCGACCAGAACGCGCCTCCGGCCGGGCTGATCGCAATCGCCACCCGCAGCTTGCCGGTCGGCGCGATCTCGTCCTTCAATGCATCGGCGGTGGCAGGCGTCGTCATCATGATCGCTAATCCCAGAATGAAGCCGGCCATTGCCGGCAGAGCTTGGTGAGACATTGGGTAGTTCCTCCCTGACCCGTTATTGATGTCGGGCTTTCAGCGTTCACCGATGCGAGAAACAATCAGTGCTTTTTCTTCTTCGCCGCGGCCGGGCCTTTTTGCGCTGCCGGAGCTGCGGCCGGCTTCGGCTCGGCGACCTCCAGCTTTCCCACCGCAATGAGCAGAACCCGCGCATTGGCTGGAGCAGCCGGACGGTTGACATCCTGCAACTGTTCCTCGCCGAGACCAAGGGCCTGAAGCCGCTTCGGCGACACCTTGAAGGTGTTCACCAGCACATCCCGGATCGAATCGGCGCGCCGCTGGCTCAGGATCAGATTGTGGTCGCGCCGGCCGGCGGATTCGACATGGTCGACGATCAGATAGCGGTAGGGCCGCATTTTCGGATCGGTCAGGGCATCGGCGATACTGCCGATCGTCTGGTACGAGGCCGGCCGGATCAGCGAAGAATCCTGGTCGAACACGACGTCGAAACGGAGTTGCGGCAGCTTTGACAGTTGCGGTGCGATCGGCGGCCGCTTTTGCGGCTGAGGATCCGCCCTTGTCTTGATGCGATCGGCGGCCTGCTGCTTCAGCGCGGCCAGGTCGATATCGGACTCAGCCTCGACGGCGAGTTTCTCGATAATGTCGTTACTCGATACCGAGGCTTGCGTTTGCGCGCGCGCGGCCGTCGGCAAACCAAGCAGCGCGAGGGCGCCCAACGCGAAAGCGATACCGCGCAACTCATTCCCCCACTGCATCAGCGATACCCCGCTGCGCTGATCGCCTTGTTGCAGTTCGGGGTCGCCTTCTTGGTCGAGTCCAGCAGGCATTGCAAACCCTTCACGGGATCTTCTCGAACCTCGCCGCATAGGTGCTTCAATTCCCAATTGCACAGCTTGACGAGTGAGGTCCGCGCGGTGATGCGCTGCTGGATGGCGCCCAGCGCCGTCGGAAAGTCAGCCTTGCACTTCGCCGAAACCACGTCCTGGTTGCGGTTCAGGCACTCCCGCAGCCGTGTCGCATCGAAATTGACGCCCCGGCAGTTGTCGTCGATGTCCTTGCCGCAACTCGCGGCCAGCATGGCTGCGGCCTCCTCGAATTTCATGGACTGCTGCGCTGACGCCAGCGAAGGCGCCAATATCGTAATTATGAACAGGAAATGCCGGATTCGGGTCATGCCCTCACCTCACACAAGGAGGGTAGCGATGGTCAAGTGTTCTGTTTGGGTTCACGGCGGTCAAGGCGGACTATTGCGCCGCAGCAAATCGTCGCGGGCTGTCACACAGGCTCCGGTATGCAATAACGCCGTGCCTTGGACCGTATGCCTTGGCCGCCTGAGCATGACAGAATGATGACCCAATGAGTTCAATCGCCGCGTTCCTGATTTCCTTTGCATCGATATTGATTGGCGCGGCCGTCGGCATGGGCCTGAAGCGCTTCCTGCCCGCCGAAGTGCTCGAAGGCGGGTCGAAGGAGGCCATTCGCCTCGGCGCCGGCTTTCTGTCGACGCTTTCCGCGCTGGTCATCGGCCTGATGATCGCGTCGGCGAAGAACTCCTACGACACCCAAAATACCAACATCCGGCAGCTCGGTGCCAATGTCGTGCTGGTCGACCAGATGCTATTGAAATATGGGCCGGAAACCAAAACAGCGCGAGCGCTGCTGCGGGAACTGATCTCGAACGCCGCCTCTCGCATCTGGCAAGAGAATGCCGAGCACAACAGGCACGAATCGACTTTCATCGTCAGCGGGACCGCAGAACGGTTCTACAACGCGGTTGAGGGCCTGACGCCGGCCAACGACGAGCAGGCCTCGCTGAAGTCGCGCATCGTCCAGGCCACCACCGAGATCGGCCGAACGCGGATCCTCGTCTTCACGCAAAGCGACAACGCGATCCCGGTGCCGTTCTTCATCGTGCTCACGTTCTGGCTGGTGGTGATCTTTGCAAGCTTCAGCGTGTTTGCCGAACCTAGTCCGATTGTGATCGCATCCATTCTGGTTTTCGCGCTCTCGGTATCCAGCGCACTGTTTCTGATCGTCGACCTCAGCCAGCCCTTTGACGGCTTGATGCAGATCTCGAACCATCACCTCCGCATGGTTCTGTCGAAGGTCGAGTAGAACGAACACGAACCTATCCAGACCATCCGTCGGCCAGTATCCTCTGCGGCAAAAGCAGATCGGGAGCGAAACGTCTTGATGAGCAAGTCCGGTTTTGATGCGGAATTCGATGTCGTGGTGGTCGGCGGCGGCTCCGCCGGCTGCGTGCTGTCGGCGCGACTGACCGAAAATCCAAAAGTGTCGCTTTGTGTCATCGAGGCCGGCGGACGCGATCGCAATCCATGGATTCACATCCCGATGGGTTTCGGCAAGCTTGTCCCGAACCCGAAGATGAACTGGGGTTACGAAACCGAACCCGAACCGGGTCTCGGCGGCCGAACCGTGATCTGGCCGCGAGGCAAGGTTTTGGGCGGCTCCGGCTCCATCAACGGCCTCGTCTTCCTGCGCGGCGCCCCCACCGACTATGACGAATGGCAACGCCTCGGCGCGCGTGGCTGGAGCTACAAGGACGTACTGCCCTATTTCAAGCGGATGGAGCACAGCGTCGATGGCGCCAACGCGTGGCGCGGCACCGGCGGCCCGATGACGGTGTCGAACATCAAACGCCCCTCGACGACAGCAAGGGCATTCGTTGAGGCCTGCGAGCGCCTCCAGTACCAGCGCAATCCTGATTTCAACGGCGAGCGCGTTGACGGCGTCGGCTTCGCGCCGCTCAACGTCCACAATGGCTGGCGCCGCTCGACGGCGGTCGGATATCTCAAGCCGAACCTCAGCCGGAAAAATCTCGAGCTGATGACGAAAACGCGGGTCCGCCGCATCGTGTTCGACGGAAATCGCGCCATCGGCGTGGAGATCGAGCGCGACGGCCAGATCCAGCGCATCGGCGCACGGCGCGAACTGATCATCTCCGGCGGCGCAATCAATTCTCCGGTGCTGCTGCTCGCCTCGGGCATCGGCCCGGCCGCAGAACTCGCCAAGCTTGGCATCGACGTGAAATGCGATCTTCCCGGCGTCGGCAAGAATCTGCAGGACCATTATCAGTCGAGCTTCACATTCAAGACCAACGCGACCGATACGTTGAACGAAGCCGTGATGAGTCCGGCCAAGTCGGTAAAACTCGCACTCGATTGGCTGCTCAGGGGATCGGGACAACTCTCGGTCGGCGCGACCGAAGCGACGCTGTTTGCGAAATCAGACCCCGCCGAGCCCGTGCCAGACATCCAGTACCAGTGCCTCAATTTCTCGACTGATGGCTTCAAGACCGGCCTGCATCGCTGGCCGGGCTTTACCTTCATCTTCAGTGTCTGCCGGCCGAAGAGCCGCGGTGAAATTACGCTGCGCGACGCGGAGGGGCGCACGCCACCGCACATCCGCGCCAATTACCTGACTGATCCCGACGACATGCGCATCATGCTGGCGGGCTTCCGCATTGCCCGGCAAATCGTCGCGACCGAACCTTTCCGGTCGCTGGTGACAGAGCAGATCAGACCCGGCCCTGATATCACGAGCGACGAGCAGATCGCCGATTATGTCCGGAAGATCGGCTCGACCGTCTATCATCCCTGCGGCACCTGCCGGATGGGCGAAGATGACGGGGCCGTCGTCGACAGCGAGCTCCGCGTTCGCGGCATCGGCGGCCTGCGGGTCGTCGACGCCTCCGTGATGCCGGCGATGCCCGCCGAACATTCACCCCGCCACGATCATGGTCGCGGAGAAGAGCTCCGATATCATCGCCAGCGCGCTGGCGAACTGACGCCCCACGAAAACCAAGACGGCGATTAATTCGGGCGCACCGCCGGCACCTTGATCTCCTGCGGCAGGATGAGCGCCGCTACGATCACCAGCAGGCACAGTGCGCCGAACGCCTGCAGCATGGTGACGAAGCCGCCCTTTTCATAGAGCCATGCCACCAGGCCGACGGACGCACCCGCCGCGGTGAAGCCGATGAAGTAACGTACCGAATAGGCGCGCGAGCGCCATTCCTCGCTGGTGTATTTGCCGACCATCGCGTCGTTGACGGTGACCTGCCCGAACGCTCCCATCACGATGCCGATCGAGGCGATGATCAGCGGCAGGTTCGACAGCGTCGCCGCGAAGTACAGGAACGGCGCCAGCACGAACGACAGCGGCAACATCACCGTCTTCAGCGAATAATGGTCGATCAGTTTGCCGATCGTATATTGGGTCATCGCACCGAACACATAAACGCCGGCCGCGATCAGGCCGAGCGCCGCCGGGCTGTGGGTGAGGTCGGCCAGCCGCTCCGCGAACAGCTTTGGCAACGCCACGGTGACCGCGTTGAAGGTCGTGGAAATCGCGATCACGACGATCAGGAGCGACAGGATCACCCGCCACATGTCCTGCTTGGCGACCCGCGCCTGCGCCGCCGCCTGCTTGGTGCCGGTCCGGTCCTCGTGCACCACCATCAGCGCAAATGCCACGCCGATCAGGATGGTGACGATGCCGGGCACGATGAAAGCCCAGCGCCAGCCCAGATATTGCCCGATCACGCCGGTCACCAGCGCCGAGGATGCCACGCCGAGATTGCCCCAGACGCCGTTCAGGCCCATCTCGCGGCCGAGCCTGTCCGCATAGGACACGATCATCGCAGTGCCGACCGGATGATAGATCGAGGCGAAAAGGCCGATCGCCAGCAGCGCCGCGCCAAGTTGCAGCGGGGTCGAGACGAAGCCCACCGAAATCATCGACGCGCCGATGCCGATGAAGAAGATCACCATCATGTGGCGGCGGCTCCAGCGGTCGCCGAGCCAGCCGGTAATCAGCGAGCCCGCGCCGAACGCGACGAAGCCCGGGGTGGCGTAAGGCAGCAGCTCCGAATAGGCCATGCCGAGCGCCGGTCCCATGATGATGACGGCGGCGGCGAAAATCAGCATCGCGTAATGGTCGATGAAATGGGCGGCGTTAACGAAGGTGATCACCCTGGAGGGGCTGTTCATGGTCGATTCCCGAATCCCGAAATTCTGTAAAATAGGTTATACGGGGATGTCCTGACGGGATGTCGCCAATGAATATCGCCGAAAAGCCAATTGCCGCCATTATCGGACGCCTCACCTCGACCGGCGACGGCATCCACATGGTCGCCAACGGCTATCGGAAAGGCCACCGGATCCACACCCACATGCACCGCGAGGCGCAGCTCGTTTACGCCGCCAAGGGCACGATGCAGGTGACGACGCCGAAAGGGCGCTGGTTGGTGCCGCCGGACCGCGCGGTCTGGGTGCCCGCGCTATCTGAGCATGCGATCGACGTGCTGGCTGATATCGAGATGCGAACGCTCTATTTCGAACTCGAATGGCTGCAACGCGAGGCACGCAGCCACAGTCTCGCGGCGGAATTCGTGGTGCGGGTGTCGCCGCTTCTGCACCAGACCATACTCGCGCTGTTCGACGATCGTGGCGAACGCGAGCGAACCGAACTACTGGTGCGGCTCGCGATGATGGAGCTGGACCGGGCTGAGGATTCCACGACGTTCATCCCGCTGCCGCATGAGCCGCGCTGCCGGCGTGCCGCCGACATCGTGCTCGCTGACCCGACTGCCGACCATGAGATCGAGACGCTGGCGCGCGAGGTCGGCACCTCGGAGCGGACGCTGTCGCGGCTGTTCTCGTCCGAAACCCAGTTGAGCTTCAAGAGCTGGTGCCAGCGCGCCCGGATTGCCGCTGCCATCCAGAAGCTGTCGACCGACGCCGGGGTATCGGTCAAGCAACTTGCCTCGGATTTGGGCTATGCCAGCGTACCTGCGTTTTCCCATGCCTTCCGGCAGGTTACCGGGAAAACGCCGACGGAGTTCGCAGCGAAGGAGTGATTTTTTGCGCCCTCGTTAGGCATGACATACTTCCGAACAATCGATACGCTTGATTGTGATCGGCACCGTCCTAAATCTCATATAAGATTCCGCATTATCAGCTGGATTCGACCCACCGCATGGCCAACGCCTTTTTTTCCGACCTTCTCTCGACGATATCCGAGCGGGGCCGCACGCTGCTCCGCCGGGGCGAACCGTCTGTCGCCCGCCAGGACGCCTCCGAACTGCTTGAACTGTGCAGGGCGCTGCTGTCCGGCCGAGGCGAAGCCTCCGGCACCGCGATGGCGCGCGAGGTGCTCGATCGCTACCACGACCTCGACGCTGCCGGCCGGCTGACCTTCTTCGAAACGCTGGCGAGGGAGTTCGGCCCCGACCGCGAA
>Ga0075363_100000135_pt1 | contig 17863 bp, 16 predicted proteins | sample EndMetdeltDD1763_FD_71470 | JGI IMG/M metagenome (GOLD analysis project Ga0075363, IMG submission 71470) | Populus endosphere microbial communities from Tennessee, USA - Endosphere MetaG P. deltoides DD176-3 | ecosystem: Host-associated > Plants > Roots > Endosphere | place: USA: Tennessee...
TGATCGGCGGTGGTCACATGGAACAACTCTGCCTGCGCGGCTCCGTTGCCCTTGCCGATGATCAGTTCCAGCCTCCCACCGGAGAGATTGTCGAGCGTCGAATAGTCCTCGAAAGCACGCACGGGATCGAGCAGACTCAATGTCGTCACCGCGGTGAACAAACCGATCCGCGACGTGCGTGCCGCGATATTGCTCAAGACCACCGGCGGTGATGACGAGATGAACGGATCCTCGTGACGCTCACCGACTGCGAAACCATCGAATCCGAGGTCCTCGGCCAGCACCGCGCTGTCGACGACCTCCTGCAGGCGTTCGGCAGGACTCTTCATCACACCTGACACGGGGTCGCGGAGATGCGCAATCAACGTGAGCAACAAGAACTTCATCTCGAAGCTAGCGAACCACATCGGCAACGCTTTCATTCCCTGGCGAACTAAAAATCAGCGCGACGAGATGGCTGCACTTTCGGCGCCGAGATGCCGAATATGGTGTCTCGTGTCCACCGAGATCACACCAGACGCACAGCGTTTCACCGATGACGCTGCGCCCAGGAGTCGCAGCGTCATCGAGAGTCGATCAATCGACTGGATCACGCCCGAAGAACGCCATGGATCGCCGTGGCGCATCAGCCCGCTGTTCTTCATAGCTAACTGGAGCTTCTTCACCGTCGCACTGGGCTTCACCGGCCCCGCCCTCGGTCTGAGCGTGGCGTGGGCGATCACCGCGTCTGCGCTCGGTCTGCTCATCGGGACGTTCTTCATGGCCTTTCACGCCGCGCAGGGACCGCGCCTCGGCCTGCCGCAGATCATCCAGTCCCGCGCTCAGTTCGGGTTCTACGGCGTGGTCGTCGTCGTCGCGATGTCCCTCACCTGCTACTTGGCGTTCGGGGTGGTCTACACCATCCTCACCGCACAGGGGCTCGCGCAGATCTTCGACTGGTCACCCGTTGCAGTCGGACTGGTGGTCAATGTCACCGGCGGCCTGTTCGCCATCGCGGGGCACGACCACTTGCACCGCATCTCCCAGATCGTCTTCTACGTGACCGTTCCGCTCGTCGCGATCTTCTCCGTGGCCGTCGTCTTCGGCCACGCCGGCGGGGAAACGCCTTCTGCTGCCGAGCACGGGTTCGTCACCTCGGCGTTCTTCACGGTGTTCGCGGTATCGGCCGCCTACAACATCGCGTTGGCGCCCATCGTGTCCGATTACACCCGCTATCTCCCCGCGAAGACGTCCTCACGTTCGCTTGTCGCGAGCGTCTACGTCGGTGCCGGAATCTCGGCGCTGTGGTTGATCGCCCTCGGCGCTTGGCTTTCGGCTCATTACAACGCCACCGATGCCCTGGTTGCGCTGCACGATGCGGGGAACGCCGTTTTCAGCGGATTCGGCGCGGTATTGGCGCTGGCGTCGGCAGCCACCCTGATCGTCTGCACCGCCACTGCGGCCTACAGCGTCGCTCTGCAATTCCTCACCGGAGTCGATCTGGTCAAGCGCTTCCGGCCGACGCGCACCTTGCGCATCGCGGTCACCGCGGTGACCATCGCGATATACCTCGTGGTCGCACTGCCGTTCGGCGACCACGTGATCAACGCCGCCAGCAATGCGCTGTCGCTGATGCTGTTCCTGCTGGTCCCGTGGACCGCCGTCAACCTCACCGACTACTTCTTCGTGCGTCGCGGGGAGTACGCGATCACCGATCTGTTCACCCCGCACGGCGTCTACGGAGCGTGGTCCTGGCGCGGCATCGTCGCGTACTTCGTAGGGTTCGCCGCGATGGTCCCCTTCGCGGTCCTACCGTTCTTCGCCGGACCACTCGGCGAGTTACTCGGCGGCATCGACATTTCCTGGCTGGTCGGACTGCTGGTGTCCTCGGTGTTGTACTTCCTGTTCAGCCGCGGCCTCGACCGCGACGCCGAGCGCATTGCGGTACAGCGCAGCGACGCCACCCTCGACACTGTCGAACCCGCGGATGTCACCCCTCACCGCCCTGCGGCGGACGTTTTATAGTGGCGCGCGACAGACGCTTTCACCTCGGCTGGTTTGCTAATTTCTGTGTGGACGGATGGAACGAACAGTGGGGCTCGACGGGCGGACTCGACTGGTCTGGTGACTTCTACGTCGAACTGGTTCAGCACCTGGAGCGGGCGAAGTTCGACTATCTGTTGCTCGAGGACAAGCTCATGGTGTCCGACGCCTACGGCGGTACCTACGAGCGTGAACTGAAACACGCGCTGCACTCGCCCAAACACGACCCAGCGCCGCTGGTACCGCTGCTGGGGAACGTGACCAGTCACCTCGGGCTCGTCGTCACCCTGTCGGCGACGTTCTATCCGCCGTTCTTGTTGGCCAGGCTGTGTAACACACTGGACCACCTCACGGGCGGACGCGTGGGGTGGAACATGGTCACCTCCGCCGAGGACCGTTCCGCGCAGAACTTCGGCCTGGATGAATTGCCGCGCCATGACGAACGCTATGCGCGGGCCCACGAGTACGTGGACCTCGTTCGGGCCCTGTGGAATTCCTGGGAACCCGACGCCGTGGTGCGCGACCGCGAATCGGGCACCTTCGTCGACCACACAAAGGTGCACACCATCGACTTCCAGGGGGCGTACTACAAGAGTCGCGGACCACTGAACACCGTGCCGTCGCCGCAGTATCACCCGGTGCTGGCTCAGGCCGGCGGCTCGCCGCAAGGCAAGGATTTCGCCGCGAAATATGCCGATACGGTTGTCGGAACCGCCGCCGATCCCGAGGGGATGATCGCTTACCGTGACGACATCCGCGCTCGCGCAGTGCAATACGGGCGCAATCCGGACGACATCAAGGTCCTGTTTCTGATCACCCCACATCTCGGTGATACCGACGAAGAGGCCAGGGCGAAGCTGGACCGCCTGGTCAACAACGAGTACTACCTGGAAAAGACGCTCGCCCATCTGGCAGCCATCGTGGAGATCGATTTCACCAAGTTCGATTTCGACAAGCCGCTGCCCGATGATCTGCAGACCAACGGCGAAAAAGGATCCCTGGAAGCGTTCATCCAGCGCGGTAGCGGAAAGACGTTGCGCGAACTCACCGCGGCGTACCTGTCCACCGAGGATGCCCTGGTGGGTACGCCGTCGACGGTCGCCGACAAGCTCGAGGCACTCATGGACGAAGTGGGCGGCGACGGATTCCTCATCACCGCACCGGGAATGCGGCTGACACGCAGGTACGTCATCGAAGTGGTCGACGGACTGGTTCCGGAGTTGCAGCGCCGCGGTCTGGCCCGAGTGGAGTACGAGCACCGATTGTTCAAGGACAACCTGCTGTCCTTCTGAGTCGGAATCGGCTCGACGGTCAGAATCTGCGAGACTCGAATCCTGGTGTGTCCGTGAGATGGCGGCATCATCGACCTATGACCGTCACCAACGCCAACGCGGCAGGCCTCACCGTCGTCACCTACACCCCGGACCCGAAGCCGGCAGTGGTGAGTCCCACCAGTCCGTTGGCGGCCGGCGGCTTCCGCAGTCGCTACTTCTCCGCGGACGACTATCAGCGGTTCCACGGCCGCGCCGCACGTTACGACGTCGAGAATTCGTTCTTCGCCGAGGATTTCGCTGAGATTCTCGGGGCCGGATACCTCAAGGCCCCACTCCCGCAGCGGCTCGGTGGCGCAGACGTGTCGCTCACCGAACTGGCCCGCGAGCAGCGGCACCTCGGCTATTGGGCACCGGCTACCGCGCTGGCCCTCAACATGCACCTCTATTGGGCCGGGTCGGCAGCGCACGCGGTGACGCGCGGCGTCGGCGACCTCGAATGGTTGTTGCGCGACATCGCCGCAGGCGACGTCTTCGCCGCCGGGCACGGTGAGCGGGGCAACGACGTCGGTCTCGATGACGCAGTGGTACGGGCGATTCCCCAGGCCGACGGCTCGTACCGGATCACCGGGCGCAAGACCTTCACGTCGTTGTCGCCGGTCTGGGACCAGATCGGCATCCACGCCCGCGACGACTCCGATCCTGAAAACCCGTTGATCGTGCACACCTTCGTCGACCGTGAGACCCCCGGTGTCCGCATCGAGGAGACCTGGAATGCGCTCGGCGTGCGCGCGACCGCCAGTCACGACACTGTGTTCACCGACGCGCACGCGGACGCCCACAAGACCGTCGCGATTCATCCCGTCGGCCCCGACTATCCCGACTACATCGGTCTGCTGCTCGGCTGGTATCTGCCGCTGCTGTCGAATGTGTACGTCGGAATCGCCCGCAGGGCACTCGATATCGCGATACTGGCCGCTCAGACGCGTACGTCGCTGCGTCAGGATGTCGACCGCCACGCCGACAAGCCGGCCGTACAGCGCCAGATCGCGCAGGCCGAGATCAAACTCGAGGCGGCGGTGGCGCTGGTCGAATCCGCCGCAGCTGAAAACGAGGGGCAACTGCCGCCGTGGCGGGCACTGGCGGCGAAGGAGTTCGCCACCGCGACGGCTCGCGAGGTCGTCGACACCGCGGTCCAGGTCGTCGGCGCCTCGTCAGTGTCCAAACGTCATGAACTCGAACGTCTCTACCGCGATGTGCGGACCGGCACCCTGCATCCGCCGAACTCGGACGCGGTGCTGGAGGGTCTCGGTGCCATTGCCCTCGGGCTCGCCTGACTTCGGCTCAGCGTGAGTTGAACCTGCTGTCAGCCGGTTCCGCCGGGTAGCCGCATCACATGACTGCAGCGTCCACCGACACCGTCAGCTCCACCGCCCTGCGCGGCCTGCTCGACTCCGCCGAGCCCGCTCAGGTGGTCGACGTACGCACTCCCGCAGAGTTCGAATCAGCGCACATACCGGGATCATTCAATCTCCCGCTCGACGTCCTCCGCTCTCGCAAGACCGACGTGGTCGGCAACCTCGAGGCTGACGTCGTGCTGGTGTGCCGGTCCGGACAACGCGCCACTCAGGCCCAACAAATCCTCAACTCGGCAGGCACCCATGCGCGGGTCCTACAGAACGGCTTCCTGGATTGGGAAGAGCACGGATATGACGTCACTCGCGGCAGGCAGCGTTGGGACCTCGAACGCCAGGTACGACTGGTGGCCGGATCCATCGTGCTGACCTCAGTCGTCAGCAGTGCTTTCGTACCGAAGGCCAAATGGCTCGCCGCGGCGATCGGCGCAGGCTTGACCTACGCGGCGGTGAGCAACACCTGCGCAATGGCAGCGGCACTGTCGAAGCTCCCCTACAACCGCGCGCGTAAATAAACTCTCGCTGAGCACAGATATCCTCCGGCGTCGGCCCGGCCAGTATTAATACTCGAATGACCGCATCGCGCTCTGACGACTCCTGCTGTCACTAACCCGCTTCCCGTTTCATCTCGGCAACAGAAGGTCGCTCACAGTGTCGGTGTTCGTAGATATTGCTCCCGACGAGCCGCAGGTCGGCTCGCCGGCTCCCGTCGCGTCCACCGGAAAATGGCGCGGCATACTCACCCGCGCCGCGCTGCCCCTGCTCTCGGTGGTCGTGTTCTTCATCGTCTGGCAGCTGGTGGCGACCCTTGGAATCTGGAATCAGACGTTCGTGCCGTACCCCAGCACGGTGTGGCAGGCCTTCATCGATGTCTCCACCACGCACGACGGAGTCCGGGGATATGCGGGCTACCTGCTGTGGGAGCACCTGTACATGACCCTGCGCCGAGTACTTGTCGGTGTCGTCATCGGCGTGGTGCTCGGTGTCCTGCTCGGCCTGGTCATGGGGTCCGTCAGTTGGGTGCGCAGCGTGCTCGAACCGTGGCTGACGTTCCTGCGTGCGCTTCCCCCGCTTGCCTACTTCTTCCTTCTGGTCATCTGGCTCGGCATCGACGAAGCACCGAAGATCACGCTGCTGGCCCTTGCGGCGCTACCGCCGGCCGCCGTTGCCACCACCGCGGCGGTCGTCGCCGCGCCGGTGGGTCTGCAGGAAGCCGCCCGCGCACTTGGCGCTTCCCGCACCGAGGTCATTCGTGACGTCGTCGTTCCCTCGGCACTGCCCGAGACGTTCACCGGCATTCGGTTGGCGGTCGGCATGGCCTACTCGTCCGTCGTCGCAGCCGAACTGTTCAACGGCATCCCCGGAATCGGTGGATTGGTCAAGGACGCAAGCAATTACAACAACACCCCGGTCGTGCTCGTCGGCATCTTCGCCATCGGCATCTCCGGACTCGTCATCGACGGCCTTCTTCGTGCCATCGAACGCCGCGCTGTCCCCTGGAGAGGAAAGATATGAGATTCAAATCCGTATTCGCCGCACTGGCCGTCGCCACCATGGCGCTGGCCGGTTGCTCGGTCGATCAGCCAGGGCAGGACGCCGACAAGCCCACCATTCGAATTGGATACCAGACGTTCCCAAGCGGCGATCTCGTCGTGAAGAACAACCGGTGGCTCGAAGAAGCCCTGCCCGACTACAACATCAAGTGGGTCAAGTTCGACTCCGGCGCCGACGTGAACACCGCGTTCATCGCGAAGGAACTCGACTTCGGCGCATTGGGATCCAGCCCGGTCGCCCGGGGTCTGTCGGCGCCGCTCAACATTCCCTACAAGGTTGCCTTGGTCCTCGACGTGGCCGGCGACAACGAGGCACTGGTCGCACGTGACGGCACGGGTATCGACACCATTGCGCAGCTGAAGGGCAAGCGGGTCGCGACTCCGTTCGCGTCGACAGCGCACTACAGCCTGCTGGCAGCGCTGGCGCAGAATGGCTTGTCCCCCAGTGATGTTCAGCTAATCGACCTGCAGCCGCAGGCAATTCTGGCCGCCTGGGATCGCGGCGACATCGATGCGGCATACACGTGGCTGCCCACCCTCGACGATCTGCGCAAGAGCGGCAAGGACCTCATCACCAGCCGCCAACTGGCCAAGGACGGCAAGCCGACCCTGGACCTCGGTGTCGTCTCCGACCAATTCGCCAACGAGCATCCGGACATCGTCGACGTCTGGCGCCAGCAGGAAGCGCGCGCCCTGACGTTGATCAAGGACGATCCTGCTGCGGCCGCCAAGGCTGTCGCCGCCGAGATCGGTCTGTCGCCCGAGCAGACCGAAGGTCAGATCAAGCAGGGTGTGTTCCTCACCCCTGAACAGGTGGGCTCACCGGAATGGCTGGGCTCCGACGGGAAGCCGGGCAACATCGCGGTGAACCTGCAGAGCGCTTCGCAGTTTCTCGCCGACCAGAAGCAGATACCGTCGGCCGCATCGCTGGAGACGTTCCAGGACGCGATCTACACCAAGGGCCTGCCCGGTGTCCTCAGCCAGTGATCTGAAAGACGACGCCAAGAAGGACGGCAACGCCGCGATCCAGATATCGGGCGTGTCCCACCGCTACGGCAAGGGCCGCGGCGAGGTCACCGCGCTGGGTCCGGTCGACCTCAGCATCGACCCTGGCTCGTTTCTCGTGTTGGTCGGCGCGTCGGGATGCGGTAAGAGCACGCTGCTGCGACTGCTCGCCGGCTTCGAGTCACCGAGCGAGGGACAGGTTCAGATTTCAGGCACGCCCCCTATGCCGGGTGTGACGGCAGGCGTGGTCTTCCAGCAGCCGCGGCTGTTCCCATGGCGCACGGTGGGCGGAAACATCGATCTGGCACTGAAATACGCGAAGGTGCCTCGCGAGCGTCGCAACGATCGTCGCGATCAACTCCTGTCCCGGGTAGGACTCGAGGGGACCGCCGACCGCAAGATCTGGGAGATCAGCGGTGGCCAGCAGCAGCGTGTGGCCATCGCCCGCGCGCTGGCGGCCGAGACACCGTTGTTCCTACTCGACGAGCCGTTCGCTGCGCTGGACGCGCTCACCCGGGAGCGCCTGCAGGAAGACGTCCGTCAGGTGAGTGCCGAATCCGGTCGCACCACGGTGTTCGTCACGCACAGCGCCGACGAAGCGGCGTTCCTCGGGTCCCGGATCGTGGTGCTCACCCGCCGGCCCGGCCAAGTGGCACTGGACCTTCCGGTCGATCTGCCACGCACGGGTGTCGACGCAGACGAACTACGCCGCTCGCCGGAATACACCGCGATCCGGACCGAGGTCGGCCGCGCAGTCAAGGCGGCCGCCGCGTAGTTACTTCGGTACGCCGGTGTACTCGGGATTCGGTGGTACCGACAGGGCGATGCCGATGCGGTTGGTGGCTCCGATAAAGGCCGCAATCGAGATCCCCTCCAGGATCTCGGAGTCGTCGAGACCGAGATCTCGAAGCCGCTCGATGTCCTCGTCCCGGATGGACTGCGGATTCCCGTTGACGGCCACGGCTAGGTCGGCGAGGGCGCGTTCGCGATCCGTGAGTTCGGCGACCTGGTGGTGGTCGATCGCCACACGTTGTCCGAACGACCAGTCTCGTGCAACCTTGCCAAGCTTGTTGGCGTGGTTGGTATGGCAATACGCGCAACGGTTTTCACCCGATACGACCGTGGCGATGACCTCTCGCTCCCGAATGGACAGCCCGTTTCGTCGGCCTACACCCAGCAGCGGCAGCAGGTAGCCGTTCAGGCGTGCAAGATCGTCCTCGTTGAGCGACAGCGCTCGAAACCAGTTGGAGGTGAGCCCCTCGTCACGCTGCTGCCCAGCGAAGAAGTCACGGACCGGCCCGTTCTGGAGCTCATCGAGATCGGGGACGCGCAAGCGCGAGATACGAGTGGCAGTCGTTGTAGTCGTCATAACGGATGACGATCGCCAACCAGGCCGCCCATCGCAAGCATTCCTACATTGCGGATGACAAGTCTTGCGCGAACTTACGCGGCATGCGCATCCACGAAGGCGTCAATAAGACTCACGGTGACTCCAGAGGTGGTGGATCGGCACGTATCGTCCTAATGTCCGCGCCATGTCCGAAATCACTGCCGCGCCTAATTCTTTGCGGAATGAACCTGAGCCTCCCGCGCGCAAACTGCGCGGAAACCTCGGGGTGGCGTCCATCGTCTTCCTGGTGGTAGCCGCTGCCGCACCACTGGGCGTGATCGGCGGCGTTGTGCCGTTGGGTCTGGCCGCGGGCAACGGAGCCGGCTTCCCCGCGACATTCATCATCTCGACGATCATCCTGCTGCTCTTCGCCGTCGGTTTCACGGCGATGACGCCGTATGTGGAGGAGGCTGGCGCGTTCTTCTCCTATGTCCGTAAGTCATTGGGGCTCCCGGCGGGTATCGGCATCGCCTTCGTCGCGATCGTCAGCTACGTCGCGCTGGAAGCCGGCGTCTACGGCCTACTCGGCCCGGCAGGCGTCGCGGTGGTCGACCTGCTCGGTGGGCCGACACTGCCGTGGTGGTTGTTCGCGGCGGTCGCCTTCGCGGTGGTGACCTTCCTCGGATACCGCCACATCGAACTGTCGAGCAAGGTGCTCGGTGTGCTGTTGAGCGCCGAGATCGCAATCGTCGTCGTCCTGGATCTCGTCATCGTCGCCCGTGGCGGCGACCACGGGCTGTCGACCGGCATCGTGAACCCGCACGCCATCGTGTCCGGATCACTGGGCATCGGACTGCTTTTCGCGATCATCAGCTACGTCGGCTTCGAAGCGACCGCGATCTATCGCGACGAGGCCCGCACGCCGGAGCACACCATTCCCCGCGCCACCTATGTCGCGCTGATCCTGATCGGCGTGTTCTATGCGGTCACCGCGTGGGCGTTGGTCTCCGGCTGGGGCGACGATGCGGCGGTGCAGCGTGCCACCGATTCAGGCGGAACGTTCCTCGGCGACACCGCCCAGCGCTACATCGGCATCGTCGGTGCCGACATCATCACCGTGCTGTACTTCACCAGCCTGTTCGCCTGCATCCTCGCGTTCCACACGATCGCGTCGCGCTACCTGTTCGCCCTGTCGCAGCGCGACGTTCTCCCAGCGTCGCTGAGCCGTCCTCACACCAAGCACGGCTCACCGCACCGTGCATCCCTGTGGATCTCCGGCGTCGTCGCGATCAGCGTCGCTCTCGCCGCGATCTTCAAACTCGATCCGGCCGCGCAGTTCTACACCTGGTTCGCGGGCACCACGACCGTCGGCGTCATCGTTCTGCTGATCGCGACCAGCGTGGCGGTGCTCGTGTTCTTCGGCAAGGACCGGCGCGGTCTTTCGCAGTGGCGGGTCCGCATCGCTCCAGCGATCGGTCTCGTCGGACTGCTGGGCTCGCTGGTGCTCATCCTGGCCAATCTCGACACCCTCGTGGGCGGCTCCAGCGTTCTGGCGTGGGTCATCATCGGGCTGCTCGTCGCGGCCTTCGTCGTGGGCGCCATCGTCGGAACGCGGGTGCGCGACAACACCGTCGCCCGGTCATGACGAACACCGTCGATGCGCCGATTGTCCACAACACCACGTCGGCGAGGGAGCGCGAACTGCGCCACGCTCTCGCCGACGGCACGCTTACCGAGATCGAGGTGGCGTGGAGCGATCCGTTCGGCCACGCGCAAGGTAAGCGGATTCCCGCCTCACAGTTCCTGAACCGAGCGCTCGGCAGCGGATTCGCCTTCTGTGAAGCGTCTTTGGGCTGGAACACCGATGGCACGGTTGTCGACTCGCTGGACATCACAAGTTGGGCCAACGGTTTCCCCGATGTGTTCGCGGTACCAGACCTCGCGACATATCGGCCGCTGCCCTGGCGTCCACGGGTGGGGCATGTGATCTCCGACATCGTGGCCCACAACCGCACCCCGTCGCTACTGGACCCGCGTGCGGTGCTGAGGAAGGTGCTGGCCCGGCTCGCCTCGCTCGGCTATTCCGCGAAAATCGGCGTGGAGTTCGAGCTCTATCTGCTCAATGCCGATGGATCGCCGTTCCAGGACGACATCCACGCCTACTCGTTGGAGAACGCCAACGCGCTCGATCCGCTGCTCTCCGACCTCTACGAGACCTTGAGCGCTTTCACCCGTCTGGAAGGCATTCAGACCGAATACGGTCCGGGACAGATCGAGACGAACCTCGTCTACACCGACGCATTGGAAGCAGCAGACGATGCCGTCCGACTCAAGTACGCCGCCAAGGAAGTGGCCCGAAGGCACGGCAAGATCGCCAGTTTCATGCCGAAGCCGTTCACCGAGCACTCCGGCAGCAGCCAGCATCTGCACATCTCGCTGTGGCGTGACGGTCAACCGGCATTCGCTCCGGACGACGGCGCCGAGAGCCCCCTCACCCTGCACGCGATCGCAGGCCTGCTCGAGCATCTCCCGTCGATCACATTGTTCGGTGCGCATTCGGTCAACGCGTACCGACGCTTCGTCCCCGACTCGTTCGCGCCGGCGACCGTGACGTGGAGCCGCGACAACCGCAGCGCCGCAGTGCGTTCACTGGTGGAAGCCGACCCGTCGGCCACACGCATCGAGCTGCGCAGCGGCGCATCGGACGCCAACCCGTACTGGTTGATCGCGTCCGCCTTGGCGGCCGTGATCGCTGGGCTGGAGGCGAAGTCCACTCCCCCGCCCGCCGAGGGCGGCAATCTCTACAACAAGGGTGTTCCATTGCCCGAATCACTGGGTGTGGCACTGGAACTGGCCACTCGCGACGACACCATCGCCGACATTCTCGGCGCCGAATCGGTGCGGGACTTCGCAGCACTGGCGCGCAGCGAATGGGTGGAGTACTCGAGCGAGGTCAGTGACTGGGAACGCAGGCGTTACCTGGCGCGCTCGTGAGCGCACCGCGATTCGGGGTGTGGGCGCCGGTGTACGGCAACCACGGTGCGCGTAATCACCCGTACGATGCACCCGACGCGAGCTACCGCCGCACCCGCGATCTGCTGCTGCGTGCCGAAGCGGCCGGGTTCGACTCCACCCTGCTCGCCCAGCACGTCATCCATCCGAGCAACACCGAGGACGAGGTGCTTGAGACGTGGTCGACGATCGCGGCGCTCGCTGAGGCAACGACGCGCATCGAGTTGATCGGTGCGGTGAAACCGCTGCTGTTCAACCCGTTGGTGTTCGCCAAGATCGCCGCCAACATCGCCGACATCGCCGACGGTCGACTGTCCGTCAATCTCGTCACCGGCTGGTTCCTGCCCGAACTGGAGGGGCTGGGCCTGGACCCACTCGAACACGATGACAGGTATGCCTATTCACGGGAGTGGCTCGCGGCCGTCGTCGAACTGTGGGCGGGTAAGCACGTCCCGATCGGTGACCGCGGCGGCCATCCCGCGGTGATCCGGCCTGCGCCCGCCGACCCGCCGCCGCTGTACGTCGGCGGCGAATCCGAACCGGGCAGGGCACTCGCCGCCGAATACGCGGACGTGTTCTTCATCAACGGCCGCCCGCTACCCGAGACCGTGGAGGTCATCGAGGACCTACGGGCCCGGCCGCGAAACCGGGCAGACCTGCGATTCGGGTTGTCCGCGTTCGTGATCGCGCGCGACACGGAGTCCGAGGCGCTCGCAGAGCTGGACTATCTGCATTCCCTCGACGAGGCGGAGGCCAGGCCCGAGATCTCCGGGGGCACCGACCCGAAGACACAGATGTACAGGGTGCTGTCGGGCACCAAGCGGATCGGATCGAACGGCGGCACGCTGGCCGGTCTGGTGGGCAGCTACGAGCAGGTCATCGATCGCATTCACGCCTTCCACGACGCCGGCGTAGAACTGTTCATGCTCCAATTCCAGCCGATCGAATCCGAGTTGGACCGGTTCGCGGACAGAATCATTCCCCACTTCCGATAAGGAACGCCATGACCGTCACACGAGACGCCGTCGCTCCCCGCGGCCCGTTCAGTACCGACCCCCTCGGCGGGTCGGTCGGCGAACGGTTGGCCCGACTGTCCGAAGTCGTCGCGTCGCTGCGGCGCGAAGACCCCGCGGCAGAACGCAATCGAGTGCTGCAGTACGAGGCCGTCGAGGCGATTCGGCAGACGGGTGTGCTGGCACTGCGGGTGCCCACCGAGTTCGGCGGGCCGGGCGGCACGGCACGCGATGTGCTGAGCGCGGTCATCCAGATCAGTCGGGGGAGCTCCAACGTGGGGCAGGCGCTGCGCGCGCACTTCGGCTTCTCCGAGCGTCTGTTGAGCAACCGCGCCATACCCGGCGAGCGCGCCGAGTGGTTCCCGCGCGTGAATGCGGGCATCGTCGTCGGCAATGCGATCACGGATGCGGCGGGGCGGGCGCCGTCGAGCGCCGACACGAAGGTGCTGCCCGACACCGCGGGTGTCCTCCGGCTCAACGGCTACAAGTTCTACTCCACCGGCACGCTGTTCGCCGATGTCATCGCGGTATCGGCGCTGGACGCCGGCGGCCGCGATGTACAGGTGATCATCCCGGCGGATCGCGCGGGCGTCGAATTGTTCGACGACTGGGACGGATTCGGCCAGCGCACCACTGCCAGCGGCGGCACCCGCTTCACCGAGGTCGAGGTCCGCGCCGAAGAGGTGGTCACCGCGTCCGAGGGCGATACGCTCGGCCACGGGACCTCATTCCTGCAGCTGTACCTGGCCTCGGTGGCCGTCGGCATCGCGTACGCCGTCTTCGATGACGCCGTCGACTATGTCCGCACCAAGGCGCGGCCGGCCTCACACTCAGTGGCTGACAGCGCGGCGACCGATCCCTTCGTCCTGCAGGCTGTCGGAGACATCTCCGCAACGGCATCGTCGGCCGAAGCCATCGTGTTGACGGCGGCTGATGCGATCGACCGGCTCGTCGAACGGGATCTCCAGCATGACCAGGATGCCGTCGCCGACGTCGCCGTCACGGTCGCCAAGGCGCAGTTGGTGGCCGAACGGTTGACCATCTCAGCCGCCGAGCGGCTCTTCGACACGGGAGGCGCGTCAGCGACCGCCCGCACGCTGAACCTCGACCGGCACTGGCGAAATGTCCGAACCGTCGCCACCCATAGTCCGTTGGCGTACAAGGCTTATGCCGCGGGCAACTACGCCGTCAACGGAGTTCATCCGCCTGCAAACGGCTACTTCTGACCTCAGGCGTTGGTCAGCGCCTCGTCCTCGTCGGCGTCGTCGGTGACCGGAATGTCGGTGCCGCCGGGCAGATCGGGAACCCGGGTCGCTCGCACATACACGGTGTCACCCTCCTTGAGCCCCAGGGCTTCGGCGTCACCGCGGGTGATCTGCGCGGTGAACGGGGTCTTGTCCGCCGCGCTGGTGAGCTCAACACGAACCTCGAAGCCCAACATGACGATTCGATCGATGGTGGCGCGCAGCACGCCGGTCGCCTGAACGTTGTCATCGCTCGTCGCGATCGCCATGTCGGGATTACGACCGACGCGGATGTCGTGCGGGCGCACCAGCGTTCCGTTCAGCGACGACACCGCACCGAGGAACGACATCACGAACGCGTTCGCCGGAGCGTCGTACACATCGGTGGGTGAACCCACCTGCTCGATGCGGCCCTTGTTGAGCACTGCGATCCGGTCGGCGACATCGAGCGCCTCGGCTTGGTCGTGCGTCACCAGCACGGTGGTGACATGCACTTCGTCGTGCAGCCGACGAAGCCACGCCCTCAGGTCCTCGCGCACCTTGGCATCCAGGGCACCGAACGGCTCGTCGAGCAGTAGCACCTGCGGGTCGACCGCGAGAGCCCGCGCAAGCGCCATGCGCTGACGCTGTCCGCCGGAGAGCTGGTTGGGGTAGCGGCCCTGGAAACCCGCCAGCCCAACGACTTCGAGGAGGTTGTCGACCTTCTCCTTGATCTCGGCCTTTGGCCGTTTACGGATCTTGAGGCCGAATGCGACGTTGTCGCGCACGGTGAGGTGCTTGAACGCCGCGTAGTGCTGAAAGACGAACCCGATACCGCGCCGCTGCGGCGGCACACCGGTCACATCGCGACCGTTGATCGTGATGGTGCCGGTGTCGGGTTGATCGAGACCGGCGATGGCCCGAAGCAGGGTCGACTTGCCGGACCCGCTGGGCCCCAGCAGCGCTGTCAGCGACCCAGACGGCACCTCGAAGTCGACGTTGTCCAGCGCGGCGAAGTCGCCGTAGTGCTTGTTCGCACCCCGCACGGTGATAGCAGTGCTCATGTCGTCTCTCCTTAAGCCTTACTTGCGCGCGCTCGTCGGGCGTCCAGAATCACTTGGCTGATCAGCACGACCACCGCCACCGTCATCAGCAGCGTCGAGATGGCATAAGCGCCGTACTCGGCGCCGCGGTTGTACCGGTCCGCCACCAACAGTGTGAGGGTCTGCGACGTTCCCGGCAGGTTGGAGGACACCATGATGACTGCGCCGAACTCCCCGAGCGTGCGCGCGATGGTGAGAACGATGCCGTAGGTCAGTCCCCAGCGGATGGACGGCAGGGTGACCCGCCAGAACGTCTGCCACCACTGGGATCCCAGGGTGGAGGCCGCTTCCTCCTGGTCGGTGCCGATCTCGTGCAGCACGGGTTCGACTTCACGGATCACGAAGGGCACGGTGACGAAAATGCTCGCCAACACGATGCCGGGGAACCCGAAGATGATCTTGAAACCGAGATTGTTCTCGACGAATCCGAACAGACCCGCCGAGCCCCACAACAGGATCAGTGCGACACCGACAACCACGGGCGACACGGCGAACGGCAGGTCGATGACGGCCTGCAGAGCACTCTTCCCCCGGAACTTGTTGCGTGCCAACACCAACGCTGTCGGCACGCCGAAGAGCACGTTGAGCGGCACGACGATCGCGACCACGAGCAGCGACAGCTGGAGCGCCGAAAGCGCCGCCGGTGTGCTGATCGATTCGACGAATGCACCGACCCCCGGCTGGAACGTCCTCCAGAGGATCAAGCCGACGGGAACGATCACCAAGATGATGATGTAGGCCAGAGCGAGATAGCGCAGCAGATGTTTGACGACCGGCGACAACGTCATCGTGCCAGCTCCTGCCGCTTGGCTGCGCGTGATCCGGCGGCCCTCAGGATGAACAGCACCACGAACGAGATGAGCAGCAGCACAATTGAAATGGCGGCGGCACCGGTGCGGTCGTCGTTCTCGATCAGCGTCCTGATCCACTGCGAGGACACTTCGGTCTCACCCGGAACCGCGCCACCGATCAGCACCACCGAACCGAACTCGCCGATGGCGCGCGAGAAGGCCAGGCCTGCACCGGAAAGCAGCGACGGCAGCAACGCGGGCAGGATCACCTTGGTGAAGATCGTCCAGTTGTTGGCGCCCAGCGAGGCGGCCGCTTCCTCGGTTTCGCGATCGAGCTCCAGCAACACCGGCTGCACCGAGCGGACGACGAACGGCAGCGTGACGAACAACAGCGCGATGCCTATGCCCCACTTGGTGTGTTGCAGATGAAGGTCGACCGGGCTGGCCGGCCCGTAGAGCGCGAGCATCACCAGGCTGGCGACGATCGTCGGTAGCGCAAACGGCAGGTCGATCACGGAGTCCACCAGCCGCTTGCCGGGGAAGTCATCACGGGTCAGCACCCATGCGACCAGCAAGCCGAAGACGAGATTGACCGCCGTCACCCCGATCGAGACGGTCAGCGTGACGCGGAACGACTCCAGGGCAGCGTTGGACGTGATCGACAGCCAGAACGCCTTCCAACCGCCGCCGGCGGCCTGCCACACGATCGCGGCGAGCGGCAGCAGCACGATGACGCTCAGCCAGATCGATGCGGCTCCGACGCGCAGCGACGTCGTGCCGTGTCGCCGTCCACCGAAGCGTCCGGACTCAACAGTTGAGCCCTTCTCGGAGGATTCAAGCGCAGCCGTCATCCAGTCGCCTGCTTGTAGATCTTCGTGATGGAGCCGTTGTCCTTATCGAACAGTGCGGGATCAACCTCGCTCCAGCCGCCGAGGTCGGCGATCGTCCACAGTTTCTGCGGAGTCGGGAAATCGGTGGCGAAATCCTCGGCGACCGCGGGATCCACCGGGCGGAAACCGGCCTGCGCCCAGATCTTCTGGCCTTCGGGCGTGTAGAGGAAGTTCTTCAGTGCGTTGGCCTGCTCGAGGTGAGCGCTGGAGGTCACGACCGCGACCGGATTCTCGATCTTGAAGGTCTGCGGCGGGTTGATGTGCTCGACGGGCTTGCCCTGTCGCTCGACGTTGATCGCTTCGTTCTCGTAGCTGAGCAGCACGTCGCCGGTGCCCTGCAGGAAGACGTCGGTGGCCTCCCGGCCAGAACCGGGTCGTGTCTTGATGTGCTCGTTCACGAGCTTGGTGACATAGTCCAGACCGGCCTGCGAATTCTGCCCGCCGTTGCTCTTGGCGGCGTACGGCGCCAACAGGTTCCACTTCGCCGAACCGGAGCTCAGCGGGCTCGGGGTGACGACCTCGATCCCGGGCTGCAGAAGGTCATCCCAGTCTTTGATGTTCTTGGGGTTGCCCTCGCGGACGACCAGCGAAACGACGGATCCGAACGGGATTCCCTGGGTGGCGTCGGTGTTCCAGTCCTTGGCCACCTTGTCGGCCTTGACCAGCCGGGTGATGTCGGGCTCGACCGAGAAGTTCACGATGTCGGCCGGCTTGCCGTCGACGACGGCACGTGACTGATCCCCCGAGGCGCCGTACGACGTCGTGACGGCGACGCCCTTACCCTCCTCGGTGGCCGCGAACGCCGGAATGATCTTGCTCCAGCCCGGTTCCGGCACCGCGTACGCGACGAGCGTCAGCGTGGTATCGGCCGCCGGCTGATTGCCCTCCCCCGCGACGTCGCTGGAGCCACCACCGCATGCCGCCAACAAAGTGGCCGTTGTGGCGAGTGCGGCGGTGATACGCCAGGACTTTCCGATCGTGAGCATTGGTGACCTTTCCTTGCGGGGGACTTGCGGGCGGGATCCCGGCGCGACGGCAAGGTGATGGATCAGTATCTCGACTTCGGTTCAGCCGCTACCGACACCAGACCGCGGACGGGTGTGGAGTCAGCGACAACAACAGACATCTGCGACGGCAGCAAAACCCACGGCAATGAGGGCCAGGACATGGCCACCCTTGTTGCCGGACGCCGTACGCATGGCGCGAAGAATAACAGAGTCTTCCCAGGTGCGACG
>Ga0075363_100000137_pt1 | contig 17828 bp, 16 predicted proteins | sample EndMetdeltDD1763_FD_71470 | JGI IMG/M metagenome (GOLD analysis project Ga0075363, IMG submission 71470) | Populus endosphere microbial communities from Tennessee, USA - Endosphere MetaG P. deltoides DD176-3 | ecosystem: Host-associated > Plants > Roots > Endosphere | place: USA: Tennessee...
TTCAGTGACACGCCCGCCAACACCACTGTGCTGACGCCGAGGCCCCGAAGTACCGGCAACAGCTCGGAGTCCAGGCTGGGGAAGAGACCGTGGTGGCGCGGAAGAATCAGGTCGGACGGCGCCAGAAGCGCCGACAGGACCTGGGTTTCGGGATCTCCCGGGGACCAGGTCGCCGTCAGCGGCCCTAGCGTCCGCCAAAGTCGCGCCGTCCCTGGGTGCCCACCGCCGAAGTTGCCTTCATACGTGGCGTGGACTACCCGAACCCCACGCGTGCGCGCCGCGTCGAGCAGCCGCTGGAGATTCGCGACGAGTCCCGCACTGTCAGCAGCCAACTGGGGCAGTACGGAAGTCGGCCCTAGCACGCCGTTTTGACATTCCACGCAAACCACCGCGATGGTGGCCGCGCCTTGTAACATCACCGCGGCTCAGTAGCGCAGCATAAGTGAGCCGAGTGCAAACGTGTTCGCGGGGAACACGATTTCCGGTGCATCATCGGTGGCCAATTCGAAGTCCGGAACGCGTTTGAGCCATTCCTCGACGATCAGTGTCAGCTCCATGCGGGCCAGATGAGAGCCCAGGCAGCGATGCGGACCACCGCCGAAGCCCCAGTGCGGGTGCACCTTTCCATCCATGACGACGTGATTGCTCGATATGGCATCGGTGTCGTCGCGGTTGATCGCCGCGAGGCACAGCCGCACCTTGGTGTCGGCCGGGAATGTCACGCCACCCATGGTCACCTCTGCTGTGGTGACCCGCGGTGTGATCGGCGCCGGTGGTTCGAGCCGGACGATCTCCTCGACGAAAACCCTGATGTCGTCGGTGCTGTCGCGAAGTGAGTGTCTCAGTTCTGGATTGCGCGCAAGCTCCAGCATCGCGAAGCCCATCGATGCGGTGACGGTGTCCAGCCCAGCGAGGACGAACAGAAAGCTCAGGCCGATCGCTTCGGCGTCGTCCAGGGGGTCCTCGCCGGTCAGCACCTTCGACAGGATGTCATTGCCCGGATTCTGGCGTCGCTCGTTGATCGCCTCGGAGACGTAGGTGACCAGTTCGAGTGCGGGTGTCAGGTCGGCTCCCTCCATCGAGGGTAGCTCCGAGAGCGCGATGACACTGTCTTTCCACGCGATCAAGCGGTCACGGTCTTCGACGGGAAGTCCGAACAACGTGAGGAACACCTGCGAGGGGTAGGGGATGGCGATGTCGGCCATGACATCGCATTCCCCCTTCGCGACGGCGGCATCGACGATGTCGATGGCCTGCCGTTGCAACGACGGAAGCATCTCCTTGAGCGTGTGCGGACTGAAGAAGGGCTGCAGGATCTTTCGGAACCGGGTGTGCTCGGGCGGGTCGAACGAGAGTGGAACCAGCGGCAACGGGCTACCGAGCTCGTCGAAGGCCTTTTTCGACGAGAAGACCGTGGGATCGCGCAGCGCGGCCAGTACGTCTTCGCGGTGGGTCAGGTAGTACCAGCCGTCCATGTGCACCACAGGTCCGGCGTCGCGCAATGTCTTCCATCCGACTCCGCGATCGGCCGCCATCGGCAGGGCAGCCCACTCGAGTTCGGGCACGTCAATGATTGAACGCACTTGTTGGTCCGTGCTCATCGGTCTCCCTTGTTCTCAGAACGCCGAGCGATGCAGTCCACCGTCGACTTCGATCCAGGCACCGGTGATATAGCCGGCGGCCGCCGAACACAGATACGTGACAAGTGAGGCGATTTCGCGCGGTGCGCCCATTCGCGCCGCCGGAACCCGTGCCTGGTTGAGCATGAAATCGCGTCGTTGCTCCTCGGTGGTGGCACCGAGGTTCTTCTCGATATAGGCGATCGCGTTCTCGGTTTCGATCCACCCCGGCGCGACGGTGTTGACGGTGATGCCGAAGCGGGCATATTCGTCGGACACGGTCTTGAGCAGGCCGATCGTGGAGGGTCGGGTGGCGTTGGCCACGGCATGGTGGATGTTCCCCGCGGGTTCCTTGGCGGTACCGGAACCGATATGCACGAAGCGGCCCCAAGCTGCCCGCTGCATCGCGGGGAGTACCGCGCGGAGCAGGAAGATCTGGCTCATCGTGTAGGCCTCGAACGATTCGCGATAGACGTTGAGATCGTGGATGTCGGCGAAGTCGCCCGGCCGCTGGTAGATCGCCTGCCCGATCACGATGAGTGGGGCCCCGATGTCGTTGCCGACCTGACGGACGGCATTCTCGATCTGCTCCTCGTCGCTGACGTCTGCGCACACACCGATCGCTTCGCCGCCGTCGGCGCGCAGCGTTTCCACGGCGGCATCGACGTCCCGCTTTGTGCGTGCGAGCACCGCCACCCGGCATCCCTCAGCGGCAAGCATTTTCGCCACTTCGAATCCCATGCCCCTGCTGCCGCCGACGATCAGCGCCGACCGGTTCCTGATGCCGTAGTCCACCGGTTCGGCCTCTACCGACGGACGTCCATGCCCGCGTCGACCTTGAGGACGCTACCGGTGAACGAACGGCCCTTCTCCGAGATCAGGAACAGAATGGCATTGGTGACGTCCTGCGGTTCGATCACGGGAAGGTCCGGCAACGCCGTTTGCATGGCGTTCACCAGGTGGGGCGTCTGCTCGATCACCTTGAACAATGCGGGGTTATCGGTCACCATCGGCGTCAGGCAGTTTGTCGGGGCTACGGCATTCACCCGGATACCCTCCGGTGCAAGGAGATTCGCATACGACTGCACCAGTCCAGTGATGGCGAGCTTGGACATGTTGTATGCGTCGGAACCGCCCCGGCCGTCGGTGACGTTCAGTAGGGCTGCCATCGAACTCGTCGCAATCAGGTTGCCGCCTGCACCGCGCTTCTTGATGTGGGGGATGGCGACTTGAAATGTGTTCCACACGCCGATCAGCATGATGTCGATGCCGATCCGCAAAGCCTCGTCGGCGTCCGCTTCGTCTGGATTGGTGAGGATTACACCCGCATTGGCGATGACGGTGTCGATGTGGCCGAACTGTTCGACCCCGGCGTCGAATGCGGCCTGTAGCGCGGGCCTGTCGCGGACGTCCGCTTTCTGGAAAACCATCTCCTGCCCGGTTTTCTCGACGAGACGAGCAGTTTCTTCCAGCTCGCCGAAAGTGCCCAGCTTGTAGGGCGCCACATCAAGGTCTTCGCAGATGTCGACACCAACGATGTTGGCGCCTTCCTCGGCGAACATCACCGCGTGGGACCGGCCCTGCCCGCGGGCTGCTCCGGTGATGAAGACGACTCGGCCATCAAGCAAGCCCATCGCGCAATTCCTCTCGTCGGCGTGGCTCGATGTTACGCCGAGCCTCTTTAATCATTCAACTATTTGCCTCTTTAGGCCCGCCGGCTACCTCGGTGCGAATCTCTGCGCGCCGTCCAGCCGCATGACCTCGCCGTTGACGTAGCCGTTGGCCAACAGGAACACCGCGGCGTCCGCGAACTCGTCAGGAGCCCCGAGACGCTTCGGGAACGGCACGTTGGCGGCGAACTTGGCGATCGCCTCCTCGCCGACCGACTCCATCATCGGCGTCTTCATCGTGCCCGGCGCGATCGTGTTCACCCGGATTCCGACCGAGCTGAGGTCGCGGGCCGCCGCGATCGTCAGCCCGATGACACCGGCCTTGGCCGCGGCGTACGCGGACTGTCCGATCTGGCCTTCGTAGCCCGCGATCGACGCTGTGAGGACGAGCGCGCCTCGCTCGCCGCCGCCGTCCGGATCCGCCGTTGCGATCGATGCCGCCGCCAACCGGGTCATGTTGTACGTGCCGTTGAGGTAGAGCTCGATCGTCTTCGTGAATCCGCCGAGGTCGGCGGGGCTTCCGTCGCGCCCAACGATCCGCTGGGCGACACCGAACCCGCCGTGTGCGACGACCGCGTAGCGCAGCCGACCGAGGCTGTTGGCCTGTTCGATCGCGTCCTTGACGGAGCCTTCGCTCGTCACGTCGGTGCTGGCGAATGTCGCCTTGTCGCCCAATTCGTCGGCCAGGGCTTTGCCCTTGTCGACGGCGAGGTCGGCGATGACAACACCGAGTCCCTCGGCGTGCAGGCGTCGGACGGCGGCCTCGCCGAGACCACCCGCCCCACCGCTGACGATCGCCGACGCCCCGATGAACTTCTCGATACTCACGAATTCTCCTTCAGCTCAGCTATTTTGCCGACGACAAGGTTCCAGGGGTCGACGGCGTTCAACGCCATTCGCCCGAGTCTGCGTGCGTGACTGACCGTCGTGCCGTAGTCGCAGGCCCAGCTCTGCGCGCGAGTGGTCACCGACCACAACGGATGCTCATCGGTGACGCCGATGGCGCCATGTAATTGGTGGGCAATCGTCGTGACCGGCGTGACCGCCCGGCCGACGGCGACGCGCGCCACGGTGACGGCGTACTCGGTTTCGAATGCGGAGAAACCGTAGTCTGTGGCCGCTGCAACCGCGAGTGTTGCGACGGCCCTTGCACGTTCGATCTCACCGGCCATCTCCGCCAGGGAATGCTGCACCGCCTGGAATTTGCTCAGGGCTCGGCCGAACTGGATCCGCTCGGTGGTGTGGGCCACGGACATCGCGGCCGCGGCATCGAGCGCACCTATGATCTGCATACACCGGCACCACGAGCCGCGCAGCGATAGTTCGGTGACGACATCGGTGGTCACTTCGGTCAAATCGCCCGCGGTGACGTCGAATGTCAAGCGGTCCCGCGGCTCGCCGGCCAGGTTGTGGTCATCGGCGATGCTGACGCTGTCGGAGTCGACGACTCCGACCCGCGCCACGTCATCGCTGTGCACGACGAGCACTACGGCCGCACTCGCCCTCGTCCACGCCACATCCGGTGCCGTGCCTGCGATCCGGCCGTCCGACAGGTCGCCGTTGGCGATCGCGACGGTCAACGGGCCATCGGGCAGTTCGATTCCTACCGTTGTTCCGAGCCAGGCTGCGAGAGCGTCGGTTTCAGCGATCGGCACGGCGCCGGCATGGCGGGCGAGACCGCGCAGGACGACCGCGAGCTGCTCGGGGCCCGCGTCGAGATCCGGTGTGCTCGTCAGCCGCGCCAGCCCGGTCTCGTCCAGGTTCTTCCACAGGACGTCGTCGAATACCTCGGGCACGCGTCGCGAACCAAGGCGGGCGTCGAACGACCGCTGCCCGATGTCGTTGACGAGCTGTCGCAGTTCGGCGTTGTCGTCATCGACAGGTCCGACGTCGAAAACACCACCCGAAAGTGCGCTCATCGCAGCCCCATTCCGCGTGCGACGACACCGCGTAACACTTCGTTGGTACCACCGCGCAGAGTGAAGACGGCCTTGTGCAGCCTGGCGGTGGTCAACAGGTCTGCAAGCTCGGGCGTCATCGGTACCACGTCGATGAGGTCGGCGATTGCCTCGACGGAGTCCTGTTCGAACCGGGTGCCGAGATCCTTGACCAGCGCTGCCTGGTTGGCGGCGTCCACGTTTTCAGTGAGCATCCGCGCCACCCATACCGACAGCTGACGCAGAGAGATCAAGCGCGCCAGCAGGTCTCCGATGTCCTCGGCGGTGCGGTCGTCAGGGGTGGGACCCGCACTCAGGACGCGGATCGCGGCGATGATGAGCGGGGCGGTGGACAGCAGACGTTCGGGCCCGCTGCGCTCGAAGGACAGCTCCGAAGTGACCTGATGCCAGCCGCTTCCGACCTCGCCCAGCACGTCGGCGTCTGGCACGACCACGTCCTCGAAGATGACCTCGTTGAAGTGGTGCTCGCCGTTCATGAGCCTGATCGGTTCGATCCGCACACCGTTGGCGTCACAGGGCACGATGAATTGGCTGAAACCGCTGTGCCGCCGTTCGGGATCCGGCGGGCTGGTGCGGGCCAGCACGACCACCTGGTGGGCGAGATGCGCCCCGCTGGTCCATACCTTTGTCCCGTTGAGCAACCATGCGTCGTCGGTTCTCGTCGCCTTGGTCTGCACCGCGGCGAGATCAGAGCCCGCGCCGTGTTCGCTCATCCCGATCGACGAGAAGTACCGGCCCGCAGCGATGCGGGGCAACAGCCGTTCCCGCTGCTCCTCGTTGCCGTAGGCGAGCAGTCCGGGTGCGACCTGACGGTCGGCGACCCAGTGCGCCGCAACGGGCGCGCCCTGGCTCAGAAGCTCCTCCGTCACCACATAGCGATGGAGGTGACTGAGACCCTGGCCGCCGTACTCGCGCGGGATGATCATGCCGACGAAACCGGCATCGCCGAGCCGTGCGCTGAAATCCTGGTCCCACTGACCCAGCCACGAGTCGACGGCGGGCCGCCAACCGAATTCGGTCCGATCGGCCTGCAGGAACTCACGCACCGACGCCCGCAGTTTCGAGAGCTCCGGTTCATTGGCGGTGAGCGCAGCGAACGAGGACATATCGACCACCCCCTACATTGACGGCACGGGCGTCGCGGGGAGATAGAAGTTCGGAGTCAGATCCTCTTCGCGAGCGGCTAGCCGGTACTGCGCGAGATCGGCGTCGTCCCAACCCTCGTCGCGCAGGAGTTCCTCGTCGGTGAAGAAATGGCCGCTGCAGGCGTTCGCGGGCCTGGTAACGAGCGCGTGCACCGCATCGGCCATGATCTGCGTGCTGCGCGCCTGCGCCCGCACGATATCCTCACCCATCGCAACAAGCATTCCGGTGCTCGCCACGGTGGTGGCAGGCCACAGCGAGTTGACCGCAATCGGCATCTTCGCGAACTCGGCCGACCAGCCAAGTGTCAGAAGGCTTTCCGCGTATTTGCCGACCGTGTGCCCGACGTGCGCACCGGCCCATGACGGATCCAGGTTCAACGGCGGTGACACGTTGACGACATGCGCGTTGTCGGACTGCTGCAAGTGCGGGAGCGCAGCCTGCACGACCGCGAACGGACCTTCGACATTGACCTCCAATAGCCGACGGAGGTTCTTGGGCGGCAGCTTCTGAGTTGGCCGCAAGTCGAGTGCACCCGCGTTGTTGATGACGATGTCGATACCGCCGAAGGTATCGGCGACATCGGCGACCGCCGATGCCACCGCATCCGCGTCACACACATCGCACACCACAGGTAGGGCCACGCCGCCCGCCGCCCGGACCCGTTCCGCGGTCTCGGCGAGCGTGCCCGAAATCTTCGGATTCGGAGTGTCGGTCTTGGCGAGTAAGCCCACCCGCGCGCCATCGGCGGCGGCCCGCACCGCCATCGCACATCCGATGCCACGGCTGGCGCCCGTGATCAGCAGGACGCGATCTTTCAAGCTGCGAGGCATGGGCTGAGCCACCGCTATCTCTCCTTAGCCGCCGTTGGGTCACACTGCATCGAATGCTATAACTATATAGCGCATTAACCAATCCGAGGTCCGGCCCACCGCCGGTCGAAGGGAGGCCCCATGACCCGTGTCGGTTCGTTCGGCACGTATCTGCCGCCCTGGAGTAAGGGAGACCGGCGGGTCAAAGGGCCCGACGAGGACGCTCTCACCATGGCCGTCGCTGCAGGACGGGCAGCTGATCCCGATGCGGTGGCGCAGCGCGTCGTCATCGTGTCCCGCAATTTTCCGCTCGTCGAAGGTGGGAACAGCGCCGTGCTGCTCGCCGCACTTGGTCTGGCGGACGACGTTCCCGTGACTGAAGTCCTCGGTGGTGCACCGGCTGTGCTGGATCAGATCGTCTCTGCCGCGCCCGAAACCCTGGTGATCGGTTCGGATGACAACGACTCTCTCGTGGGAGCCGCCGCGGCGCTGACCGGCGAGGCCGGCGTAGCCGTCACCCCACGAGCGCGCCGGACGAGAAGTCTGCCGCTGGTGGCGCGTCACGATGACGGATCCCGGCGCACGTACCCCGATCCGCGGCTGCAACGTGAAGTCGGTGTCCGCGCCACACTCGCGACGTTGGAGTTGGGCGGTGGTGACCTCGCGGCTGTCGTCGGAGTTGCGGCCGGTCAGCTCGGCGACGGCTTCGAAAGGTCGGCGACTGTCGAGGAGTCGGCGTCGTCAGCGGCCGGAGCCATCCGAGTGCTCGTGGGAGCGGTCGAATGCAACTCGGCGGGTCTGCTGATTGCGGTCGAACAGGCGTCGATGAGCGTCGCCGAGATCGCCCACGGTGATGTCTCCCCGCGCATCAGGCGCGACGAAGTCAGTCCACGGGAACTGCCGAGATTCACCATCGCGGAGGGTGTGGGCATTCCGATTTCCATGCCGGCGTACAGCCGCGCGTTCGAACCGAAGATCCGCTGGGAGGCCGCAGTTTTCGAGGAACGGCCCGGCATCGACGCGGCTCCGCAGTTTCCGCCGCGGTTCAGGGTCGACGAATCCGGCGTCCTTGCCAGTGACTACCGACTCGAACCGTTGCCGCGCACCGGCACCGTCTACACCCACACGACGATCCGCATTCCGGTGCCCGACCTGCCGAGTCCGTACTCTCTTGCGGTCGTCGAGCTCGACGACAGCCCGGTGCGGGCGTTGATGAAGGTGACCGGCGTGCCCGCGGGCGAGGCCACCATCGGGCAGGCTGGTTGCGTGGTGTTGCGCCGAATCGCGACGAGAGCGGGCATACCTGACTACGGCTACGCATTCTGGCCGGGCCGTGTGGCAGAGGAGGCGCGGACATGAGGAAGGTCGCCATCGTCGGAGCAGGGATGACTCCGTTCGCCGAACATTTCGAACTGGGCCTGAAGGACCTGGTGCCGATGGCGTACGCCGAGGCGGTTGCGGGCGTCGACAAGGGCATCGCGAAGTCCGAGATCGAGGCGGCCTGGTTCGGCGAGTTGTCCACCACGGACGGATTTCCGTCGGGCATTCTGGCCGACACCCTCGACCTCGTGGACATCCCCGTCACGCGGGTCGAGAATGCATGTGCCACCGGCAATGACGCGATCCGCAACGGGACCATGGCCATCGCCTCCGGCCTGTACGACGTCGTGCTCGTGATGGGCGCCGACAAGGTCCGCGAGACGTCGTCGACTACGACGTTCTGGGACTGGGCCGCGATGACGAGGGACAACGCCTGGGACTACCCGCTCGGGCTCGTCGCGCCCGCGAACTTCGCGTTGCACGTGATCCGGTATCTGCACGAATCGCCGGCGACGAAGGAACACATGGCCATGGTCGCGGTGAAGAATCATTTCCACGCCGTGAACAATCCCAAAGCTCAACTGCGGTACGAGATCACCGTGGAACAGGCGCTGGCCGCTCCGATCGTTGTCGAACCCTTCGGTCTTTACGACTGCACACCACAGAGCGACGGAGCCGCCGCGGTCATCCTGGCCGCCGAGGATGTGGTGGACCGCTACACCGATCGGCCGGTGTGGGTGCGCGGTGTGGGCCTGGGCATGGATCGTGTGATGCACCAGCACAAGATGGACATGACGACATTTCCCCCGACCGTGCGTGCTGCGAAAGCCGCGATGAAGATGGCGGGCGTGACGCCGCGTGACATCGATGTCGCGGAAGTACACGACTGCTTCACCGGAGTCGAGTTGATCAGTTACGAGGATCTGGGTTTCGCCAACCGGTTCGAGGCGTACAAGCTCGTCGAGGGCCGCGAACACTACGTGGGTGGGTCGATACCGATCAATCCGAGTGGAGGACTCAAGGCCAAGGGGCATCCGCCAGGAGCCACCGGCGTCGCGCAATGCTACGAGCTGTTCAACCAACTTCGCGGACAGGCGGAGAACCAAGTCGACGGCGCCCGGGTTGCCCTGGCGCACAATATCGGTGGCCCCACCGCTGTATCCGCGGTCACTATTCTTTCAAGCGACAAGAACTGACTGGAGCCTCGACCATGACCACATCGGAGATCGCCACCCTGCCCGGCTACGAGGAGTTCGCTCCCTGGCTGCTGGTCGAGAAGATCGGCAACGTGCACGTCGTGAGCATCAATCGACCCGAAGCATTCAACGCCGTGAACGAAGAGGTGCACCACGCCTTCGCGACGATCTGGCGAGTACTCACCGCAGACGACGACGTTCGCGCCGTGGTGACGACAGGTGTCGGCAAGGCGTTCTCGGCGGGTGGCGACATGGTGATGTTCGGCCGCTTGATCGAGGATCCCGTGGCACGTCAGTTCCAGATCCAGGAAGCGCGAACGGTTTTCCTCGAGGTGATCAACTTCCCCAAACCGTTGGTCTCGGCGGTCAACGGGCCTGCGGTGGGATTGGGTTGCTCCATCGCGCTGTTGAGCGACTTCCTCGTGATGGGAGAGAACAGCTACCTGGCCGACCCCCACGTCGCGGTCGGCCTGGTCGCGGGCGATGGCGGAGCGGCGATGCTGCCGCTGCTGATCGGCATGATGAAAGCCAAAGAGTATGTGCTGCTGGGTGACCGGATCACGGCGCCGATCGCCGAGAAGCTCAACCTGGTCACCAAGGTGGCGGCCGATGACGCGGTACTCGACGACGCATTGACGATCGGGGAGAGACTGGCCGCGTTACCGCCGCAGGCATTGCGGGCCAGCAAGGTTGCGTTGAACATGCACCTGTCCCGCGCGGCCTTGGGCGTGCTCGAGTACGCGCTCGCAGAGGAGTACACGTCGTTCTCCACGCCGGAGTTCCACGAGCGGGTCGCAGCATTCCGCGCCCGCTCGAAGGGATAGCGGGTCGATCTACCTTCTCATTCGAGAAGGTCGACGACAGTGGATAATTCGCTTCCGGCGAGGACGAACTCCTCGGCCTTTTGGAGGTGCTTGCGCCACAGTTCGCCGGCCTTCTCGGCCTCGCCTGCCTTGATCAAATCCAGCACCATCCGGTGCGTCTTGGCGGAGCGTCGCACCGCGCCTTCCGCACGGTCACCCTTGGTCGGCTGCAGTGACCGGTTGGCCTTCTCGATGATGTGGTGCAGCATGGCGCTGATGATCTGCAACGTCTTGTTGCCGGAGAGGCGGGCGACGGCGGCGTGGAAATCGGTCAGCTGGTCGACCGCGTCGCTTCCGGGTCGGAGCTTGCTCTCCCGCTCGACGATCTCCTCCAACTCGGCGATCACCGCGGCGTTGCGATTCTTGGCCAGCTCGACGATCATCGGCGTTTCCAGGGTCACGCGCGCGTCGTAGACATCCTTGAGCGTGACGCCCTCGTATTCGAGGATGAGCCCGGCGTAGCGGGCGAGGGTCTCGCGTCGGGGTCGGGTGACCCGGGCACCGCCGCGGACACCGCGCTGGACCTCGATCAGCGACTCGGATTCGAGCACCCGGAAGGCTTCACGCAGGGTCGGCCGGGACACCCCGAACCGCTCCATCAGCTCCGACTCCGGCGGAAGCATCGTGCCCTCGGCTATCTCACCGCGAATGAACATCTTGCGGAGCACGGTGGCCACCCGGTCGGCCATTTTCGGCTCTCGAAGGCTGGTGACCTCCATATCGACCTCCACCGCTTTCCTGTAATCCAATAACTATTTGGCAGGTTAACTGAATAGCATCGCCAAAACCGGCATCCACGCTCTGGCAGTGACAAACCTCATCGCTAATAGCCCATGGCCCGGCCCATCAGGTCCTTCATGATCTCAGTTGTCCCCGCGTACAGCCGCTGGACTCGTGAGTCACGCCAGAGTCTGGCCACTTCGTATTCGTTGATGTAGCCGTAGCCGCCGTGCAGCTGCAGGCAGCGGTCGAGGATCTCCCACTGCACCTCTGAAGTCCACCACTTCAGGCCGGCCGCGTCGGCGTCCGACAGCGTGCCGTCGTTGACGGACAGGACACATTGGTCGAGGTAGGTCTGCGCTGCATCCAGCTTCGTCTGCATCTCGGCGAGGAAGTGGCGATTGACCTGAAATGTGCCGATCGGCTGCCCGAACGCAGTGCGTTCGAGTGCATACGCTTTCGTCAACTCGACCGCGCGCCGAGCGGCGGGCAGCGCATAACAAGCCACCCCGACGCGTTCACTGGGCAGGTTGGACACCAGGTGGTAGAAGCCGCGGTTCAGCTCACCGACGAGGTTCTCCTTGGGCACCTTGACGTCTTGGAAGAACAACTCCGCGGTGTCGGCGGAGTACTGGCCGATCTTGTCGAGCTTGCGTCCGCGCGTGAAGCCGTCCATGCCGTCCTCGATCATCAGCAGACTGATCCCCTTATGGCGGGCAGTCGGCTCGGTCTTGACAGCAGTGAGCACCAATTTGGACAGCAGGCCGTTACTGATGAAGGTCTTCTGGCCGTTGACGACCCAATGATCACCCTCGTCGCGGGCAGTGGTCTTGATACCGGCGAGGTCCGATCCAGCCGCCGGCTCTGACATCGCCACCGAGCCGATCAGCTCGCCCGCGATGAAGCCGGGCAGCCAGCGTTCCTTTTGCTCCTCGGTGGTGAGACCGTTCAAATAGGGCATGAGGATGTCGTTCTGAACGCCGAGACCGATTCCGACAGAACCGGTCATGAACATCTCCTCGGAGATGATCTGATTGAACCGGAAATCCTTGACGCCCAATCCGCCGTACTTCTCGTCGAATTCCCAGCCGATCAGGCCGTGCTCTCCGGCGGCCAGCCACGCTTCCCGACTGACCTTGCCATCGCGTTCCCATTTCTCCACGTGCGGGACGCACTCGCGTTCGAAGAACTCTCGCGCGGTCGCGCGGAAGTCGTCATGGATCTCTTCGAATATGTTGCGACGCATGCGATCCCTTCGTCATTCCCAACTGATGATTGCGGGCAGCGCACGACCGGGTTCGTAGATGTCGAACAGGCGGTCGGCGAGCAGCGATTCCAATTGCAGGTAGGAGCCACACAGTGAATCGACCTGAAGCCCGCGTGCGACATAGCGATGCAGATCGTGTTCGGCGGTGACTCCGATTGCGCCACAAACCTGCAACGTCGCGTCGCTGACCGCACGGTGAGCGCGTCCCGCGGACACTTTCGCGGTCTGTGCCGACAGAACGCCTCCGTAGCGCCATGATTCGTTCAGCAGCGCCCGCGCGCCCTCCAGCGTCGCAGCGGCCTCGGCGAGGGCGTGCCGCGGTGACTGCAGTGAGCCGATCGGAACCCCGAATTGCTTGCGCACACTGATGTGGTCGACGGCGATCTGCAACGCCCGGTCGGCAAGGCCGATCAACTCGGTCGCGATCGAGCGGTGTGCGGCGGCGATCGCACGGCCCCATTCGGTCGACGCATCGACGAGCTCGCCGTCGACCGGGCCGTCTACGCGAGTCCACACGACCGACGAATCGAAGGTGTCCATGCGTTCGCCGCGCAGCAGGTCGGCGTCGACGACGGCGATGGACACGGTGCCCAACGCGCGGGATACCGGCACCGCGACGCGGCCGCGCAGCGGGCCCTGCACAATTCCTTTGACTTGGTCCTCGTTCGAGCTGGGGGCGTGACCATGGTTCAGGGTCGGCAGCACAATTGCGTCGACGGCTTCGTCGAGTAGGGACGAGAGCTCGGCGAGCATGACCCGGTCCAGCGCGTCGGTGAGGGCCAGCGATCGACCTTGCGCGCGAAACAGGAGTGCGCACGCTTCAATCGGGTACTCGGATTCGATTTCGGCCCAACCGAGTTCATCGAGTCGCGGACCGATGGCTACGTATTCCTGCTTGGCGGCCAGATCCTCGAAGAGACGGAACACCGCCTCCTCGATCATCGGCCACGCTTCGTCTGTCACGATGCCCGCCTTTCCTTGGGCAACCCGAGCAGGTGGTCGGCGATGATCCCGCGCTGTACCTCGGCGGTGCCGCCCATGATCGTCGCGGCGCGGGAGTACCACCATTCCGCTCGGGCGGTGTCGAGTTCGGCTTCCTGGCCGCCTCCGGAGCGGGCTCCGGCCATCATGTGGTCGCGGGCGACATCGAGAAGCAGGTCGTTGACGTCACGTTCGGCCCGGCTGAACAACAGTTTGTCGATGCTGCTGTCGGCTCCGACCGATTCACCCGCTGCGAGCTTGCGCACCGTCGTCGCGGCGCGCGACTGGGCGGCGATCACGTCGACGTAGACGCGGGCGAACCGTTCGCGCTGCGAGGAACTCGCGCCGCGGGTCACCATGTACTCCCGCAGCCGGCCGAGTTCGGTGAGCACCTTGTTCAGTACCGCGTAGCCGTACATACCGCGCTCGTACTGCATCAGGAACATGGTCACGGCCCATCCGCCGTCGACATCGCCGACCAACCGCTCATGGGGGACTCGGACGTCGTCGAAGAACACCTCGGCCAGCTCGCGGCGGCCGCTCGCGAGCGCTATCGGCCGTACCGTCATACCGGGGGAGTCGGTATCGATCAGCAGCATCGACAGCCCGCGATGGCGGCTTTCCGGATCGCCGGTTCGCACGAGCACGCAGAGGCGTTTCGCGGTGCTGCCCTGGCTGGTCCAGATCTTCTGGCCGTTGACGACGAAGTCGCCGGACCCGTCGTCGACCGCACGGGTGCGCAGGGAGGCCAGATCACTGCCCGATTCGGGTTCGGAGAAGCCCTGTCCCCACCACTCCGCGCCCGCGAGATATGCGGGCAGATACTCGGTGGCGAGCGCGGGCGCGTACTTCAGCACGGCCGGCCCCATCACCTCCAGCGTCCAGGCCTGTGCGGGAATGGGCAGCATCGCGTAGCCGAGTTCCTCGAAGTAGATCGCGCGATGGATCTCGTTGCCGCCGAAACCGCCGACGGACTCGGGCCATCCATACCGGTTCCAGCCGTCGGCGTGCAACCGTGCCATCACTGTGGCGTCGTGTTCTAGGCCGTCCTCAGCCGTCAGACTCGCGGCTGACCGCCACTGGCCCGCGCAGTCCAGCGTCCGCAGGTACTGCCGGAAATCCTGGCGGTACAGCGCAACCTGATCCAGGTACTCCGCACGAGCCGACACGCTTACCCTCCATCGACTCCGGGGATTCAGCCTGTCGAGGCGAATCAGCTAAACAATTATCTATAAGAGTTACACTAGCTCACGCCGACAGTCCAGCGAGAGGAAGCGCCAATGACGGCTTCGCCGGCCGCCGCAACACCCGTGCAATTCCATCCGGAGTCCCGCCTCTACATCGACGGGCAGCTGCGCGAATCGTCGACCGGGCGAGTTGCGGACAACATCAACCCCGCGACCGAAGAGGTGCTCGGCACGTGCACCGATGCAGGTGTCGACGATATGGACGCCGCGATCGCCGCAGCCCGCCGTGCATTCGACACCACCGACTGGTCGACGAATCACGATTTCCGCCAGCACTGCCTCATGCAGCTGCACGATGCGCTGCAGGAGGAGAAGGAGGATATCCGTGCCGAGCTGATCGCCGAGGTGGGAGCGACGGTCGGCATGACGTACATCGCGCAGCTGGAGTGGCCACTGGCGGACGCGGTGCGGTGGCCTGCGCAACAGATTTCCGAGTTCGCCTGGGAGCGGATGCTCGACGAGGACGCGAAGATGGGTGTCCCGTACAACCGCGTGGTGGTCAAGGAACCGATGGGTGTGGTCGGCGCGATCACGCCGTGGAATTTTCCGTTCGAGATCATCAGCAACAAGATGGGCCAGATCCTGGCCACCGGGAACACAATGGTGCTCAAGCCGGCGATCGAGACGCCGTGGAGCGCCTTGCGCTGGGGTCGCATCATCGCCGAAAAGACGGATATCCCAGCCGGGGTGGTCAATATCGTTCCGGCTTCGGACAACGACATCGCGCAGCGTCTGGTGACCGACGATCGCGTCGACATGATCTCGTTCACCGGTTCCACCGCGGTGGGCCAGCTGATCCAGCGCCTGTCTGCCGACCAGATGAAGCGCAATCTGCTTGAGCTGGGCGGTAAATCGGCTTACCTGATCCTCGAAGACGCGGACATGGACCTCGCTCTGCCGGGGTGCCTGGGAGCGCTCATGCACTCGGGACAGGGCTGCGCGCTGGCCACCAGGATGCTGGTACCGCGTCAGTTTTACGACCGCGCTGTCGAGGTCGCAACAGCCACCTTCGGTGCTTTGGTGTGTGGGGATCCTGCCGACCCCAACACCTTCTGCGGGCCGCTGGTCTCAGCCAAACAACGCGACCGGGTGATGGGCTACATCGCCAGCGGTAAGGAGCAAGGTGCCCGAGTCACCGTCGGCGGTGGTGCACCGGAAGGGTTCGACCGTGGGTACTTCGTCGCACCAACGGTTTTCGCCGATGTCACGCCGGACATGCGCATATTCCAGGAGGAGATATTCGGGCCGGTGCTGGTGATCACGCCCTATGACGGCGGTGACGACGGCGCCGTCGAGATCGCCAACAACTCGAAGTACGGCTTGGCGGGTGCGGTACTCGGCTCCGACGAGCGCGCCATGGCGGTGGCCCGGAGGATTCGCACGGGTTCCCTGATGGTCAACAGCGCGATGTACTACGGCGCCGATGCCCCGTTCGGCGGTTACAAACTGAGCGGCCTGGGCCGGCAGAACGGTGTCGAGGGCTTCGAACAGCACCTGCAGACCAAGACGATCGGTTACCCCAAATGACCGACATACTTGATGGAGTCCGCGTAATCGAGCTCGCCGCATGGACATTCGTGCCGGCAGCGGGTGCTGTGCTCGCCGACTGGGGCGCCGATGTCATCAAGATCGAGCATCCCGAAACCGGTGACCCACAGCGTGGACTGGTCAACTCCGGACTCGTCCCCAGTGCCGGCGGGGTGAACCACTTCATCGAACAGCCGAATCGGGGTAAGCGCAGCTTTGGCCTTGACACGTCCAGCCCCGAGGGTCTGGAAGTCCTGATGAAGCTCATCGAGACCGCCGATGTGTTCGTGACCAACCTCCTGCCGGATTCGCGGAAGCGCATGGGCATCGACATCGAACAGGTACGCGCGCGCAACCCGAAGATCATCTATGCCCGAGGGCACGGCTACGGCACCAAAGGTGACCTCGCAAGCCAGGGTGGGTATGACCTCGCCGCGTACTGGGCCCGCGGGGGGATCGGCGAGGCATACGCCGCGGGGGATGGTTCGTATCCGCCGATTCAACGACCCGCGTTCGGGGACGTCTACGGCGGCTTGTCGATCGCCGCGGGTATCGCTGGCGCGTTGTTCAAACGGGAGCGCACCGGGGAGCCGTCGGTGGTGGACGTCTCGCTGCTGAATGCGGCGATCTGGCAGCTCGGGCCGGATGTGGTCGGAGCGGGCCTCACCGGTGCCGACATTCCCCGATTCGACTTGGCGGAGATGCCAAATCCTGCCGCCAGCATCTACCAGACTCGCGACGGCCGCCATATCGCATTCGTCCTGCTTCAGGCCGACCGGTTCTGGTCCGACTTCTGTGCGCGGCTGGGCCGACCCGATCTCATCGACGACGAACGGTTCGACAATGCGGTCGTGCGGTTCGGCAACCGTGCCGAATGCATCGCCGAATTGCGCAAGACCCTCGGCGAACAGGACCTCGCGCATTGGGAGAAGGCATTCGAAGGATTCGACGGGGTCTGGGACGTGATGCGCACTGCCCGGGAGATTCACGACGATCCGCAGGCGATCGCCAACGGATATCTGCCGCGCACGACCGATGCGAATGGCAATGAGTTCGCGCTGGCGGGCAGTCCGGTGCAGTTCGACGAGACGCCGCTTGACCTGACGTGCGCACCGGGCCACGGCGAGCACACCGACGCGCTCCTCGCGGACCTGGGATACGACGACGAGGCGATCATCGATCTCAAGGTGAAATCGGTTGTGCTGTAGTGATTTCGGAGGATCTAGCCCGGCGGTTCCTGCACGTCAACCTCAACTGCCTCGCGCTGGACGCGACTGAGGGACTGTACGTCGGAGCGCTCGGAATGGCTGCGAGGATGCGCACCGATCCGGGCGTGTCGACAAACGGTGCCATCCTCGGCATCGACGACGAGACATTCTGTGCAACGGCGTTTCTCTATGACCCGCGGGGAGCCCGTGACGGCTGCGCACTCGAGGCGATCGAATACCAGAAGCCGGAGCTGAAGCGGGATCCCAGCACCAAACCGACACGACCCGGTATCCGGT
>Ga0075363_100000139_pt1 | contig 17720 bp, 18 predicted proteins | sample EndMetdeltDD1763_FD_71470 | JGI IMG/M metagenome (GOLD analysis project Ga0075363, IMG submission 71470) | Populus endosphere microbial communities from Tennessee, USA - Endosphere MetaG P. deltoides DD176-3 | ecosystem: Host-associated > Plants > Roots > Endosphere | place: USA: Tennessee...
GCCGTGAACCGGATCCGGTAGCCGGTCCGCCGCCGCCTTCTGTACCTCGATCAGCAACTCGCGAAGTCGCTCGATGTCGTCCGTGCACGCGGACTTGATTTCACCGAGGCTTGGTGCCGATATGCCCAGCTTGTCGCGAGCATGCCAAATGGCCGCAGCCAGGCCGGCATCTCCTGTGAGCGCGTTGCGGCCGGGCCGCACGACGCCCAACAGCGCGAAACGACGATCTTCGCGTGCCAACCGCGGCATCAATCCTGCGCGAAGGAACGACGACTTACCTGTTCCCGACGGACCCAACACCACGAACAGCGACTTCGTCTCGGCCAGCCTCATGCCGCGGAGTTCGTCCAGGCCGTGCACGATCGGCGCGTCCCGGCCGAAAAATACCGCGGCGTCCACTTGTTCGAACGGCTCCCAACCGCGATATGGTGCCCGACCGACGTCGTCAGGGGGTGGCCATACGAACGAATGCGCGCTGATGCCGGTCCCGCGAATGGCGTCTCGTAACCGGTACAGCCCACCCGTGGCGAACATGACCGGTGGTCCGGCGCCGACATCGATCGAGGTCATGTCGCTCTCGCCGAAGAGGTCGCACCGCTGCCACTCCGATGTCAGGTCGTCACCGGCCGAGGGCTCGAGGCGGGCACACAATATCTGCTTGTTCAGGTTTTCGGCGACGCGGTATTCGGTCCTGCACTCGTGGGACGCCTCCCAATTTCTCGACAGAAGGCAGACCACGGCTTCACACTTGGCGCTCGCCTGCTGCAGTCTGTCTTTCCATCGCTCTCCCGGTCGCAGGCCCACATCAGGATCGATGTCGAGGAAGATGTCGGTCGCCAGCGGCGGCTCTTGTCCCACGAGCCAGCGTTTGAGCGCCAACGCCTCGCGGGAGTCGAGACTTGAATGGCTTAGGAATATTCGCGACATATCATCTTCATAGGCGTTAGCTCTGAGGGTAAACCGCCTTGTCGAATCGGAAAGTCGCTTTGCGGGAAATCATCGCCAGCGTCAGCGGTCGGACTAACCTCAAACCATGACAGCAACACCGGGACCGGGGGCGCCCAACACCTCGAACGCGCAGCCACACCACGGCTCTGTTGCCAACAAACTCAACTGGCTGCGCGCGGCAGTCCTGGGCGCCAACGACGGGATCGTGTCAACGGCTGGCATTGTCATCGGTGTCGCCGCGGCCACCGTCGAACGGGGCCCGGTGCTCACCGCCGGCATCGCGGGCCTGGCGGCTGGCGCGCTGTCGATGGCGGTCGGCGAATATGTGTCCGTCAGCACGCAGCGCGATACCGAACGGGCACTGCTCGAGACAGAAACCCAAGAACTCAAGCTGCAGCCCGACGCTGAATTAGACGAGCTCGCGGCGCTTTACGAGGCGAGAGGTCTCTCCGCGGAGACCGCGCGCCAAGCCGCCACGGAACTGACCGCTCACAATCCGCTCGCCGCCCATGCGGAACTCGAACTGCGTCTCGATCCGGAGCAATTGACCAATCCGTGGCTGGCCGCCGTCTCGTCGGCCGTGTCGTTCACGATCGGCGCACTGCTGCCACTGATCGCGATTCTTCTTCCGCCCGCGTCGACGCGCATCGCGGTCACCGTCGCCGCGGTGCTGCTCGCGCTGGCGATCACCGGCTGGGTCGCTGCTCGGCTCGGTGGCGCTAAACCCCTACGCCCGATCCTGCGCGTGACCGTGGGCGGTGCGCTGGCCATGGCGATCACGTTCGGTATAGGCCACCTCGTCGGCGCGACGATCGGATGACGCCATTCGGGTGGCAAACACCGGCCCCGACGACGACAGCACGATCGGGACCGAACAGCACTGGTTAGGACTACATTCGCAATCATGACAGTCGAACTGGCGCAAGAGGTTTCCCGCAGGCTTGAATCGGATCGCTACGTGTGGTTGACCACCGTGGCTAAATCCGGCCAGCCTGTACCCCGGCTCGTGTGGTTCTTCTTCGACGGCAAGGAGGTGACCGTGTATTCGATGCCGAAAGCCGCAAAGATCGCGCATATCAACGCCCGCCCGCAGGTCAGCCTGAATCTGGATTCCGATGGCAACGGTAGAGGCACCGTCGTGGTCGCCGGCACGGCCAGGGTCGACGCGGTCGGGGCCGATTCGCTCGCGGACGAGCAATATCAGGCCAAGTACCACGACTACGCCGTAAGCATCGGGATGGGCGACGAGTATCTCGCCGCGTTCAGCACGCGGTTGAAGATCAGTGTCGACAAGGTGTGGTCGACGCCGTCAGCTGGGTAGCGACTGCCCGCTTCGCAGGGGCGGTTAGCGCGGCAATATCATTGCGTCGACGAGACCCCGCAATCCCGGCATGTTCTGGTCAATTGCTGCTCCGCGCATAATCCTGAGCATTCGTGAGAGCCCTTGCGCAACTGCGACTCAGTCTCCGGCCCCTCAGGGAGGACGCGGTTAAACACGACTGCGCGTGGTGTGAGAGGAGTGGCGGCGGATGCGCGTCGAGGATGTCGCCGAGCTTCAGTTCACCTTTCCCGCCTTCACCGAGGGAGTCAGTCAAGCTGCCCAGACGGCGGTCAATCAGCTCGGCGTCCGTCCGATGTCCCAACTCTGGAGCAGCCTGATCACCACGCCGTCAGTCCTGGAATGACAGGTGGCGGCGGGTTGCGAACTCGGCGCGACCATCGGATGACGCGAATCGTGTGGCAAACACACATAATTGTCGGTCTCGACAGTTACGCTGCACGTAGAGGCTGGTGAAAGCGCCGACAGCAAGGTTCGCAACCGGGCGGTGCTCACAACGATCAGTCGATGGGGAGGCGCAGATGCCAAGCATCGGCGCAGGTCAGATGCCGGAAAACCTGGCGTTCGGCGCCGCCCTGAGCTCCCTGTCGTTCTTCTGCACCGCGGTGATGAGCGCTCTGGTGAAAGCAACCGAGGAACTCACGTCGACAGCGGTCGTGCTGCTGTTCCAGAATTTGATCTGCCTTCTGATCTTCGTCCCGATCACACTCCATCGCGGCTGGGCTTCGCTTCGAACCGACAAGATCGGTTTGCATATCCTGCGGGCTGCGACTGGAACCGCTGCCTGGTATGCGCTGTTCGTCGCCATCACGCTGATGCCGCTGACGAACGCGATCCTGCTGACGTTCAGTGCTCCGCTGTGGATGCCCGTGATCGCGTGGGTGGTGTTCCGCCACCGCGCCGCTACCGCAACATGGGTCGGCGCGGCGATCGGTTTCATCGGTGTGGTCTTCGTCCTGCAGCCCCACCATGCGGACTTCAACATCGGTGCCGTCTACGCATTGGCCGGCGCGTTCTTTCTCGCTGTCGCGCTCATGTCCGTCGGCTGGCTGGGAGCAACCGAGCCAATGCCCCGAATCCTCTTCTACTACTTTCTTTTCTCCACCCTGTTGGTCGCTCCGTTCGCCTTGATCGATTGGAAGCCGTTCGGAGCGCGGGCGTCGATCTACCTCATCGGCATCGCGTTGACACTGCTCATGGGTCAGGTTCTCATCGTCTTCGCATATCGCTACGCGTCGGCGGTCAAGGTGGGTCCCTTCATCTACACCGTCATCGTTTTCACCGCACTGATCGACTGGGTCATCTGGGACCGGGCACCGACGCTTTTCGTCGTCCTGGGAATGGCGCTGGTGATCGGCGGAGGAATTGTCGCGATTCGCAAGAAATCCGATGCGTCGCTGACCGCCGTCGACACGTAGCGGCCGTTCACGAAAATGACAGAAATTGCGCGCACATCGGCGGACCCCAACCCGCGTCACGGTGACGTGGACTTCCGCAACGAAGGCACGGGCCCCGAGCGACGGGTGGTTATCGTCGCAATTCTCGCGCAGGCCGTTGAGTACTTCGATTTCTTTGTCTTTGCGACCGCTTCGGCCATCTTCCTTGGCCCCCTGTTCTTTTCGGAACTGAGCGGGACGAGTGCCACTCTTGCCTCGTTTGCGACGTTCGCCGTTGGCTTCGTGGCCCGCCCCCTCGGTGGAGCAGTCGCGGGGCACTACGGCGACAAATACGGCCGTAAACCTGTTCTCGTAGCGTCAAACCTTCTGATGGGAGTGAGTACGTTCGTCATCGGCCTCCTTCCGACCGCGGCTGCCATCGGTTGGGCGGCGCCGATCATCCTGATTGCCCTGCGAATCCTGCAGGGCTTCGCTCTCGGCGGCCAGTGGGGCGGTGCGTCCCTGCTGCTGACGGAGAACTCCCCGCCAAGTCGTCGAGGGTTCTTCGGTAGCTTCGTTCAGTTCGGGGCGCAGCTAGGACTCATCGGCGGGCTGTCGAGCTATCTGGTTCTGTCGCTTGCCTTCACAGATCAGCAGATGATGTCGTGGGGATGGCGCATTCCCTTTCTTAGCGGAATCGTGATGGTCGCGATCGGCCTGTATATCCACCGCGCGATCGAAGACACCCCGACGTTCCGCCGCCTCCAGGAGGAGCGTGCGTCACTCGAGACCGGATCGGCGCGAGCCGACTCTGCGCCGATCGCGGCTGTGATCAAGTCTCACTGGCGAACGATTCTTCTCGCCGGTGGTGCTTTCGTGCTGCCGAATGCCGTCGCGTTCATCATCGTTTCGGGCGTGCTGAACTACGGGGTCCAGACTCTCGAGCTGAGCCAGGGTGCGGTCCTTGGCGTCATCCTCGCCGCGTGCGTCTGCCCACTGGTCTGTATCCCGTACTTCGCTCACCTCAGCGACCGGTACGGCCGGCCACGTCTGTTTCTGATCGGTGCTCTCGGTGTGGCGATATGGGCATGGCCGATGTTCGGCCTCATCGACACGGCCAACCTCTGGCTTATGTTGCTTGCGCTCGTTGTCTGCTTCGTCGGGCACTCGATGATGTTCGGGCCGCAAGTCGCGCTCTACGCCGAACTGTTTCCCACCGAAGTGCGCTACTCCGGGGCATCACTGGGATATCAGGTCGGGACCGTGTTCGGCGGTGGCCTCGCCCCGTTCATCACCGCATCCTTGCTGTCGGCCACCGGCACCAGCTGGTCGGTGGCCGGCTACATCGACGTGCTGGCTGCCATCAGCATCGCCTCGATAGTGCTGCTGCGGCACCAGGCCAACGTCGGAGCCAAGGAAATGACGTGATGACCGTGCATCTGCGTCACCTTGCGTTCGTGGCTTGGGTGATCGTGCTCGGTGCTGGTTTGTTGGCGTGTCCGCCGGCGATCGCTGATACCGGCGCGGCCGACCCGTACGTCGATCAGCTGGCCGCGGCGGCGGATACGCCCACTTTGGGCTGGGCTGACTGTGATGACGGATTCCTTTGCGCAACAGCGGAAGTCCCGTTGAACTACAACCGGCCAGGCGATGAGCAGATTGAGCTAGCGGTGATCAAGCTTCCCGCGACCGATCCACAGAACAGAATCGGAACGCTGTTCATCAATTTCGGGGGTCCCGGTCAGTCCGGCGTTGACCGGCTGCGCGGACGTGCGCGGTGGCCGTGGTTGTTCTCCGAGGAGCTGCGATCGCGATTCGATCTCGTCTCTTGGGATCAGCGAGGGGTGTCGCGCAGCGCCGCAGTGCGCTGCTTTCCCGACGCGGCCGAACAATGGCAGTTTCTTGTGCCGAGTCCGGGGCTGCCCATGGATGCTCGCGGAGAGCAGGCACTCTTCGCTTGGGCAAAGGAGTTCTCCGACCGCTGCGAGCAGCAGGCCGGCCCGATCCTGAACCACGCCTCGTCCGCCAACTCAGCACGCGATCTCGAGTTGTTACGACGCGCCGTGGGTGATCCGTCATTGACATATCACGGCATTTCGTACGGCAGCCAGCTGGGCGCAACCTACGCCAACCTCTTTCCGGGGCGCGTGCGTGCGATGGTGTTGGACGGATCAATCGACTTCGAAGGCAACACCGACGGTCACGGCGCAGAAGGAACAACTGTGCCGCTCAATACCCGGCAAGATATCGCTACCGGCACGGCCGCGGCGTTCGAGGGATTCTTGCGGGACTGTTCGGCGGCCGGCCAGCGCTGCGCGTTCTCCGAAGGAGATCCCAGGGCAAAATGGGCGGCGCTGGCCGAACGTTCGCGCACGTCACCTGTTGTGGTGTACGGCCGCCCGTGGACCTACCCGGAGATGGTTGTCGCAACGCTCGCGAAGCCCACCACTTACCCTCAGCTTGCCGAGCTGCTGCAACAGTTTTCCGAAACAGGTACCGCGGCGCCGGAACTGATCGATGCGATCACGGGCAGTGACCCGCCCCCAACCGACGTAGACAAGTTGTATTTGGCCAATCGTGAAGAAGCGTACGACGCGATCCAGTGCAGCGACAGCACTGTGCCGACCAAGCTCGCCGCTTACAGCCGAGCAGCATTGGCGGCCGACTCGGCGTCACCGGACTTCGGTCGCATCTCTGTCTTCGACGTGATGCCGTGCGCGTTCTGGCAAGGCCACGACGCCGACCGTTACACAGGCCCATGGAACCGACGCACTTCCGCGCCAATTCTGGTGCTGAACACGAGAAATGACCCCGCCACTCCGTTGGAGGGCGCATATCAGGGTGCAGCGCAGTTGTCTGACGCCCAAGTCGTGGTAACGGAAGGCTCGGGACATACCAGCATGTATGTCGCGAGCACCTGCGCAGAGCGCGTCAAACGCGAATACCTGTTCTCCGGCGTCCTGCCGCCCGCAGGTACCGGCTGCAACCGCGACCTATCACCGTTCGATCAGGCGCCGGGGGGCTGAAGCCTCGCCTAGCTCGCTTTCCGACGCGTCCGAATGTGAGGGATTCGTGGCCGGACGACGGCGGCGCACAACGCGTGGTGACGGTGATCATGGATGACACACGCAGTGCGACGATCACATCGCAGAAAGGGGCGGTCGTCATGTCAGAACTCATCGCAGGTGTGGAGGTTCCCGAGACCGCGGCGGTCGCCGAATCCGCGCGTTTTCTCTTGGAGACGACCAGCCCGCTGATCTATCACCACTCCCGCAGGGTGTTCTTCTTCGGCCAGCTGCACGCCCACCGGCTCGGCGTGAAACCGGATCCCGAACTCCTCTACCTGGCTGCCATGTTCCACGACACCGGTCTTGCCACGCCGTTCTCCGATGCGGAACAGCGTTTCGAGGTCGACGGGGCCGACCACGCACGCAAGTTTCTGCTCGAGCGCGGTTTCTCCGCCGCGGCCGCCGATACGGTGTGGACGGCCATCGCGTTGCATACGACTCCCGGAATTCCCGACCGGATGGGCCCGGAGATCGCGGCCACCTATCTCGGTGTGCTGACCGATGTGGTCGGCTTCGGCCTCGACGAGCTGCACACCGACCAGGTGGCCGAAATCCTCGCCGTTCACCCACGAGGCGATTTCAAGAACGAGTTCCTGAGCGCCTACTTCGACGGGTTCAAGAACCGCCCGGACACGACCACGGGAACGGTGAACTCCGATGTTCTCGAGCACTTTCTGCCGGATTTCCGGCGCACCACCACTGTCGAGCGCATCATCGGCTCGGCATGGCCGAGCTGATCGGAGGACTGACATGCAAGCCATAACGGTGCGAGACCGCGACGCCGGCGTCGGCGGCCTCACCCTGACCGACCGGCCCTACCCTCACGCCGCGGAGAACGACGTCATCGTGGCAGTCCACGCCGCCGGCTTCACCCCCGGCGAACTCGACTGGCCCGCAACCTGGACCGACCGCGCCGGCCGTGACCGCACGCCGACCGTTCCCGGGCACGAACTGTCCGGAGTCGTCGTCGAACTCGGCTACGGAACCACCGGCCTCACCGTCGGCCAACGGGTCTTCGGCCTCACCGACTGGGCCCGCGACGGCGCGCTTGCCGAATACACCTCTGTCGAGGCGCGCAACCTTGCCCCTCTCGCCGCCGACATCGATCACACCGTGGCCGCCGCGTTGCCGATCTCAGGGTTGACGGCATGGCAGGGCCTGTTCGTTCATGCCGGGCTCGCGACCGGCCAGACCGTTGTGGTCCACGGCGCTGCCGGAGGTGTGGGGTCGATCGCCGTCCAGCTCGCGCGCGAGATGGGTGCTGGAGTGATCGGCACCGGACGGACCGACGACCGCGACGTCGTGCTCGGCCTCGGCGCACAGGCGTTCGTCGATCTGGACACGGAAACCTTGGAAAGCGTCGGCGAAGTCGATGTGGTCTTCGACGTCATCGGCGGCGACGTTCTCGAGCGGTCAACCGCGCTGGTCCGCCGCGGGGGCACGCTGGTGACCATCGCCGTGCCACCCACCGCGCAACCGAAGGAGGGGCGTGCCGTCTTCTTCGTGGTCGAGCCCGACCGCGCGCAGCTCACAGAACTGGCCCAGCGTGTGCGCGACGGCCGGTTGAAGCCGCTCGTCGGCGATGTGCGCCCTCTCGCCGAGACGGCCGATGCCTTTGCCCGCCACCGACGCCCTCGCGGTAAGACGATCATCCGGGTGGCAACTGACCGAACAGGAGAAAGTTCATGAACGCAGCACGTATCGCCTACGGCCTGCTGATCTCCGCGTTGACGGCCGCCGCCGTCGGTTGCGCACCGGGGACAGGGCCCGAGACCGGCATTGCTTCGGCACAACCGGCACACCCGGCCGAGACCCTGGCACCCCTCTTCGAAGAGGCGCTTCCGAACGTTCCGGGAAAGACCTTCACCTCGGCGATCGTGACGTTCCCACCTGCCGCGCGGGCCGTGCCCCACCGCCACGGCGATGCCTTCGTCTACGCCTACGTGTTGGAGGGGTCGGTGAGCAGCCAGCTCGAAGGCGAGCCCGCGCGGGTGTACCACCAAGGTGAGAATTGGTCCGAGCAGCCGGGTGCCCACCATCTAGCCACCGAGAACACGAGCACGACCGAACCGGCGAAACTGCTCGTCGTCTTCATCGCCACGACAGGTGAACAACTCAAGGTCGACGATCCGCAAAGCTGAGTGGCGCAACCTCAGGTCGAAGGCAGCAGCGGATCGATCAACGCCAGTTCTGCGGTGCTCACCCAGGACGGGTTGGACTGCTGTGGCGAACGGAACGCTTCCATCGTGCGCAGTTCAGGCACCGAGAACAGCTGCGCGGCCCTGACCGGCTCGCTGAATAGCCGAATATGAACCGGCACATGCAAATCACCGTCCTCGCCGGCCACCTTGCCGATGACCCTGCCCGCTCCCCAGAGACCCCTGTCGGGGTGCGCCGAAACCCAGAACAACACGCGATGCTCCGGCTGCATGAGTCGCGACCGGTAGTTGTCGGCCACGCACCAGGACGGCTTCGCCTCACCTGCCGCACGCATGGGAGCAATGGGCGTTATGCGCGGATTGCATTTGATGAGCCACGCTCCGAGCGATTCGAGGGTCACGCTGCGTGTCGGCGCCACCAAAAAAGGCTAGCGAAGACCGACTTCGGTGGAGCTGGTCCTCAGCGGGTATGCCGGTGATGACCCCGAGGAGGCTTCATGAGTACAGCGGACCATGTGGAGAACACAGGCGACAATCTTCGTCACGCAGCGGACGTTCAGAAGCAGGCGCAGGACGACCAGTCCGATACGCGTCTGCCGCCCGACCAACAGGCACCACCAGTGGCTCCGCCCGACTTCAACACGTAGCGAAGGGCGCGCTTTCAGACCAGTGCGTCGCTCGTCTTGCGGCACACGATGAGCGCCTCGATGTAGTCCCAGCGGTAGCGGTCGGGCGCCTCCGCCACGCGAACCTCGAGTTCTGCGAGGAACTCGGCGAGCAGACCGGCGGCACCCGCTTCGCCCTCGAGTGCGAAGGCCCGGGAGAGTAGCGGCCCTCCCCATGCAGAGACGCTCCTGACATAGTCCCGCGCGAAGACCGCCCGATCGTCGTGTCGGTACGGGTTGTCTAGCCGGAAGAGCTCGATGCTTTCCAGCGTCAGGCCGGCGAAACCGCCGCCGCCCGCCTCGAAGGGCGCCCGGAACTCGTCGAGGGTGCGTGCCCACACCGGAACCACCGCGGCGGCGACGGTGGCGTTGCCGATGCGGCCCGCGCGGCGCCACTCGGCGAGTAGCAGGTTCATGTCACCGACGATCTCGACGTAGAGGCCCGTCCTATCCGGGCATGGCGCGGGCGCGGCCGGGACGGCGGCGATGAACCACCCGCCCGGCGCCAGCTCTATCGCGCGCATTTCGAGCATTCGCTCCCACTGCCGCTGCGCTGCGACGCTCCAGGCGCCCCGCTCGTCTGCGTCCACGTGGTTCGGGTAACCGGGAAACACCGAGCCAGTCGAGGCCAGCCCGGCGGACTCGGCGACCCAGTGCATGGTCGTCCCGGTCACTGCGAGATGCACTGTGCCCGGCGGAAAGGACGGCGCCTGGTGCAAAGGGATGCCGGCCATAGAGACGACAGCGGCGGGTGGCGGATCGCGATCCAGCGCCCGCCGACAGGCGGCGCCGTGGGCCTCCGGCGAGGCGTATTGAACGCCCGTCCCAACGTCGACGACCCCGGGGTCGCCATCAGTCTCCGGGATGACGACCAGCAGCCCCTCGTCTTCTTGCTGGCCGAAGGCGTCACGCAGATGGGTTGCGGCGACCCGCCATGCGTTCGTCGGGAGATCGACCAGCGCATAAACCATCGGCCCGCCTGAGCGCTGCGTTAGAAGATCCCGGATGAGGCCGTGCGAGTTCACGCCATCGGCGGCGCCCAGATCGGACACGCAGAGCACGGGGACGCCCGCCAGTTGCTCGGCGGCGGTCATCACAGCTGGATGGATCGCCTCGAAGGCGGCGCGCTGCGAGAGGGCGTGCCGCGCATAGTCGTCCGCCATGCTCAACAGCTCGGGGCGTTTGGAGGCCCTCGTTGCTTCGAGGTCCATACGCGCTCCCGTTGCTCGACGCGGCCGTCAATGGGAACCATACGGACTTCGATCTTCGGATTCGTCCCTCGTGTCATCTGTAGAACAGATGCGAAACAGCAGAAACCACTGTTTGTCATCTGATGTTTGGGGGAGAAAGGTCAGTTCCCAGAAGGGACAACCATGCCAAACGAAACCGTCATCGAAAAGCACACCATCGGCTACGTGCCGCCGGAAGATCGCCACGGCAAGGTGCGAGACCTGTTCACCCTGTGGTTCGGCACAAACATCGCACCACTTCCCGTGGTGACCGGTGCGGCAGGTATCACGGTGTTCAACCTGAACCTGTTCTGGTGCATCATCGCGATCATCGTCGGCCACCTCGTCGGCGGCGTCTTCATGGCGTTGCACTCGGCCCAGGGCCCGCAGATGGGCATCCCGCAGATGATTCAGAGCCGGGGCCAGTTCGGCTCGTACGGCGCGCTGATCGTCGTCGTCATCGCGGCAGTGATGTATCTGGCGTTCTTCGCCTCCAACATCGTGCTGGCCGGTCAGTCGCTACACGGAATCTTCGAGGGGGTGCCGGTATACGTCGGCATCATTCTCGGTGCGTTGGGCTCCGGTCTGATCTGCGTTGTCGGCTATCGATTCATCCACGCGCTCAACAAGATCGGCACCGTGGTGCTGGGCGTGGGCATCGTCGTCGCCATCGCCGCGATCTTCACACGAGGCGTCCCGGGCAACTTCTGGACGCAGGGGTCTTACACCACGGCAGGCTTCCTCGCGACGGTGTCGCTGGGCGCGCTGTGGCAGATCGCTTTCGCTCCATACGTATCGGACTACTCGCGGTACCTGCCCGCCGAGGTCGGTGTGCGCGCGACGTTCGTCGCCACCTACCTGGGCTGCACCCTCGGCTCGATCCTGCCGTTCGCGTTCGGCGCGGTGGTGGCACTGGCAATGACCCCGGGCGACGACGTGATGGCGGGTGTTGCCGAAACCACCGGTGCGCTGGGCCCGATGCTGCTTGTGCTGTTCCTGGTATCGGTGATCAGCCATAACGCACTGAACCTGTACGGCACCGTCCTGTCACTAATCACCTGCGTGCAAACTTTCGTCGCGCGGTGGATTCCCACCGCCCGCACCCGCGTCGTTCTCTCCGCTGCAGTGATCATCGTGTCGGCGTACTTCGCGATCGGTGTCTCGGGTGACTTCATCTCGCATTTCGTCGACATCGTGCTGGCGCTGCTCGTGGTGCTCGTGCCGTGGACGGCGATCAACCTGATCGACTTCTATCTGATCCATCGAGGCAACTACGACCTTGACTCGATCTTTGCTCCGGACGGCGGCATCTACGGCCGCTTCAACACCAAAGCGATCGTCGCTTACGTGATCGGCATCGCCGTGCAGATCCCGTTCATGAACACGCCTCTCTACACCGGTCCCGTCGCGGACTACCTGGGTGGGGCGGACCTGAGCTGGATCATCGGTCTGGTTGCCACCGGCCCGATCTACTACCTCATGGCGCGCGGGACGAAACTCGCTCCCAGCGAGCTGCGTACGGTCAACGTCTGATGGAGGTTGTGATGTCGAACCACGAAGTAGAGGTTCTCATCGTCGGCGCCGGCCAGGCCGGGATCTCGATGAGCGAACATCTCAGCCTGCAAGGTGTGCCGCACCTCGTCGTGGAGCGTGACCGTATCGCCGAGCGGTGGCGCACGGGCCGGTGGGACTCTCTGGTCGCGAACGGCCCCGCATGGCATGACCGATTTCCCGGTCAGGAATTCAACATCAGCCCCGACGCTTTCGCCACGAAAGATCAGGTCGCGGACTACTTCACGGCCTACGCGGAGAAGATCGACGCACCGATCCGTACCGGAGTCGACGTGAGGTCCGTACGAAAGAACAACGGCAGACCGGGTTTCCACGTGGAGACATCCGACGGCACCATCGAGGCCCGCTATGTCGTGGCTGCGACGGGGCCGTTCCAGAAGCCGATCATTCCGGCGGTCGTACCGGAGAGCGCGGGACTTCATCAGATCCATTCCAGTGCGTATCGCAATCCGAAACAGTTGCCCGAGGGCGGCGTCCTCGTCGTCGGCGCGGGATCCTCGGGGGTGCAGATAGCCGACGAACTGCGGCAGTCAGGCCGCAAGGTCTACCTCGCGGTCGGGCCCCATGACCGGCCGCCGAGAAGCTATCGCGGACGCGACTTCTGCTGGTGGCTCGGAGTCCTTGGCAAATGGGATCTTTCGGCTCCACCGCTTGGCGCCGAGCACGTCACGATCGCCGTCAGCGGAGCACACGGCGGGCACACGGTCGACTTCCGGGCTCTCGCCGAGAGCGGTATCACACTCCTCGGTCTGGCAGGCGCCTACGACGACGGCGTCATGCACTTTGCGTCCGACCTGCGCACCAACATCGAGAACGGCGATGCGAATTACTTGAGCATGCTCGACGAGGCCGATGCCTACATCGCGAGGAACGGACTGGATCTGCCCGAGGAGCCGCAGGCCCGCGTCTTCGGTCCGGATCCGGACTGTGTGACGAACCCCATCGGTGAACTTGATCTCGCGGCCGCAGGTGTCACCTCCATCATCTGGGCCGTCGGTTTCACCTTCGACTACGGCTGGCTGCAGGTCGACGCGTTCGACGACAGCGGTAAGCCCAGGCATCAGCGCGGCGTGTCGGCAGAGCCTGGGATCTATTTCCTGGGGCTGCCGTGGCAGTCGCGACGCGGGTCGAGCTTCATCTGGGGCGTGTGGCATGACGCCAAATACCTCGCCGATCAGATTGCCGGCCAACGCGCCTACCTGGCCTATGAACCGGAGGGGACGCCGTCATGAATCACAAGCGAATTCGGCAATTCAACACCAAGGACACCTATCCGGAACAGAACCTCGACAACGACCTGTGCCAGGCCGTCGTCGCGGGGGGAGTGGTCTATCTGCGCGGCCAGATCGGGCAGGATCTCGACACGCGCGAGTCGGTGGGCATCGGCGACGTCGCCGCACAAGCCGAAAAGGCGATGAGCAACATCGCGATGCTGCTCGACGAGGCGGGTAGCTCGATGTTCGACATCGTCAAAGTCACCGTCTACCTCACCGATATCCGCTATCGCGAAACCGTATACAGAGTCATGGGCCGCTGGCTCAAAGGGGTGTACCCGGTATCGACGGGGTTGGTCGTCGAAGCGCTCGCCCGCCCAGAGTGGCTGGTGGAGATCGACGCCACCGCGGTGATCAGCGAACCGGAGGAAACCGGCCGATGACGTTCTCCCTTGTTGCGCGAGACCGTGATAGCGGCGCGTTCGGCGTCGTCGTGTGCTCGTCGAGCCCGGCAGTCGCCTCGCGGTGTGCACACCCGCGGTCGAACGTCGGCGTGGTTGCCTCTCAGAACGTCACGAACCCCGCGCTCGGCCCACGGGTACTCGATTTGCTTGCAGGCGGATCCGACGCTGACGCCGCCCTCGACGCCGCGATGGCGCAGGAGAAATTCCCCGACTACCGACAGGTGACCGTCGTCGACGCGGGGGGCAACACAGCAGTCCACTCTGGGGCCAACAGCCTCGGGGTGCACACCCACGCAATCGGCGATCAAGCCGTCGCGGCGGGCAATCTGCTCAAGGACGAGGGCGTCATCACCGCGCTGCTGACCGGTTACGCGGACAGCACCTTGGCCGCCTTCGAAGAACGTCTGCTCGACGGCTTGCGCGCCGCGGAGGCGGCAGGCGGTGAAGAAGGTCAGGTGCACTCCGCAGGGATGGTTGTGGTGGAGGATGTTTCGTGGCCGGTGACCGACCTGCGAGTCGACTACGCCGACGATCCTCTGGCTGACCTGATCGAGCTGTGGCATGTGTGGAAGCCCCAGAAGAACGACTACCGGGTCCGCGGCATCGATCCGACCCGCGCGCCGTCCTACGGAGTGCCGGGGGACCTGTGACAACCGCCGATTCCGTGATCGCCGAGGGTGTGGCCGCGGCTCACTCGAAACTGATCCGGCTCTCCCGAGATCTTTACGAGCACCCGGAAACAGCTTGGGAAGAGGTTCGTTCGTCGCGAATAGTCGCCGAGCATTTGTCGGACAACGGCTTTGACGTCACGGATGCCTACTGTGGGCTGGACACCGCGTTCGCCGCGCGCACGGGCAGTGGCGAGCTGCACTTCGCGCTGTGCGCCGAATACGATGCGTTGCCCGGCCTCGGACACGCGTGCGGGCACAACCTGATTTCGGCAATCACCGTAGGAGCGGCGCTTGCGCTGGCACCTGTGGTCGATGATCTCGGGCTGACGTTGACGGTGATCGGCACGCCCGCCGAAGAAGGCGGCGGCGGCAAGATCGAGTTGCTCGAACGCGACGGGTTCGACGGGCAGCACGCCGTTGCCATGGTGCACCCCGGACCCGTCGACGTCCTTCGGGCGCAACCTTATGCCGTGTCGCACAGCCACATCGACTATCGCGGCAAGGCGGCACACGCAGCCGCCTACCCCGACCGGGGCATCAACGCCGCCGACGCGTTCACCATCGCGCAGGTGGCGATCGGACTGCTGCGTCAGCAACTGCCGTCGTCGGTGCGGGTGCACGGCATGGTCACGCGCGGCGGCGAGGCGCCGAACGCGATCGCCGAACACACCGAAGGGCGCTGGTATGTGCGCGCCGAGACCCTTGCCGAACTCGCCGAGGTCGAGCCGAGGATCATGCGCTGCTTCGAGGCGGGCGCGGTGGCGTCAGGGGCCGAACTCACCGTGACAGCGGAGTCCAAGCCGTACGCGGAATTCCGCACGGACGAAGACCTTCTCGCGTGCTACCAGCGGCGGGCGACTGCAGCGGGCCGGCGCTTCGCCTCGGGTCCGGACACCTTGATGGCACGGGCCTCCACCGACATGGGCAACGTCTCTGCGGTCCTGCCCGCCATTCATCCCTACATCGGAATCGACTCGTTGCCCGCAGTCAATCACCAGGCGGAGTTCGCTGCCGCGACCGTCACACCGGCAGCAGAAACGGCGATTGCACACGGCGCGCTCGCGCTGGCGGGCACGGTGGTGGACGCCGCCTCTCAGCGGGCCATCCGCGACCGACTTCAGGAGCGACAGTGACTGCAGAGCCCCAGTGCGCAGTCCGCACCGAGCACGACCTGCTCGGCGACCGGGACGTTCCCGCCGATGTCTACTACGGAGTCCACACCGCGCGTGCACTGGAGAACTTCCCGATCAGCGGCGTACCCATCTCGCGCCGCAGCGACCTCGTGGTGGCGCTTGCCTCGGTAAAGCAGGCGGCGGCAGAGGCCAATCAGCAACTCGGACAACTCGACACCGCGATCGCCGAAGCCATCGTCGCGGCGTGCATCGAGGTCCGCGGCGGCGCCTTGCACGACCAGTTCGTCGTCGACGAGATCCAGGGCGGCGCCGGCACATCGACGAATATGAACGCCAACGAGGTCATCGCCAACCGGGCTCTGGAGATCCTCGGCCATCAGCGAGGTGACTACCACGTCATACATCCGCTCGAACACGTCAACTGTGGGCAGAGCACCAATGACGTGTACCCGACCGCGGTGAAGGTCGCCGTCGGGATCGCTGCCGGCTCGCTGGAACAGGCACTGCGCGGGCTGGCCGAGCACTGCAGAACCAAGTCCGGAGAGTTCGCCGACCTGATGAAGCTCGGACGGACCCAGTTACAGGATGCGGTGCCGATGACTCTGGGCCAGGAGTTCGGCGCGTTCGCGATAACCATCGGCGAGGACGCCGACCGGCTCAACGAAGCGATGATCCTGGTGGCGGAAATCAATCTGGGCGGCACCGCGATCGGCACCGGGCTCAACGCGCACCCTGCATATGCGGCGCTGGTGTGCGACCGCCTTCGTCACATCACCGGGCTGCCGCTGACTACGGCCGGCGACCTCGTCGAGGCAACCTCGGATGTCGGCGCGTTCGTGCAGTTGTCGGGCGTCACCAAACGAACCGCGGTGAAGCTGTCCAAGATCTGCAATGATCTGCGGCTGCTCTCGTCGGGCCCGCGTGCCGGCTTCAACGAGATCAACCTGCCGCCCGTGCAGGCCGGCTCCAGCATCATGCCCGGCAAGGTGAACCCGGTCATCCCGGAGGTGGTGAACCAGGTCGCTTTCGAGGTGATCGGCAACGACCTCACCATCACGATGGCCGCCGAAGCCGGACAGCTACAGCTCAACGCCTTCGAACCGATCATCGCCCGTGCGCTGCTGTCCTCGCTCAATCACCTCACGGCGGCGGTGACGGTCCTCGGCGAACGCTGCATGCGCGGAATAACCGCCAACGCCGAACGGATGCACAACGCCGTGCTGGAATCCGCCAGCATCGCCACGGTGTTGAGCCCGCTTCTCGGGTACGAGGCCGCCACCGCCCTGGTGACCGAAGCCATCGCCACCGGCACCTCCATACCGGACCTCGTCCGCAAGACCGGTCTCATCGACGACGCCGTGCTGACGCGCATCCTCAGTCCTGAAAACCTCTGTCGGCCAAACGGGCCCAAGGTTAACGACTAAAACCGGATCCACGTGGTCTTGAGGCCGGTGTACTTGTCGAGTGCATGTAACGACAGGTCACGTCCGAAGCCGCTCTGCTTGAAGCCGCCGAAGGGTGTCTGGGCGCTCAGCGCGTCGACCGTGTTGACCGACACCGTGCCTGCCCGCAGTGCGGCGGCGACGGTATGGGCTCGCCGCAGGTTGTTGGTCCACACCGACGCGGCCAGTCCGTACACGGTGTCGTTGGCCATCGCAATCGCCTCTGCGTCGTCATCGAAGGTCTGAACCGCCAGCACCGGCCCGAACACCTCTTCGGTGATGAGTTCGGCCGTCGGCGCCAGCCCTGCGATCACCGTGGGTTCGACGAAGCAACCTCGTCCGTCCACCTGCCTGCGGTTGCCTCCGGTCAGCGTTCGTCCGTCCCGCTCGGCGCGTTCGATGAAGCCCATCACCGAGGCGGTGTGCGACTCGTCGACGAG
>Ga0075363_100000140_pt1 | contig 17714 bp, 13 predicted proteins | sample EndMetdeltDD1763_FD_71470 | JGI IMG/M metagenome (GOLD analysis project Ga0075363, IMG submission 71470) | Populus endosphere microbial communities from Tennessee, USA - Endosphere MetaG P. deltoides DD176-3 | ecosystem: Host-associated > Plants > Roots > Endosphere | place: USA: Tennessee...
GAAATCGAAATCCCGTTCGTCATGGGCTGGAACTCCCATCACGGCTCCGGTACCATAGCCGACTAAAACGTAATCAGCAATCCAGATGGGTATTTTTTCCTGGGTCGCGGGATTGAGAGCATAAGCTCCGGTCCAAACGCCCGTTTTATCTTTGGACAATTCGGTCCGTTCCAGATCATTTTTTCCGGCAGTCGAGAGGCGATAAGCGTCGACTTTTCCCTTTTGATGCGGACTCGTGATCGATTCCACCAGAGGATGTTCAGGAGCTAATACGAGAAAAGTGACTCCGCAGAGGGTTTCAGGGGTGGTCGTAAAACAAAGAATCGGTTCCTTTGTTTTCTCCTCAACGAATGAGATCATGGCCCCTTCGCTGCGTCCAATCCAATTAGATTGGAGTTTTTTCAAATGATCGGGCCAATCCAGTAAATCTAAATCAGCTAAAAGACGGTCGGCATAAGCTGTGATGCGGAGGATCCATTGCTTCAAGGGCCTTCTTTCTACCGGATAGCCCCCTTCTTTAGAACGGCCGTTTTCCACTTCTTCATTGGCCAGGACAGTCCCTAGGGCGGGACAATAATTCACATTGATATCGGCTTCATAGGCAAGCCCTTTTTCAAAGAGCTTAGTAAAAATCCATTGAGTCCATTTGTAATAGGTAGGGTCGCTCGTGGCCAATTCCCGATCCCAGTCGTAGCTGAATCCGAGCGATTCGAGTTGGCGTCGATAAGTGTCAATATTCGTTTTAGTGGTAATCGCGGGGTGAGTCCCTGTCCGGATGGCAAATTGTTCAGCCGGAAGCCCGAAGCTATCCCATCCCATCGGATGAAGCACATTGAACCCTTTTTGCCTTTTATAGCGGGCTAGAATGTCAGTGCCTGTATATCCAGTCACATGCCCAACGTGGAGTCCCGCGCCGGAGGGGTAAGGAAACATGTCGAGGACGTAATATTTTGGCTTTTTCGGGTTGATTTCCGACTTATAAATTTTTTTGTCTTTCCAGATCTTTTGCCATTTTTTCTCGATGGCGCGGGGGTCGTATTTCGGCTTCATATCCGTTCAGGTTTTTTATTCAAAAGTATAACATTGCTTTTGATTCGAGGCAAAGGAGAACGTTTGTATGGCTTTTCAAAAAATTAGTAAAATGTTTGGACAGATCAAAAGAATCTCTGATTTATTAGTATTCCTTGATCGGCTATCCTTGCGTAACCTTAAAAAAAAGGATGGCCATGAGTAAAAAGAGTAGAAAAAGCACTTCCCACTATCGCTGGGTGATCGCCAGTTTGATCTTTTTTATCACTCTCGTCAATTTCATCGACCGTTCTGCCATTTCTTTTGTGATCGAACCTCTAAAACAAGAGTTCCATTTTACCGACACCCAATTCGGAATGATCCTTTCCGCATTCGGACTAGGCTATGTTCTATTGACTGCTTTCGGCGGATGGCTTGTAGACCGTTGGGGGACCCGGATTGTGTGGCCTTTGGCTGCGGTCGGCTGGTCTCTATGCGTAGGGCTTCTTGGTTTTGCAGCAGGCTTTTGGGGATTCATTGGACTCCGTTTTCTTTTAGGCGTTACAGAAGGCCCCCACTTCCCAGCTATGTCCCGCTCCATCAGTAATTGGCTTCCTCAAGCTGAACGAGCCAGAGCCCTTTCTTTAGGCCTTGTAGCCATTCCCTTATCTTCTGTCGTCGGATCCCCCATCACTTCTTATTTGGTCGCTGACTTTGGATGGAGGACCATGTTCATTGCCATCAGTATTCTAGGAATTCTTTGGGCCATCGTCTGGTATTTCTTATTCCGGGAACATCCTAAAGATTCGGCCTATGTTTCCGCATCGGAAAATAAACTGATCGAAGAAGGAAAGATGGACCTTTCGAGGAAAGGAGCGGAACCGATTAATTGGCGCTTCATCCTGACCCACCCCGCTTTAATTGCCAATAACGTTGCTTACTTCGCCTTCGGGTACATGCTCTTTTTTGCCACCCTTTGGCTGCCGGGCTATTTCTTAACTCAACACGGCCTGAATCTAAAAAGCGTAGGCTGGTATTTGACGATTCCTTGGCTTGTGGGCGCATTGTTCCTAAAACTTGGCGGCATCATTTCAGATTGGCTATTCAAAAAGACGGGCAGCGGCCGCTTGGCCCGCTCCCACCTCATTTGGACCAGCCAGCTTCTAGCGGCTATTTGCTTTGTATTCCTAAGCTATGCCAATACTTTGGGCCTCTCGATTGTCTTATTGAGCCTGGGCCTAGGTTTCGGACTCATGCCCCAGCCTGCCTTTTTCAGCGTGAACATCGACGTTGCTAAAGACCGGGCCGGCTCTTCTCAAGGGATTACTTCGAGCTGCCTTTCTCTGGCGGGAATCATTGCTCCAACAATGACCGGTTGGCTGATCGACATGACTGGAAATTTCCAGGGAGCCTTCCTCCTGCTCGCAGGACTGACAGGAATCGCTGTAGTCACCGTGATCCTCTTCCATCATCCAGATAAAAAATGGTCCCCCAAAGAGCGAAGAAAACAGAAATTAGTGAAAATGGAAGGGTAATAGATCCTCTCCCATTTACTGGGTCTATAACGATAGGCCCAGTAGAATTCTTATTTAGTAGGTATTTATGAACGAGAATGACCAAAAAATCAGAAAACAGTGGCTTATTGTGCTGGCCCTATCGGTATTGATATCCATTGTTAATACTTTTATGCAGCTTCAGTTTAACCCCTCCCTAAATGCGATTCCTCAGTCCCAATATTGGTTTACTGCTTCTTCTTTGTTAGGCGCCTTAGGGTTTGGTTTTATCGCTTATCATTGTGCTTATAGGAAATTTGGAACCAAACTTATCATTGGTTGTCTTGTTATCTCCGCAGTCAGTATCGTAGTTAATTCCATTCTTTATCTGAGCAGTAAGTTTAATCCTTTTGTTTTGTATGGCCCCTATTACGGAATCTTTTTGCTCATGACGCAGGGCACTGGAATCTTATGGATTGTTGTCTGTTGGAGAATGTTGAAGGTGAATAAAAGATTGCAGTCGATTCGCAAATCGCTTGAAAAAGAAGAGTTGAGTTAACCAACCTATCTTAAATACTTAAGATCGATTCCTGTGAAGAGCTTTCTGATTTTTATTTGCGGAAATGAAGATAAGCTTTTGTTTCGCCCCAGGGGTACTGGACATCGAATTCTTTTTGCAAAACGAAATGATTGTTTGCTAATGGTTCGCTGACGGAGATCACTCTTGCACCCGTAGGAAGGGCCTCCATTTTTTGGAGGATCTTGTCGAGGCTTTCTGTTTCAAGGCAAGTCCCATAAAGGTAAATAACTGTCGCGGATCTGAAATCAGCCTCTTCCATATTTTGGAGATGGAAAGAGAGGTTTTTCATTTGAAAGCATGATTTTAAGAAAGATCCTAAACGGATAAAAGAGGGAACCCATTCGACGCCGATTGTTTTACATCCGATGAAATGGGCTATCCAAAAGCATCCCCTTCCCCTGCCCGATCCTAATTCCATCCAAGTATCTTCAGGTTTGAGTTCGCAAGTTTTTGCGATGATTTCCAAAGTACTAAGAGGAGTTTCTCCATAAGCATAGATTTCTTTTTCCCCTTTTTTTTGAAGGAATTTACGGCAGGTGCGGTAGGGATTGGAGAATAAGGAAAAAAAACCGAATGCCAGGTCGATCCCAGCGAAGCGAGGGCTTTTGTAAAAGTTTGAAACTACATGGATTTGATCGCGCCAGATCCTTCCCTTGATTTTGAAAAAGTCACCAATTGACATAACGTCCAATTTCTATAGGAAGGAATGTTTCAAAGGGAAATCCTTTTTCTTTCATCGCAAGGTATAGGTCGAATGGAGGACGCTCTAAGGGTTCATCGGACAAACGAAACGTATTCCAATGCATCCCCAAGCTGAAATGGGATTTTACATCTTCATGAATTTGGACGGCTTCATAAGGGCTGATATGGACCGGTTTCATAAAAATTTGAGGAACATAAGTTCCAATTGGAATCAAACTTAAGTCCATTTTTTCCCAATGCTGGCCGATCTGCTTGAAATCCTTCGAATTGTATCCTGTGTCCCCTACGAAATACAATCTTTTGTTCTGCGATTCGAAAACGTAGCCATTCCAAAGGGTTTGATTCATATCCCACAAAGTGCGGCCGGAAAAGTGTTGGGTCGGAACGGCAGTGATTTTGCAGTTTTTACTCTCTGTGCTTTTCCACCAATCCAATTCAATGGTCGTCTGAATGTTTCTTTTATGGAACCAAGCCGCGACGCCTAGGGGTACGATCCATTTAATCTGCGGTTGTAAATGATGGAGAGTCTCTACTGTTTTTGCATCCAAGTGATCGTAATGATTGTGGCTGAGCAACACAAAATCGATTTTAGGAAGATCGGTTAATGCAATTGCCGGTTCGTGGATTCTTTTAAGGGCTTTCACAGGAATCGGAGAACAATAAGAATTCCAAACAGGATCAGTCAAAATGGAAACACCTCCAATCTGAATTAAATAAGTAGAATGGCCGATCCATAAAGCCGAAGGTTTTTGCGGATCAAATGACTGGCTTTTGGCTGGGTAAGCAAAAGAGGAAGGCATAGGAGGTCTTTCGCGCTTTTCATTGTAATATCCTATTTTCCAAAGAACTACATCCCAAAGATTCCGATGCAACTCATCACTGTGCGGATTGATAAATCGATTTTTTTTCATAATCCCTCTCTCGTCGGATGACCGATGAATTAAAATTCGCCACCGCAACGCCTCGATCGCTGCGCTAAACTTTTTAAGTTTAACATCTTTTGGGCTGATTGCGTGGATTTACATTCAAGGGGCCCCTTGCTATTTTTCAATTCTGGAATATCTATGCTTATAATCCGCAACATAAAGATTTTCTAATAATGTACAAGTATAAGAATAAGATTACTGAAAATCAGAATCTTAAATTATTAAGAATGGAAAGAAAGATTTTTAAGCTGCTTTATGGTATATTCAACTTATGAGACGCCTATATTAATTTAATCTTGCAGCACGGAAGGTCTTTATAGCAATGTTTCAATTCCTGCATCGGATGAACAATTGGCCCGGTACAGCAATCGAAAAATTTATGAAAAGACCTCTGAATCGCTAGATTCAAGATTGAGTAGACGTCAATTTTCTCTAAAAACCCATTTTGTTATTTAAATGAACCATTCAAGCGCTATGACGCGTTATCCGGAGGGAAGTATCCGGGAATTGTGGACAGTCTCTCTTCCTTTGATGATTTCCACATTAGCTTCCCTTTGCATGATTTTTACAGACCGGATCTTCCTCGCTCATTACTCGGTCGGGGCCCTAAACGCATCGGTCAATGCGGGCACTTTAGCTTGGGCGCTTACCGCGGGCATTGGGATGATCACGGCTATGGCCGAAGTTTTTGTAGCCCAGTACAATGGAGCTCGCCGCTACTCCCGCTTAGGGATTCCTGTGTGGCAAATGATCTGGTTCTCTTTCTTTTCTTTTTTATTTTTTATTCCCCTAGCGATTTGGGGAGCCCCTGCTATTTTCTCAGGAGATCCTTATGCGGAAATGGAGATTGTTTATTTCCGCTGGCTAATGGTTTTTGGACCCAGTTATGCATTAGTGACCGCCTTTGCTGGTTTTTTCATAGGGCGGGGCAAAACAAAAATGATGATATGGCTGGCTGTAATTGCCAATTTAAGCAACATCGTCCTGGATTGGGCCCTTATTTTTGGAGTGCCCGGATGGATCCCTGAAATGGGAATTCAAGGGGCGGCGATAGCCACCTGTTTTGGTTATTTTTTCGAATCGGCTTTCCTCGCTTATCTCTTTTTAAAAAAAGAAAATCGAGAGAACTTTGGAACTGGGCAGTGGCGTTTGAATTGGGAAGAAATGGTCAAATGCTGCAAAGTCGGCTTTCCCCAAGGAATTTTTTATACGCTGGAAGTCTTAGGCTGGACGGTTTTTTTCTGGATGATGTCCTCATTGGGAGAAAAACATATTACCATTTCTAGCATCTGCCAAAGTTTTGCGATCCTCCTTTCCTTTTTCTGCGACGGTTTGAGCAGAGGGGCTTCCGCTGTCGCTGGAAATTTGATTGGCGCCAACCGTCATCAATATGTGAATAAAGTCCTTCGTTCGGGGTTTATTCTCCTGATCCTTTTTTCACTTACAACTTCTCTGATTCTGTTGGTCGATCCCATCGATACTGTACGTCTTTTATTCTTCAGCGATTTCGATGGAGTTGCCCATACAAATTTAGATGCAGATTGGCAAAATTCACTTAAGATCTGCATGGTCTTTGTCTTTATTTTTATTCTTTTTGATGGTTTTCGTTGGCTATTTTCTGGTTTGTTGACTGCGGCTGGGGACACTTTCTTTCTTCTCATCGTCGGATCCTTTTCTGTGTGGATCTTCTTACTGGCCCCTGTCTATCTGATTGTCGTAAAGAACAGCCTTCCTATCGAAGCGGCTTGGGGACTGACCATGGTATACGGCGCCTTATTCTATTTGGTCTATTGGGTCCGGTTTAGACAGGGAGGGTGGAAAAAAATCAATCTGGTCATGACCCCGCCTTCTCAGGAACTGGAATATAACAAAGAAGATAGGCTTGAGGAAGAAGCTGTTCTGCCCAAATTTGCCGATCGACGGGAATAACTTGGGTGTCATCGATCCAATATCTTTCATCATCAATAATGCGACCTGCAATAAAATGGCTCTTGCTTAAAGAATCGCCAATGGATGCGACCAAACCGGTCAACCGATAGGTTTGCTCTGACCCATTGGTTAGGGAAAGGCGTATCTCTTCAGGAATCTCTATAGGAGTTGCAATCTTTAAAATGGGGTTCCAAACCGATTTGAGCCGATCCATCAGATTGTTGGGGTCAACGATAAATCTTTCGATGTGAAAACGGAGAATGGGCGGAGGCTGCGGGAAAACAATCCCTTTGCTGCATCGGCTTTCAAACATTTTGCCCAAATCCGATGCAGTGTCATCGATTTTCATCGAAAAGCCCCAAACTTGTTTCCTCTCCCCTGCCTCTTCATATTCGATCCGATGTCTATCAGGCAGAGAATCCACGAGATACTCAAGTAGATACGCCGGATCGATTTGCTTATTTTCATCCGCAGGAAAAACCGGGTTAAGATGGTTTAAAGCATATCGGATCGATTGGGAATTCCGATCTACCAGAGAGGAATTATTTTCAATGGCTCGGTCATATCCTTCTAGAAATTGGCTAAATGGACGAACGACCTTTAGAAAGCGGTTGTAATTTCCAACAAAGGTTTCTAATTGGCTTATTTCTTCATCCTGGGGCTGGTATTCATTAAGAAAAAGTTTTAGAGCCATCGAAGGACGGATCGATTTTTGCTGCAAATACAAATGAAATTCTTCGATCAGGCGGGCTGGAGCCCCGAAAGAAAGTAGAGTATCTTCAAATTTTTCCCTATCGATAGGAAGACGCAGCCTTTTGGCTGTATCTGGATCGGAATTAAGAAAATGGATGAGAGAATTAAAAGCACAATTCATCCCTGAATGATAAAGACCTCGAGGAGAAAAAGAGGCAGGAACGAAAGGAACTTCAGCGATTTTTTTAATTGGAGGCAAAGGGGGCAGTTTTTCTAAGACTTCAGGCGCATTTTCTTTGTGTTCAAGATAAAAAAGGCCAGAAAGAACTGCAGCACCAACTGCTACAGCGCCTATTGCGAAACTATGAATGGGAAAAAGGACGCCTGCCATCAAAACGATAGTCAGAACATAGAAAATACGAACGGCAACTTGAACCACCGTTTGGATCAAAGTCTGCTGTTTTTCTAAAGTGGGCATGAGCTGCAAGTTTCTTGCCTCTGAAAATTCAGAACCACGTACCCCAATAGAATTCATATCTCCTCTTACTTAAGACTAAAGGGCACTGAATCAGTCAGATCGAGATCGCCAAAAAATTGGATGGGGCCTGGATAGCGGTAACTATCGTCGATTTCCCAAGATTTTCTCGCTTTGGCAAAGACAAGAAAAGCTTCTGACTTTAAGTCGACTAAAGCCTTTTGAATCACAGGTTTTTCTTTCCCCAGCCTGGTTTCCAAATGCATGAGATGAACAATAGGAACTGCCATGAGCCGCCATTCCTGAGGGGGCCGCTTTAGGTTTTGAATGGAGCAAATCATCCCCGTCAATCCATTGTGGACCGAGAGGGCTGCAAGAGTCCCCAGAGCGTAGCAGTAATTCGCATCGAAGTTGGAAGGCATTCCCGCCCTTCCTTCATAACCGACGAAGTGTTCCTGAGCACTGAATTTTCCCTTAAAAGCTTTAGCTTCGGTCCGCTTTTTTAATTCCTTTTTCACTAACTCCATGAGGAGCTGTTCAGTCTCTATTTGAGACACTTGAATATTTCCATGAGGATCGCGGTCTAGGAGAAGCTGTTTTTTAAATTTTTCTGGAAGGCTGGCAAAAAAAGCCTTTTGTTCACCTTTTAAATGCTTTTCCACATCTTCCATTTGCAAAGTAGCAGCTTGATTCAAAACAGCGATGAGTTCTTTCATTTCGGGAATGAATTCGATCAACCCTTCCGGAATTAAGACGATTCCATAATTTTTCCCCGCCTCGGCCCTGCGGCAAACTAAATCCGCAATCTCTTTGACAATCTCAGACAAACTCTTTTTTTCTTCGCCGATGAGGGCCAAATTCGGATGTGTGGCCAAGGCGCATTCCAAAGAAACATGGGAAGCAGAACGTCCCATGAGTTTGATAAAATGATAATATTTTTTCGCTGAAAGCGCATCTCGGGCAATGTTGCCGATGATTTCTGAATAAATTTTGCAAGCGGTATCGAATCCGAACGAAATTTCGATTTCCTTGCTCCTTAAATCCCCATCGATCGTTTTGGGAACTCCAATGACTTTGCAGCCGCATCCTTTTTCCAAAAAGTACTCAGCTAAAATCGCCGCGTTCGTATTTGAATCGTCCCCTCCGATAATCACAAGGCCACCCAAACCGTGCTCTTGAACCGTCTTTAAGGAAGAAGCCAATTGATCTGCTGTCTCTATTTTCGTTCTTCCCGATCCAATCAAATCGAAACCGCCTTGATTGCGGTAAGGAGCTATTTTCTTTTCTGACAGTTCGACCCATTGATTCTGGATGATTCCGCCAGGTCCGTCTAAAAATCCGATGATTTGAGAATTGGAATGAAACAACTTCACTGCATCGAAAAGCCCTGCAATCACATTATGTCCTCCCGCAGCTTGCCCGCCCGAGAAAACCACTCCGATTTTGAGAGATTTTTTCTCGGTGGAAGATCCTTTTTCTAAAGAGTAAGCTTTCTGATGAAAGGTTTTCGGAAACAAGGGTTTCAAGCTAGGCAGAGGCTCTTTAATTGGAACTGGTTTGAAAATAATGTGATTCAAATCGTTTAGGATCGAAGGAAGGGAAGGTTGATATGCAGTGCGTTTTTTCTGCAAAAGACTTGTGTTGTCCATTGCTACCTCTTTCTTGGAGGCGCCATTCTAAAATAGATTTACAAAAGTTGTCTATCTGTAAGAAGAGAAGGCGTTAGCAGGCAGGGACGGCTACGGAAACCTGAAGGGCGAGCCCCCCTTCGGATGTTTCTTTGTAAATTGATTTCATATTTTCCCCTGTTTCGCGCATGGCGCGGATCACAGCGTCCAAAGAAACGCAATGACGGCCATCCCCACGCATTGCAAGTCGCGCGGCTGTGATCGCCTTGACAGCTCCCATGGTATTCCTCTCGATGCAGGGAATCTGGACAAGGCCTGCAACCGGATCGCAAGTCATTCCAAGATGGTGTTCCATAGCAATTTCGGCGGCATTTTCAATTTGTTCATTCGTTCCTCCCAATAGAGCGGCAAGCCCTGCCGCTGCCATTGAGGAAGAGACTCCAATTTCTCCTTGGCATCCCATTTCCGCAGCGGAAAGAGAAGCTCCCTCTTTGTAGAGGATAGCCATAGCCGCGGCTGTTAAAAAGAAGGGGATGAGTTTTTGATCGTCGAAATTCGGTAGGAACTTTTGGCAATAATGGAGGACCGCTGGGATAACGCCAGCAGAACCGTTCGTAGGCGCAGTCACCACCCGACTTCCAGCGGCATTTTCTTCATTGACCGCTAGAGCGAATAAACTAACCCACTCCATAACAAGCGTAGGATCTTCAGCGAAACTGTTTTCGGAACGGGAAAGGGCTTTGAATAATTCGGGCGCGCGGCGCTGCACTTTCAGCCCTCCCGGAAGTTCCCCTTCCGTCCGGATACCTCTTTGGACAGAAGATTGCATCGCTTCCCAAATGCGGAAGATTCCTTTTTTCAATTCCGATTCAGGCCTAAGGGCCATTTCATTGGCTAAGACAATTTGCCAAATCGCTTTCTTTTCCCGGTTGCAATGGGCCATCAGCTCTTCAGAAGTTTTATAAGGGAATGGAACCATTCGTCCCGCTTTAGGTGTTTCTTGGGTCTTGGACTCTGCATGGTCGATAACAAATCCGCCCCCCACGGAATAATAGAGCTGAGTGTAAATTTGTTTTCCTGTTCGGCTAAAGGCTTTGAATCGCAATGCATTTGAATGGAAAGGGAGCTTCTTGCCTCTTAAAAAAAGGAGATCGAGTTCTGGGTCGAAGGCAATCGGATAGCGATTAAAAAGAGGAAGGGTTTTGTTTTTTTGGATCGTCGAGATGAAGTGGGAAGCTGCATCGGGATCGACTCCCTCTGGAGTTTCTCCTTGCAAGCCAAGCAAAATAGCCAAGTCGGTGGCATGTCCCTTGCCAGTCATTGCTAAAGAACCATAGAGCTCCACTTTTAAGGAGTCGATTTCTTCAAGGAGTTCCCTTTCTTTCATTTCAATCAAGAACCGTCTTGCCGCGCGCATAGGGCCTACGGTATGGGAACTGGAAGGGCCGATTCCGATCGAGAAAATTTCCAGGGTGCTTACACTCATAAAAATCTCTTTTAGAGAAGTTTTAACTTTTAGGACTTTCATTAAACTGATTCGAAACCAATCTAATCAAGAAAAAAAGGTTAAAGCAAAAAAACGAATAATTAATTAAACAATAAAAATAAAGAATAAGGGCCTCTTGAAAATTAAAGCCTCTTCATGTATATATTTTCTATTCTAGTTTATTAAATTTAAAATCTACTTGGAATCCCTATGTCGATTAAATATATATTTGTCACTGGCGGAGTAGTATCCTCTTTGGGAAAAGGGCTTACTGCCGCGGCAATTGGCCAACTTTTAGAAAGCAGGGGCTTGAAAATTGCCTTGCTCAAATTGGATCCTTATCTCAACGTGGATCCAGGGACTATGAACCCTTTCCAGCACGGGGAAGTTTACGTGACCGACGACGGGGCGGAAACCGATCTCGATTTGGGCCACTACTATCGCTACACCCACTCCCCTCTTTCTAAAGCCTCTAACGCGACCTCCGGACAAATTTACGACACCGTCATTAAAAAAGAGCGAAAAGGTGATTATTTAGGGAAAACAGTCCAGGTGATCCCACACGTCACTGATGAAATCAAAACCCGCATTCTTGCCTGTGCAGGTCAAGAAAAAGGGATCCAGACGGTGATCGTCGAGATAGGCGGGACCATTGGAGATATCGAATCGCTCCCTTTTCTCGAAGCGATCCGTCAATTCCGTTATGAAAGGCCCCGAGATTGTATTAATATCCATCTGACTTACGTCCCTTATCTGAAAGCAGCGGGCGAAGTGAAAACCAAGCCCACTCAACATTCAGTGCAAGCGCTGCGGGAAATAGGGATTATCCCCGACATGATTCTCTGCCGCTGCGAAAATGCTTTATCGGATGAAATCAAGGCCAAAATTTCTCTTTTCTGCAACGTCCCTCAAGAAGCCGTCATCGACGAAAAAGATGTGGCCCATAGCATCTATGAAGTGCCGCTGGAGCTGCACCGGCAGGGATTGGACGCCATGATTTGTAAAATGCTCGGAATGACTGCGGCCTCCCCCGATCTAACCCAGTGGGAGCAAATGCTCCATACAGTGACCCATCCGAAAGGAAAAGTGGTCGTCGGGATCGTCGGAAAATACATGGACCATCAAGACGCCTATAAATCCGTATTTGAGTCTTTGCACCATGGCGCGATCGCCGCGGGAGTGGAGCTTGAGATCCGCCGTTTCGAATCGGACCGGATTGTCGAAAATGGAAGCGTTGAATCTGCGATCCGAGGCTGCGACGGTTATCTGGTTCCCGGCGGTTTCGGGGAAAGAGGCTGGGAAGGAAAGATTTTGACTGCGCGCTATTGCCGCACCCACAAGATCCCTTACTTGGGGTTATGTTTAGGGATGCAAGTCATGATCGTTGAATTTGCACGCCATGTCTTAGGCCTGGAAAAAGCCCATTCGACGGAAGTAGACCCAAATACCCCCGACCCTGTGATTTCTCTTTTGAGCGAACAGAAAAAAATTACGAATCTCGGCGGAACGATGCGCCTAGGCTCCTATCCTTGCGAATTAAAGGCGGGAACTTTGGCCTACCTTGCGTATGGCAAGAAATTGATTTGGGAAAGACATCGCCACCGATATGAATTCAATAATCAATATAAAGCCTCTTTTGAAGAAAAAGGGATGGTCTTTTCGGGGACTTTGGAAAATGGGGAACTTTGTGAAATTTCCGAAATTTCTTCCCATCCTTGGATGCTTGGAGTCCAATTCCATCCCGAATTCAAATCCAAGCCTCTCGAACCCCATCCTCTTTTCCGCGATTTCATTGCGGCCATCCTAATCAATAAGAAATTAGCGATTCCTAAAGAGATTGAAAAATCGGGAGCTTTGCACCGATAAATGGGAAGAATTGCGGCAATTGACTACGGCTTAAAGCGGATCGGACTTGCGATGACCGACAAAGAGAAAAAAATCGCATTGCCTGTCGGCCTGGTAGAGGGCGGAAAAAAAGCCGCAATGAATGTGGTCCAAGCCCTTCCCATAAAAGAAGTCGAATTGCTTTTGATCGGACTCCCCCTTTTAATGAATGGTCAAAAAGGGGATATGGCCCTTCTTGTAGAAAAATTCGCACAAGATTTAGAAACCATTGCAAAAGTTCCTATTTTGCTATGGGATGAGAGACTTTCAAGCAAGCAAGCCGATTCGATGTTAAGAGAGATTTCTTTGAATCGAAAGGCGCGAAGTGAGAAAATCGACATCATGGCGGCTACGTTGCTTTTGCAAAGTTACTTGAACAGCTTATAAGAAGCCTTGTTGGATGAAACGTTTATAATTAAACACCGAGCACACCGAGAGGCACCGAGGCGCGAAGCGCGCAAAATATTTTTTTCTCTCGGTGTTTCTCGGTGGTCTCGGTGTTAAAAAAATTGATCTCAAGTGAATAAGCATGACGGCTTGCGCTTCTTTTGTCTCTGCTGAAGAACTGTTTGAAAAATTGAGACACATTTCAGTAGGGCATCCCCTTTGCACCTACTCTTATGCTAGGTGCGAGCAATTAACTCCTTTGATCAACCAGATCTTAGAGCTAAAGCAAGAAAAAAACGCATTGATTCTGGCCCATACGTATGTCCATCCTGACATTATTTACGGAGTCGCTGATCACGTTGGCGATTCTTACGGCCTTGCGAAAAAAGCGCTTTCGACAAATTCTGACACAATCGTTTTTCCTTCTGTCCGGTTCATGGCCGAAACAGCTAAAATCTTAAATCCTGGAAAAAGGGTGATCGACCCGAATCCCAATGGCGGATGTTCTTTAGCGGACAGCATAACAGCGGAGGATGTCTACCGTTTGAGGGAATCGCATCCCCATCATACATTCGTCTGCTACATCAATACGACGGCTGCTGTGAAAGCGGCTTGCGATGTTTGCGTCACTTCTTCCAATATCTATCGGATTTTAGAAAAACTGCCCACGGATAAAATCTATTTTTTGCCTGATCGGCTCATGGGTGAAAATGCGAAAAACTGGTTGGCCAGCCGAAAGATCGACAAAGAAATTTTAACATATTCCGGAAGCTGCTATGTTCACGAAGAATTTGAAACAGAATCAATTGATTTAATTAAAACCCAGTATCCTGATGCTTTAGTTCTGGCCCATCCAGAATGCAAGCCTGAAGTGATTGCGAAATCTGATATCGTAGGGTCAACGACGAAAATGTATGAATCGGTCATGAATCGGCAGAATGAAAAAAGACCTTTTGTCTTATTGACTGAATGCGGAGTTGCCTCGCGTCTTGCCATAGATGCTCCCCAGGCTCGATTAGTCGGAGGATGCATGCTTTGTAAATATATGAGGAGCAATAACCTTAGCGCGATTGCCCAATCCCTCAAGTCCCCCTTGCCATCGCAAGTGATCGAAATTGAGAAATCGATTCAGGAAAACGCTCGAATATGTATCGAAAGGATGTTTGAATATGCAGATTGAAAACCCGCCCCACCCTCTTGAAGAAGCAGGGCGTTCTTCCCGTAATATCGACCCTTGCGTCCTAGTTATTTTTGGCGCAACGGGCGATTTAACAGGGCGCCGCCTCGTCCCGGCTATCTATAATCTCGGGCGGGAAGGGCTTCTTCCTCCCAATTTCGCGTGCGTCGGGTTTGCCAGACGGGAAAAAACGCACCAGCAATTCCGCGATGAATTGAAAACAGATATTAATACTTTTTCCCGCGTTAAGCCTGTGGAAGAATCCTTTTGGAAAAATTTTCAAGAACATATTTTCTATCATCGCTCCGAATTCGATGACGATGAAGGCTACAAAGCTTTAGCCAGTTTTCTTTCTCAGCTCGATAGCAAGTATGCAACTCGGGGAAACCGCGTATTTTATCTTTCCGTCCAACCTAAATATTTTCCTCTCATCGTTGAAAAATTGCGCCAGCATGGTTTGATTTACGATGTGGATACCACTACGGACCGTTGGTCCCGCGTCATTATCGAAAAACCTTTCGGGCATGATTCCGACTCCGCGGCAGAACTGCAAAAGGATATTTCCAAGAATCTCGACGAGACGCAAACCTATCGCATCGATCATTATTTGGGGAAAGAAACAGTCCAGAATCTCTTAGTGTTCCGTTTTGCCAACTCGATTTTCGAATCGATGTGGAATTACAAGCACATCGACCATATCCAAATCACCGTAGCGGAAGACATTGGAATTGGCACCCGAGGCCATTTTTTCGAAGAAGAAGGGCTGCTGCGCGATATCGTTCAAAACCACATGATGCAGCTCCTTTCTCTCGTTGCCATGGAGCCCCCTGTCTCCTTAAGCGCCGGAGCTATACGCGATGAAAAAGTAAAAGTACTCCAATCGATCCGTCCCCTTTCCAAAGAAGATTTCGAACATTCAGTTGTGAGGGGGCAATATGGAACAGGCTTCATCAATGGAGAAAAGGTAGCCGGTTATCGAGAAGAAAAAGATGTCAATCCCCGCTCCAATATTGAGACTTATCTCGCCCTCCGATTTTTTATTGACAATTGGCGCTGGGCCGGAGTTCCTTTTTATTTGCGCGGTGGAAAAAGACTGCCGAAAAGATCTACCGAGATTGCCATTATTTTCAAAGACGCCCCTGGCGTCCTGTTCCAGCAGCAGGGAAAGAAAAATGACCCGAACGTATTGGTCATAAGGATTCAGCCCAACGAAGGGATTTCCTTAAAGATCAACTGCAAAGTTCCCGGACCTAGCAGCCCGATTCAGCCTGTTAAAATGGATTTCCGGTATGGTTCCTATTTTGGCCAAACGCCGCCAGAGGCCTACGAACGACTCATTTGGGAGTGCATTTTGGGAGATAGCACCTTATTTGCAAGGGCCGATGAAGTCGTCCAATCGTGGAAAATTATGACTCCTATTCTTGAGCATTGGGCGGCCCATCCTCCCAAAGATTTCCCGAATTACGCAGCAGGAAGCTGGGGCCCTAAACAATCAGACGAGATGATTTCTAAAGACGGCCGCGCCTGGAGACTCTTATGACCATCCAGCAAATTATCGATCCGGCGAAAATTGAATCGGAACTGATCCAAATTTGGGAAGGGTTGGCCAAAGAAAATAAAATGAGGGCCTGTCTTTTCAATTTGATCGTATTCAATATCGTCTCTGCAAGGACCGATTACATCCGCAATATTGTCCAGAAAGTGATCGATAAATTTCCCTGCCGAGTCCTCTTCATTTCTTTCGATCCCGAAGCTCCTGTGCCTTATTTAAAGACAGCGATTTCAGTCGTCGCCCCTGCTGGAGGCGAAGGCGGCATTGCCTGCGATTACATTGACATCGGTGTATCGGGTCCTGATTTACAGCGGGTCCCTTTCATCCTTCTTCCTCATTTGATTCCCGATCTTCCTATTTCGCTTTTGTGGACTGAGGATCCCAGCCAGGAACATCCCCTTTTCGTTCCCCTATCCAAGTTAGCCCAGAGAATTATTTTCGATTCCGAATCGGCCGATAGCCTTCTCTCCTTTGCAAAAACCGTGCTGGCATTGAAATCGCAAACGAACATAGACATCGCCGATTTAAATTGGGCGCGTACGGAAGGATGGCGTGATTTAATGGCGTCCACTTTCGATTCTGCGGAACGATGCGACCAATTAAAGAAAATCAATCTCGTTAAAATTACCTATAACGCCGTGGAAACTCCTTTTTTCTGCCATTTAAAAATCCAAAGCATGTATTTGCTCGCCTGGCTATCCAGCCGCCTTAAATGGACAGTGAAGAAAACTTCGAAATCTTTCTCTTTCGAATTTGAAAATGGGATTCACGGGGCGATTGAAAAAGAAGAATGGGAAAAACTAGGGCCCGGGACTGTTATTTCTGTAGAACTAGCAACATCAGATGGACACATTTATAAAAGTGCCCGCATCCCAACGCAATACCATACAGTAGACATCCAAATTTCTTCTTCTCTGCAATGCGAGCTTCCTTACCAATTCGTCCTTGGACAAACGGCAACAGGCCAATCCCTAGTAAAAGAAATCATTACAAAAGGGACCAGCCACCATTATTTGGAAATGCTTAAAGAATTGAATCAACTCGATCGAGACAGGCTATGTTAATGAATGCAATCGAATCTTGGGATGAACGGAGAAATTACTTCATTGCCGGCAGCGAAAATGAGACGATCGCTTTTGCAGTAGAGCACTGGATCCATACAGCGCAAAGGTCCATCCAACAAAGAGGAAGATTTGCTGTAGCCCTCTCCGGTGGTTCTACCCCCAAAGCCATTTTTGAAAGCCTTGCCACGACTCAAAGCCAAACTCTCGATTGGTCTAAAGTTTGGCTCTTTTGGAGCGATGAACGGTCCGTTCCCCCCGATCATGCAGAGAGCAATTACCATATGGCCATGCAATCGGGCTTTGCTAAGCTGTCCATCCCTCCCGGTCAGATTTTCCGGATGAAGGCGGAAGCGAATCTAGAAAAAAACGCTTTAGATTATGAAGAAAAAATTCGCCATCTTTTAGGCAAACACGGTTTTGATCTGGTCATGCTAGGCGTTGGCGAAGATGGCCATACAGCTTCTCTTTTTCCCCACACCCAGGCTTTACAGATTCAAGATCGCCTTGCCGTCCCTAATTTCATTCCCGAAAAAAAAGCTTGGCGCATGACATTAACGTTCTCTTGCATCAACTCTTCTTATGCAATTGCTATCTATGCACTTGGCAAATCCAAGCAGATGATCGTCCCAAAAGTCCTCGATGCAGCCATCGAATCCGCCTACCCCGCTAGCCGAATTGGGACTGCCGAACATAAAGCGCTTTGGATCTTAGACCAGGAAGCAGGCAAATT
>Ga0075363_100000142_pt1 | contig 17657 bp, 17 predicted proteins | sample EndMetdeltDD1763_FD_71470 | JGI IMG/M metagenome (GOLD analysis project Ga0075363, IMG submission 71470) | Populus endosphere microbial communities from Tennessee, USA - Endosphere MetaG P. deltoides DD176-3 | ecosystem: Host-associated > Plants > Roots > Endosphere | place: USA: Tennessee...
TGCCCGACTGGCGCACCGCGCCCCCCATCGTCCTATCGGTCAAGGATCAGGTCAGAGTGAAGTCATGACCCCACGCCCCATGCAGGTGACCATTCCCGATCACCTGTTCGCGCAGCTGCCGTTTTTCGACGTCGTCGACACCGACGACACCGTGGTCGTCGACCTCGAGAACCGGGCGGATCTGGTGAACATCCGCGGGGCGCTGCAGGGCGGGCTGGTCGCCACCCTGATCGACGTGGCCGGCGGCAGACTCGCAGTCAAGTACATCGGCGAGGGCGCGGGCGCGAGCACTGCGGACATGACCATTCATTTCCTGGCTCCGATCATGGAGGGCCCGGCGCGCGCCACGGCCACCCTGGTACGGGCCGGTAAACGCACAATCGTCGTCGCTGTCGACGTGACAGACGTCGGCGGCGACCGGTTGGCCGCACGCGCGACGCTGAGTTTCGCTGTCTTGACTCCGCGGTAACCGGGGTCAGCCTGCGACCGCTCCGTAGCGCGCGTCCGCGACACGGTCCAACGCCACCGCGGGCTCGCCGTAGACCATCGCCCAACCGCGGGATCGCCGATAGTACAGCTGAATATCACCCTCCATACCGAAGCCGTAGCCGCCGTGGATGTGCAGACTGCGATGCGTTGCGTCACGGGCGGTCTCGTACGCGAAGGCGAACGCCATCGCCGCCAGTTCGCCGACCCGCTCAGGTTCGTCGGTGAAGGCACAGGCTGCTTTGAGCGCCAGCAGTCGCGCTCCATCCGCCGCCGTCGCGCTGTCGGCAAGCGGGTGGGAGACGGCCTGGAACGTTCCGATCGCGACGCCGAATGCGTGGCGTTCCTTGGCGTAATCGACTCCCATTTCGACAGCTTTCTTCGCCGCGCCCGCGAGCGCAGCGGCCGTCAACGCCAGCCAGAGATCCTGCGCGGCCGAGAACAGTCGCGTCGCATCGGCCCCATCGGCGAGGACGGTGGCATCGTCGATCGTGACGTCGGCCAAGGGCAGCGACCCGAGATTCTTTACAGGGCAGCGATTCTCGGCGATCGGGACCGCGATGACACGTCCGTCGACGAACGCGACGACGGCATCCGCTACCGCTCCCGCCGGCACCAGCTGCAACGAATCACCATGGCCTCTTCGCGGTGTGAAGCTGACGAGCTTCTCACCCGCCAGCACCTGATGGAGTAGCTCGGTACCCGGGTCACCGCATCCGGCAAGCAGTCGGGCTGCGACCTGACTCTCGATCACAGGAGCAGATGCCACGGCGCGGCCGAACTGTTCGGCGATGAGTGCCAGGTCGACCTCGGATGCGCCCCACCCGCCCGCGGCCTCGTCGACGGCCATCTCCACGACGCCGGTCTCCAGAAGCGCCCTCCACAGTTTCGGATCGAACCCCAACGGCTCCGCGGCACGCACGCGCTCAGATGTCGACTCTCGGCCGTACATTGCCGCGAACGAATCGACGAGCTGCCGTTGTTCGCCGGAGAAACTCAGATCCACTAATCAGCCCTTTCACGTGCGGATACGGTTACTCTCACAATTGAGAGTAACATTATCGGTCGCGCCGCCTTGCGCATGGACGACAGATTGGTTTCACCGCATGGACTTTCGACTCGACACCGACGCCGAGGCGTTTCGCGACCGCGTACGGGCGTATCTACAGACGGTGCTGACACCCGAATTCGAAGAGCGCATCTACCGCAGCGGGGTCGCACACGACGACGACTTCGCCAAAGGTCTTGTGGACAAAGGATACTTCGCCCCTAGCTGGCCATCGGACTTCGGCGGGCAGGATCGAGGTCAGTGGGACGATCAAGTCCTCAAAGAGGAACTCATGCGCACCGATGCGCCGGTCTATCTGTCGGAGACCACCAGGATGGTCGCCTCGATCATCCGTGAGGTCGGCAATCCCACGATGCGCGATCGAATCCTGCACGGTGCGATGAACGGTGAGATCACCATCGCGCTGGGCTTTTCCGAGCCCGAGTGCGGCTCCGACGTGGCAGCTGCCAGCACCAAAGCCGTGCGCGATGGCTCCGGGGATGACGCGGACTGGATCATCAACGGCTCCAAGATGTTCACGACCAACGGGCACATCGCCGACTACGTGTTCCTATTGGCGCGTACCAACCCCGAGAAGCCGAAGCATCGAGGTCTCACGATGTTTCTCGTGCCGCTCGACGTCGACGGATTCGAGGCCCAGGCCGTGTGGACGCTCTCGGGCGAGCGCACCAACATCACGTTCTACAGCGACATGCGGATCGGCGACGAGTGGCGCATCGGCGACGTCGACGCGGGGTGGCAGGTCTTGGGAATGTCGCTGCAGGACGAACACTCATCGGGTTGGGGTCCGCATATTGCGCGGCTCCTCCACCACGCCGAGCAATGGGCCCGTTCCACCTGTGCAGACGACGGCGCGCCGCGAATCACCAAGGATGATGTGCGACGACGCATCGCGAGAGTCGCCATGGAGCACGAAGTTGCCATGCTCCTCCAGCATCGGTGCGTCTGGATGGCCGAGGAGGGGCAGATCCCGGTGGCTGAAGGACCGATGTCCAAGGTCTTCAGCACCGAAGCCCTGGCGCGCGCCAGCCAGGACATCGTTGAGATGGTCGGCCCCGACGGCATGCGCAGCTACTTCGAGCCGGACGCACCGGAGCAGGGCCGATTCGAGCATCTGATGCGATTCTCGTTGGGCACCACCATCTACGCCGGCACGAGTGAGGTGCAGCGAACGATCATCGCGCAGCGTGGCTTGGGCCTACCCCGTTAGCTTCTTCGGCTTGCGCGCGGTGGTGCGACGGGGCGCCGCTTTCGCTGCGACTGTCTTGGGCTTCGCATCGGCGGGAGGCGTGAGCGCCTGCAGGCACCACGCCCACAATTGGTCCTCGGTCATCTCCGCGCCTTTGACGCCTAGGTGGAAAACGCCGATCTGCGCGAGCGCGATCAACGTCGAGTTCAGCAACGTGGTCAACTGCGCGGGGGTCAGATCCTTGCGCACAAGTCCGGCGCGGGAGCATGCCGTGAGGATCTTCGTCAGCAGCTTCTGGTGCGGTTCCCAGATTTTCGCGAAGTCGTCAGGCCGTTCGATCTCCAGGCTCAGGTTGTAGATCGTCATCACCCGTCCGCCGACGGCTTCCGATGATTCGGCGCGGGACAGAAATCCGCGGCAGAACGCCTCGAGTTGCCCCATCGGGCCGTCGGCCGCGGAGACCTCCTGGCGGATGCCCTCGATGAACTGACTGGTGGCGTTCTCGTACAGCGCCAACAGCAGTTCTTCCTTGCCCGCGAAGTGTTGGTAGAACGCGCGCAGGCTCAGATTCGACCGATCGATCAGAGTCTGAATCGTGAAGTCGGCCTTGCCCGACTCCTCGACCAGTTCCAGCGCGGCGGCCAGGAAACGCGAACTCCGCGCCAGCGCGCGCGCCCGCGCCTGGCTGAGGCGCCGCTCGATTGTCCGCTCCTGCCAACTGCCGGACAGCTCGATGTCGCTGTCAACGAGTTCCAATCCGGCTTCCGGGTCGCGGCCGGCACGCTTCTTAGCAGTCATGATGTGTATGAGAATACGCGTTCCGCGCTGGTATTGGGGCATCTACCTACACGTGTAGGTAGACCGGCCGCGCTACACGGTGTTGATGCGTTAGTCTGGAAATGACCATTCTCGCTTGCGGGAATCAAAGTTCTGCAAGATGAAGCCGCAGTTCGTCCTCGAAGGAGTGCAGCCTTGACCGCAGATATCCTCATCGTTTCTCCGGACGATCACCTCGTTGAGCCGGCCGATCTGTGGACCAGCCGACTGCCTGAGCGGTATCGGGATATCGGTCCCAGAATCATCCGCCACCGCGGGCGCATGGACCCTTCCGTCACCTCCGATGTCGCGTTCGTAGACGACGAGGACGGTCGCGACGCCGATATCTGGCACTACGAGGATGCGATCATCCCGATTCCGCTCATCAGCGCGGCCGCCGGATACGAGATCGACGAACTCACCACCGATCCGATCACCTATGACGAGATGCGCCCCGGCTGCTTCCGCCCGAAGGACCGGCTCGCGGACATGGACATCGCGGGCATCGAGGCCTCCGCGTGCTTTCCCAACACCCTCGTCCGCTTCTGCGGCCAGCGCTTCCTGCACGGGAAGGACAAAGGCCTCGCTCTGCTATGCGTCCAGGCGTACAACGATTTTCAGATCGACGAGTGGGGCGGTGACTCCAACGGCAGGTTGATTCCGCTCGGCATCATCCCGCTCTGGGACGTCGAGCTCGCCGTCAAAGAGGTCGACCGGGTGGCGGCCAAGGGGATGCCCGCCGTGTGCTTCTCGGAGTTGCCCGCCCGCCTCGACCTGCCGTCCATCCACAGCGGCTACTGGGACCCGTTCTTCGCCGCGTGTGAGCGCAACCAGGTCGGGATCATGCTGCACATCGGGTCGAGTTCCTCGCTCACCAAGTCCTCGCCGGACGCCCCGCATGTCGTGACCAGTGCCCTGATGGCGGTCAACTGCACGATCGCTCTTGTCGACTGGCTGTTCTCCGCCAAGCTGAAGCAGTTCCCCAAGCTGAAGATCGCATTCGCCGAGGCGCAGGCCGGCTGGATTCCCTACTACCTGCAGCGTGTCGACGAAGTCTGGGAGGACCGGCGTGCATGGGGCGGCATCCATCCCCTGCTGACCGAACCGCCGAGCAGCCAGGTGCCCGGACGCGTGTGGTTCTCCACCTTCGGCGACCCCGTGGCGTTCCGCATCCTGGACCTCGTCGGCGAGGACCAACTCATGTTCGAGACCGACTATCCGCACAACGACACGAATTGGCCGCACAGCACGAACGTCGCGAACAAGGCGACAGAAGGTCTGGACGAGGCGACCAAACGGAAGGTGCTGTCCACCAATGCCAAAAACTTCTTCGGGATGACCTAGGCGTCCCGGGCGGTTGTGCGGTTTCGTCCGCGACACGCCGCACGGGCGTCATCGACCGCACACTCGGCGGGAGTTACAGCGCTTTCCAGTCCGGAGCGCGCTTCTCGAGGAAGGCGCGTGGACCTTCAACGGCGTCCTTCGTCAGGGCCACCTTCATGCGGTAGTTCTCGGCCAGCAGTTCGGCCTCGTAGATCGGCAGGTTCATACCCTTCCGCACCGCCATGCGTGAACCGCGAACCGCAAGTGGGGCATTCGAGTTGACGACCTCCGCGATCTCCCACGCGCGATCCATCAGCGAGTCGTGTGCGACCACCTCGGTGAAGACGCCAAGATCGTAGGCCCGCTGCGCGTCAAGGCGTTCGTGCTTACCCATCAGAATCAGTCGCATGGCAACCGGCAGCGGCAGAATTCGCGCCAGTCGGACGCCCTCGCGGCCGGATGTGACGCCGATACTCACGTGCGGATCCATCAAAGTCGCATGTTCCGAAGCGATCGTGATGTCCGCCGTCGTGACGAGATCCATGCCCGCACCGCAGGCAATCCCATTGACCGCGCATATGATCGGTTTCGTCATCTGCATCCACGGCGGCGTCGCCTCCTGCGGTGCATCCCACTGCCGCATCGAGCTCAGGATCGGCTCACCCTGGTTGTCGATACCCGCAGCGTTCTCCATGTCGTGATCGGCTGCCTTGTTGACGTCGGCACCGACGCACAGCGCACGGCCCGAGCCGGTGATGATCATCGTCCAGATGTCTTGCGACGTCTCGATCTCCGAATACGCCAGTGCGAGTTCGGCGATCATCTCGTCGTTGATGGCGTTGAGCACTTCGGGCCGGTTCAGCGTCACACACGCGGTGTGCCCCCGCACCTCCACCTCGATGGTCTCGTACGTGCTCACGGGGTCAGCCTCTTCTCTGAATGAACTGCTGTGGCAGTGGGTCGGAAACCGAAGATTTCCTGGAATCGCTCGCAGTACCGCGGCCACACATCGGGGTTCAACAGGCGCGGTGGGATGCCCCCGGCGAAAATCGTCTGCCACTGCGTAGCGGTGGCAACCGCGATGTCGCGCGCGGCCTCAACGGTGATTCCTGCGGTGTGAGGGGTCGCAACCACATTGTCGAGTTGCAACAGGGGATTGTCCTGCCGGGGAGGCTCCTCGTGGAACACATCCAGGCCCGCCCCGGCGATCTCTCCGCCGACAAGTGCGTCGTGCAAAGCCGTTTCATCGTGGACGGGTCCCCGCGCCGTTGTGATGAAGAACGCCGTTGGCTTCATCGCCGCGAACTGCGCCTTGCCGATCAGGCCCTGCGTCTCCTTCGTCAGCGGACACGTCACCTGCACGAAGTCCGAACGCTCGACGAGCTCGGCGAGCGGCACCAGCTGGATCCCACGGTCACCGGCGCTCCCCTCGTCGACATAAGGATCGAAGGCGAGGACTTCCATCCCGAACGGGGCGCACAGCTCCACGAGGCGGCTCCCGATGGCGCCGAGGCCGATGACACCGAGCGTCCTGCCCAGCAGTTGGCTACCCTGCAGCGCCAGCCGGTCGCCGAGCGGGCCGCGGCGCAGTGCCCGGTCGGCGACGGTGATCTTCTTGGCGAGGTCGAGCATGAAGCCCAGCGCATGTTCGGCGACTGCCTCTGCGCCCGGACCGGAGTTGTTGCACACCGCGATCCCAGCCCGTGTGCAGGCTTCGACGTCGATGACGTCGTATCCCGCCCCTGCCGAGCACACCGCAAGCAGCTGCGGGCAGCGATCCACCAACCCCGCCCCGGCCAGCCACTGCGCGCCGTCTACCGTCGATGCGACGTCGGTGCGGGTCGCCACCTGGTAGCCATGCGCTGTTTCCAGTGCGGCCCAACCGTGTTCAGCAGGCGCGGTCAAGTCGAGCTTGACGACGTCGATATCGGACACATCGAGGATGTCCCCCGCGGCGGGATCGGTCCATCGTTCATAGACCAGTCGCGGCCGAGCGGTCATTGCCGTCTGTTCTTCGCGCAAGCGCTCATCACTGTTTTGCTTTGGGCTTCGCCTGAGCAGCCTTGAACATGTCCGCCAGCGCGGGATCGACGTTCTTGTAGTCGTTGCGCGCGATGGTGCCGTCACGACCCTCGACGATGTCATAGCCCAACCGCAAGTCCTTGTTCTCCATGTGGAAGTACTCACGACCGAGCGGCAATCGCCGATCCTCCCGCGGCACCTCCATCCATGCGCGCAAGAAGCACCGTGCCTTCTTCGGGTCATTGCTGCTGACGAAATCCGACCGCGAGTGGCACATCGCGAAGTTGTTGGCCACCGCGGCTTCGCCGGATTCGAGCCGAAACTCGACCTGCTGCTCGACCAGGATGTTCCGCAGCAGCTCGACGGCCTCCTCCTGCTCGCGGGTGAATTCCCGGCCGATGGTCTTCATCGCGGGCAGGATGCTGCTGTAGGTGAAGTTGATGCAGATACGTCCATCGATCTGCGAGAACACCGGGACGTCATAAGGTGTGACATCAGGCTGATCGTCCGGCTGCTCGCTGCGACGGTGGTGCGGGAAGCCCTGGTACAGCACCTCGAGCAGATCCGGGCGCTCGACGAGGATCCGGTTGTGCGCGGCTGGGCCACTTGCGAACTGGCTCTCCCCGCCCTGTGCCGCGGGATAGACACACAGCAGCGAAAGGATGTCGGCAGCGTCGTTGTGCATCGCCAACTCCGCACGCGATTTCGTCCCGCGCGCAGGTTGCACACCGTTGGGCAGAATCTCCTCCTGCACTCGCACCATGCGGTGGCCGAACGAGTTGTTGGATACCAGGTAGCCGAGATGGGTGCAAAAAGCCCAGTAGATGCGTTCAAGGTCTTCGATCGAGTGCTGCTCGACTGGAAATCCGCGTACGCACGCGAGGCCCTTGCCGAACATCAGGTCCCGGTAGAGCCGCGCCAGATCGTCGTCGAGGTCGGGATGCCGAGCGTCCTCGGGCGTGATCTCATCGCGGTCCTTACCGGACGTCTTGGCCAGAATCGATTCCAGCGCAGCCACATTGCGCGCCGAGAGGTCAAAGGCGAAGTCTTCCTTGCTGGTGAAATCGGCGCCCGTCCATGCCATCGGGTCAGTGACTTGTTCGGTGAAGATCGCGGTCGGCATCCGTCCTCCTAGTTAGTTCTCGAGTTCCCGCAAGTCACGCGCGCGGGCGGCAGCCGCCTCGGTCATCATCCCGACGTCCGTACCGGCCGAGATAAATCGCAGACCCAATCCGACGAACCGTTTCAGCAGGTCAACGGACTTGATTCCGGCAACTCCGAGCGCCACGCCGTGGTCACGACAAGCCGCTGCGACAGATTCTACTGCATGGTGGAAATGCTCATTCTCATACTGGCCATGGATGCCCATCTCGGCTGTCAGATCGCTCGGCCCAAGCAGGATCATGTCCACTCCGTTCACCGCGGCAATGGCACTGCTCGCCTCCACTGCTTCGGGCGTTTCGATCATGACAGCGACCACGGTACGACGCTCCAGCACCGCGGTCAGTTCCGATGCCGACATCGCGCCGTACCCGCTCACCGGATTAGGTCCCGATATTGAACGATGTCCGTCAGGCGGGAACCGGGCGGCATCGACAACCGCTTCTGCTTCTTCTCTCGAATTAACATGTGGGACAATGATTCCTGCCGCGCCATTGTCGAGCACTCGAGCAATCACACTGGGGTCTTGTGACGGTACCCGCACCAACGCTGATATGCCTGCCCCCACCGCGCTCGCACACAGCATCGCTGCGGTTTCCAAAGATGTGGAGGTGTGCTCGAGATCGACGTAGACCGCGTCGTATCCACATGCCGCGGCGATGGCGGGGACATCGGGAGTTCGCGCGTTCATCAGCGCAAGGCAAAGCACCAAGCCGTCGCCGCGGAGTGCGTCTCGCAGTGATCTCTGCACGAACTCACGGTAGCCGACTGAGAACGATGATTCCATCAAGTCGTTAACGCCATTATCAATGTGGTAACCATTACGTATGCCAGCGAACCGGGTCGCGATCGTTGGCGCCGCCCTGTCGGATTGCGGGCGGGTGCCCGACAAAACCGCCATGGCGCTGATGGCGCAGTCATCGCGCCGCGCCATCGCCGACGCGGGTCTGACGAAGAACGACATCGACGGATTGGGCGCACACGGGTCCCTGTTGCCGCCTGTCGAAGTCAGCGAGTATCTCGGTTTACGTCCCACGTGGGTCGATGCGACCAACGTCGGCGGTTCGTCGTGGGAGGTCATGGCCGGGCACGCCGCGGCGGCCATCGCCGCGGGTGAGATCGATGTCGCCTTGCTGACCTACGGCTCGACTGCCCGCTCCGACGTCAAGCGGCGTGTGCGCGCGTCGGCTGCAGCCATGTCGACCGGTGGAGCGCTGCAGTACGAAACGCCGTATGGCGCGACGCTCATCGCCAAGTATGCGATGGCCGCCAGACGACACATGATCGAGTACGGCACGACGGTCGAGCAGCTCGCGGAGGTCGCCGTCGCGGCCCATGATTGGGCAGCCATGAATGACAACGCTTTTGAGCGTGATCAGATCACCGCGGCCGACGTCGCCGCCGCACCGATGCTGGCCGACCCGTTCACGTCCAAACATGTGTGTCTGCGCACCGACGGTGGCGGCGCCGTCGTGCTCGCCGGCGAGAAGGTGGCCAAGGACTGCGCCAAGGAACCCATCTGGATTCTCGGCTCCGCCGACGCGACGTCACACGTCAGCATGAGCCAGTGGGATGACTTCACCACCTCCGCAGCGGCAGTGTCAGGTCCGCGAGCGTTCGCCCGGGCCGGCATCTCCCCCGCCGACATCGACGTCTGCCAGCTTTATGACTCCTTCACCTCCACCGTCCTGTTGACCGTCGAAGATCTCGGCTTCTGCGCCAAAGGTGAAGGAGGACCGTTCATCGGTAGCGGCGTGCTGCGTCCCGGCGGAGCGCTGCCCACGAACACCGACGGTGGCGGCCTCGCGTCATGCCACCCGGGGATGCGGGGAATGTTCCTGATGGTGGAGGCGGTCCGGCAGCTGCGTGGAGAATGCGGGCCCCGACAGGTCGCCGACGCACAGTTGGCGTGTGTACACGCGATGGGCGGCTTCTTCTCCCACAGCGCCACCATGATCCTGGGCAGGAACTGATGGACGTACCAGCAGGCCCGCACCGGCCGACTGTCGACACCGACAGCGATTCTTGGTGGCAGGCGATCCAGAACCGACGCCTCATGATCAACACGTGCGGCACGTGCGGCCGGAAATCGCTGTACGCGCGGCCATTCTGTCCCTATTGCTGGAGTGAGGACGTCACTCTGACACCTGCCTCCGGACGTGCGACGCTCTACACCTGGAGCGTGATCCACCAGAACGCAGCACCTTTCGACGTGCGCACGCCATACGTGGCGGCGATGGTGGACCTTTCAGAGGGTCCTCGGCTGATGACCGTGATCGAAGATTGCCCGATCGACGATCTGCGTGCGGACCTCGAACTCATGATCGCTTTTCGTGACGACGATGACGGCTTCACCGTCCCGGTCTTCCGGCCGGTCGCGGATCTAGGAAAGGAACTGGAATGAACAAAGAAGACATGATCCTGATCAGCGTCGACGACCACATCGTCGAGCCGCCGGACATGTTCCGTAACCACCTCGCCAAGAAGTACCTGGACGAAGCCCCGAGGCTGGTACACAACCCCGACGGGTCCGACACGTGGCAGTTCCGCGACGTTGTCATCCCCAATGTGGCACTGAACGCGGTGGCAGGCCGCCCAAAGGAGGAATACGGCCTGGAACCGCAGGGCCTTGACGAGATCCGCCCCGGCTGCTGGCAGGTCGACGAACGCATCAAGGACATGAACGCCGGCGGCATTCTGGGCTCCATCTGCTTCCCGTCGTTTCCCGGATTCGCCGGACGGCTTTTCGTCACAGAAGATCAGGAATTCTCGTTGGCACTGGTACAGGCCTACAACGACTGGCATGTCGAGGAATGGTGCGGCGCCTACCCGGCGCGATTCATCCCGATGACCCTGCCGGTGATCTGGGACGCCGAGTTGTGCGCCAAAGAGATTCGCCGCAACGCCGAACGTGGAGTGCACGCACTCACATTCACCGAAAATCCAGCGGCACTGGGTTATCCGAGCTTCCACGACCTCGACTACTGGAAGCCGATGTGGGACGCGCTCGTCGACACCGACACCGTGATGAACGTCCACATCGGATCCTCGGGCAAGTTGGCCATCACCGCGCCCGATGCCCCGATGGACGTGATGATCACCCTTCAGCCGATGAACATCGTGCAGGCGGCCGCGGATCTGCTGTGGTCCAAGCCGGTCAAGGAGTATCCGGATCTGAAGATCGCGCTGTCCGAGGGCGGCACCGGTTGGATTCCGTACTTCCTCGAACGCGCCGACCGCACCTACGAGATGCACTCGACATGGACCGGGCAGGACTTCGGCAAGCAGAAACCCTCCGAGGTTTTCCGCGACCACTTCCTGACGTGCTTCATCTCCGATCACGTCGGCGTGCAACTGCGCAATCAGGTCGGAATCGACAACATCTGCTGGGAAGCCGACTACCCGCACAGCGACTCGATGTGGCCCGGCGCCCCCGAGCAGTTGCACGATGTGCTCACCGAGCACAACGTGCCCGATGCCGAGATCAACAAGATGACCTACGAGAACGCGATGCGCTGGTACCACTGGGATCCCTTCACGCACATCGCCAGGGAACAGGCGACCGTCGGCGCCTTGCGCAAGGCGGCCGAAGGCCACGACGTCTCCATCCAGGCGCTGTCCAAGCACGACCACGGCGGGGGCGGTGCGTCGAACTGGCAGTCTCAGATGAGCAAGGCCACCATGAACACCGCGGGCAAAGACTGATCAGGAGCTCTGCGAACAGCCCTAGACGAGGCGGTCGGCAAGGGCACGAGGCCGTCCCGCCGATCGCTCGTCGAGCTTGTTGCGCTCGATTTTGCCGTTGGCGTTGACGGGCAACGGTTCGTCCCAGAACACGAGCTCCTCGGGAAGCTTGTACTTGGGCAGACCCGCGGAGACCAGGGTATCGGTGACATCGGCGAGGGATACTTGGCGTGCAGACTCGAGAACCACTGCCACAGCCAGCCTTTCGCCGGTAGTACTGTCTGCGACGGAATAGGCCGCGCATTCGACCACGCCCGTGACTTTCGCGACCGCCTCTTCGACCTCGGCCGCCGGGATCTTGAGCCCGTTGCGAATGATGATGTCTTTCAACCGGCCGACGACGCGAATCCGGCCGTCGTCGAGTTCTGCGACGTCGCCTGTGCGGAACCAATCACCGTCGAATGCGGCCGCATCGTCAGCTTCGTCGGTGTATCCGAGAAAGGCGTGCGGCCCGCGAATGCAGCACTCGGTGCCATCCCCGCTGGACCCCACCCGCACGTCGACATCAGCCAACGCGACCCCGTCGTCGGCGTGGCGCACATCCCTGGATTCCCGACGCAGGCCCGACGTGCTCACTGGCACCTCGGACGACCCATAGGCTCGCATGACGATGATGCCGAAATCGTCCTCGACGCGCTCTACGATGCGCCGGTCCAGCATCGTCCCGCCGAGGTACACGGCTCGCAGCGGGAGGGTCGCTTTCCGAGCCACCGCCTGATCGAGTATTCGGTCCAGCAACCGGTCAGGTCCGCCGTACCAGGTCGCTCCCGACGAAACGAGCAGTTCGCACGTCGCCGATGGATCCCACCGGTCCTCGAGAATCACCGGCGCGGCGAGCATCGGACCGATGAACAGGCCCTGCAGCACGCCGGTGACCGACGCCAACGGGCTGATGAGGAAGATTCGGTCGTCGTCGGTCAGTCCGGCCGCCGCGATGTAGTTGGCTGAAGCCTTGAGCAACGTACTCCGCGAATGAATCACGCCTTTGGGCTTCGACGTGGTCCCCGACGTATAGAGCACGAGGCACGGTTCGTCGGCCGCGCGCTCGGATCGGAACTCACTGCGTCGTGCGCCGTCCGCGTCCACGGCGATCCAGACCAGTCTGTCGCAAAGCCCCGAAGCCGCGATCGCAGGCCAATTCGGCGCGACACCGAATTCTGCACCGGTACGCGTGATGATGTCGGCCACCTGAGCATCGCCGGCGCTGCGGGGGATCAGCAGAGTCACTGCATCGAGTCGCAACGCCGCGTGGACAGCGACGACAGAATCAACATCGTTACCGACAACAACGACGACAGGCGTCGATGCCTTGACCCCGGCCGCCGCCAGCTTGCCGCAGGCCCGATCGATGCGCTCGTCGAGTTCGGCGTAGGTGAGCTCGCATCCCCTGGCGACTAGAGCGATTCGCCCGGCGTGCCCTACCGCCGCGGCTCGGACGACATCGACGGACTCCCCTGACCAGAGCCCCGCCCGGCGGTATCTCTCCCTCAATGCCGTGGCGCGCCGCTCACCACATCTCAGCAGCGCAGTCGGGCCGACCATGGTTGTCCTCCCATGCAAATGATGGTTCTCATTAGAGGTAAATGTAACCTCTCAATCATGCCGTCAATGACATTCGACAATCAGGTAGCCATCGTCACCGGCGCGGGCGGCGGTCTCGGACGCTGTCACGCCCTCGACCTCGCGCGCCGCGGTGCCCGCGTCGTGGTCAACGACCTGGGTAGTGCCGTGGACGGCAGTGGCGCGTCGATCTCAGCCGCTCAGGCGGTTGTCGACGAGATCACCGCCGCCGGAGGTACAGCGATCGCCAACGGAGACTCGGTGGCGACGGAGGATGGCGGTGCCGCGATAGTCGCGGCGGCCATGGACGCCTTCGGCCAGGTCGACATTCTCGTCAACAACGCGGGGATCTTGCGGGATGCCGCCTTCAAGAACATGACTGCCGAACAGTTTGACGCCGTCATCGCGGTGCACCTCGCGGGAACATTCAACGTCACCCGCGCCGTCTGGCCCGTGATGCGCGAGCAAAACTACGGTCGGATCATCCAGACTAGTTCCGGCACTGGTCTTTTCGGGAACTTCGGTCAGGCGAATTATGGCGCGGCGAAGATGGGACTGGTTGGCATGATGCATGTGCTTTCCATCGAGGGCGCCCGGAACGGCATCAACATCAACGCCATCGCGCCGATCGCCCGCACCCGGATGACTGAGGGCATCATGGGGGAGGCAGCCAAGACGCTGGACCCCGAACTCGTCACGCCGGTCGTCGTTTACCTGTCGCATCGCAGCTGCGACCGGACGGCGCACATCTACTCCGTGGGCGGCGGCAAGGTGTCGCGGGTGTTCATCGGTCAGACAAAGGGCATCGAGGATGCGGACCTCAGCGCGGAATCTGTTGCCGAAGCCATCGACCGAATCGATGACAGCTCGTCGTTCACCATCCGCGGAGGGCCTTAAAAGCCCTGGAAGCGGGGCTCGCGGCGTTCGGCGAAGGACAGTAACCCCTCTTGCAGGTCCGCCGTGTGGGACACCACTTCGGCAGCCCAGGCTTCTTGTTCGAAGGCACGATCGCGAGCAGATTCCGACGACACGGCCAACAGGCGTTTGGTCAGGGTGAGCATCACGGTCGGCCCCGCTGCCAGGCGCTGCACGAGTTCCTCGGCGACCGCGTCGACGTCATCCGGGTCGGCCACCCGGTTGACGAGGCCAAGTCGCTCACACGTTGCGGCGTCGACGGACTCGCCGAGCATCAGCAACTCGGCGGCCTTACGCAGACCGACTATCCGTGTCAGCAGGTGGATGGCACCGGAATCGGGCAGTATCCCGCGGTGTACGAACGCCTCGACAAGCGTTGCCCCCGTGGACATGACGACGATGTCCGAGGCCAAGACCAAACTCGACCCCGCGCCGGCGGCGACGCCCTTCACGACCGTCACGACCGGCTTGTCGCAGTCCAGGATCGAGGTGACCAGCCGCTGCCAACCCTGCTGGAGCATTCGCGCGATGTCCCCGGGTCGCTTGTCGGCCATCGGTTGCGCGTCAGATCCCTTGCTGCGAGGGCCTAGTCCGGCACCCGCGCAGAAGTGCCGGGTCCCGCTGGCACCCAACAGCACAGCGCGTACCTGTGAATCGGCGCTGGCTCGTTGGAAGGCATCCGTCAACACATCACGAGCCAAGGGAGACAAAGAGTTTCCGACATCTGGCCGATTTATGGTGATGCGCTGCACCCCACGGTCATCGACTGAAAAATCGATTCCAGAAGCTTCGTCACTCATCGCTGCCATCCCTGCGTTAACGGCGTTTCCGCTTTTCGGGTATCTTAATTTCCACTTCGATTCGACGACAGTGCGGGCCACGAGGAGGAGGTGCACGATGACTGACCCCTCCGCTGCCTCGTCCCCCACCGGCCGGATCACCGACGAGGGTCTGGCCAGGTTGCGCGCCACCATCGGCGTCGCCGTACCGCACACCCAGCCGCCGCACTACTTCCGCCCCAACGAAGACGCGTTTCGGCACATAGCTGAAAGCTACGGCGATGCCAACCCGTTGTGGGCGGATCCGGACTACGCCGCCAAATCGGTGTGGGGTGAGCCGATCGCGCCCCCGGCACTGGTCGGTGGCGACACCCTGATCGGCGAGGACGAGGTGCCGACGCTGTCCGACGAGGATCGCGCACTGACCAAGGGTGATCCGTTGCGCGGAGTGCATGCCTTCTATGCCTCGTCGTCGCGGGAGTGGTGGGCACCGCTGCGCGCGAACCACCGCGTGTTCCGGCGCAACGCCCTGGTCGCGGCACTTGACAAGAGCAGCGAGTTCGCCGACCGCGCCGTTCACGAGTGGTCCGCCCAGGTGTTCCGGGACGACGAGGGCGTCATCCTCGGCGGCCAGTACCGCAACATGATCCGTACCGAACGCACGAAAGCCCGCAGCCGCAAGAAGTACGACGCCGTCGAAATGAAGACCTGGACTGCCGACGAGATCGCCGAGATCGACGAGAGGTACGCCCGCGAAGTGCCACGCGGCGCGGAACCACGCTGGTGGGAGGACGTCAACGAGGGCGACGACGTCGGTCCATTGACCAAGGGTCCGCTGACCGTCACGGACATGGTGTGCTGGCACGTCGGCATGGGAACCGGGATGTACGGCGTGCGCCCACTGCGGCTGGCATGGCGCAACCGGCAGCGAATCCCCCGTTTCTACACGCCGAACGAGCAGGGCGTACCCGACGTTCAACAGCGCGTCCACTGGGAGCCTGACGCCGCCCGTAATGCCGGCAACCCCACCACGTTCGATTACGGCCGAATGCGTGAAACGTGGCTGATCCACCTGTGCACCGACTGGATGGGCGATGACGCGTGGTTGTGGAAGCTGGACTGTGAGTTCCGCCTCTTCAACTATGTGGGTGACCTCCACACGATGACCGGCAGGGTCACGCGCAAGTATCTCACCGACGGCGAGCGGCCGGCCGTCGATCTCGAACTCGCAGCAACCAATCACCGCGGCGAGGTCACCGCCCCCGGACACGCCACCATCCTGTTGCCCAGCAGAGAAAAAGGACCCGTCCGCCTTCCCGACCCGCCAGGTGGGGCGACCGATCTGGCCGAGTTGCTCACCGCCGTTTCGGCTCAGTTCTCTTCGACGTTGATGCGATGAGTTACGACAGCGTGCCGGGTCTCCGCGCCGAACATAGCGGTCCCATACTGCGGCTGACCCTCGACCGTGCCGACAAGCGGAATGCGGTCGACGACACGATCCTCGACGCCCTGATAGGACACTTCGTCTCAGCCGGAATCGACGAGTCCGTGCGCGTCATTCGTATCGACGCAGAGGGCCCGGATTTCTGCGCCGGTTCCGACCTCGTCGCGAACAACGTGCGCTCCGAACGCAAGCCGCGCGTGGGAAGTACACAGCGGCGGCTGCCGAACAAGGCCAACAGACTGATTCCGTTGATGCTCGAGACGCAGGTGCCCATCGTCGCGGTGGTTCGCGGATGGGCGGCCGGACTCGGATTCCACATCGCATTGGCATCCGACTTCTGTGTCGCGGCCGAAGGCGCCCGGTTCTGGGAGCCGTTCGTGGCCCGCGGCTTCACCCCGGACAGCGGTGCGGCGTGGTTGCTCCCCCGCCTCATCGGCATGGTGCGGACGCGACAGCTGCTGATGCTTGGTGAAGAGATCTCCGGAGCCACCGCCGCCGAGTGGGGCATCATTCACGGCACCCATGCGGAGGATCATTTGGATTCGGCTGCAGAGAAACTGGTGGCCAAACTCGCCGAAGCGCCCACGGTGGCTCTGGGGCTCACCAAGTGGCTACTGCAGAGCGGCAACGGACTGGACCTGGATCGCCACCTCCAAAACGAAGCCATGGCACTGGAATTATCCAGTCGCAGTGACGACTTCAAGGAAGGATTGGCCGCCTTCCGCGACCGTCGAGACGCGAAGTTCCAGGGCCGATGACGCTGTCCATCAGCGGGACCACGTCTGCCGACGACGCCGTCGCCGAGGTACAGCGATGGGTCGATGCCGAGGTGCCCGCGCAGTGGCGATCGGCGGCCGCAGAAGGCGCCGATGCGCTGAGGGCCGTTCGCAGCAAGGAGGACTACCGGCAGTGGTATCCGACCTATGCCGCGTCGGGTCTCGTGGTGCCGACCTGGGCACCAGAGCACGGCGGTCTCGGCGTCGGCAATGAGGTGGCACGCGCCATCGACCGGGTTTTGAGTCCGCTGCGACTGGCCCGGCTGAACCCGCTGGGTCTCAACAATGCTGCCGCAGCCCTGTTCAGTCACGGCACCGAGGAGCAGCGGCTGCGGTTCTTGCCGCCGATCGTGCGCAACGACGAGAAGTGGTG
>Ga0075363_100000144_pt1 | contig 17553 bp, 13 predicted proteins | sample EndMetdeltDD1763_FD_71470 | JGI IMG/M metagenome (GOLD analysis project Ga0075363, IMG submission 71470) | Populus endosphere microbial communities from Tennessee, USA - Endosphere MetaG P. deltoides DD176-3 | ecosystem: Host-associated > Plants > Roots > Endosphere | place: USA: Tennessee...
GCCAGGAACACGATCGCGAGGATCTGGCTGCTCGCGATGTCGCGGCTGTCGTCGAGGCTGCGCGAGGAGTTGTAGGCGACGAAGGTGCCGATCACGCCCAGTGTCATGAAGACGATCCCCAGCGTGCGCCCGAGCTTGTCGGCCGTCGCGTTGGGGGCGCTGAGCTTGCTCTCGGACACGGCCGCGGCGAACGCCGCACTGCGGTCGCTGGAACCAGTCTCGGAAACGTCGGTCACGGTGGTCATTATCCCCCTAGGTAGGCGGTCTCGAGTTCTTCGGCGATGTCGGCAGGGCTGCCGACGGCCGCGATGCGTCCGTTGAGCATGACGGCGGCGAGATCGGCGATCGGCAGCACCGTCCGCGCGAACTGCTCGGCGACGAGGACGGAGATGCCCTCCTGCACGAGCTGGGCCACGGTCTCGTAGATCTGGCTCACGATCAGGGGCGCCAGCCCCATCGAGAGCTCGTCGAGAAGCAGGACGGCGGGCCGGGTCGCCAGGGCCCGGGAGAGCGCGAGCATCTGCTGCTCGCCTCCCGACATGGAGCCGGCGAGCTGGTTGCGCCGGTCGCCCAGCACGGGGAAGCGCGCGAACGCCGCCTCCTCGACCTGCTCGCGCGCCACGCCGGTCCCCGTGGCGAGCCAGAGGTTCTCGCGCACGGTCAGGTTGGCGAACACACCGCGCCCCTCGGGGATCGTGCACACGCCGAGGCGGGCCGCCTCCTCGGCGCTGATGCCGGTCACCGAGCGGCCCGCGTAGCGCAGGTCGCCGGCGGTCGGCTGCATGAGGCCCGCGCAGACCTTGACGGTGGTCGACTTGCCGCCCCCGTTGGGGCCCAGCAGCGCGACGACCTGTCCGGCGTGCACGGCGAGGTCGACGCCGTGCAGCACCTCGATCGGGCCGTACGCCGCGCGGACGCCCACCAGCTCGAGGACGGGGGCCGTCGCCGCCAGCACCTCGTCGCTGGCCGCGAGCTCGCTGATGCTCACTGGGTCGCCTCCGCTCCGATGTAGGCGGCGACGACCTCGGGCGAGGCACGCACCTCGTCGGGGGTGCCGGAAGAGATCAGCCGGCCCTGGTCGAGGACGTGGATCGTGCTGCACAGGCCCATCACGAGCGGCAGGTCGTGCTCGACCAGGCAGATGCCGAGACCGTCGGCGGCCAGGCCGCGCAGCATCTCTGCGAACTCCTCGGTCTCCTGCTCGGTCTGGCCGGAGGCCGGCTCGTCGAGCAGCAGCAGGCGGGGCTTGGTCATCAGGGCCCGGGCGACCTCGACGACGCGCGCCCGCCCGGTCGGGATGTCCGACACCTCCTGGTCGGCGATCGCCGTGAGCCCGGTGAGCTCGAGCAGGCGGTCGGTCTCCACGTCGACGTCGTAGGACCCGCGGCGGCGCGCCTTCATGATGTCGCCGGCCACCCGGACGTTGTCGCGGACCGTCAGGGTCAGGAAGAGCTCGAGTCGCTGGAACGTGCGCGCGATCCCGAGGTGGGCACGGGGCGCGGGACCGCGCCTGGTGATGTCGTGGCCGTCGAACACCACCCGGCCGGAGGTGGGCCGCTGCATCCCCGTGATGACGTTGAACAGCGTGGTCTTGCCCGCCCCGTTGGGGCCGATGAGGCCGGTGATCGTGCCGGCGCCGACCTCGAGTCGTACGTCGTCGACGGCCGTGGTGCCGCCGAACCGGACCGTGACCCCGTCGATCGAGAGCAGCGCGTCAGACCCCGGCATGTGCCCGCGCCCCTGTCTTCGAGCCGTCGTCCTGGCCGATGTTCAGGCCGAGTGCCGCGTCCAGCTCGATTCGCTCGTCGACGGTCAGCGGGGCGGCCAGTCCCTTGCTCTCCACGGTGTCCGCCTTCGCCTGTGCCCGCCGCTCCCTCTCGTCCGCCGTGAGGACCGCCTCCGGCATCACGGCCGCGCCGACCGCAGGGAGACCGAAGACGACGAGCATCACGAGGAGTGCGAAGCTCCAGTCGCCGATCACCTCGGTCAGGTCGAGGACCACGAGGAGCACCAGCGCACCCACGCCGCCGTAGAGCACCGGGCGGGCGTTGGCGAGCGGCCGGTAGGCGTGACCGATGGCGTGCACGACGCCGGTGGGGTTCGCCTTGACGCCAAGACCGGTCAACGCGATCGCGAGCCCGCCGAAGTGCTCGAGCAGCGTGAAGATCGGCTCCAGGTCGGGGTTGTCGGCGATGAGCCCACCGGAGGTGCCGGCGAGCGAGGTGAGCACGACGCCGACCAGGATGCCGCCGAACAGCGCACCGCTGACGTGGCTCACGCCACCCACGACGGTGAGCATCACGAGGATCAGGCTCGCGGTGATCAGGTAGTCGTCACCCGACACCGAGCCCTGCGCCCCGGCGTGCAGGACACCTCCGAGCCCCGCGATGGCGGCGGAGAACATGAAGACGCCCAGCTTGAGCAGCACCAGCCGCTGGCCGAGCATCGCAGTCGCCGCCGGGCTGTCCCGCATGGCCACGAGACGTCGCCCGTAGCCGCTGTTGCGCAGGGCCACGATCAGGACGCCGAGGACCGCGAAGACCACCGCGAGGGCGAGCAGGTACGTCGTGTTCTCGTCCAGGTCGAGCGGGCCGATCTTCGGTCGCGGCATGATCAGCCGCGCGTTGGGGAAGAGCGCGATGTCCAGGCCGAACCAGTGACGCGGGTTGATCTCGCGCAGGACCAGCGTGGTCATCACCCCACCGAAGGCGAGCGTCGCCAGGGCGAGGTAGATGCCGCGCAGCCGCAGCGCCGACAGGGCGACCAGGCCACCGACGAGAGCCGTGACGGCCATGCCGGCGACGATGCCGAGCAGGCTCATCCGGGACTCGATGCCGATGCCGGAGATCCCGACGTGGAAGGCGACCATGGCACCGACCGCGGCGAACGACATCGGCACCAGGTTGATCTCCCCCGCGTAGCCGGTCAGCGGCACCAGGGACAGCGCGATGATCGCGAGGGACATCGCGTTGACCCACGGCCCGATCATCGTCGGGTTGGCGATCTTGCCCAGCAGGAAGACCAGGCCCACGAAGATCACGGCCCACACGAGGGCCTGCCTGACCGAGGGGACGGCCGGCCGCTCGCGGCTCCGCTGCTGCGAGATGCCCCGCAGCCGGTCACCCGGGAGCACCAGCACGATGATGAACAGCAGGATCGCCGGCAGGGCACCGCGCAGGTTGGACACCCAGTCCAGGTCGGTCGGCGCGTACTTCGTCATGTAGTTGGACGCCAGGCCCAGGACCATCGCGCCGACGAAGGTGCGCGGGATGCTGCGGAGCCGGCCGAACATGGCCGCGGCGAACGCGTCGACGATCAGCAGCGTGAGCAGCAGTGCGTCGAACGAGCCGCCGATGATCGGCGTGATGACGATGCCCGCGAACGCCGCGAGCGCCGACCCGAGGGCCCAGCTGGTCAGCGCGACCCGCTGCGGGTTGTAGCCGTTGAGCCGCAGCAGGTCCGGGTCGTCGACGGCCCCGCGCATCGCGACCCCGAGCCGGGTCCGCGTGAACAGCATCCGGAGCCCGATCGCCAGGGCGAGCGCCACGAGCACGACGAAGATCTCGCCGTACCGCAGGATCGTCCCGAACACGTGGAACCCGTTGGTCGCCCCGAACAGCAGCTCCAGCGTCCGGTTCTCGCCCTGCGGCCAGATCCAGAACGACACCTGGAGCATGCCGAGCATCACCGAGACGGTGACGATCACCTTGGTGACCTCGTCGACGTCCCGCAGACCGTTCATCAGCAGCTGGTAGAGCCCCATGCCGATGAGCGGGCCGATGACCCCGACCACGAGCACCAGGGCCACGATGCTGGGTACGCCCCACTGCACCGTGAACTGCCAGTACAGGAACGCACCCAGCATCGCCTGCGCGCCGTGGGCGAAGTTGAGGATCCCCGACGTGGTGTACGTCAGCACCAGTCCCGACGCAGCGATCGCGTAGACCGCGCCGACGACCAGGCCGAGGATCGTGGTGACGATGAACGTGTCCACGAAGTGCCTCTACGACCTCTCTCTAGCGAGTCAGGTCGGTGTCAGCCCTCCGGGGTGATGATGTCGTCGGTCAGGTAGGTCGTGGCGATCCGGTCCTCGTTGAGCTCGACGCCCCAGAAGCTCTCCGGGGTGTCCAGAGGCGCGTCGGCGCAGTAGAACTCGCCCTTGGTCGCGGGCGCGATCTGCTCGTAGGTGCCGCCCTTGACCGTCATCATCAGCGAGCAGCTCGGGGGCAGGTTCTCGCCCGGGTTGGCCTCGGAGTGCAGGCCGCCACCGGTCCAGCTCGTCACCTTCGACAGCTCGTTGACCATGCACTGGCGGGTCAGGTCGGAGCCACATGCCTTGGCCGCGGTCGCCCACAGCAGGAAGGCGGAGGTCGACTGCATGCCCAGCAGGCCGGTCTTCGCGTCCGGGTTCGCCGCCATGACCGCCATGTAGTCGGCGACGGCCGGGACCGCGTCGGCGTTCTCGAACGGCTGGAACTGCATGGTCACGTTGATGCCCTCGGTCAGGCCGTCGAGGTTGGCCTGGACGACCGCGCCGGCGTACCACGTGGCGTCGGTGAGGATGGTCGGCTCGTAGCCCTCCACCCGCATCGCGTCGAGGAACGAGAACGTGGCCGGGGTCGGCGTGCCCTGGTCGAACAGGACGTTGGCACCGCACTCCTGGAAGCGCTGGACCAGCGCCCGGTAGTTGTCGCCACCGGCGGACTTCAGGACGACACCGCAGCCGGCCTGCTCCATCCCGGAGTCCCCGAACACCGCGATGGTGCGCTTCTCACCGAGCTGGGTGAACGGCGAGTCGTGGCCGATGATGTCGAACGTGGCGGCCTCGGGGAACGTGTCGATGGTCAGCTGGCCGCGGGCGACGCTGAGCTTGTCGACCGGGAACGGCAGCGGCGCGTAGCTCATCGGCGCGTTGTTGGCGCTGCTCGAGAGCGTGAAGCCGGGAACCATCGGCTCCTTGCAGGCGATCCGGTCGGCCTCGATGTCCTCGTCACCGGCGAAGCCCTGGCCGACGAGCATGAAGTCCTGCGCGCACGACTCGACGATCACCTGGGCGGCGTTGTCGAGAGCGGCGTCGTAGCGGTTGCCGACGATCTCGCGCCCGTTGATGCCACCGAGCGAGTTGCACCACTTGATCATCTCGTCCATGGCGTCGCCCATCTCCTCGTTGAGGCCGGGCGCGTTGGCGTAGCCGGAGTCGTCTCCGTAGCCGATGGCGATGCTGTCGTCTGTCACGCCCTGGTCGGTGGCGCCGGAGGCGTCACCCTCCCCACAGGGCGAGTCGAGGTCCCCGAACTTGTCGGTGGGCAGGTCGGCGGACGCACCGGTCGTGCCGTCGCCACCCTCCGGGTCCTCGTCGCTCCGGTCCGAGGAGCAGGCGCCGGCGACCAGCACCAATGCCGCGGCCACCACACCCAACCTGAAACCCTGGCCCCGTCGGCTCTGACCCACTACCCGCATTGCTGGTCCCTCCCTCGATGCACGCCCCCTCCGTGACGGCGACCACATCAAACCCCATCGGCAGCAGGTTGGGAAGGAGAAGTTTGCGTGTCTGAACAAATTGTGGCCATGTTGTTGCCGGGCACGGATTACTGCGACCCGGGTCGCCGACATACCGTCGGCGTCGTGACCGTGCCAGCACGGCGTCCCGGCCCCCGGAGCGACGTCGACGTCCCCACCGCACTGGTGGACGCGGCGGAGCTCCTGTTCGGGTCCGCCTCCGTGGACGCGGTGTCGCTGCGCGCGGTGGCGAGGGAGGCCGGCGTCGCCCCGGCGGCACTCACCCACTACTTCCCGGACAAGGCGGCACTGGTCGAGGCGGTCCTGCGCCGCCGGGCCGACCCGGTGGGCACCGAGGTCCGGGAGCGGCTCGCCGCGCTGGCGACGGCCGAGCAGGCTCCGCGCCCGCGCGACCTGGTCGAGGCGGTCGTCCGGCCGTTCGTCGCGGTGCTCGACGCGGACCCGGTCGCCGGGCTGGCGTGGATGAAGCTGTTCACCGCCCTTGGCCTGGCCGAGGAGCCGATGTGGCTGCGCGGGGTCGGCCGGGCCCCGAGCATCGCGGACCTCTACGCCCAGGTGCTCCAGCGGGCACTCCCCGGCGTACGCGGCGACGAGCTCTACCGCCGGGTCGGCATCGCGATGTACTCCATGCTCAGCGCCCTGGCCGGCGTCGACCTGGCCGGCTACGGGCACCCGCTCAGCAACGAGGGCGTCGACCCGCGGTTCGTCGACCAGCTGGTCGTGTTCACCAGCGCCGGCCTGGCCGCGGCGGGCGAGCCGGGTCAGCCCAGCTCGTAGACCCGCGGTGCCAGCACCTCGTCACGGCCCTGGAGCAGCTCGGGCTTGACGATGTCCGCGAGCCGGAGCTGCCGCGAACGGCGCCGCTTCGGGAAGGTCAGCACGGCCGTCAGGCCGCGAGCCACGAGGGCGTCGCCACCGTGGTGGTCGGCGGCGGTGCTCTGCGCGTGCTCGAGGACGGTCGCACTCGGCGTTCCCTCGACCCGCACGCCCACGCTCCCGGTCCACCACACCCCGATCTGGTGGTGGTGGAAGTACGTCGTGTTGATCAGCTCGTTCAACGGCCGGTCGACGCCCGTGGCCCGCAGGTGGTCGTGAACCTCGCGGTCGTGCCACGGCTCGGTCTTCGCGGTGAGGACCAGCGTCCCGTCCTGGTCCTGCCGGCACCACCACAGGTGGCTCGGGAAGTCGAGGATCTTCGAGCTGGCCGCCAGCGGCACCTCGATGTAGCCCGCCTTGGCGACCCGGCTGAGCTCTGCGACGACACCCGCCGGGTCGAGGACGTGCTCGAGGACGTGGGAGCAGATGACGAAGTCGAACGCGTCGTCGACGAACGGCATGTCGGCGGCGTCCGCGACGAACAACGGCCGGTCCACCCGGGCCTTCTCCGTGCCGGACCGCTGCGCCGCGTGCTCCTCGCCGGGGTAACCGTCGAGGAGCACGTCGGCGCGCCAGGAGGGCTTGTCCCCGCTGCCCACGTCGAGGACGAGGTCACCGGGCCCGACCGGCAGGTCGATCCGGCGGCGCCGGAAGGACCGGAGCCGATCGGCGAGCAGCACTACTTCTCGAGGCTCACCGTGTCGCCGGAGGAGCTCGGGGCCTCGTTGCGGTTGCGCCGCGACAGCAGCACGCCGCCGAGGATCAGGAGCAGTCCGAGGATGACGCCGACGAACGGCACCGTCGTGTGGACCGCCTGCAGCGAGGACGCCTTGCCCTTGTACTCGTCGACGTTGTCCTTGACCTGCTCGTCGGTGTAGGAGAACACCCCGCCCGAGGTCGTGATCAGGACCTCGCCGTCGCGGGCCAGCGTGTTCTGGGTGTCGGAGACCCGGTCGATCACGACGCCGGTGGTCGGCTCGACCCAGTGCTGGGTCGTCGTCGAGTACTGGATGTCGGCCTCGATCGCGTCACCGGTCTCACCGACCAGGGACGCCGGGATCTCCCGGGTGCCGACGACGGTCACCGGGACCTCGTACTTGAACTCGTAGACCTTGAGGCCCTGGATCTCGTCCTCCTTGACGAACTTCGTCGTCACGGCCTGGCCGAGGGTCGCGTCCCAGAACTTGTAGTCCTTCTTCTCGGTGCCGAAGGGGTACTTGGAGATCTGGCCGCTGCGCTTGACCTCCTCGCGCTCCCCGTCGGTGGTCTCCTCGAAGCCGCCGCAGCAGTTGATCGCGGCACCCGTGTGCGCGTCGAAGGCGTAGCGCTCCGCGCTGCGGGACCGGATGTTGCCGATCTCGTCGCGGTAGGACGTGGTGCCCGTCCAGACCCGGGTGTTGTCACCGGCGTCCTCGGAGGCAGGCACGTCGCCCACGGTCTTGTTGACGACCGACATGTCGGTCGTGACCTGCTTGAGCGTGGAGAGGTCGAGGATGGTCGCATCCTTCGCCTCGAGCTTGGTGACGCTGTTCTGGTCGATCGGTGCCACCGCGAGCGCCGGGTAGGCGTAGAACCTCGCGAGCAGACCGGTCACCACCAGAAATGCACCGATGCCGACCAAGATCGGACCCAACAGACGCCTCATGAATTCCTCCCTACTCGCGCGTAGCGCGAATGCCCGGACCGGACGCTAGCAGACGTGACGACTGCCACCTACCACCCGAACTCCCCAATTTGGCAACGCGACCAATTTCCTGTTTCGGGAGCCGGTGGTCACCTCGGTCGGCGCAGCTCCTGCTCGGCGATCTCCCGCACGCGGCGACGCATGCCGTCCCAGGTGAAGCGGGCCGCCCAGACCCGGCAGGCCGTCGCCACCTCGTCGCGCCGGGCCTCGTCGTCGAGCTCGAGGAGCGCCGCCCGGATCCCGGCGACCAGTCGGTCCTCCACCGAGCCGGGACCGGGCTCGGGCACGAGCCACCCGGTCTCCCCGTCCCTGATCGACTCCCGCAGCCCGGGCACGTCCCGGGCCAGCGTGGGCAGTCCGTAGGTCGCGGCCTCGACGACGACCTGCCCCCAGCCCTCCGCGTCCGAGGCACAGAGGTGGAGGCGGGCCTCGGCGAGCAGCCGAGCCTTGTCCTCCGCCGGGAGGAAGCCGTGGAGCGTGACGTGGTCACGGGCGCCGACCGAGTCGATCAGGTCGACCAGCGCCTCGAGCTCGGGGCCCGCACCGACCACGTCCAGGTGCAGGTCGGGCCGCTCGCGGCGCAGCTCGCAGACCGCGCGGATGACGGCGTCTACCCGCTTGTGCGTCGCCAGCCGGCCGAGCACGACGAGCCGGTCCGGCTGCGAGGTGCGGCCGGGCGGCAGCTCGACGGTCGGGGCGTCCGCACCGTTGGGGACCACCTCGACCGCCGGGGTCCAGCCCAGCTGGTGGGTCATCTCCTCCACCGTCGAGCCCGAGACCGAGAGGATCCGGACTCGCCGGTAGACCCACGGCATGGCCCGGCGCTCCAGGAACCTGCCGAGGTCCGAGAGCGGCCGTCGGAAGTAGGTGCGGAACTGCTCCTGGTGCACGTGGTGCATCACCAGCACGACCCGGGCGCTCCGCCCGAGCACCAACGGCGAGAAGACCGGGATGCCGTTCTCGGCGTCCACCACCACGTGCGGCCCGCGTCGCCGCAGCCGGCGTACGAGCAGCAGCGCCAGGACGAACGGGTAGAAGCCGTAGGCGCCGCCGCCCCGGCGTACCCGGATCCCCTCGCGCGTCTCGCGCTTCAGCTGGTGGGCGTCGCGCGCGGTGACGAACTCGACCTGTGCGCCCGCCTCACGCATCGCGGTCGCGAACTCCCAGGCGTAGCGCTCGCTGCCGCCCGCGAGGTGGTGCCACGGGTCACGCCAGTTGATGACGACGACGCGGGCGCCGGCCAGGTGCGAGCCGTCCGCGCGGGTCAACCCTCGACGGCCGGGGCCAGGGGCACGGGCGCGACGACCGGCAGCTGCTCGGTCGTGCCCGGCGAGCGACGCAGGTGCACCGCGATGGTCGCCAGCTCCCAGAACGCCGCGACACCGTGGCGGAAGGGCTGGAACGTCGAGCCGGGCACGTCGTCCCAGTAGACCGGGAACTCCACGACCCGGGCGCCGCGGCGCTGGGCGCGGCTCAGGACCTCCACGTCGAAGGAGAAGCCCGTGGTCCGCAACGAGGCGAAGATGGTGCGCGCCAGGTCGCCGCGGAAGACCTTGAAGCCGCACTGCGTGTCGGAGATCCCCGGGGCGAGCCGATGGGTGCTCGCGCGGTAGACGCGGGCACCGAGGACGCGTACGGCGCTGTGCCGCTCGGTCGTGACCGACCCCGGGACCGCTCGCGAGCCGACCGCCACGTCCGCGCCGGACTCGATCACCCGGAACGCGTCCATGAGCGCGTCCAGCCTGGTGGCTCCGTCGGCGTCCATGAACCCGACGATGTCCGCGGTGGTGCTGGCGATGCCCGCGCGGACGGCCGCACCCTTGCCGCGCTCGGCGCACTCGACCACCCGGACGGGCATGATCGGCGAGCTCGCCATCAGCGCCAGCCGGGCCGTGCCATCGGTACTGCCGTTGTCGACGACGATCACCTCGAGCGCCGCGGGAGACTCCCCTGCACCCAGGACGTGGGCACGCAGCGCGGCGAGCGTGCGAGGCAACCGATCAGCCTCGTTGCGCGCCGGGATGACGATCTGCATGAGCAGGAAGCGCCGACCCGAAGGTCAGTCGGCGTAGGTGTAGAGGCTGTTCTGGGCGACACCCTCGGGGTCGCCGTTGTAGGCGGCGACACCGCCGATGATGGAGAACAACGCCAGCACTCCGCCGACCGCGCCAGCAATCGCCTCGTTCATTCAGTACCCCTCCCAGAGTCAACAGCGCGCTCACCATACACCCGGCGGCGGAGGATGCACCCTCCTGACACGAGGAGCACCAGACCGGCCAGCAGGTCACCGGCGACGACGGCGGCCCGACGGCCCGGCCCCGGCTGGTCGGCGGCGGCGTCGGGGGACCCGGTGGCCACGACGGTGAGCAGTGGACCGTCGTGCAGCACCTCCCCCTCCGGCACCTCGGAGGCCCTCACCCCGTTGCCCTTCTCGACCAGGACGCGGGCGACCCCCTCCTCGGCGAGGGCCTCGGCGGGGTCGTCGCCGGCGAGGGCCGCGGTGATCCGGGCCAGGCGCGGGTCCTCGTTGTCCAGGACCCGGTCCGGCAGGTAGATGCGGTCGTCGATCAGGACGTCGCCGGCGAAGAACCGCGGCGCCGGGTCGAGCTGGGCACGCGAGCCGTTCCACGCGTAGCCGCGGTAGGTGCCCCGCCAGGGCAGCACCACGGTGGCTCCCCCGCGCTCGTCGGCGTCGGCCTCGAGCAGCGTCTTCGCCCGGAACCACTCGGCCGGGTAGGTGACCGGCCTAAGGTCGCCCCCAAGCCCCCACACCATCGAGGGCAGGCACAGGGCGGGCAGCAGCGCCACCACGACCGCGACGGCACGCAGGGCCTCGGCTCCCGCCCGGCCGCCGGCCCAGACCCGGTCCGCGAACCAGGCCAGGCCAGGGAGGAGGACGAGCACCGCCGCGCCCAGGAAGCGGTGTCCGTCGCGCAGGGCGGACAGCGCCGCGACCCGCTCGGCCGCGGCGTCGAACCCGTCGGTGAGGAACGGGACCGCCGGCAGCACCGCCAGGAGGGTCACGACGACGGCGAGCCCTGCGAGCCCGGTCCGGGTCAGCCGGGCGTCGCGGTCCGCGTCGCGTCGGCCGCGCCACAGCCCGACGACCGCGAGGACGGTGCTCAGGCACGAGAGCAGCACGATGACCGCCACGGTCCGCTCCCCCGGCACCACCGACGCCTTCCAGATGCCGCCCAACGACAGGACGCTGGCCAACAGACCGGCGCCGGACTCCGCGCGCACCGTGAACGAGTCGAACTGGGCACCGGGCGGTTCCAGGCGGTCGCTGTTGACGAGGGCCGGCACCAGCCACGGCAGGTTGACCAGGACCGAGATGCCTGCGGTGACCAGGACCGGCCGGATCCGGCGCGCCACGACCACCACGCAGAGGGCGGTGAGTGCACCGAGGACGGCCGAGGCTGGCGACCACAGCGCGGTGAAGCCCAGCCACAGCGTGAGGACAGGCCACGACCTTCCCGGCGCGGCTCGGAAGCGGGCGGCCGCGACCACGAGGTGCGGCAGCGCGGCGTACCCGAGCACCGAGCCCCACTGGCCGATACTGAGGCGCTCGAGCACCCAGGGGTTCCAGAGGCACAGCACGATCGCCGCTGCCCGGCCCGGCAGACCGCGGTCCCTGACGAGCAGGCCGGCGCCGACGCCGGCCAGGACCAGGGCGCCGAGCAGCAGCAGCTTCTGGACCAGGTCGCCTGGCAGCACGGCGGTGAGCGCCCACACGACCGCGTCGCCGGGCACGAAGCGGGGGGCCGACCCGTCGAGCGCCAGCCACGCGTCCTTCCACGGCTGGTGCGGGACGAGGACCATGTCGCCGCGCATCGCGAAGCCGCGGTGCCAGAGGACCGGGCCCAGCACGAGCACGCCGATCAGCAGCGCGAACGACAGGTCGAGCACGCGGTCGCGTCGCGAGCCGCTCACGTGCCCGGGGCCTCCGTGGACCGTCGGGAGCGCACGGCAGCACTCCCGACCGCGAGAGCGAACCCGGCCCCGGTGAGGAGGTCGGCGACGGGCTGGTCGGGACCGTCGTCCAGCTGGAGCGCCACACCCGCCCACACGGGCCCGGCGACCAGCAGCAGACCGGCGAGCACGAGGGCGGTGCGGCGGGCCCCGGTCAGCCAGCAGACCAGGGCGACGGCCAGGCCCGCCAGCGCCGGCACGCCGCCGAACACCCACGACAGGGCGCCCGCGGCCGCGAGTCCGACCACGGTGGCCGCCAGGGACCTCGCGCCGCGCCGCCGGGACCGCGGCTGCGCCTCCGGCTGGCGCCCGGGTGCGAGCCGGGTCCGGACGAGGAGCACGAAGGCGATCAGCAGCAGTGCCGCCGCGACGGCGAGACCGCCGAAGAGGGCGGTGATGTAGGGCCGCTCGGGGGCGTACCTGATGACCAGGTCCCCGCCCCGGCCCTCGGGGATCCGCCAGCCCTGGGCCCAGCCGTCGACCCGCTGGACGGGCAGCGTCTCCCCGTCCAGTTCGGCGACCCAGCCCGGGTTGTAGTTGCGCGTGGTCCGGAGGATCGCGGCCTCACCGGGCCCGAGCTCGAGCTCCTGGATGCTCGGCTCGTCGGAGACCACCCGCAGGTCACGAGGCTCAGACGGGGCCGCCGCCCGGCTCCCCGAGGACCGGAGCAGCGTGATCACCGGCTGGAACTGCTCGGTGGAGACGACCTTCAGCCGGTGCGTACCGGCGGAGAGCTCCACGTCTGCGTCCGACCCGTCCGCCTCGCACAGCGTCATGTCCAGCGGTCCGGCGGAGACCACGTTGCCCATGAACCCTTCGACGCGCGTGGTGTAGCGGCGGCCGTCGAGCTCGACGTTGGGCCCGAACCCGCACACGGCTCCGGTCGCGGTCGCACCGTCGAGGGGCTCGGTGATGTCGCCCGGGCCGATGTAGAGCTGGCTCATGCCGATCGGCGACAGCCCACGAGTGGGGTTGCTGAACTCGATCTCGACCCGGTCCGTGCGCAGGGGCTCGAACGCCCCGAAGTCGCCGAGGTCGACGGTGCGCTCCTCGTCGCCGGCCCGCAGGATCGCCCGGGTCGGGGTGACGGCCGGCTGCGCGGGCTGCATGACCCCGATCCGGGACAGGGTCCGCGGCTTGTCGAACTCGACCGTGAGGGTGGGGGCGGGGTCGAAGGGGTCCGAGATCCAGCTGGTCGACCCAGCGCCGTCGTAGACCATCCGCCCCGACACCGTCGGGTCGGAGGCGAGGGTCGAGGAGGCGCGGACCACCACCGGCTCCCCGATCGGGTCGAGGAGCCCCTGCGTGCCCGGACGAGCGCGGGCGACCACGGTCCCGGTGACCTCGAAGGTGCCGTCGGCCGCCACCTCGAAGGTCCGGTCGATGCCCAGGCTCTCGTCGGAGAGCCGGCCCCGGTTGATGTCGCAGTCGGGCGCGATCAGGGTGGTGATGCAGGTCCGCACCTCGGGCCGGGCCGTGAAGACGAAGTCGGGCGAGTCCGAGGTCGTCACCGGCGGCATGACCATGGTGCGCTCGGCGGCCGGGCCCGCGAACTCGATGTCGCGCACCTCGATGGGGAGCTGGGCGCGGGCGGCATCGATCTTGGTCACCGTCAGGGTGAGCCGGTCGGTGACGACGCCCGACATGTCCACCTCGGCGGCCCCGGTCAGTGCATCGACGGTGAACCGCTTGGTCACCCCGCCCGCCGAGATCCTCCACGCCAGGACGTCGCCGACCACCGGGCTGGAGACCGTCGAGGTGACCTCGACCGTGCCGAGGTCACGGGGCTCGTCGAGCTGGACCCGGATCCACTGGCCGACCGGGTCGGTGAAGTAGCCGGTACGCCAGCCGGAGTCCGGGTCCTCGTCGACCGCGGCGAAGGGTGCGTTCTCCGGACGTACCTCGCCGAACCCGTCGGTGAAGGCCAGGGACGACGAGGCGTCGACGTACTCGACCCCGTCGTAGCGGGACACGAGCGGGGTGGACCCCGGGTTGCCCGGGTAGTTGGAGACCCGGCGGGTGCTGTGCCGTGGCTCGTCGGCGGAGAGCACGGCGCCCTCCGCGTCGTGCACCCGCCCGAAGTTCCGCTCGCGCAGCCGGAACGCGTCGCCCACGACGTCGGCCGGCTCGTCCCAGCCCGAGTCCCCCTGGACGATGGCCGCCTGCTCGGGCTCGATCAGCCCACGACCGACGGCGTCCACGACGTCGGCGGCAGCGCCGCCGACGGTGACCGTGTCGCTCTGCGGTACCACGGACACCGAGGGCTGGGCCTCGGTGTCGACGGAGAAGACCTCGATCGCCGGGCCGAGGTCGACCTCGCCGAAGCTCTCCTCGCGCGTGACTCCCTCGGACCGTGCCATCGCGATCGAGACCAAGCTGGTGGAGGTCGACTCGGCCAGGGTCGGGTCCAGGTCGTGCCGCACCACGATGTGGCTGATCCCGAGCCGGGCCAGCGTGTCGCCGAGGTTGGGCGATCCGGCGCCCGAGGCGAGGAACTCCTCGAGCCGGGACAGGACCCGGATCGTCTCGGGCGGCACCAGCGGCACCTGGGAGCGGGTCACCCAGGGGGTGGACGCGACCGCCGACATCGGCTCGTCCATGGTCCAGCCCCAGGTCTGCACGCCGAACCCGCTGCCGGGAATGATCCAGGCCCGGCCGTCGTCGTCCTGCTCGGCGAGGTAGTCCGCGGTCTGGTGCCAGTAGTCGGGGACCTCGTCCCAGCCCGGCGTGCGGGTGTTGAGGGCGATCGCCGGCTGGGCCATCGACAGAACGAGTCCCGTGGCCACGGCGACGCCGACGTGCGGCAGCCACGTGCGGGGGTCGCGCCGGGCAGGCCGGCGGGTCGCGGCCCGCTCGATCAGGCTCCCGAACGCCGCGCCCACGCCGACCGCCAGGGGCAGCCGCAGGACCGGGTCGATCTTCGCGATGTTGCGGAGCAACGCGTAGAGACCGTCGAGCTGCGCCTGCACCGCGCCCGACAGGGGCGAACCGAGCGTCGCCTCGTGGCCCACGGTCAGGCACACGAGGCCGATGCACGCCGAGATGAGCAGCGGGCGGCGCCACGGACTGCGCATCGTGGCCAGGCCGATGACGCCAACCGCGGCCACCAGGCCGCTGGCGACGACCATCCACGGCTCGTAGGCCAGCTTGAAGCCCGCGGGCCAGCTCGGGTTGCCGCCCGTGAACGTGTAGTTGATCCAGTTCGACGCGGCGCGGAGCGAGGAGGTGTAGCCACTCGTGCGGGTCGTGTCCGAGGCGTCCTCGACGTAGTCGAAGAACTCGGGTGAGTAGACCCGGAGCACCAGCAGGCAGGCGGCCCACCAGAACGACGTGGCGCCGATGAAGAACGCCCACCAGCGCAGCAGGCTCCAGCCGGCGAGTCCCCGGCGTACGCCCCACACGATGAGCACCACGACGAGCGGCAGGATCGCGGCGGTCGCCGTCGCGTTCACGGCGCCCGCGAACATGAAGGCGGCCGCAGAGAACAGCGCCGCCTTGCGGATCCCGAGCCGGGCGGTCAGCGCGTAGACGATCGGCAGGGCGACCCACGGCAGCACCGCCGCCGGGAGGATCTCGCCGGTGCGCACCCCGATCTGGCTGATGGTGCGCGGGTTGAGCCCGTAGGCCATGCCCACGGCCCAGGCGGCCCACGGCGACATGCCCATGGCCTTGGCGAGCCGGCGAGCGCCCTCGCAGCCGACCACCAGGATCAGCCACGACCAGATCCGCTCGCTGATCCACGGCGCGAGGTCGATGAGGTCGGCGAACAGGTAGTAGGGGCCCTGCGGCAGCAGGTAGCCGTAGGCCTGGTTCTGCAGCTCCCCCAGGCTGAGCTGCGGGTTCCAAAGGCTGAGCGCCCCGTCGAGGAACGACGACGGCGACTCGATCAGCGGGGTCTTGGTGTCGCTGGTCGTCTTGCCGAACTTCTCCATGAGCGTCGCGAGCAGCAGCACGACGTAGATGCCGATGGCCCCCCACGTGCTGGGGTGGGAGGGGCGCGGCAACTTCATGACCGGCACAGAGTAGACGTGCGCGCTGTGCGAGGATCGCGCGGTGAGTGGCTCCGAGCAGAGGTCCCGTCTGCTCGACAGGTCCTTCCTGCGCAGCAGCGCCGTGATCGCGGTGGCGATCGGCGTCATGAACATCACGACGTACGGCTTCACGATCATCGCGGCGCACACGATCGGCAAGGACGCCTACGGGGCGTTCTCGGCGCTGATGGGCGCCCTCCTCGTGATCTCCGTGCTGTCTTTGGGGCTGCAGGCCACAGGGGCTCGCCGGATCGCGGCGCACCCAGGCCAGGTCGTGGCCATCGAGCAGATCGTGCTCGGGGTCGGGCTGCGCAGCGCGCTGGCGCTAGGTGGCATCTGCCTGGTGCTGGCCCCCGTGCTCAACGAGGTGCTCCGGCTGCACAGCCTCCCCACGGCGCTGCTGGTCTGCGTGGCGGCCGTGCCCATGACCTACATGGGCGCCCAGTCGGGCGTGCTGCAGGGCGAGCGCCGGTGGGAGCCGCTGGCGCTGGTCTACCTCTCGGCCGGGCTCGGTCGGATCGTCATCGGCACCGCGCTCATCACGGTGCGCCCGGGTGAGTTCTCGGCGATGCTGGGCGTCGCCCTGGGCTGCTGGGTCCCGGTCCTCGTGGGTTGGGTGGCGCTCCGGCGTCCACGGGTCGAGCACCTGCACGCGGAAGGGCACCCCGGCCTCGACCTGATGAAGGAGGTCGGCACCAGCAGCCAGGCCCTGCTCGCCTTCTTCGCGCTCTCGAACGCCGACATCCTGATCGCCCGCGCGGTGATGTCGGAGTCGGAGGCGGGCCTCTACGCCAGCGGGCTGATCATGGTGAAGGCCATTCTCTTCTTCCCGCAGTTCGTGGTCGTGATCGCGTTCCCCTCGATGTCGGAGCAGGGTGCCTCGCGCCGGACCCTCGCGATGGCACTCACGGTCTCCGCGGCGATCGGCTCACTGGGTGTCCTGGCGACGCTCGTGCTCCCCGACCTCGCGCTCCTGTTCGTCGGAGGCGACGAGTTCTCCGCCATCAAGGACGACCTGTGGAAGTTCGCGATCGTCGGCACGCTGCTGGCCATGCTCCAGCTGCTCGTCTACTCCGCCCTGGCCCGCCGCCAGGGCCGCGCGGTGATCATCATCTGGACCGCCCTGGCCGTCCTCATCGCCGTCGCACTGTCGATGTCGATGGCGACCTCACTGGTGCTCCTCGTCGCCACCGTCGACGGCGTCCTCTTCCTCGCGCTCTTCGCCCTCGCCGCGAGCCAGCCCACCGTCCGGCCCACCGCCCCCACGCCGACCGACCAATCACCCTGAAGCCGCCGGGCTGAAGCTCGCGACGGTAGACAACCAGCGGTCGCATAGGAACGCACTATGACCGTGAGGTTCGCTGTGGCGAGCGCGAGCGAGCGCGCCCCGCGATCGGCCCGTCGCCCACGATGGACCCGCGGAGCGCGGCGAAGCCGGCGCGAAGCGCGTCCGTCGTGGGTGCCGGGCCG
>Ga0075363_100000145_pt1 | contig 17501 bp, 19 predicted proteins | sample EndMetdeltDD1763_FD_71470 | JGI IMG/M metagenome (GOLD analysis project Ga0075363, IMG submission 71470) | Populus endosphere microbial communities from Tennessee, USA - Endosphere MetaG P. deltoides DD176-3 | ecosystem: Host-associated > Plants > Roots > Endosphere | place: USA: Tennessee...
CTGGCATGGCGTCGGATTATCGGCAGTTCACCAACGCAGCCTGCGGCATCGGGTTGACCGTATGGCCTCGGCGGCGCAAAAACCACACATCGCGCGGCTTCATGGCACGAACTTCAGGCCTGCGAAGAAGGTTTCAAGCGCCTCTGGGTTCGGCGCAGCGCCGATCACGCTTGCCTGATAGACCTTCAAGCCCTGTGTAAAGAACGCCGCGTGTTCGACGACCGCGGCGCCGTCGGGCAGGCGCCCGCGAGTCGACAGACGCGTCGTCTCACTGTTCGGCGTGGTCCCCGCAAGGCGCCACGGCACGACCTTCGGCGCATCGCCCTGCACGTTGGCGACGGCGATCGTGCGCAACTGCTGCTGGGCGGCGGCTGCAAGCGTCGGGGCGCCCAGGTCGACGACGCTGACCGCGAACGTCGCGCCACCGGTCGCACAGGCGCTCATCTGCATCGTCGCGCGCCGCCCGGCAAGCTCGACGGGCCGCTCGTGGCGGTCGGGCCGGCACGGAAACATCGCAACCAGCGTCGAGCCCTCGAAACGCGCCTCGCGCCAGTCGAAGGTCGGCGAGCAGGCCGCCGACAACGCGGATGCGAGCAGCGCCAGGAGGCCGTGTCGCGCAAAAACCGTGGTCATCGCTCGCATTATCCCGGGCCAACGCCGCTGTCCCGCTACCGCACAATGATCGCCATGACGATCGCTTCGATGCCAACCTCGCCGCGCCAACCCTTGACCGGCGTGCGCGTGCTCGACCTGTCCCGCGTGCTGGCCGGCCCATGGTGCACGCAAACGCTCGCCGACCTGGGCGCCGACGTGATCAAGGTCGAGCGCCCGAGCAGCCCGGATCACAGCGGCGGCGACGACACCCGCGGCTGGGGTCCGCCGTTTCTGAAGGACCGCGACGGCCAAGACACCGCCGAAGCCGCCTACTACCTCGGCACCAACCGCAACAAGCGCTCGATCACGGTCGACGTGTCGCGGCCCGAAGGCCAGACGCTGATCCGCCGCATCGCGGAACAAAGCGACGTGTTCGTCGAGAACTACAAGGTCGGCGACATGGCGCGCTACGGCCTCGACGCATCGAGCCTGCGCGCGCTGAACCCGCGGCTCGTCTACTGCTCAATCACGGGCTTCGGCCAGACCGGCCCCTACCGCGACCGCGCCGGCTACGACTACGCGGTGCAAGGCATGGGCGGCCTGATGAGTGTGACCGGCCCCTCGCGGGCCGAGATCGCCGACGATCAGAGCGGCGGCGGGCCGCAGAAGGTGGGCGTGGCGGTCGCCGACCTGTTCACCGGCATGTACGCGAGCACCGCGATCCTCGCCGCGCTGCGCCACCGCGACCTGACCGGCGAAGGCCAGTCCATCGACATGGCACTGCTCGACACCCAGGTCGCGATGCTCGCGAACCTCGGCGCGAACTACCTGACGACCGGCGTCGCGCCGCAGCGGGTCGGCAACGCACACCAGAACATCGTGCCCTACCAGGTGTTCGAGGTCGCCGACGGGCACATGATCGTCGCGGTTGGCAACGACTCCCAGTTCGCGAAGTTCTGCGAGGTCGCCGGCTGCGCCGAGCTGGCGCGCGACCCACGCTTCGAGCGCAACGCCGGGCGCGTGCGGCACCGCCAGCACTTGGTACCACAGCTCGCCGCGCTGATGAAGCAGCGCATGCGTGCCGACTGGCTCGCCGCGTTGGAAGCCGCCAAAGTGCCGTGCGGCCCGATCAACGACCTGGCTGACGTGTTCGCCGACCCGCAGGTGCAGCACCGCGAAATGACGGTGCACATGCCGCACCCGCTGGCCGACACGCTGCGCCTGGTCGCCAGCCCGATGAAGTTCTCGGCAACGCCGGTGCAGTACCGGCGCCCGCCCCCGCTGCTGGGCGAGCACACCGCGCAGGTGCTCACCGAGCTTGGCCTGCGCGCCGAGGAAATCGACGCGCTGAAGCGCGCGAACGCGATCTGATCCGATGAGCGATTTCGTCCTGGTCCACGGAGCCTGGCACGGCGCATGGTGCTGGCGCCGCATCGTCGCGCCCTTGTGGGCCGCGGGGCATCGCGCGTTCGCGGTGACGCTGACCGGCTCGGGCGAGCGCGCCCACCTCCTCGCCCCGACGATCTCCCTGCAGACGCACATCGCCGATGTCGCGAACGTGATCGAAGCCGAAGAGCTGCACGATGCCATCCTCGTCGGCCACAGCTATGCCGGCATGGTGATCACCGGCGTCGCCGACCGGCTCGCGGCCCGGCTGAGGCACCTGGTCTACCTCGATGCGGTGGTGCCGCATCCGGGCGAAAGCTGGTCGAGCAGCCACAGCGACGAGACACGCACCCAGCGTCGCCAGGTGATCGCCGACACCGGCGTGATCCCGGCCCCCGATCCGGCGGTGTTCGGCCTCGCAGGCGCCGACCATGCCTGGGTCGCGCGCCACCAGACCCCGCACCCGGGCGGCGTCTACGACGAAACGCTGCACTTCGACGCGGCGCGGATCGAAGCGCTTCCGAAGACCTTCGTCGACTGCACGGCGCCCGCCCTTGCGACGATCGCCGTCTCGCGCGTGCGCGTGCGCAGCGAGCCGGGGTGGCGGGTCGTCGAAGTCGCGACCGGCCACGACGCGATGGTCAGCGAGCCCGCGGCGCTGCTCGACGTGTTGCTGCAGCTGGCCCGTCCACCCAGGACGTGACATATGCACCCCCTGGGTCCGGGGGAAATACTTCACGAACTCTGGCGTCGGCGCAGCGCCGCGCCCACACTCCGAGTCGCGCGCCCTGATGCCCTGACACCACGGGCCGCGATCACCAAGAAGCGACGAGCATGGACATGTCAGAGATCGGCCGGACTCCCGTTGCGCAGGGTGCGGTACACCCCGGGACCGGCGCAGACCCGCAAGCCGACCACGAACGCTGGCATGCACTCGTATCGCAGATCGGCGCCGAGATCGCAGCGCCGCTGACCGCCGCACTCGAGCGCATCAACACGCTGACCAGCACCGGCCGGATCGACCGCCAGGGGCTGCGCGAGTTGCGCCTCGAAGTCGAAGCGGCACGCCAGGTCGGCATGATCGGCCAGCAGCTGACCCGGTTCGCCTCCGGTCGCCTGCGCCAGTCGCACGAACGGCTGCAGCTGGCCGAAGTGGTCAACGGCGTGCTCGCCCATCGTGGCCGTGAAACCCAGGCGCGCGGCATCGTGCTGAAGCCGTCGCTCAAACCCGCCGAAGTGATCGTCGACGCATCGCTGCTGTTCAGCTTGCTGAACTCGATGCTCGACTGGTCGCTCGCGAATGCGCACTCGCAGGTCGAGCTCGCGATCGACATCAAGCACTGGCCCGCCCATGCGCGGCTGCACTGCCGCTTCGCGAACCGTCCGGCCGATGCGCTCGACACCGCGGCTCCGCCGCACGGGCTCGATTCGCTCGCCTGGCGCCTGCTCGAGCAGACGGCCTGGACCATGGACCTCGTGGTCGAACGCAAGGACAGCGCCGGCATCACCGCGCTGGTGCTCGAGTTCCCGCGCACCGTCAGCAACGATCTCGAAGGCGTCAGCGCGCTCGAGATCAACGATGGGTTCGCGCCGTCCAGCAATTCGCAGCCGCTGGCCGGCAGCCATGTGCTAGTGGTCGCGTCGCGCCGCGAGATGCGCCTGCAGGTCCGCGACGCGCTGCGCAACATGAGCCTGATCGTCGACTTCGTCAATTCGGTCGACGAGGCGGTCAGCTTCTGCCGCGAAGGGCTGCCGCACGCGATCATCATCGAGTCGATCCAGAACGGCGAGCGGTTCGCGGCGTTCCGCGAGGACATCACCGACGAGGTGCCCGACTTCGTCTTCATCGAGATCATCGAGGAAGGCTCGGACTTCCAGATGTCGGGCTTCGACGGCCCCAGCATGGCGCGGGTCGGCCGCGACGTGATCGCGAGCTCGCTGCCGTCGGCGCTGATCTTCGAGCTGTCGAAAGCCCTGTAGCCCGGCCCGTCGGCCTACTTCAGCGAGCCGAAGACCTTCTTCAGGATCGCGCTGCCGGTGCCGACCGGGTCCTGGCGGATCTTGCGTTCTTCCTCGCCGATCATCAGGTACAGGCCGTCGAGCGTCTTGCCTGTCACGTACTGCTGGATGTTCGCGTCCTCCTTGCTGAGCAAGCCGAGGCCGGCCGCCTTGCCCGCCACCGAGTTGTACTTGTCGGCCAGCTTCACCTTCTCGGTCGCCTTGGTAACGATCGGCAGGAACGTAACGCCGAGCGGCTCGCGCGTCTTGGCGGCGAAGAACTGAGTCACGGAGTTGTCGCCGCCGGTGATGATCTGGCGCGCATCCTCGACGCTCATCGCCTTCACGGCGTTCACGAGCAACACCTTGCCCTGCGGCACAGCGGCCTCGGCAGCCCGGTTCATCGCCGTCACGAGCTCGTCGACTCGCTTCTGCTGGCCGGTGAACTTCAGCAGCTGGGCTGCGTCGTTCAAAAAACCCGGCAACGGGATGCGAACTTTCGGGTTGTCGAGGAATCCACCACTGCGCCCGAGCAGTCCGACCGCCGACACCGCGCCACGTTCGAGCGCCGCCCGCACACCGAGTGCCGCGTCGCCCTCGCTGAGGCCGGCGGCCCAGGCCGCCTCGGGGCCAACGATGGCCCAGGACGCCGCTGCGGAAACGACGCCTGACGTAAACTTTCGACGCTGCATGAAGGATCTCCCGTGAAAACAGCCCGCTATGCCCTCGCCGCCATTGTCACCCTCGCCATCGGCGTGGGTGGTTACCTGGCGTTCCAGAGCGTAGGCGCCAAGGACATGGCGCCGAGCGTGGGCTACACGCTACTCGACGGCAAGCAGTCGACCACCGATCAGCAGCGCGGCAAGGTCCTGCTGGTGAACTTCTGGGCGACAAGCTGCACGACCTGCGTGCACGAAATGCCACAGATCGTCGCGACGCACGAAAAATTCAAAGGCCGCGGCTTCGACACGCTTGCGGTCGCGATGAGCTATGACCCGCCGGCCTACGTGATCAACTTCGCCGAGACACGCAAACTGCCGTTCGGCGTCGCGATCGACAACACCGGCGCGATCGCGAAGAGCTTCGGCCAGGTGCAACTCACCCCCACCAGCGTGCTGATCAACAAGCGCGGCGAGATCGTCAAACGCTACGTCGGCGAGCCCGATTTCGTGGCGCTGCACCAGCTGGTCGAGAAGCTGCTTGCCGAAAGCTGAGCCCGCGGCGGCGGACGCCGCCTACCAGTACCACCAGACGAACCAGATCACGAGCGCGATCAGCACCGCGCGGACCGGATTCGTGCCGCTGCTGAAGAGCGACGTCCAGTCGCGCTCCTCGCCCACCGACCACTCGGCGCCGCGCGCCTGACGCGCCTCGGCCTCCATCTTCGCGGCCCACTCGCGGCGCCGCGGCAGATCGGCATCGAGCGCCTCTAGCCGACGTTTCACGACGTGCGGCGCCGGTTGCGCTGCATGCGCATGCAGCGCCGGCGCCAGCGCCTGAACGCTCGCGTGTGCGTCGGCGAGCCGGCTGATCGCGAGCGTCGCGCCACATTGCGCGCACTGCAGCGCCTCGTCCTTGGGCAACGCAGCGCCGCAGGCGGCGCACTGCATGGCGGCCTGGCGGGCGGGGGTCGCATGCACGGCCTGGGTGTCGATCACGCCCTCGGGATCGAGCGCTCGGGCGAGTCGGGCCACGTCGAGCAGGCTGGGCACCGACAGGCAATGCGAGCATTGCTCATCGTCGCGCCCGAGCGCGGCGCCGCAGTTCACGCAGTCGATGTGGCCGCGCACATCGACCAGCTTCGCACGATCGATGCGCGACATCGGCCGCAGCAGCCCCTTCTCCTGCAGGAACTGCGCGAAGGTCTGATACGCGCCATGCCCCTTCGCACACTCGAGCTGCAGCGAGCGGCCCCAGCGCGACTGGTTGTGCACGGTCTTCAGCGCGCCGCTGCAGCGCGCGCAGCCCGCCCCGGCGCGCAGCAGCTCGTGCGGCAGCGTCTGCGCTGCTGCCATCTGGCCGATCAGGTCGAGCAGCGCCGGGCCGTTCAGCCGCGCGGTTTCGGTCTGGTCGAACCAGACGAGGTGGCAGGCGCGGCACAGATCGAGCTCGACGCCGCGGCCATAGTGGCCGGGCAGCGCCAGCGGTTGCATGGGCTGGCGGCAGTTGCCGCAGGTCAATGCGCCGGCACCGGCCATGGGCGCGGCGTCAGGCGGCTTCGCCCGGGACTGCAGCGAGCGCTGCTTCCGCTTGCTTGTCGGCGTGGTAGCTCGAGCGCACCATCGCACCGACCGCGGCGTGCGTGAACCCCATCTTGTAGGCCTCGGCCTCGAACATCTTGAAGGTGTCGGGGTGCACGTAGCGGCGCACCGGCAGGTGGTGGCCGCTCGGCGCGAGGTACTGGCCGATCGTCAGCATGTCGATGCCGTGCTCGCGCATGTCGCGCATGACCTGCAGGATCTCGTCGTCGGTTTCACCGAGGCCGACCATCACGCCGCTCTTGGTCGGCACATGCGGCGCGAACTCCTTGAAGCGCTTCAGCAGGTTCAGCGAGAACGCGTAGTCCGACCCCGGCCGCGCCTCCTTGTACAGGCGGGGCGCCGTCTCGAGGTTGTGGTTCATCACGTCGGGCGGGGCGGCTTTCAGGATCTCGAGCGCGCGGTCCATGCGGCCGCGGAAGTCGGGCGTCAGGATCTCGATCTGGGTTTGCGGCGACAGCTCGCGCACCTTGCGGATGCATTCGACGAAGTGGCCCGCGCCCCCGTCGCGCAGGTCGTCGCGGTCGACGCTCGTGATCACGACATAGCGCAGCTTCAGCGCCGCGATCGTCTTCGCCAGGTTGAGCGGCTCGTCCGCATCGAGCGGATCAGGCCGGCCGTGCCCGACGTCGCAGAACGGGCAGCGCCGCGTGCACTTGTCGCCCATGATCATGAAGGTCGCGGTGCCCTTGCCGAAGCATTCGCCGATGTTCGGGCACGAGGCTTCTTCGCACACCGTGTGCAGCTTGTGTTCGCGCAGGATCTGCTTGATCTCGTAGAAGCGGGTCGTCGGCGAACCGGCCTTCACGCGGATCCAGTCGGGCTTCTTCAGCACCTCGGCCGGCACGATCTTGATCGGGATGCGCGCGGTCTTGGCCTGCGATTTCTGCTTTGCGGTGGCGTCGTAGCTGGCCGCCGGCTCGGCGTCGCGGGTCACGGGGGTGGTCGTCATCGGGGGTCCCATTCATGGGCTCAGTTGAGCGGCGAGCTTGCGGCCGAGCACTTCGGCCACCTCGCCCCATCGAGCCACGACGCCGATTGTAGAAAGGTCCACCGTTTGCAGCCCAGGGTAGCCGCAAGGGTTGATGCCAGCGAAGGGTTGCAGGTCCATCGCGACGTTCAGCGCCACGCCGTGGTATGTGCAGTGCCGGCTGACCTTGATGCCGAGCGCGGCGATCTTGCCAAGCCCCTCGAACGGGTCGTTGCGCGGCCCGGTCAGTGCCGCGTGGCCGAACGGGTCGGCCAGCCGTACGTAGATGCCGGGCGCACCCGCCACGCGGTGGCCGGTGACGCCGAACTGCTCGAGCGTCTTCAGAAGCGCCTGTTCGATCCGGTAGACGTATTCCTTGACGTAGATCCCCAGGCGCTTCAGGTCGATCAGCGGGTACGCGACCACCTGCCCCGGCCCGTGGTACGTGACCTGCCCGCCGCGATTGCTCGCGACGACCGGGATGCCGTGCGCATCGAGCACGTGCTCGGCCTTGCCGGCCAGGCCCTGCGTGTAGACCGGCGGATGCTCGCAGAGCCAGATCTCGTCGGGCGTCTGCGCGTCGCGCGCGTCGGTGAAGGCGCGCATCGCATCGAAGGTGGCCGTGTAGTCGACCCGACCGAGCGTCTTCAGCAGCGGGCCGGGCGACACAAGTGCTGGCTTAGAGAACGACCTTGACCATCGGATGCGTCGACAGCGTCCGGTACAGCTCGTCGAGCTGTTCGCGGCTGGTCGCCGTGATCGTCACCGTCACGCCGAGGTACTTGCCGCCCGAGCTCGGGCGCATCTCCACGGTCGCGGCATCGAAGCTCGGGTCGAAGCGGCGCGCGACCTCGGTCACGGCATGCACGAAGCCGTCGACGTTCGCACCCATCACCTTGATCGGGAAGCGCGACGGGTATTCGATCAGCGACTGGTCGGGGGGAATGTCTTGCATCAGCGAAGTGTCCATCGTGCCGATATGGGGGCCGATCGGCCGCGCTCAAGCTCAGATCGACTGGGTCGCCTTCGCGCGCTGGTACGCCTCGTACAGCCGCGAGTACACCGGGCCGGGCTTGCCGCGCAGCGCGCCGTGGCCGACCGGGTCGCCGTCGAGCGTCGTGACCGGCAGCACTTCCTTGGTCGCCGAGCTGAGCAGCAGTTCGTCGGCCGACATCACGTCGGCCTCGGCGATCGGCCGCAGGTTGTAGGCGATGCCCACTTCCTCGCAGAGCTCGCGGATCAGCTCGTAGCGGATGCCTTCGAGCACGTGCTCGCTCTTCGGCGGGCCGAGCACTGCGCCCTCGTGCACGACCCAGACGTTGCTCGCCGCCGCTTCGGTCAGGAAGCCGTCGCGGAACATGATGGTCTCGATGGCGTCCTTGTCGGCCGACATCTGGCGCGCCAGCACGTTGCCGAGCAGCGAGATGCTCTTGATGTCGCCACGCTCCCAGCGGAAGTCGCGCGCGCTGATGCAGGCCACGCCGTGATGGCGCTGCTCGGCGCTGGCCGGCTTCATCGGGCTGCACATCATGAAGACGGTCGGCTGCACGTCATTCGGCATCACGTGGTCGCGCACCGCGACGCCGCGCGTGATCTGGATGTAGACGAGTTGGTCCGGCGCACCGGTCTTCTCGATCAGCGCAGCCACCAGCTTGCGCGCACGTTCGATCCACTGCTCGCGGGTGTGCGGATTCTCGATGCGCAGCTTGCCCAGGCTGCGGTTCAGGCGCGCAAGGTGTTCGTCGAAGCGGAACAGCCTGCCGCCGTACGCCGGCACGACCTCGTAGATGCCGTCGCCGAAGATGAACCCGCGGTCGAGCACGGACACCTTGGCATCGCGCAGCGAGCTGTACTCGCCGTTCAGGTAACACAACGTGTCGGGGATCGTCTGCATGGGGTACTCCGGGCCAGGAGGGCAGCTTACTACTTGATCCACAGGCGCAGTGCGTCCCAGGCGCGGCCCAGGATGCCGGCCTGCTCGACCGGCTCGAGCACGACCAGCGGCACGTCGACGACCGACGTGCCGGCTGACGTACTGACCTTGATCGTGCCGACCCGCTGTCCCTTGGCCAGCGGCGCGACGAGCGGGTCGGTGCGCTCGATCTTGGTCTGCAGCTTGCCGCCCTCGCCCTTGGGCACGGTCACGAACAGCCCGCCGGCGGCGCCGAGCTTGGCCTGCTTCGCCGTGCCCTTCCAGACTTCGGGCGTGACGATCGGCTTGGTGTCGTCGAACAGTCGCATCGTGTCGAACGCAGCGAAGCCCCAGTTCAGCAGCTTCTGGCTCTCGCCGGCGCGCGCCTCCGTGGACGTCGTGTTCAGCACGACCGTCAGCAGACGGCGCTTCCCGGGGCCTGTGCCATTCGCACCGAGGTTCGGGAATTCGCGCTGCGCCGTCGCGATCAGGCAGTAGCCGGCGGCATCGGTGAAGCCGGTCTTCAGCCCGTCCACCGAGGGGTCGCGCCACAGCAGGAGATTGCGGTTCGGCTGCTTGATGTTGTACGTGTATTCCTTGATCGAGTAGTAGCGGAAGAACTCCGGATAGTCGCGGATGATGTGCGTCGCGATCACCGCGAGGTCGCGGGCCGTGCTCTTGTGGCCCGTTTCGGTGAGGCCGGTGACGTTCTTGAACGTCGTGTTCTTCAAGCCGAACGCCGCGGCCTGTCGGTTCATCATCGCGACGAACTGGTCGAGCGTGCCGCCGACCGCCTCAGCCAGCGCGACCGCGGCGTCGTTGCCCGACTGCACGATCTCGCCCCTCAGGAGCTCCTCGACGGTGGGCGTCATCGTCGTGTCGATGAACATCAGCGAGCCGCCGGCCTTGCGCTCGTCCCACGCGCGCTTCGAGACCGGCAGCTTCTGGTCGAGCGCGATCTTCTTGTCGTGGATCGCCGTGAAGACCACATACAGGCTCATCAGCTTGGTCAGCGAGGCCGGGTCGGCCGGGGTATCGGCCTCACGCTCGGCGAGCGTCTGGTTGCTCGTCAGGTCGAGCACGAGAAAACTCTTGGCCGCCACTTCGGGCGGCTGCGGCGCCTGCGCGAACGCGGGCGAACAGGCTGCCACTGCAACGGCGAGAGGGCCGACAACGGCGCGGATGAACGGGGCAAACAGACGTTTCATTGAATCCACAGAGAAGGGTGACGCGGCGCACGCGCGGCCACGGAAAATTCGAAGCGAGCGGTCAGAGCGCGGCGCGGCCCAGCAGTTCCCGCACGATCACTGTTTTGAGCAGCGCGAGCTGCCCATGAAAGAAATGCCCGACCCCCGGCAGCACGATCACCGGCAGCGATTGTGGCCGGGCCCAGGCGAGCGTGGCCGAGAGCGGGACGACATCGTCGACCTCGCCGTGCACGACGATGGTCTCGGGCGGCACTGTCGCCATCGCTTGTTTCTCGGTCGACGGGCCGACCAGCACCAGCTGCGCGGCCTTCGCGCCGTCGGGCAGGCGCTGCGCGGCCTGCGACGCAACATACCCCCCGAACGAGAACCCCGCGAGCAGCAGCGGTGCGGAGGCATCGCGCTGCGCGTCGATCACCGCCATGGCGTCGTCGATCTCGCCGACCCCATCGTCCCAGCCGCCTTGCGACGCGCCGATACCGCGGAAGTTGAAGCGCACGCTGCGCCAGCCGAGCTGCAGCACCGCGCGAGCCAGGGTCTGCACGACCTTGTTGTCCATCGTGCCCCCGTGCTGCGGATGCGGGTGGCACACGATGGCCGTGCCGATCGGCGGCGCGGCCGGCAGGTCGATCGCACATTCGATCTGCCCGGCCGGGCCGGGGACGAGCAGGCGCTGGGTGTTCGCGTTCATCGTGACGCTGCGGGCAAGAGCCTCAGCGACCGACCGACGCCGGCAGCACGAGGCGCTCGACGACGCGCCCGTTCTTCAGATGCGAGTCGACGATCTCGTCGATGTCGTGCTGGTCCACATAGGTGTACCAGACTGCCTCCGGGTAGACCACGGCAACCGGCCCGCCCGCGCAGCGATCGAGACAGCCCGCCTTGTTCACACGAATCCCGCCCGGCCCGGCGAGCTTCTCGGCCTTGACGCGCGACTTGCAATGATCGAACCCGGCCTGCGCGCCATGCTGCGCACAGGCGTTTTCCCCGTCGCGCTGATTCAGGCAGAAGAAGATGTGACGCTCGTAATAACTCATTGGCTGATTGTAGGAGGCACATCGGTTGGAGCCTGGTCCGGATGCGGCTCCGCATCGCGGGCACCGAGCCGCGCAAGCAGGTAGACGATCGCCGCATACGGCCAGCACCAGCCGACCCAGCGGGCCGCACCGTGAAAGCGGATGAAGCGGCCCTGCTCCCAGGCCTGCAGGCTGTCGGCGAAGTACGGATCGGACGGCGCCTGCGTCACGAGGGTGACGAGCGCCGTCAGCGCGATCAGCCCGAGGCTCGCCGCGGCTCGGCGCGGCACCGCGCTGCACAGCATCGCGAGCACGCCCGCCGCGATCAACGCCGCCAGCACGCGCGGGGTGCTCCAGGCGAGCGCGTGCTCGGGGCCGAAGTTCAGCGCGGTCGACAAGGCCGTCGCCGCGCCGGCGAGCGCCGCCGCGCCCAGCACCAGCACGATCCGGCGCCAGCCGGCGCGCGACACCGTGAACGCCACCAGGCACGGCGAGAGCAAGCCGAGTGCGACCAGTGCGAACTCGGCCGCCGGCGCGAGCGCGACGCGCTGCGCGGCGGCATCGCCCCAGGCTTCGAACCATTGCCCGAACCAGGCCTCGACCGGCGTCCCTTCCACCAGGGCAGCCACGCCTTGCAGCAAGTGGCCGAGCACCTGCCCCATGCCGAGCGGCACCGGCAGCGGGAACAGCAGCCCGATCGGCCACAGCAGCAGCAGCGCCAGCCCACCGGCGCTGCGGCCGATGAACCAGCGGTCGCGCGCCGCCTGCCAACGCTCGACGCCGCCGCTGCGATGAATCAGCCAGGCCAGCGCAACACCGATCAGCGTGCCGAGTGCGTTCAGCGCGAGATCGAGGTTGGACGCGACCCGTTGCGGCAGGAAGTTCTGCGTGAACTCGAGCCCGAACGACAACATCGTCCCGCCACCGACCGCCAGCGCGAGGGCCGGCCCGGTCGGCGTGCCGGTGCGTACCAGCGCGCCGAACAGCAGCGCACCCAGCGGCAAGTACCCGAGCAGGTTCGAGACGAGATCGAACCCCGTCCACCAGTGCGGCCACGGCGCCACCATGAACGAGAGCAGCGGCACGCCCGGCAGACGCCAGCCGCTGAACGGATACAGGCTCGCGTAGACGATCAGCGCCGCGTACAGCAGCGCGAGCGGCGACGCGGAACTGCGGTGGCGAGCCATGCGTCGGCGGCCGCGAGGCCTTCAGAACGGCTTCACGACGACGAGCACGACGATCGCGGCGAACAACAGCACCGCCGACTCGTTGAACACACGGAACCAGCGCTCGCTGCGCTGGTTCGCGAACTGCTCGAACTTGCGCAGCAGCGAGCGGCAGGCGTGGTGATAGCCGATCACCAGCACCACCAGCAGCAGCTTCGCATGCAGCCAGTAGTTGCCCGGGCCGCGACCGATGCCGTAGCCCAGCCAGAGCACCAGCCCGAGCGCGAGCGCGACGACCATCAAGAGGCTGCTGAAGCGATAGAGCTTGCGCGCCATCAGCAGCAGCCGTTCGCGCTCTGCGTGACTGTCCGCCGGCACCGACGCCAGGTTCACGAACAGGCGCGGCAGATAGAACAAGCCGGCAAACCAGCTCGCGACGAAGACGATGTGGAACGCTTTGATCCAGAGCATCGATGGATTATCAGCGCGGGCCGAGCGCCGGGCCGCCCCAAGCCTGTCCTGAGCTCGTCGAAGGGCCGGCCCACATCCCCTCGGGGGATCGCCACACGTACTCGTTTGGCGAGGGGCTCCATGACTCAAGAAAGAAAAAGCCCCGGCCACTAGACCGGGGCTTGAAATGCCTCATCGCTGTCATCACGGTAAGGCACCTGCTCAGGGAGGAAAAGCAGGGAACGACAGCCTTGCGGCTATCATTCGCCGGCTACTTTAGCAGAGATGAACCGGTTTTTGCGGTGTGCGGCCCACACCTCGGCCCGCCATTTCGCACAAACTCACAACCGCGTCACAACCCCCGGTCGGAGCGGCAAGCCAGGCGCGCCTCGACCTGCGAGCCCTGCGCATGCACCAACCGCCGCCCTTCCCCACCAGCCGGCCGCGCCGCCTGCGCCGCGACGAATTCAGTCGGGCGCTGGTGCGCGAGCACCGGCTGCACCCGTCCGACCTGATCCTGCCGGTGTTCGTGCTGCCCGGCCACGGCACGCAGCAGGAGGTCGCGTCGATGCCGGGTGTGAAGCGAGTCAGCCTCGACCTGCTGTACCCGGTCGCCGAGGAGTGCGTGAAGCTCGGCATCCCGGTGCTGGCGCTGTTCCCTGTCATCGACCCGGCCCTGAAGACCGACGACGGCCGCGAGGCCCTGAACCCGGAGGGCCTGGTGCCGACCGTCGTGCGCGGCCTGAAACAGCGCTTCCCGGAACTCGGCGTGATGACCGACGTGGCGCTCGACCCGTTCACCTCGCACGGCCAGGACGGCCTGCTCGACGCGACCGGCTACATCCTGAACGACGAGACCGTCGCCGTGCTGACCGAGCAGGCGCTGGTGCAGGCCGAGGCCGGGGTCGACATCGTCGCCCCGAGCGACATGATGGACGGCCGGATCGGCGCGATCCGCGCCGCGCTCGAGGCGCGCGGCCGCATCCACACCAAGATCATGGCCTACAGCGCGAAGTACGCGAGCGCCTTCTACGGCCCGTTCCGCGACGCGGTCGGCTCGGCCTCGAACCTCGGCAAGGCGAACAAGAAGGTCTACCAGATGGACCCGGGCAACACCGACGAGGCGCTGCGCGAAGTCGCGCTCGACCTGGCCGAAGGCGCCGACATGGTGATGGTGAAGCCGGGCATGCCCTACCTCGACATCGTGCGGCGCGTGAAGGAAGAGTTCAAGGTGCCGACCTTCGCCTACCAGGTCAGCGGTGAATACGCGATGCTGAAGGCGGCGGCGCTGAACGGCTGGCTGGACCACGACGCGGCCATGATGGAAAGCCTGCTCGCGTTCAAGCGCGCCGGTGCCGACGGCGTGCTGAGCTACTTCGCACTCGACGCGGCGCGCAAGCTGCTGCGGGGCTGAACGGCGAACCTTCGCCTCGAGCCTGCCGAAGGACCATGCGAATCTTCCACATCGCCGGCGACCAGTTCACCGAGCTCGATTCGCTGCCCGAGGCGCTGCCACCCACCGGCTATCTCTGGGTCGGCTCGGCACGCGCCGAGTTCGCCGAGAAGATCGCTGCGGTCCAGGCTTCGCTGCAGCGCTGGACCGCCGGCCAGCTCGTCGACCTGCACATCAGCGACCTGCTCAACGACCAACTGCCCTCGCACTTCGACGACACCTCGTGGTACGACCTGCTGGTGTTCCGGCGCCTCGCGGCGGGCTCGGCTGCAGCACCGCCCGCCAACGAACCGCCTGTCCGCGACGCCCAACGCGCGCTGGCGACGATCGACACGAGCCCGGTCGGCTTCGCAGTGTTCGACCGCGTGCTGCTGACCGTGCACCCGAACGACTGCATGGTGCGCGAGTTCTTTGCGCAACGGCTGCAGCAGCAGACCCAGGGCGCCGAGGGGCGCAGCGCAAGCCGCCTGCCGCCGAGTCCGCCGGACCTGATGCTGCGCATGGTCAACTACATGGTCGACAGCTATCTGGAGCTGCGCCGCGCCCTGACCAAGCATCTCGACGCACTCCAGCAAAGCCTGTTCGACCCGCGCGCGAACTTCGGCGGCTGGAAGACGCTGCTCGATTCGCGCAACAGCCTGCACCTGCTCGAAGACACTTGCGAAGACCAGCGCGCCGCGATCGTCGAGTGGATCGACGCGCTCGACGAATGGCCGATCGAAGGCGGGCCGGTCGCCAAGCGTGACCGCGAACTGCTGCGCGTGCGCTCGCGCGACGTGCTCGAGCACATCGAGCGTGTGCTCTCGCACGTGCGACGCCTCGAGTCGTCGATCGAGAACGCGGTGCAGATGCACTTCTCGGCGCAGAGCAACCGCACCAACGAGATCATGCGCACGCTGACCGTGCTGACGGCGATCTTCCTGCCGCTCAACCTCGTGACCGGCTTCTTCGGGATGAACTTCGACACGCTGCCGGGCATCCACAGCCCGCGCGCCTTCTGGATCACGCTCAGCGCGATGCTCGTGCTCGGGATCGGCCTCAGCTGGTTCTTCTGGCGCAAGCGCTATCTCGGGCGGTCGCGCTGAATCCGAACGACCACCACTTCCCGCTCGGCGCGAAGCAGCTCTCGCTGCTGGTGCTGCTGACGCTGTTCTGGGGCCTGAACTGGCCGGTGATGAAACTCGGCATCAGCGGCTTCCCGCCGCTCACCTTCCGCACGATCTCGATGTGGCTCGGCCTGCCGGTGCTGTTCGCCGCGTCGCTCGCGATGAAGACGCCGCTGTGCATCGCGAGCCGGCACTGGCCCGAGCTCGCCAAGCTGACGATCACCAACATGATCGTCTGGTACGTGCTCGCGATCCTGTCGCTGCAGTCGCTGTCGTCGGGGCGCGCCGCGATCCTCGGCTACACGATGCCGATCTTCTCGGCGCTGATCGGCCTGGCGCTGTACGGCCAGCGTCTCGGCGGGCGCCAGTGGGGCGGCGTCGGCGCAGCGGCGCTCGGCGTCGTGCTGCTGCTGTGGCACGAGCTCGGCGCCGTCAGCGGCAAGCCCTGGGCTGCGCTCGGCATGCTGACGGCGGCCGCGGCGTGGGCCCTCGGCACGCAGCAGCTGCGCCGCACGAAGATCGAGGCGCCGACGCTCGCGATCATCTTCTGGATGACGCTGCTGACGACACTCGTGATGAGCGCGCTGGCCGTGCTCTTCGAGCGGCCGCGCTGGGTTGCGCCAGGCCCGTCGGCATGGACCGGCATCCTCTACAACGCGGTCCTGATCATCGGCTTCGCGCAGCCGATCTGGCTGGTGCTCGCGCGCAACGTGCCGCCGATGGCCTCGTCGCTGTCGGTGATGCTGATCCCGGTGCTCGGCACCGTCTCGGGTGCGCTGTGGCTGCACGAGCAGCTGCACTGGCAGGACGGCGCGGCGATGGTGCTGATGCTGGCAGCCATTGCGTCGGTGCTGGTGCCCGCGCGCACGCCGGCGCCGGTGGACGCGCCCGAAACCGGTCAGGGCTGACCAAGGTAGAAGTAGACCGCCTGGTTCTTGCCATTGCCGTGGCCATAGGCGATGTAGACCGGCCCGATCGGCGAGTCGAACGCAAAGTACAGCGCCGCACCAGTGCGCGCCGACGCGCGGTTCTCGCCGGTGACCGCGGCCCCGATGCGGCCCGACTCGAGCGAGACGCCGAAGTACGCGCCGTCGAGCAGCCCCGGCTGGCTCACGCGGTAGTTGTAGACGATGCGCCCGAACGCCATCTCGCGGCCGAGCAGCTCGTCGGTCTTGTAGCCCGAGAGCTGCAGGAAGCCCCCCAGGCTGAACAGCTCGTAGACCGGCAGGTCGTTGCTGCCGATGCTGGTCGCGCCGCGCAGGCCGAACTGCAGCGAGTGCGCACCGCTCGCGACCGCGGTCGTGAAGTTGGCCGACGCCTTGGTGTAGTTGTCGGTCGCGCCGAAGCGGCTGCGCGACGCGTAGACCTGCGCGTCGAGCGAAAAGCCCGAGCGCGGGAAGCGCAGGTTGTCGAGCGTGTCGAGCCGCAGCCGCGCGAGCGCGCCGCCCATCTCGATGTTCGGTATCACCAGCGACGCCGGGACCGTGCCGGTATCGTTGTACAGCTTCAGCCGGCCCCGCTCGACGCCGACGCGCACCTCACCGAAGGTGCCGAGCGGCGTGCCCAGGTCCAGGCCGACGCCATAGGTGCCGCGCCGATAGCGCGCGACGCGGCTGCCGCTGTCGTCGTAGACGTCGAACGGTTCGCGCGCCACCTCGCCGCGAACTGCGACGAACAGGCGCTGCGCCGGCGTGAGCGGCTGGTACAGCTCGGTCGAGAGCCGGTCGGTGTGCCCGATGCGCGCATCGTTGCGCCACTCCGCCCCGAGGCTGTTGAGCCAGGTGTGCCGATGCGTCGCGACCAGCGAGAAGAACGAATCGCCGCGCAGGTCCGACGAAAGGCCGAGGCCGAAGCGCACGTAGCTCGGCCCCCATGCCTTCTCGGCGACATCGGCGACCAGCACCCGGCCCTTCGCCGGGTCGTCGACGATCGAGTAGCTCACGCGCTCGAAGTCGCCGCGCGCGTAGATGCGCTTCATGTCCTCGTC
>Ga0075363_100000146_pt1 | contig 17463 bp, 17 predicted proteins | sample EndMetdeltDD1763_FD_71470 | JGI IMG/M metagenome (GOLD analysis project Ga0075363, IMG submission 71470) | Populus endosphere microbial communities from Tennessee, USA - Endosphere MetaG P. deltoides DD176-3 | ecosystem: Host-associated > Plants > Roots > Endosphere | place: USA: Tennessee...
GCCCGACTCGTAGAACCATTCGAACGCCGCGGTGTTGATGTCCCAGCCGTTGAAGTCTTCCTGCGCGCGAAGGCCGTCGAGCAGATACACCGAATGCGGCCCACCGCCCTGGAACTGGACCTTGATGTCGCGGCCCATCGACGGCGACGGCACCATCAACGTCTCGACCGGCAGGCCCTCGCGCGAGTACCCCCAGGCCTGCGGCGACGGACTTACCGTCACGACCGCAGCCATCATCAGTGCACAGGCGAGCACTCTGCCGAAACGACGCGCGAATCCGTCCACCACGGCGCGAAACTAACAACGCCGCTGAATACTCTTGCGCTCCCGCGCGCGGCAGTGATCAGTCTGTTATCGGGATGAGATCCGTCGTGACACTTCGCCGTAGCGCTCGATGCGCTCGGGATCTGCCAGCGCGTTGTACAACACGACCCGCGTCGCGAGACCCCCGTACTTCGACACCAACGCGTCGGCCAGCCCGTCCCATGTCGACTCCGTGGCGAACCGAGCGATGTGCTCGTCGCTGATCTGGGCCGCCATCCCCTTGAAGTCACCGGCCTTCTGCTTCTCCCGGATCCGCGCCGTCGTTCCCTCGAACCCGGCCTCGTCCCAGATGAACGCGTAATTAGGTGTGCTCCCGTAGAAGCTCATACTCGTGCGGACCAGCTCGCGTTCGGAGTCCCGTTCCTCGTCGCTGTCCCCGACGATCGTCATCACCGGCACGATCACCGCGACGTCCGAGGCTGACCGGCCGGACTTCGCCGCGCCCTCGGCCACTTTCGGCACCACATGTCGCGCGATGTAGCCCGGCTCGCCGAGCGGATGCACATGAACGCCGTCGGCCACCTCACCGGCCATGCGCAGCATCCACGGGTTCACTGCCGCGATGTCGACCTTGGGATCCGGCTCGTCGATCGGCCCCGCACTCCATTGCGGAGTGATGAAGTCCAGGTTGTAGAACTCACCGTGGTGATCGAGTTTCCCGGTGCGGAACGCCGAGAAGCAGGCCTTGACCGCGAGCACGTAGTCGCGCAGCCGCGGACCGGGATGCTCGAACTCCGCGCCGTAGCGCCGAACCACATGCGTGCGTACCTGCGTACCGAGACCGAGCCGGAACTTGCCGCCCGATGCTTCCTGCAGCTCCCATGCCGAGGCCGCGGTGACGAACGGACTGCGCGGAAACGCCACCGCCACGCCCGTCGACAGGTCAAGACCCGGCGCGGCCTGCGAGGCCACTGCCGCATTGAGATACGCGGTCCGGCCGGTCTCGGTGAACAGCAAACCGGAGAATCCCGCCGCCTCTGTGCGTCGCGCGAGCGCCCCGATCGTCTTCAACGGCTGCGGGGTGATCATCGCGTCGACATACACAGGGGAACCGTAGCCCGGCCGCACCGATCAGGGCGGCAGACTGATGAGCAGCACCCCGGCCAGCACCACACCCGCGGCGACCGCACGGCGCATCCCGAGCCGTTCACCCAGGAAGACCGCGCCGATCAACGCTCCGAAAACGATGCTCGTTTCCCGTAGGGCGGCGATGGGCGCCAGCGCGCCACTTGTCTGCGCCCACAACACGATCGTGTACGCCGCCAGTGAGATCGCCCCGCCGGACAATCCCTCCAGCGCCGACGCGCGCACCGCGCCGGGCAGCGCACGGCCGCGCCGAATCGCAGCGACCACCAACAGCGGTGGGCCCTGCAGCAGAAACATCCACCCGGCGTAGGCGAACAGCGGCGCCTCCATGACGCCGCCGCCGTCGACCACGGTGTACGCCGCGATGACCAGGCCGGTGAGCACCGCCGTGCCGACAGCGGGAAACTCCTTGCGGCCGGGAACCCCGCCGGCCAACACCAGCCAGATCAGGCCCGCGGACACCGTCAACACGCCGAGCAGCTCGGTGACTGGCAGGTCACGCCCGAGGACCGTGACGGAAACCAGCGCCACCACCCACGGCGAGGTGCCGCGGGCCAGTGGGTACATCTGGCTGAATTCGCCCAACTGGTAGCTGGCCAGCAGCAGCAGGTTGTAGACGACGTGCAGCAGCGCCGACGCGATGATGAACGGCCACGCCCCGGCCGGTGGCAGACCGGCCAGCGCGACCATCACCCCGCCGCCGATGGCATCCATGAGACCGATGAGCGCAAATCCGACCAGCCGGTCATCGACCTTGTGCGCCAACGAGTTCCAGACCGCATGCAGAAGCGCCGAGAAGAGCACGGCCGCGACGATCGACAAACTCACCGAGAGAGAGGTTAGCCGCGCGCGTCGGGATCTTCAGTCCCGAGTTGTTGCAATTTGCCGTTTGGTCAGGCGTTGAGCCGTGGCAGATGACCTAGTCAATTCGGCAAGGGAGCGAACCAAATTGAGGAACAAACGATTCCGACGGTGGTGCCGTGAGCCAAACATTGGGTTCGTTAACGGGTTGATCGCACGCACCCAGTGCACGTAATCGACCCGTCAACCGCGCTAAGGCCGCACGGTGAGGCCACACACCGCTCGGATCTTGCCGCGTCGGCGTATTTCCTGGCTCCCCGGTCAGCCCTGTCGTACGCTCACCGCATGGAACTACTACGCAATGTAGTTGTACTGCTGCACATCGTCGGCTTCGCGGTGACGTTCGGCGCCTGGGTCACCGAGGCGGTTGCGAAACGGTTCCGCTTCACCCGCGTGATGGACTACGGACTGCTGCTCTCACTGCTCACCGGGCTGGCGCTGGCCGCGCCGTGGCCCGCGGGCATCGAGCTGAACTACCCGAAGATCGGGATCAAGCTCGTCATCCTCGTGGTCATCGGCGGACTGCTCGGCATGGGCAGCACACGACAGAAGCGCACCGGCGATCCTGTGCCACGTCCGCTGTTCGTCAGCGTCGGCGTGCTGTCCTTCGCCGCGGCCGCCATCGCCGTGTTGTGGTAGGTGCGATTCTGGTTGCTGTGCGCCATTTCTACGCCATGGCTGTTCAAATCCTGATTTGGCGGGTGAGGCAGCGGGAACGCCCGGCACTACGATCGGCCGGGTGAGCCCACCGACGGCCACGCGATGGCAAAGTCTGTACCGCCGGTTCCTGAACCTGGTGGTGCGGCCGACCGCGCCGCCGCTGTGGCTCGGCGTCCTGGTCGCGGCAGGGTTCATCGCAGCCGAATTGGTGCTGGTCGAACAGCTGAAGCGGGTCGCGCCGGAGAACGCGTTCGGCGCCGTCTTCCTGCTCGGCGTGCTCGTCGTGTCGGCGGGGTGGGGTTTCGGGCTGGCCGTCGCGACATCGCTCGCCAGCGCGGCCGTATACGTCTACATCCACTCCGAGGGCGCCGACAGTTTCGTTCCGGCGGTCCTGGTGTTCCTCAGCCTGGCGCTGCTCGCCAACGTGCTGGCCGGGCAGGCGCGGCTGCGGGCGTTGGAGGCCGAGCAGCGCCGGCTGGAAGCCGACCTGTCGGCCGAACTCGCGCGCTCGACCCTGCGCGCCGAGGACGTCAACGCGGCACTGGATGCGGCTGGCTGCCGGATCGCGGAAGCGCTCAATCTTCCGTTCGCGGTACTGGATCCGTCCGAGCTCCCGGGCGACGACGAGCGGGCGGCGATCACGCTGCGCGACGGCGGTGACGTCGTGGGCACGCTGATGATTCCCAAGGGCCTGCCTTCCGCCGCGCGACAGCGTGTGGAACGGATGGTGCCCTCCCTCGAGGCGTTGATGGCCGCCACTCGCGATCGCCAGGAGATCACCGCCGAGGTCACCGCACTGGCCAAGCAGCAGGCCGCGCTGCGCGCCGTCGCGACGCTGGTGGCGCGCGGCGCCGAACCCGCCGACGTGTATCCGGTCGCCGTGAGCGAGCTGGCACGGGGCCTCGGCGTCGAGCACGTGACGCTCGTGGGATACGACGAGGACGGCGTCGGCGTTGTCCTGGCCACGCGCGATAGCCCGAATCGCGCGGCAATGACTGTGGGGGAGCGGTTTCCGCTCGACGGCGAAAGCATCAGCGCAAGGGTCGTCCGTACCGGAGAGCCGGCGCGCATCGACGACTACAGCACTGCAGAGGGTGCGATCGCGGAGCGGATGCGCGGACTGCGGGTGTGCTCAGGCGTCGGCGCACCGGTAATCGTCGACGGGAGAATTCGTGGCGGGTTGATGGTGGGATCCATTGTCGCCGAACCGTTGCCGCCGGAAACCGAGCACCAGGTAGGAGACTTCGCCGATCTGATCGCGACCGCGATCTACAACGCGGAGAACCGCGCGGCCCTCAAGGCATCCCGCGCGCGCATCGTCGCCGCGGCCGACGCGGCGCGCAGAGGGTTCGAACGCGACCTGCACGACGGAGCGCAGCAGCGAATCGTGTCACTCGGGCTGCAACTGCGGGCATTGGAGGCCTCCGAACAGGGAAAGACGCGCGAGGGCATCGACCGGGCCGTCACGGACCTGATGGAAGTGCACGAGCATCTGCAGGAAATCTCGCGTGGTATCCACCCGGCCATCCTGTCCCGCGGCGGGCTGGGACCGGCGATCAAGACGTTGGCGCGGCGTTCGGCGGTGCCGGTCGTACTGGACGCCGACGTGGACCGCAGGTTGCCCGACTCGATCGAGGTGGCCGCCTACTACGTTGTCGCCGAGGCATTGACCAACACCGCGAAGCACGCCAACGCATCCGAGGTCCATCTGCACGTCTCGGCGGACGACGACGAACTTCGGATGACGATCAGTGACGACGGGGTCGGCGGCGCGACGACGGGCTCCGGATCGGGTTTGATCGGGCTCAAGGACCGTGTCGAGGCCGTATCGGGGCGCTTGGAGATCGCGAGCCCGGCGGGTGCCGGGACGACGCTGAGGGTGACGATCCCGCTCCACGGTTGACGGCGGTGGTATGACCGCTGAAACGGCAGCGTAGACTGGCTATTGAACGTCGGTACTTCGTCATATGACTGTTCGTGGTTGTGTCGTCGGCGATTCGCAGCATCTGGCCGCGTCACGGTCAAGACAGGAGCGTCGAAATGACGCTACGACAATTTTCTGCCGCCGATCCGCGACCCGCCAAGCCGGAACACACGCCGCGATTGCGATTGAAACCCAAAGCTCCTCAGAGTGGTTTTGTCGACGGGGCGTGGTGGCCGCACAGCGACGATCTCAACGCAGAGCTGCCAGATCTGTTGGCGGTGTTGTCAGTTCGGCTCGGCCCCATTGACCGCGTGTTGTTCAACGTCAACGAATGGCTCAAACCGACCCCGACACTGGTCTCTGGCGGGCGAGCGGTACGGCTCTACGGACATCAACGTCAGCCGGTCAGCACCGTCGAGGTCGTCGGTCTCAACCAAGGCAGAATCAACCTGCTGGTGGTGCCACCGACCTCCGAACCGAACGGGGCGCACGACGCGCTGATGGCTGCGGCGGCCCCGGGCGACGAATCACGTGTCGACGCTCTGCTTGCGCACACCGTCCGTTAGAGAGCAGCGCTGCGCGTCAGCGGTCTTACCCAGTCTTGGGTGTAACGACTTGCATCCATCGTGAAAAGAAAGAGAAGAAAATGTCAGAGGGAACCGTCAAGTGGTTCAACAGCGATAAGGGCTTCGGCTTCATCACTCCGGATGGCGGCGAAAAAGATGTATTCGTCCATCATTCGGAGATCCAGTCGAATGGCTATCGCTCGCTGGACGACAATCAGCGCGTCAAGTTCGACGTCGCCCAGGGGCCCAAGGGTCCCCAGGCAGTCGGAGTGACCACCATCTAGTCCCGTCGGATCCTCTGGGGCTGACGGCTCAGCCGTCAGCCCAGGGGTTCTCGCTGGCTCATATCCGCTACTGAAAAGGATTGAAATGTCTTCAGCAACAACGTTCCGCACGCCCTACGAGAATCGTGTCGCGCTCGTCAAGGACACCATCATGGCTCGCTCCAAGCTCGGCGACAAGGCTGCCGATGAACTGGCAGAGCATGTCCTTCATGCGTTGGACTCCATTCCCGAAAAGATGCGCTGATCGATTGTGACCGTCACAGTGAATCTCCCCGACGGCGGCGCCGACAAGTACATGCGCTTCGGCGACGCCTTCGTCAAGCATGCCGACGGCACGCTCGATGTCGTCCGCAACGGCGCCAAGGAGTCATACCACTACGAATCGGGGAGATGGACCGATGTGACAGGTGATGAAAAGAGTTGGAAAAAGGGCTTCTTCGGGCGCTGATCACCTCACGTCCGATCCCGGCGACGGGACCCTAGGTGTACGGTGAAGGGTGTTGGGAACCCAGCCACTCCGGAATGAGACAGCCGTCAGCCGCTGATCTTGAAGAGCAACCGCTCACGCCCGGCCATGCAGGTGCCAACCGCACGTCTGGATCAAGTTGAAACTGTTAACTCCCCTTCCTTCACTGACTAATTCGATTGTCGAGCAGCCGTTTTCCGATCCGGTGCGTTTCGGCATTCTCACGACGCACCCGCCGACTGCGTGCGGACTCGCGACCTTCAGCGCGGCACTCTCCAAAGGATTGACCGCTGACGGCGCCGAGGTCAGCGTGGTCCGGGTGGCCGACGGATCACCACCCTCGAGTGACGACGTAGTCGGGGAGCTCGTGGCCGATTCACCCGCATCGGCATCTGCGGCCTCTGAGTTGCTCAACCAAAGCGACGTCGCGATCATCCAACATGAATACGGCATATACGGCGGTGTTGATGGTGATGATGTGGTCGACGTCCTCGACGGACTGCGCGTGCCATCGATAGTGATCGCGCACACCGTTCTCAAAAATCCTACGGCACACCAACGTTCAGTACTCGAGGCCGTCGCGGCGGTGGCCGACCGCGTTGTCGTCATGTCCGAGGCAGCGAGTCGACGACTGTGCCTGAACTTCAACGTCGACCGTCACAAGATCGTCACCATCCCGCACGGCGCCACCGTCCCCAGGACCATTGCGGCCAAGCAGTGGGGCAGACCCACCCTGCTGACCTGGGGTCTCCTGGGGCCCGGCAAGGGCATCGAGAGGGTGATCGGCGCCATGACCTCACTTGCGCACCTTCCCGGCCCTCCGAGGTACCTCGTCGCCGGCCGGACACATCCCAAAGTGCTTGCCGCACAAGGTGAGGCCTATCGCAACGGATGTATCGACCAGGCGCGTCGCGCCGGGCTGGCCAACTCCGTGGTCTTCGACTCCGACTACCGCGACGTCGCTTCCCTGAACGCTCTTGCGCAGTCCGCCAGCGTTGTGGTGCTGCCTTACGACTCAACGGATCAGGTGACGTCCGGCGTGCTGGTCGACGCCATCGCCAGCGGCCGACCGGTCGTCGCCACGGCATTCCCACACGCCAACGAACTGCTGGCCAGTGGCGCGGGCGTCGTCGTCGATCACGACGACCCCGACGCCCTCGCCTTGGCGCTTCGGCGCATCATCACCGATCCTCGCGTGGCAGGCACCATGGCCGCGGAGGCCCGTCGTCTGGCGCCGACGATGTCGTGGCGGGTGGTGGCCGGTGCATATGTGCGATTGGCGCACCGCTTGCTCGCTGAGAGGCCGGCGCTCGTGTGACCACCACCCCGGCCCCGGTATTCGACCACCTGCAGCGATTGACAGACCATCGCGGCACATTCGAACACGCCCGATTCACCGAACCCGATCCCGAACACGGCTATTGCACCGACGATGTGGCGCGGGTGCTGGTTGTCACCACACGCGAACCCGGGCTGGAACGCACGCTCAACGGTGTCGCAGGAACCGCGGTGCGGTTCCTGGGTGAAGCACAGGCTCTCACTGGAGCCTGCCGCAACCGGATGGACAGCAAGGGCAACTGGGTTGACGAGCCGGCCTTGGAGGACGCCTGGGGGCGCTGTCTGTGGGGTTTGGGTACGGCCGCCGCACACAGTGATGTCGTCTGGGCCCGGCAATCGGCCATCATGCAGTTCGAGCGTGGCGCGCAGGAGCGGTCGCCATGGCCGCGGGCGATGGCGTTCGCGGCACTGGGTGCCGCCGAGATGCTTGCCCACGACCCCGACCACCGCGCGGCGCGGTTACTGATCATCGATTACGCGGCATCGGTCGCCGAACCGAACGCTGACCCGGTGTGGCCATGGCCCGAGCCGCGACTCACCTACGCGAACGCGGTTCTCCCCGAGGCGATGATCGCCGCAGGCGCCGTACTCGAGGACGCGTCGCTGAAGCAACGCGGTCTCGATCTGTTGGCCTGGCTTCTCGACGTCGAAAAGACAGACGGCCATCTCTCGGTCACCCCAGTGGCAGGCCGAGGGCCCGGCGACAAGGGGCCTGCCTTCGACCAGCAGCCGATCGAGGTGTCCACCCTCGCCGACGCATGCGCCCGTGCCGCCACCGTCGACAGCGACACGATGTGGCCGGATGGTGTCCGCGCCGCAGCGGCCTGGTTCCAGGGCGAAAACGACGCAGGACAGGTGATGTGGGACCCCGAGACGGGGGGCGGATTCGACGGCTTGCACGCCGATGGCGTGAACCGCAACCAGGGCGCAGAGTCGACGCTGGCTGTGCTCTCGACGCTGCAGCATGCGCAACGCTTTTCTGCAGTGCCGCAATGACTTCGGTACGGGCGGGGCTCGTCACGCGCAGTCCGCTGCGACTCGCAGCAGATTCATCGCGGGTCATCACCCGACTGTTCGTCCCCGGGCAGGAGGGTTTCGAGCATCAGGACACCCGCGCGGGCGCGGTGCTGAAGCGCATCCTGGCGCTGGACGAGAACGAGGTCCGCGCGTCACTGGACGATGTCACCACGCGCTTCGGCTGGCGTCACCGCGACCTGGTCGGCGTATTTCGGGTGCACGCCCGTGAACTTGCCGATCGGCTGGACGCGGCATCCGAACTGTCCGATGCGCGAATGATGCTGCTCGGTGCGACGTTCACGAGCGAGTACGCCATCGAGGGTGCGGCCCTGTGTAATCCGAGCATGGTGGCGCACCCGGACCAGACGGGCGTTCCGTCCGGCAGCCTGCGATTCGTGATGAGTGTGCGGGGCATCGGGGAGGGACACCTATCGTCGATCGGGTTCCGCACCGGTGTCATCGACGAGACCGGAGCGACGACGATCGATGCTGCGGCTCCGTTCGCCACAGCCGGAGAGATTGTGCCGGCTCTCCTGGACGCGGTGGTGTTGCGCACTGAGCTCTCCCGGCTGGGCGAAACCCGAGAGGGCGCTGATTACGTCCTCGACGCGCTCGGTGAGCGGTTCACCCGAAGCGACCTCGACGAACAACTGGACCGACTTCAAGAGCACCGAAGGACGCGTCGTCACGCGCGCGAGACGATTTCGCTGATTCGAGAAATCGCCGACCGGACCTACGGCATCGAATTCGACGAGAACATACCGCTTCCTGAGCAGATTCTGTGGCCTGCGATGGGTGCGGAGGCCGCCGGTATGGAGGACGCGCGTTTCGTCCGGTTCGTCGACGACGATGAGTCGGTCACCTATTGCGCGAGCTACACGGCATACAGCGGAACCCGTATCAGCCAGCAGTTGCTCGTGACAAAGGACTTCAAGTCGTTCACCTCGACGCCGATGGTGGGCCGCGCCGCCGCCAACAAGGGCTTGGCGCTGTTTCCCCGAAGGTTCCGCGGTCAATTCGCTGCCATGTCGCGGTCGGACCGCGAATCGAATTCATTCGCCTACTCGGACTGCCCGTTCGTTTGGGAGGAGTCCGTTCCGTGCCAGCAGCCGACTCAGGCGTGGGAGGTGCTTCAGCTCGGAAACTGCGGGCCGCCCATCGAAACCGAGGCGGGGTGGCTGGTGCTCACCCACGGTGTCGGACCGATGCGAACGTACCGGCTCGGGGCGATTCTGCTCGATCTGGAGAACCCGTCACGGATAGTCGGGCAGCTCCGGGAGCCCTTGCTGAGCCCCGGCGCCGACGAACAGGACGGCTACGTCCCCAACGTCGTCTACTCGTGCGGCGCGATGGTGCATTCCGGAATCCTGGTCGTGCCCTATGGAATCGGGGATGCGGCTATCGGTTTCGCGACCGTCCCAGTGTCAGAACTTCTCCATGAAATGGAGATGGCTCGAAACTGAGGTCATGCCGGGGATTTCGGGGGAGGTTTTCCTGCATGGTCTCAGTTTCGGCCCCAAACTCAGCGCAACTGCGCGACAAGGGCCTCCGTCACGTCGACCGTCGACGCCGTCCCGCCCAGATCCCCGGTGCGGGTCTCCGGCTTCGCGAGCGTCGCTTCGATTGCCGCCATCACTTCGCTTGCCGCGTCGAAATGCCCGAAGTGCTCGAGCATCAACGCCGCAGACCACACCGCGCCGATAGGGTTGGCGATCCCGCGGCCAGCGATGTCGGGCGCCGAGCCGTGCACCGGCTCGAACATCGACGGATTCTCCTTTGTCGGATCAAGATTGCCTGACGGCGCGATACCGATCGATCCCGCGACGGCGGCGGCGAGGTCAGAGAGGATGTCGCCGAACAGGTTTGATCCCACCACAACATCGAAGCGCTGCGGCTGCAACACGAACTTCGCGGCCAGCGCGTCGATGTGCTCGCTGTCCATCCGGACGTCCGGGAACTTCGCCGCCCGCTCGGCGACCACCTCGTCCCAGAACGGGAGCGTGTGCACGATTCCGTTGGATTTGGTCGCCGACGTGACGTACCCGCGACGCGATCGCGCCAGCTCGAACGCGTAGTCGGCGATCCGGCTCACTCCGACACGGGTGAACACCGACTCCTGGACGGCCATCTCTTCGGGGAAGCCGCGGTTGAGCCGTCCGCCGATCTCGCTGTACTCGCCCTCGACATTCTCACGCACCACCACGAAGTCGACGTCGCCCGGTGCCCGCAACGGACTGTCGACGCCGTCGAACACCTTGATCGGGCGCAGGTTGACGTACTGGCGGAACGCGCGCCGGATCGGGATCAGCAGTCCCCACAGCGACACGTGGTCGGGCACTCCCGGCCAGCCGACCGCGCCGAGCAGGATCGCGTCGAAACCGCGCAGGGTCTCGATGGCGTCGCCGGGCATCATCGCCCCGGTGTTCGTGTAGCGCTCGCATGACCAGTCGAAGTCCGTGTAGGACAGTTCGATTCCATGCTTGACAGCGACCGCGTCGAGTACCGCACGGGCCGATGTGATGACCTCGGGGCCGATCCCATCACCCGGGATCACCGCGATGGTGCTCATCCGCCCAGCCCGAGCAGGCCGACCATGATCGGTAGCAGGATGATGATCAGGATTGCGCCCGCGATGTCGAACGTGATGCCGGACTTGATCATCGTCGTGATCTTCACGACGCCGGACCCATAGACGATCGCGTTCTGTGGCGTGGACACCGGCAGCATGAAGCCGAACGACGCCGCGAACGTCGCCGCCAAGGCGGGCACGAACGGGTTGACGCCCGCGGCCATCGCCACCGGGATGACGATCGGCACCACCACCGCGGCCGACGCAGTATTACTCGTGGTTTCCGACACGATGATGGCCAGGATCACCGCGAAGATCGTGATCGGCACGACGCTCGACAGGCCAAGCGCGTCGTCGATCGAGGTGCCGATGGTCTCCGCCAATCCGGTTGAGGAGATCAGCGACCCGAAAATGATCCCGCAGCCGAAGAGAATGATGGTGCCCCAGTCGATCTCGGCGGCATCACTCCAGCGCAGCGTGAACTCGCGTTCCTTCCAATCGGTTGGCAGCAGGAACAGCAGCGCCGCGCCGAACACCGCGACCACACCCTCGTCGAAACGGTCGCTGATGAATTCGTATGCGCTGGACTCGGTGCCGCTGATCAGCGCAACGATGCCAGGCAGGATCCACAGCGTGACGGTGATGCCGAACGCGATGAGCGTGTTTTTCTCGGCCCTCGACAGCGAGCCCAGCTTCTCGCGTTCCTCCGCGACATATTCGGCCACCCCGTCGATCCGCTTGATCTCCGGCTTGTTCAGCCGCAGCAGGATCAACGCCAGCAGCGCGAACATCACCAGGCAGATCGGAACGGCCATCACCATCCACTGCCCGAAGCTGATGCGCTCGCCCGTGGCCTCCTCGATGAGCCCGCGCCCAATCAGGTTGGGAGGGCTGCCAACCGGGGTCAGAAGGCCGCCGACGCTGGCGCCGTAAGCCAGCATCAGCATGATCGCCGAACCGACGCGCAGCCGCTGCGGATCGAAGTCCTCGGGCACGTCGCCACGCTTCTGCAACAGCTTGGCGATGACCGACAGGATGCCGATGGCCGTCGGCAGCAGCATCGCCACGGTCGCGGTGTTGGAGACAAAGGCCGACAGCATGCAGGTGATCGCACCGAACGCGAGGATCACCCCGGTGGTCGAGTGCCCTACGCCCTTGAGCGACAGGATGCGGAACGCAAACCGGCGAGCCAGACCATGTTTGAGCATCGCCTGCGCGAGTATGAACGCCCCGATGAACGTGAAGATCGTCGAGGAGCCGAACGGTCCGAGCACGTCGTCGACCGGCGCGACACCGAGGAAGACGGCGACGGCCACGCCGAGCAGGCCCCCGACGGGAATCGGGATCGCCTCGCTGATCCACAGCGCGATGACTCCGAGCAACACCGCGCCGAGCACCTGCTGCTCGCGGGGAATGTCGATGGGGAGGACGAGGAACGCAACGGTCAGCAGTGGAGCCAAGAAAAGGCCGACTGTGCGCCGACCCTTCTCGAACCGCTCCTCTTTGGGGGACAGTTTTTGCTCGCCGAGGCTTCTATAAGTAGCGCTCCCGAGCAGCGCCTTGTCGACGTCGGTCGGTTTGACCGGGTTCTCTGTGGTCATGGCGGCTCCATCCGCTGCTGTGGTCTACACCACACTCGAAGCTGTGGATTGCCTGATAGCCGCGTAACCTAAACATCAGGCCTTGACCTGCTAGGAGGCCCTTGGGGGCGATGCGGAACGTCGATCGTTGCCCGCCAGGGTGTAACGTCGAGGTGTTGGGAGCCCAGCCAGTCCGGGATGCTTCAGCCGAACTTTGCTATTAGCCGAGCAACCGCTCACGCCGGACGCGGCGGAACTGACCGCGAGTCTGGACGACCCATGAATGCTTTCCCGGTCTACGAGCCGGTTGTTCCTTACGCCGCGCCGCAACCCATTTCGCGCATGCTGCGCGTAGGCATTTTCGGTACCGATACAGCTGCGCCGTGCGGACTTGCGAGATTCACCGAAGGCTTAGCCGATGCCTTGAGCGTCGACGGCGCCAGCGTCACCTCGGTGACGAACGGATCCCTGAATCAGGTCGACGTCGCCATCCTGCAGTATGAGGGCGGTACCACCGGTGACAACGTGGTCGACATCATCGACGGGCTGCGCGTCCCGTCGTTGGTCGTCGTCCACACGGTTCCGAAAGACCCGACGTCACAGCAGCGTTCGATGCTCGAGTCGATTGCCGCTGCCGCGGATCACGTGGTCGTGATGTCCGACGCGGCGCGGCAGCGCCTCTATCTGACCTACGCCGTCGACCGCATGAAGGTCACCACGATCCCGCACGGCGCCACGTTGCCAAACGTCCCCCGCGTGAAGCGCCCGAGTAGGCCCACCATCTTGACGTGGGGCTTGTTGCGCCCTGGCAAGGGCATCGAGAGGGTCATCGACGCGATGCCGTCGCTTCGTGATGTCCCAGGGCGACCCCGCTACGTGGTCGCCGGTCCGATGGATCCGAGGATTGCGGTTGCTGACGCCGAGGCGTATCGCGACGCGCGGCTCGAGCAGGCCCGCGACCTCGGAGTGGCCGACTCGGTGGTGTTCGACCCCCGCTACTACGACAGGTCATCGCTGGCCGAACTGATCCAGCAGGCGTCGGTGGTGGTGTTGCCCTACGACTCCAGGGACCAGGTTTGCTCCGGCGTGCTCGTCGACGCGTTCGCGAACGGCAGACCCATTGTGGCGACCGCATTTCCACACGCGGTCGAGCTGCTGGGCACGGGAGCGGGCATCGTCGTCGATCATGATGACCCCGTCGCGCTCGCCGCGGTGCTGCGACAGATCATCACGCAGCCGCGCCTGGCCGGCTCGATGGCGGCCGAGGTCCGGCAGCGTGCGCCGGAGGTGGGGTGGCCGGTGGTCGCCGCCGCGTACGCCGAGCTGGCGCAGCGTCTCATCGCCGAGCGTGCGGATACGCGTCGTCGCGATGCTGGAATGACAGGATTCCGGGGTTGAGCACGACGCCGTCGCGGATCTCGATCGCCCGCGCGATCGTCGGTGTCTTGTCCCACGTCGCCGGTCCGGCGAGAAGCGTGTCGATGTGGGGCAACAACGCCTCGCTGATCTCCCAGGTTGCCGAGTCCCACAGATAGGACGGGCTGTGGTCGACGGCGTAGTAGTGAATGCCGTTCGCCACCTTGATGATTGGCTGGGTGAATGACGTCGGCTCAGCCCAGCTGAATCCCATGCCCACGTCGCAGGACACGTCGACGATGAGGCTGCCCGCAGTGAAGGCGACCAGATCCTTTTCGGTGACGAAGACCAGGGGTGCGTCGGGATCCTGCAGGACGCAGTTGACGACGATGTCGTTGTCCGCGAGTAGTTCGGCCACCGGTACGACCCCGTCCGGGGTGTCCGCCAATATCTGGTCGGGCGCGTCCGGGTCGGGCGCCATCTGGATGATCTGGGTGGAATGGATCGGCGATCCGACGGCCGCGACGTCTCGGTTCGTCAACACACGCACGTCGTCGACACCGTGGGAGTTCAACGCGGTGACGGCGCCGCGGGCGGTCGCACCGAATCCGAGCACGGCAGCGCGCATGCGTCGTCCGTAGATGCCGGTGACACCGACGGTCTGCATTGCGTGCAGGACGGAGCAGTAGCCCGCGAGCTCATTGTTTTTGTGAAACACGTGCAGCCCGAACCCGCCGTCGGACTGCCAGTGGTTCATCGCCTCGAAGGCGATCAGCGTCAGTCGCGAATCGATGGCGATCTGAGTCATTTCGGGATCCTGGACGCAGTGCGGCCAGCCCCACACGATCTGGCCCGTCCGGAGTTCGGCGAGATCCTCCGCCTGAACCTTGGGCAACAGGATGACGTCGCACTCGGCGATCAGCTGTTCGCGGCTACCGACGCCCCCGACGAACTCTGCCAGTGCGTCGTCCGTGGCCCCGAAGTCCGAGCCGTAGCCGTGTTCGAGAAAGATCCGCGACCTTATCCGGCGATCGATCCTGCTGAAATGTGCCGGATGAATCGGCAACCTGCGCTCGTTCGGCTTGCGCGAGCGAGCCAGGACTCCTAGTGAAAGCGGTGGAGCCTCAGCGCTTCTTGTCATGGAACAAAGCCTCGGCGGACGACGCCTTGGCAGCCGACTTGGCGTGCTTGTCGGCGCGTTTCTCCTTCAGAGACTTTCCGGATTTCTTGGCCATGGCTTGACGAGGAGATTTATCAGACATCGACGACCCCTTGATAGTGGGGGCCTGAATGGTCCCGATAGCCAAACACTACCCCGTGGACGCGCGATTGCCCGGAGCCTTCTCGGGGTAGCCTAAGAGAACGCCGACGCGCGCAATCGTCGTCTTCTTTGATCTCGACCGCTCGTCCGCTTTTTCATCGGGTTCGCTCAGGAGCCCAGACCAGATTCACCGCCGGCTCCACGGGACTTTCGATGGCAATTGCCGATGTTGCCGCGTACGCACATCTCAGCGACGCGGATGTCGAAGCGCTGGGTGCTGAACTCGACGCTATCCGCAGCGATATCGAGGAGTCACTCGGTGGCTCCGACGCCGCCTACATCCGGCGCACCATCATGTTCCAACGGACACTGGACGTGGTCGCCCGCCTGATCATCGCCTGCACCCGGTCCAGGACAGGCTGGCTTGTGGGTACCGCGTCACTGGCCTTCGCGAAGAGCGTCGAGAACATGGAGATCGGCCACAACGTCGGCCACGGCCAGTGGGACTGGATGAACGACCCGGAGATCCACTCGAGCACGTGGGAGTGGGACATGGTCGGTGTCTCCTCGCAGTGGAGGTATTCGCACAACTATCGCCACCACGTGTTCAGCAACATCGTCGGCGTGGACGACGATCTTGGTTTCGGCGTGATACGCGTGACCCGAGACCAGACTTGGAAGCCCGAGAATCTTCTGCAGCCTCTGCGTAATCTGTTGCTGGCCAGCATCTTCGAGTGGGGGATCGGACTGCATGGTATTCACTCGGAACGCGATCGGGTGGCCCCCGACGCGGGGAAGGTATCCCAGGCCAGGCGCGCATTCGCACGGAAGATCGCCCGCCAATCGCTCAAGGATTACGTGTTCGTTCCGGCCCTGAGCCGATCCCGCTGGCGCAGAACCCTGGCCGCCAACGCGACCGCCAACCTGCTGCGCAACCTTTGGGCGTACGTGGTGATCTTCTGCGGCCACTTCCCCGATGGCGCGGAGAAATTCAGCCCAGACGTGCTGGACAAGGAAACCAAGAGCGAGTGGTACCTGCGGCAGATGCTGGGTGCCGCGAACTTCAACGCCGGTCCGCTGCTCGCATTTTCGAGCGGGAACCTGTGCTATCAGATTGAGCACCATCTGTTCCCCGACCTTCCCAGCAATCGTCTCCCGCAGATCGCCGAGCGCGTCCGGGATCTGTGCGACAAATACGCACTGCCCTACACCACCGGTTCGCTTGTGCGCCAATATCTTCAGGTGCTGCGAACGATTCACACGCTGGCGCTGCCCGATCGAATCCCGCCGGCCTCGTCTGGCGGTGCACCCGCCGATACGACCCCGCCGGGTGTCCGCTCTGGCCATGAGAGGACGCTGGAAGCGTGACGATCTCGCCACGAGCCGCGGGCAGCGCAGCTGCGCCGCCCCCGTTCGGATAAATGTGGCAATCCACGAGCAGCTGCTCGCCGCGGTCGACGGCCGGCGAGGGGTGGAGGCCGCTGACCGGCTGTGTGAAGCGTGCGTGGTGCTCTTCGACGTCGACGCGGCGGCGATCTCGCTGGTCTTCGACGGCGCGAACACCGGAACGCTGGGATCCAGTGGCGACCGCGCGCGCACGTGCGACGAACTTCAGTTCCTCCTCGGCGAAGGACCATGCCTGGACTCGGTCACCCGGCGGTCGCCGGTCCTCGTCCTCGACCTCGCCGACCCCGACGACGCCCGCTGGCCCGTCTACGGTCCCGCCATGCTGGACCTGCAGGTCCGTGGTGTCTTCGCGATGCCCGTCGTCGTCGCCGGTGAGTATGTCGGCGCCCTCGACCTCTTCCGAAACCAGCCCGGCCGTCTGGAAGACGCGCAGCTCACCGGCGCGGTTGTCGCCGCCGAGATGGCCGGCATGCCGCTGCTCGATCTCCTCGACGGTGACCTGCAAGCCGCTGCCGCCGACCCCGCCAGCAATGCCTGGGCTGAACTGCATACTCTCTCGCGCGCCGAGGTCAGCCAGGCCACCGGCATGCTCGTCGCGCAGCTCGCGGTCGAACCCGCCGAGGCGCTGGTCCGCCTGCGCGCCCACGCGTACGCGACCGGTCGCAGCGCCACCGATGTCGCGCGCGACATCCTCAATCGCAAAATCAGGCTCGAGGCTGACTGATGCGCCCACTCAGGGACGGAGTGTGAAGTGACCCAAACCC
>Ga0075363_100000147_pt1 | contig 17418 bp, 19 predicted proteins | sample EndMetdeltDD1763_FD_71470 | JGI IMG/M metagenome (GOLD analysis project Ga0075363, IMG submission 71470) | Populus endosphere microbial communities from Tennessee, USA - Endosphere MetaG P. deltoides DD176-3 | ecosystem: Host-associated > Plants > Roots > Endosphere | place: USA: Tennessee...
GGGTACGGCCACCGATGGTATGAACGGCTATGCCGGCAGCCTTTACCAGCATGGTAATGATCAGCAACAGTAAGTAAATAGCCGCCGCAAGCGGGCTGATAACCGATAGGACGACAAGCAGCAAAAGCATGCCATAACTAAGGATGGCTGGTAGCATTTCAAAAAAACGATACAGTTTGGTGCGTTTTTTTAGAGGGAGTTCAAGATCTATCATTATAAGAAAGCAACCTTTAGGACGGCTCTGGTCATAAAGAAAGCGATAACAAGAAGCAAAAAGCTCATCCAGGCGAACAACAGAGCCATTTGACGCCGACCCTGTGTGTGTAGCTTAACGATAAGCGTCGCGTGCACGAATGCGATGATCATGCCAAAGGCTACGAAGTTAATGAGATAATACCATTTTTGGCGATAAAAACCGGTTGGACCAAAGGCTGTGTAGTGCACCGCAACCTGAAGGTCGCTTGGACGAAGCGAGACGCCAACATAAATACAATATGCCAAGCTTACTACGATAAGGGCAATGATCATCACCGTCATAAGACGGTCTTCCAGGATTGTTTTTAATGTTGCAGTGATAGTCTTTTTCATAATAACAATCGCTTGGTGCGGGTACAGAGAATCGAACTCTGCTCTCAACCTTGGGAAGGTTGCATATTAGCCACTATACGATACCCGCGAAATTTGATCGTATGGAGCCGCTGTCCGGATTTGAACCGGAGACCTACGCTTTACGAAAGCGCCGCTCTACCAGCTGAGCTACAGCGGCATTAGTGGACCTCCGTTATTATACCATTCGCCCACCACAAAGAAAACTGTTGCCTCTCGAGAGAAAAACTGCTATCATATTGAGGACTCAAAAAACACGTGCGCTCGTAGTGAAGGGGTTATCACGCCTCCCTGTCACGGAGGAGATCGCCGGTTCAAATCCGGTCGAGCGCGCCACGCGAAACAACGTCATCATTGATGGCGTTTTTTCGTGGGCGAATTACCTTTCGACAACGGCGGCGTTTGGGCGGCAATGCCAATAGCTACGGCGATGATAACGAGATTCTTGATAATATACTGGCCCTCTAGCGTTGGCACGAGAAAGCCGGTCCATACTTCACCAGGCACCAACACGAGCGGCGCACAAACCACGGCCATATGGAACAAAAGAAGCGGTATTACGATGCGAGTGGCTTTTGGTATTAAGAACAACACGCCTATGACGCACTCGATGACCGATAGCAGCATGAATAGAAAGTCAAAATATTGAATACCTACGGTGTTCACGGTAAGCGCCTGCGCAAGCGGGCTTGCCGGGCTGAGACTCAGTATCTTCAAGATTCCAAACCAGAAAAACACGACGAACAATGCAACGCGTGCGAAAGGCAAAAAAGCGCGTTTGAAGAACCCTATCAATCTTAGGTCGAGCGTTTTGATGGCTATCATTTATTCGCTTCGTCGTATCGCTGTTGTACAAAATCCCAGTTCACGACGTTCCACCAAGATTTTACATAGTCATCGCGCTTGTTCTTATAGTCAAGATAGTAGGCATGTTCCCAAACATCCAAGCCTAAAAGAGGTGCGGATAGGCCTTGCATGATTGGCGTATCCTGGTTGGGTGTTGTAATAATATCCATATTTGGCTGGAGCCACGCCCAACCGCTCCCAAAAACCCCAAGGGACTTCGTTGTAAACTCGTCTACGAAACCCTGGAAGCTCCCATATTTCTCCTTGATCATCGCTGCGACTTCGCCGGTCGGCTCGCCTCCACCATCCGGTGACATCCATTGCCAGAATAGCGAATGGTTATAATGACCCCCGCCATGGTTGCGGACCGCCGTCTGCACGGCATCCGGTAAGATAGCTAAATCACTCAGAAGGCTTTCGAGAGGTCGCTCCCTTAAGGCGGGGGCAGCATCCATAGCCGCATTAAGCTTATCGACATACGCCTGATGATGCTTGTCATGATGAAGACGCATAATATCGCCGCTAATATATTTACCTAATTGGTCATAGCCGTATGGCAGTTCCGGCACGGTGTACATAAGGTTACCCTCCCTATTTTTTGATCTGTTGAGTATCCACGGCGGGGATAGAAATATATTCGTGAATCTTGCCGTCTTTTTTCAGTGCCGCCAGCTTTTCGTCGAAAGCAGTCAAAGGAATACGAATATACTGGTAATTGATTTGCGAATCAGTCTTTTCAAGTAACTGGACGAAATAGTATCCATCACCTGTCGTCGTTTTTATAGCGCCAGATGTCTCACCCTTTTTCAGGCCAGCCGCGGCCGCGCTCAAGCCGCCGTCGCTGTTAGTTAACGGAACCATCCCAGACACGCCAACCGTCACCTTAGACGCACCTTGGCCGCCAAGCTTCATGGCAATCTTGTTGAAGTCTGGTTTTTTTGCTTTCACGAGGACCGCTGCCTCATCGGCTTTGCTTTTCGCACTGTCATCGATTGCGTACGACACCGCCTTAAGAATAAGCTTGTTCTTGATCGCGAATCGATATTCATCGGGCGCCCATCCAAGAATACTCAGCGTCGAAGCATCGTATGTTTCTTGTGAGATACGGCCATTAGATGTATTGAGCTGTTGGCTGACCGTCGTGTCGACGTCTTTGTCGCTGACCGTCACGTTCATGCTGCGAGCCAGCTTATCGGCGTAGGCATCAGCGACGGCGTTATCCATATTCTTGCGCTTATAATAGTCGAGCTGACGCTTGCCGTCCTCGCTGCTAAGGTTCACCTGTTCGCTTTGCTGCAAATAATGCGTCGAGCTATTGAGATACATAAGATACGAGCTGTAACGAACGTTCTCGCCGTCGACCGAGGCGACCGGAAGTGGTAATACTCGGGTGACGCGGTAGAAGAACGAGCTGCTGTTTTGAACGATATATAGCTGCCACCAACCAACGATAACCAGAAGCACCAGTGTGACAAGCGTGACGATGATGGTATTGAATACGAGCTTGTGACGCGCATACTGCATTGGGTACTTGAACCGACGGCCTCCTGCAAGAATACGTTCGCGGTGCTCGGCCACCGTTTCGTTAGTAATACGCGCAGGAACAGCTTTTTTGGCGCGTTCACTCTTTTTAAACGGTAGTTTCTTCATAATCTCCTTGTTGATCGCCAGCTATTGCCGCCGATACCGCGTCCTGTAACTTGTTATAGATCTTATCAGGGTGCTCGACCTTGTGAATGACAAGGTCGCCGACAAGCGTCTGGATAACGATGGTACCGTATCCAAAAATCTCGCCGCTGAGTCCTGGTACATTATAGCTTATGTTTTGAATCTTTGACAACCGGAGCTCGACGACGTTCTTGCCAAAAAAGCCTTTTTGCGTAATTTGTCGGATACGCTGGTCGGTCACGATATACACCGTAAAATACCACATGATGAAATGGTACGAGAATAGCAACAGGCCAAGCACGAGACCGGCGATCGGCAAGAGGAAAAGCTCGAGATTGGTCTGCCAGATCAGCGGAGGAATCGCCGACAACGCGAACGGTATAAGAAGGAGATAAAAACCTTTGCGCATAGAAATCATATGCCGCCTAAAAACGAAAAGAAGCTGTTCCCCATCACGCTGCCCGTCAAAATCAAGCGGTTCTTCGGGCATATCTTTTTTGACCATGAGCATATTATAGCAATAACTGGGGTAGATATAAAATACCAGACTTTTGTCTGGTAAGAAAACGTGGTACCCCGGGCGGGAGTCGAACCTGCAACCTTTTCCTTAGGACGGAACTGCTCTATCCAATTGAGCTACCGAGGCGTATTAGGGCTAGTATACCACATAAAAACAGCGGCCGAACCGACCGCTGTTTTAGAGGCACGAGGCTAGGCAGCTTTTCGCTTGCCTGGCATTGGCTGGGTGAAGTATTCATGGACCGTCTGGTAATCGGCATAGATTTCTTCGTTCGTAAACCAGTGAGTAATTTCTTGCTTTGCTTCGTCAACATCGCCTGATGCGTGCAGAATAGTTGGCAGCGCAACGTTGTGAGCGTTCACGTGGTCGAGGCTAGCATGCGCGTAATCACCACGAATCGTTCCTGGAGCGGCTTCGTTGGTACTGGTCGCACCTACCATCTTACGAACAAGCGCGACGGCACCAACGCCCTCAAGCACCATGGCGATGACAGGACCTTCCTGCATAGCACCTAGCTGGACCTTGAATTGGGCTTCGCCGCGGCGAGAAACCATCTTGCCGATTGTCTCATAGTGGTGAAAGTAATGTGCTTCGTCCGGGTTGAGCATTTTCATGCCAACAATCTTAAGACCTACTTTTTCGAATCGTGTCAGTACTTCTCCGACGATACCGCGTTGTACAGCATCTGGCTTGAAGATAACCAGTGTTCGTTCCATGAATATTTCTCCTTGTTTTGTAATGGTTTCATTTTACCAAACATTACAGACATATAACAGCGCCCTACCCCAAGAGCCGCATGTAGGTTATGCTATAAGCATGTACATGAGCGAACTGATCCTAGATTATATCGAGCACCTCGAAGTCGAAGGCGGCCGATCCGCGAAAACCGCCGAAAACTACAAGCTCTACCTGGAGCGCTTCGTCGAGTTCAGCAATGACACCCCTGTTGAGAAAATAACTTCAGAAATGATACGCAAATACCGGCTTTGGCTGAACCGTTATAAAAACGACCACGAGGACGAGCTTGCTATCATCACCCAAGGCTACCACCTGATTGCCCTGCGCGGATTCTTAAATTATTTATCCAAACGTGACATCACCAGCCTAAGCCCGCATAAGATCGAACTGCCAAAGGTCGCCCGCAAACAAGTTACCTTCCTTCACTACGACGAGGTCGCCCGGATGCTGGATAGCATTCCACTCGATAGTGAAAAAGGACTTCGTGATCGCGCCATTATCGAACTGCTTTTTTCTAGCGGCTTACGCGTGTCGGAGCTCGCCAATCTTAACCGCGACCACGTAAATACGAAGCGCCGTGAATTCATGGTGCGAGGCAAGGGGCAAAAGGATCGGCCGGTATTTATTGGCGAGGCTGCTGCCCTGCGGGTCGAAGATTATCTCTCCGCCCGCATCGATAACCTTCCCCCGCTCTTTCTTAGCTATAGCCGCAACAATGCCGTAATGACCAGTGGTGGTTACCGCCGCCTGACGACTCGCAGCATTCAGCGCATCATTAATACGTACGCGCGCCTCGCCGGCATTACCAAACATGTTAGCCCTCACACCATGCGACACAGTTTCGCCACTGACTTGCTGATGAACGGCGCTGACCTTCGCAGCGTGCAGTCCATGCTAGGCCACAGCAATATCAGCACGACGCAGGTATACACGCATGTTACCGATGAGCACCTACGTGAAGTGTACGAAAAGTTTCATAGCGACACTGAGTAACAAAATTATGGCGTACAAGTTGTGGTGCCGCTGAAGTCGGCATCTTTGTCCGTAACGGAAAAGTTCTTGCATAGGTTGCCCTGCATATCGATGGCCACCTCTGGATACGTAAAGTTGCCTGCAAGTTCTATGCGGGCCTGGATACGGCGGAACACGTTATCAGCCCGGCCTGTTGCATCTACCAGTGGCTGGACCTGATTGAATTGAACGTAGGTCGCGCCTTTCTTAAGACGGATCTTGTAGTGAGCACCGTTGTACAGCGATGTAAGGCGCAGGTAAGCGTTGCGGTCTACCGTATTGCCGTCAATCGGCGCCGGCAGCTTGATCGTAGCTTGGCAGGCATACTCACCGTCTATGAAGCTCGTGTTGCATTTTACCTGATGTGGCGTGTTGGTTGGACTGCGGCGTGCGTCCAGCGCGAAGTCCTCGTTCGCGACGCCGGTTGCTGATGGGTAGAGGAAGAGCGTATTGGCGTTGCTCTTGTTCCCTGCCTGGCTATCGTCAAAGTCACTCAGCTTGAAGCCGCCACCCATTTGCATGAGTTGCGTCCGCATTAACGACGGATAGTTCGATTGCCATTTGGTGCCTTGTCGCGGCAGGCTCACGTCCGCGCCCGTCGTCGGGAAACCGACCGTCTGATCGCCAGTTGCCGATGAGACGTCATCATGGCTGAACCAGCTAAGCTCGACCGAGTCGAACTCACCAACGCCACGAATCGGAATAATACCCGAACCATCAGCCGTTAATGTTCCCTTGTAGTCATCTGTATTCACGGCAACTTTTACGCAAGTATACGCTTGGTTAAGCGATGCGGAGTTGTTGTCGCCTTCGTTCTGTTGGATAACCGTTTCGTCGTTGGTCTGTCCTACGAGCCCCGCTTTGGACAAGACATCGCAACTTGTCGTTGATTGGCCTGCTTCAGCCGTCAGTGCCGTCTCGATGGTAGCGCAGTTCACCGAAGCGGGTGCCGTGTTATTGCGGCACTGTTGATCAAGCAACAAGAGACGCTTGGCATCCTCGACTCCTGCCTGGGCGGAGTCGTACGCGCTTTGAGAAAGGTCGCTGGATGTCGCCTGCTCTTGATCCTTTACCATCAACTGTACGAAACTGACCGTGACGATCATCATGAGAAGCGCAGCAAAGATAACAACGAACAGGGATACTGCTCCTGACTGTCCTACGCTCGTTCGATGTTGTTTTGCCATCATTATTGTCTCCCCGCTTTGTTGCCTGCTCTTGCAATAATATCCCATTGGTTGACCGAGCAATAGTCTTCGTTGCCAACACCCGACGCAGGCGGTTTACATGACGTATTATCCGTCGTGAGCTGTTGGCGGTCATTGGTCCCAACGACCATCGTAATCGCGTAAAGCGCCTGGTTGGTCGTGGCGTCACTTGATGTTTCCTTGATGGAAAAAGAATGGAGTACCAGTTCGCGATCCCCCGTCGAAAGCAATTCGCTCGCTTTCGCGCGTGGTACTTGGAGGTTCACGTCGGCACATAGCGTGCCGCCAGCGTCTTCTATTTTCGCGAAACGGACCGGCTGGTTGTTGTCGTATTTGTTATAGACAGCCGGTGCTCCAGCACCACCAGAGAGTGCCAAGCCGTAGTTCCAGGCATAACTATAGGTACCTAGGCAAAGCCGTCCACCACCATCTCGCACCACGTAGCGCGATGCTTGCGTAGCGGGTGAATTGTCGGACTTTGGCGTAACGTCGAATGGCACGCTCGAAGCAATACTCTGTTGTAATTCCGTCGACACCGCTCGACCAGCCTGATTGACTTCCCGAAGGGTAATTCCCTTGTTGTAAATATTGCTAATTTGAATAGTAGTCATAGCAATTGCTACCAAAAGTACCGATATGAAGGTCATCGACAACATCAATTCGATAAGGGTGAACCCTGCTTTGTTATTGTGGCGCATACAACCTCACGATAGTTCCTAATGTTATCGGTGCCGAACTGCCCGGGCTATCCCAGCACGCCCTGATATGGAAATCTACGAACCCTGTGCCGTTAGTCGTCACCGAAGGAACTGCCTCGATCCATATGCCATATGCCTCGTTGATACTGGAATCATCATTGTAGATTACCTGTGAAAATGGCGGCAATGACGCACCGCTTGGCGGCGACATGATCGGAACGCCTGTTGAGATGGTCGCCGTTCGTGCGTTAAGGATGAACGGTCGTTGACCGGGCACTGTCGTTGGGCATACCGTACCGGCCGTTTGGCCAAAAGCTGATGCCCCATCGGCACCCTTGCCTGTCGTCTTGCTTGTCATCTTGACCCACTCAGCTGCCGTTCCCGTAGGCGTCGAGCCATCATTTTGGAATGCCGCTACGTATGCTTCGTGAATGTACCGGATTGCTTCGGCCTGAGCATCGATTTGCTGACGCACGAGCGTTATCTCAAGTGACCGCTCCGCCGTTGCCGTTCCTTGGTTCATGATTGCCATGCTGCCCACGGCTACCATAGCAAATACAGCCACCGCGAATAACACCTCGACTATAGTATCGCCAGCTTCGCCCGCCCGCTTTATGAATCGCATACACTATCGCTTTCCGTCGGTATCTGCACAGCACTCTGGCTCGTCGCGTACGCCTCTACCCTTACTTCCAGGCGCCTGCCTACGAATGAACCGGCATCAGCATTCACGCAGAGATCCCGCTGCACGCTCATATTGGCAGCGTCGATCATGCCGTTGGGATTGGTTTGGACACCCTCCTTGGAGAACGTAAGCATCGCACCACTCAGCGGCGAGCGAACGATCAAAAAAGTAATCGGCATAGGTGTCGCGGTTTTTGGCTTTACCACCTGAGCTCCCCAGTTTACCGACTCGTCGTCTTTGTCAATCGGGGCGATGCCAAGCTTGTAGTTAGTCGCTATCTCGTCGATATCGCTCGCTTGGGCAGTGCCGTTAGGGTTATGGTACCCAACTACCACGGCAGACGTAAGATTAGTCCCTGTCGCATCCACGGTAACCAACCGGCCAAGCACTACGCAGTCGCTTGTGCCGCGCGCCTCGCCCGCTGAAGCATCCACCTCAGTAACCGTACCGTTGCTGTCACAGTTCCACTTCTTATCGCGGTCGTTCGTGACGTTCGTAGACTTGTTGTACTGCTGTTGTATGTACGATTGCAGCGAGCTGACACTGTCTCGGTAGCGCTGCTGGCCGATAGCAACGCCTGACCCTACTAAAATCGCCGCCGCTAACATTCCTGTTACCGCGAGAAAGAGCATGACCTCGATAATAGTAAAACCGTTTTGTGTCTTAGCGCCCATTTGGGCTCATTATAGCATAAGTAGTTTGACGCAAATAGCTATAGGGCTAGAAGTAGATCGAGAAATACCAAGCAAGGATACTTGTTCCCCACCAGGCAGCGACCACCGCGCCTAGAATAAGAAGCGGCCCGAACGGTACTCGCGTCTTGCGTGTCAGCTTGCCACTAAGCATGCCGGGCACGACGATGAGGCAGCCGATAAGGTTTGCTGCGAACAGCGCGATGAATGCCAGCTTCCAGTCACCAATCAAAAGCGCCAGCGCCAGCCCAAGCTTTACGTCACCAAAGCCGATCCACTGCCCCTTCGAGACAAGCCACAAAATAAGATAGAGGCCGCTCAGCAGGACCACGGCAATGATGACATTGACGAGTGACCAAAGCGGGTCGAGCGAACTGAAGACATTGAACGCCGCCGCTATCACGCCTACGGCGATAAGCGGAAACATCGCGCGATTAGGCAGGATGGACCATTTAAGGTCGTACGCGAACAGGACGGCAAGCAGCACCCCTGCGATAAGCCAAAGGATGAAGTAGGCCATTTGAGGCACCGTCTGGATCATCTCAGGCCAAAATACATAAGAGGCAACGAAAAACACGCCGACGCCTATTTCGATGAGCGGCTCGAACCACCCGATTTTCTCATGGCAGTAGCGACATTTGCCACCCGTGCCGACCCAACTGAACAGCGGCAGGAGGTCATACCACTTCAAGTGATGGCCGCAGTGAAGGCAAAGGGACCGGTCGCTCGCAAAACGGACCTTCGACAAAGGCTCGAGCATTTTAAATTCTTTTTTGTTTACTTTTTCGCCGTCAGCCTTGTCTTCGACCAGCTGCCGGGCACGCAGCCGCCACAGCGAGGCTCCGGCAAAGCTCCCCATGACGAGGCCCAAGATAGCCAGTCCGATAATTACGATTGTTTGTTCCATAAGCATTATCATACAGTAAAACACGCACAAAAGAAAAACCCGGGATTTCTCCCGGGTTCGTTGCTTTTGCAAGAAACTAGTTGTTCTCGCAGGCAGTACCACCACCTTCAAGCTTGTATTGAAGCGCGACCTTGGAGTTCCCTTGTCCTGTTTGGACAGACTCACCGTCACATGTTGCATTCTTGGTGTAATAAATCCTACCTGCCGTAAATGAAGACGGCGTAAAGTTGTTGGTAGAGTTTTGCGTAAACGAGTAGTCGGTTCCATCTGGGTCGGCGAACGTATCATTACTTACCGTTAGGTAACTTGAGATGAATGTCGTCCAGTTAGAAGGTAGGCCTCCGCGATTATTCGACTGATAGTTGTTCACCGCAGTGATTGCGCGGCTAAGATCGTTCTTACGCTGCGTGTCACGCTGGCTACGTTGGAGTGCAGGCAGAGCGATGAATACCATCAGGAAAATAAGCCCGGCGATTGCAAGCACCAAAACCACCTCGATGATGGTGAATCCCTTTTGCTTTTGTTTCTGTTGTACGTTCATAAAATCTTTTTCCACCTTTCTATGAACAAATTACTAGATGCGTAAGAACGCTTACGTTTATCGTACCCTACCCGAGGTTGCTTGTCTATAGGTTAATTCCGTTCACTAGTGAATAGATCGGCAAGAGAATCGCGGCCACCATTCCACCGGCTACGACGGCAAGCACGACCATAAGGATAGGCTCGATTGCCGTCGAGATAGTCTTGATTTCTTCGTCCAGCTCGTCCTCATATACTTGGGCCGTCTTGCCTAGCATGTCGTCGATCTTACCGGACTGTTCACCAATTTTGATCATCTGCGGTACGAGCGGAAGGATATAGTCCTCCGACTTAAGGGAAGTTGAAAGCGCCTTACCCCCTTTTACCTTTTCAGCTGCCCTATCGATGCTCTTGGCCACGATGGAGTTGTTGACGGATTCACTGGTAATGCGAAGCATGTCCAACATCGCGACGCCGGTCGAAAGGAGCGTCTGGCCGGTCCTGGCAAAGCGCGCCATGTACAGCTTGCGGAACATCTTGCCGAACAGCGGAGCGTTCAGCTTGATGTTGTCCTTGAAGTTGATACCGTTCTCGGTCTTAAGGAACTGCATGAAGAAGTAAACGCCAATCCCAAGAAGAATAATGACCAGCCACCAAAAATGAGCGAAGAAATCAGCCGTCGACACCATCACCTGCGTAATGAACGGCAATGTCTTGCGAAGGTCATGATAGAGCTTTTCTACCTGCGGGACTACCGTAAAGAGCATGAACGCCAAGACACCAAAGATAACGACCAGCACGATGACCGGGTACGTTAGCGCACCTTTGATCTTGCTCATGGTCGCGGCGTCTTTTTCTTGCTGCGAAGCGATACGGTTGAGCGATTCGTCGAGGGTACCGGACGTTTCACCGGCTGCGATAAGCGCCAGGAATACATGGTCGAATACCTCGGGATGCTTTGCGAACGACTCGGAGAGCGACTTACCACCCTCAATCGAGGCGATAATATCTTCGATGACCCCTTGAAGGCGCTTGTTTTCCGTTTGGTCGAGTACCGTCCGAAGGCTTTGGCTTAGAGGCAACCCTGCCCCGATAAGCGTCGCAAGTTGCCTCGTAAAGACCACCCGGTCTTTCGTAGTGATACGATTGGTCAACCGACCAATAAAACTACCATTTTCGTCGATTTCCTGGATATCGAGCGGCGTGAACCCCTGGGCAATCAGCAATTTGGCAGCCGCCGATTCCGAATCCGCCTGGACCGTCGCCTTGACGACCTTGTTCGTCGACGTGTCTTTTGCTTGGTAGTTGAATTTCTTCATCCTAGCCTCGCATCAACCTTTCGAACTCGGTAAGATCGACGGCAAAGTTGCGCGCTTCGTCGTACGTGACCGTTCCGTTCTGAATAAGGCTGACGAGCGTGCGGTCCATGGTTTGCATGCCTTGGTCGGCGCCCGTTTGGATAACGGCGTCGAGCTGATGTGCCTTGCCTTCGCGGATAATGTTGCGTACCGCTGGGTTAGCGACAAGTACCTCGGCCGCCACGACACGACCGCCACCGATAGCAGGAACGAGGCGCTGCGAACAGATCGCCATCAAGATGTTCGATAGCTGCGCCCTAATTTGCGGCTGCTGGTGTGGCGGGAATACGTCGATCATACGGTCGACGGACTGTGCCGCGCTGTTGGTGTGGAGCGTCGCGAACACCAAGTGGCCCGTCTCGGCGATAGTAATAGCCGCCGAGATAGTCTCGAGGTCACGCATCTCACCAATCAACACGACATCTGGATCCTGACGAAGGCTGGAGCGAAGCGCTGCCGAGAAACTATACGTATCGTAGTGAACTTCTCGCTGTACGATGACCGATTTTTTCGACTTATGCGTGAACTCGATCGGGTCTTCGATGGTGATGATATGATTAGCACGTTCGGTGTTGATCTTGTCCACCAAGGCTGCAAGCGTCGTAGACTTACCCGAGCCGGTCGGACCCGTGACAAGCACCAGCCCGCGTGGGTAGTCGGCAAACGAAGTCACGACAGCCGGCATACCTAGCTCGGTGACCGACTTGATCTCGTTAGGAATCAAACGCAGTGCCGCAGCCAAGTTGCCGCGTTCATGAAAGGCATTCACGCGGAAACGACCGAGCGTGCCAAAGGCGAAGCTAAAGTCGAACTCCTTGTCTTTCATCAGGATTTGCTGCTGATCCTGGTCAAGGATAGCAAAGACAAGCGACTCCACGGCCGGCTCATCCAAAGGATTGTAGCCAGCGATCGGCGCCAAGCTGCCATCTACGCGAAGCATCGGTGGCAAACCCACCTGAAGGTGAAGGTCGGAGGCTCGTTTTTTTACGACTTCCTCGAGGAGCACTTCGATTCTGAGTTGTTGGTTGTCCATTGTTTCCACCCTTCTTATACTATATCCGAGGTTACGCGGTTGACTTCTTCCAGGGTAGTCACACCCTGCAAAGCCTTGAGATACCCGTCTTGGCGCATCGTAATCATTCCCTGTTCGACAGCCTTGTGCTGAATCTCCATGCTTGTCGCGTGCGAGACGATAAGCGCCTGGATCTGTTCGGTCACGTCCATCACTTCGTACAGTCCGGCCCTACCCGCGTACCCCCGTGGGGTTTGCGGCGTATCCCTTCCCTTGACTAAAGTATAAGCGCTTTGGCCTGCTAGGGGCAAGTCTTTGTAGCCTAAATCTGCCGAAACCCTAGCGACATCGGCTTTCGTCCTCGGGAGAAGATGACCGACGGTCGCCATGATGTTCTGCGTTTCGATCGGCGATGACTGGTAAGCATCTCGCTTTGCTGCCACGCGGCGCACGAGACGCTGGCCGATGATCGTGTTGACCGTGCTGGCAATCAGGAACGGCTCGACGTTCATATCAAGAAGACGCGGCAGCACGCCGGCAGCAGAGTTGGTGTGCAACGTGCTGAACACCAGGTGGCCTGTCAGCGCCGCTTGCACCGCGAGTTGCGCGGTTTCGGCATCACGAATCTCACCTACCATCACGATATCCGGGTCCTGACGCAAAATAGACCGAAGTCCGTTGGCAAAGCTGAGCCCCACCTCGGCGTTCACCTGAATTTGGTTGACGCCGTCCATTTTATACTCGACAGGATCCTCAAGGGTGACGATGTTGACCGTGTCGTTCTTGATTTCCTTGATGAGCGCATAAAGGCTCGTCGATTTACCCGAGCCAGTCGGACCAGAGGTAAGCACCATGCCGTTCGGCCGTTTGATACCTTTGCGAATCATGCGCAGCGCTCGGCCTGCATACCCCATTTGTTCAATGTCAAAGCTGTTGCCGCTTTTATCAAGCAGACGAATGACTACTTGTTCGCCCCATACTACCGGACTGATGGCGATACGCAGGTCCACCTCTTTCGCGGCTACCTTTACGGTAAACTGCCCGTCTTGCGGGATACGGTGTTCGTCGATCTTGAGGTTCGAGAGAATCTTGATACGGCTCACTAGCGCCGGCTCGATGGATTTTGGCAGCTGCATGATTTCGCGCAGCACGCCGTCTACCCGGCAGCGAATCTTCAGCGTCTTCTCGAGCGGTTCGATGTGAACGTCACTGGCGCGCGACTTGACGGCATATTCCAGGATAGTGCTCAGGGCGCGGCTGATTGGCGAGTCCTGAACGATCGTCTTGATGTCGCTCTCGCCTGCCTTTTGCGCCTCTTCCTGAGAAGCTTCGGCGGCGGCATCCACGCTCGAAAGATCGGTACGGTATTGGTCGAGGACGTGACGAACACCAGCCTCCGACGCCATGAACACCTTTAGCGGGCGTTGGATCAAGTTGGCCAAGTAGTCTACCGCCTGAACGTTATTGGCATCGATCATCGCGACGGCAAGACGGTTCTGCACCTCGGCGAGAGGCACGGCCATGAACCGTTCGGCGATATCTTCCGGCAAGAGCGTCAAAACATCCTGGTCGATGATGCTGTTGCTCAGATTAACATACGGCACGCCCGAAACCTGGGCAATGGCATGCGTCAATAACTCCTCGTCGACGGAACCCTGCTCCGTAAGGATGGCGAGCAGCGGCTTATTGGTTTTAGCCGAATCATCCTCTGCCGTGCGCAGGACTTCTTCGGTAACCAGCCCCTCTTCGGTGAGAAGCTTGATGAGTTTTTCTTGGATGTCGTTGGTTAGAAGCGCCATGACTCAACGCCCCCTTTATGAACCGCCCGATTGGTCACCAATAATAACCTGGACTGTCGGGTTGATTGCTTTGGTGTTGAAAATCCCTGGATCGGGTTTTTCAACATCGGTAGAAATTTCATCGGTCGTCTTTACCGTCACGGCCTCGCTGGCAGTATCACCAACGATTGCCTTGGCAACAAAGTAAGCTACCATTACGCTTATCGAGGCTATCAGGATGATCATTGCTATGTCGGACTTTTTCATTATGGCTTTACCGTCTTATCTTTTAGTTCAACCGTCTTCGCAGGTTCATAGAATGCGTGGCCGTCAACCGTCAGGACGAGCTTCGTACCTTGGGTTTCCACGGTGAGCATGGTAATATCAATCGCTCGGATGGATCGTTCGAGACGCTGCAGCAAGCTCTTGAGCGCGCTTGCGTTATTCACGCCGGTACTGACAGAGAACCTAAAGGTAATCTGGTTTTGGTCACCCGTACCCGAAGATTCCGAGGCGTCTTGAACGTTCGAGTCAGACTGCGATTCTACGCCGGCTACAGGGTCGACGTTCAGCGACTCTATAGTGAGCGCTGGGTCGTTCAGGAACTTCTCTTGCAGGGACGAACCGAGTGCTGATGAGTTAGCCTCTGATGGAAGCGCGTCAAGCACCACCTGGATAGGCTCGCTCTCGCCTGCCGCCATGGCTGACTTCAAGTCTTCGTTGGTGTTCAACACCCGAATCTCATCTTTCAGCTTTTCAATCACTTCGTTATTGTGGACGAGCGTCGATGCCGTCTTGCCTTTTTCACCCAAGATCTTCTCGTTGAACCACGCTTTTTGCAACAGGAAAAGTGACATCACCATGGCGATACCGACGATAGCCGAAACAATCGCCACCCAGGTGAACATCATGCGGTTGGCATTGGCGATTTGCTGGCGCTTTCGAATAGCGACGTCTTGCGTTGGCATATTACTGGTCCTCCGTTGCATCGCTGGCTTTTTGCGTGAATAGGCTCTGTGGAACGCCAAGGAACGAGTCGGTCGCGTTCGTGCGGGTTGGTGCGACGATGGTAGCGCTTTGAGCGGTCTTAGAGAACAGCTCGTCCGGATACGTAAACGACAAAGTAAATCGCAGCACCTTGGCGCCACTTGCGTCTTCACCGTAGCTACGGTCGCTGTCACTCATATTGCTCGCCAGTGCCACTGACTGTTTTTCGCCGTTCTCGGTAAACTGGAACGTCGTCGCGTTTATGGTCTTCTTGAACACGTCGAGCGCCGGGTAGCCGTTAACGGCCTGGGCTTCGATGGTGATGGTTTTCTCGGATGAGTCGAGTGACAGGTTCGTAATCGAAACATTGTTCGGGCTTGGAGGATTGATCGTCGTGAGAACATCAAAAATACGTGAATCAATACTCTTGTCGTTATGCATCGCGGTCAGTTTGCTTAGCTGGTTCTGGATGGTGAGCGTGTTTGACACGTCTTGGACCTTGGCAAGCTTTTCGCTCTGGTCCTTGATCGTGTTGTCGGTAAGTACGCTCCTGGCTGTCTGTACAGCGAATACCCATATCGCCAGCACGACGACGATACCGACGGCAGCCATGCCCACCAAGATAGAGGCAGATATGACGCTGGCTCGTACTCGCTGCGCTTTGATCAGCTCCTGCTTTACGTCAGGAACAAGATTTATCTCGATCATGACTTATTACTCCTTTGGGCCAGGCCTACGGCAACGGCGAACTCAGTCGAGATTGCCGCCAACTGCTGTTGGTCCCCTTGGCTGACGCGGACTTTTTGCCATGGGTTCGCTTGGGCTGAGTTGACGCCCGTCTTTGCCGTGACGTATTCGCCAAATTTAGGAATGACGCTTCCATAGCCTGACAGCAAAATGCCACCTACCGGAGTGTTTGGATAACGTGTTTGGAAAAATTTGATCGACTTAGTGAGCTCGGCAGCAAAGCCTTCCAAAACGCTTTCTACAGCGTGGAACACCTGTCCTTCAAGACGGTCGGGCGCGAGACCGAACTTAACGATGAACTGACGCGCTTGGTCTTCTTGGACGTTCAGGTTTTGAACGGCGGCCTTGACCAGGGAGTGCAACCCTGTCGGGATAGTACGGACAAGGCGTGGCGCATCGGCGTAAGTAACAACGAGATTGGTCGATAGCTCGCCGACATCAATAATCAGCCGCGCATCTTGAATACCGGTCGGCAGGAGCGATCGGATCATAGCAATCGGGTCGGGCTCAGCGGCGATAACGTTAAGCCCTAGGCCCTCGACGAATTCAAGTCGCTCCTCCGCATAACTGTTAGCCGTGCTGGTAAGCAGCACCTCTTGTTGCTGCGGGTTGTGGGCTGACTGGCCCAAGAGAACCCAGTCGACTTTCGCCTCGTCGATAGCCATAGGAATATATTGGTCTATCTGGTACTTCACCGTGCTTCGCAGCTCTGCTTCGGGCATCATAGCGACATCAATAACCGTCGTGAATGTTTTTTGAGAGGGCAAGCCAATCGCGACGTTCTTGGTCTTGATACCGCTCTGCCCCACCGCGGTCATGATAATCTCGCCCAGACGGCGCTCGGACTCCTTAGAATTGGCACTCGTCGTCTTTAGGTCTACTGGTGCATATCCGTAATGAACCAATGACCAGTTGTCTTGGCCGTTGTTTTCAAGCTGCACCACTCGTACGGCATTCGTACCGATGTCAAGTGCAAAGAAGTCGCCCACGCCTTTGAATAGTTTCATATTGAGTCCATTATACATAAGCACGATGACATATGACAAGGTCTAGGGCAAATTTGCCTAAAAGCGCGGTGGAAGTTCGGTCGAATACACCGTTTGGGCTTTGTCGTTCCCTGAAGCTTGCAGTTGCGCCCACAAGAATGCGTCTGGCCGCAGGTTGAAGCGCTCCGCCGGATCACCCGACTGCGCGCCTGTATCAGAACCGGCCGTGCGGTTAAGCACGAGCTTGCCGGTGACGACAGGACCATTGACGGCTAGCGGCTGGTTACACTTGTTAGAGGTAAGGTTGCCAGCAAAGTCGTTACAGGTATTGATCGTGCCACTTGCCACCAGCCACGCGTCTACCTGCTTGACGTTGCCATGGATATTGATGTTATTAGCAATGATCACGACCTGTGGGATATCGCGCACGCTGTTCAAGGTGCCGTCAGTAT
>Ga0075363_100000151_pt1 | contig 17310 bp, 15 predicted proteins | sample EndMetdeltDD1763_FD_71470 | JGI IMG/M metagenome (GOLD analysis project Ga0075363, IMG submission 71470) | Populus endosphere microbial communities from Tennessee, USA - Endosphere MetaG P. deltoides DD176-3 | ecosystem: Host-associated > Plants > Roots > Endosphere | place: USA: Tennessee...
ATCGTGCTCAGCCAGCCCGCCGATCCCAACGATCCGCCCACCGTCGCCGCGTTGCTGTCCAAGCTCACCGGCAACGTCGACCCGGCGAAGATCATCGAATACGCACCCGGCGAGTTGCAGAATCTGCCCGGATACGAGGGCGGGTCGCCCAATGGATCCGCGTCCACACTGGGCGGCTTCCAGGCGTGGCAGCTGGGTGGCTCCTACACCAAACTCGGCAAGAAGCGGACCGTCGCGCAGAAGACCGTGGTGATCCCGGTGCCGGCCCAGAACGCCGTCTACGTGCTGCAGCTCAACGCCGACTCTCAGGACAGCGAGGGCGCCGCGCTGATGGATGCCACCAACATCATCGACGACCAAACAACCATCACCCTGCCCTGATCGGCGCGCGCTAGGAGGCGGATCGCGCCGCGGAGACGAAGACAGTCCGCGGCGGTCCGTCGGCTATTTCTTCCGGCCCTTGCGGTCCCTTGCGTCCGTAGCGACCCAGCAATTCCTCGGACGGCGTTGCCGTGACATCCCACCCGTGGCCGCGTAACCAGTCCGCGACGTCGGTGCGGTCCTCGAAATACCACAGATCCTGGAATTCCGGGGCCTCGCGCCCTTGCGCCTTCGCCACCACCTCGCGCAGGCGCTGCATCCGCGTTCGCATCCGTTCCCTGGCGTCGGGATCGTTGAATTCGGGTCCGGGAGCCTCCACCGCGATCCGGCTGCCCGGCGCGCTCAGCGCCTGAACGCGTTCGAACAGCAGGTCCTGGGCGGCCGACGGCAAAAAAGGCAACAGTCCCTCGGCGGACCACACGCTGGGTGAAGAGGGGCCAAATCCCGCCTCCCGCAACGCTATCGGCCAGTCATGGCGCAGATCGACGGGAACCCCGACCCGGCGAGATGTCGGCTCCGCACCGTATTCGTCCAGCGTCGACGTCTTGAACTCCAGCACCTGGCGTCGGTCGAGCTCGTACACGGTGGTGCCGTCCGGCCAGGGTAACCGCCACGCCCGCGAGTCGAGGCCGGCTGCCAAAATCACCACCTGGCGCACGCCGGCGTTGGCGGCATCGGTGAAGAACTTGTCGAAAAACGCGGTCCGCGCGGCCATGTAGTCGACCCTCATCCGCAACTGCAGCGCCACATCGGGTTCGGCCTCGGCCACCTCGCGCGGCAGCTCGGAAAGCCCGAACATGTTCCACACGCCGTCGCCCGCGGCGTCGAGGAACACCCGCGCAAACGGATCACTGATCAGCGGGTTCTCGCTCTCGGTTTCGGTGGCGCGGGCCGCCGCCACCCCCAGGGCCGTCGCTCCCACGCTCTCGGTGATTTCCCAGCTATCGTTTTCGGTTCTGGCCATGGGCCCGACAGTACGTGAGCCTGCTGTACAACACCTGAACCGTGACCGCCGGGCTCGACGACCCGAGCAAAACGGTTGGGAAAAAGGGGCTTTGCGCACCCAGCCCGGCGGGCCAATAAGGTGGAGGGCGATGCATTGGTTTTCCAGGCTGGGTGTCGTGCTGACCGCCGTGCTGCTCGCTGCCGGCTGTCACACCCCCAGCCGAAACGCGAACAATCCGGCAGCGAGCCCGTCGGCGACGCCCACCAATCTCTGCGGCGACATGGGCGGGACATGGGACGCAGGTTCGAGCCGCTGCACGCTGAGCAAGGACGGCGCGAACGGGGCGCATCTGGAAGTGAAGGCGACCTATCCGGTCGACCTTGTCGACAATCCGACGGCCGGTCCGGTGCTCGGGTCGTCCTTGAAGAAATTCTTCGCCGACTACGGCAACCCGGACACCAGCGGCAGCGGCGACGCCAACCTCGCCCACACGGTGTTCGTCCATTCCCCGAACACCAAAACGGTGATGTTTCAAGCCGATTGGTACTTCAACAGCATGCCGCACCCCAGCGGGCAAATCAGCACGTTCACGTTCGACTTCGGCCAGAACAAGCAGTTGCAACTCGCCGATCTCGTCTGCCCCGGAATCGACCCGCTCAAGGCGATCCCACCCATCGCGCGACCGTTCGTGCAGCAGGCGCTGGTCGGGTCGCCCTTCAAATTTGACCAGTTCGAGCCGGACAAAGCCGAGGGCGAGCTGGCCGACAATTACCAGGCGTGGGCGCTGGACGGCGACGACCTCGTGCTGTACATGCCGGCCGGACGCGGCGCCGGCGGCGTCCCGCCCGGATTCATCACACCCCGCATACCGCTCATCCAGCTCTCCCCCATCCTTCGCGAAAAGGGCTGCTCGCGTTGAGATCACGGAACGACGGTGAAGCGCCCGCCGCCAACCGGTCGCAATACCGTGAAGTGACGACGGTCTAGCGTGACGATCGTGCGGGTGCGATAGCGATCAGCCAACACAACGTTGGACGCATCCGCGATCCCGACGTGCTGGTCGGAGTATTTCTTGACGATGCCTGCCGCCTGCTCCAAATCTGAGGCCCCGAACTGGGCGAGCTCCCATGCCCCGCTGGCGAGTTCACGCAAAACGGCGAGCTCGGCGTCCACGCCCACCCGGGTGGCGACGAGATAGTCGAGTTCGGCGACGACGTATGGTGAAACGACGAGCGCTTCCGTGGATTTATCGATGTAGCCCGACACCGTCGCATGGTCTGGCTCGGCCGCATCGAAATAGGCAAGCAGCGCACTGGTATCGACGATCACCGCTCACCATAGCCGTCCAGCAGTTCGTCGACGCGCCGCGCAACGGGCTCCGAACCCGAATACAGGGCACCACGCGGCGCCGGCTTAGTGCCGCCCACCGCCGTCCGGATGGATTCTCGGATTACCTCGGCTTCAGAGACGCCGCGCTGCCGAGCTGCCCGCTTCACGGCGGCCTTGAGCTCGTCCGGTAGGTAAACCGTGGTCTTGTCCATCGATGTATGGTACCACCGCTGGTACCATATCCGCTGGCGAGACGACTCAAGCGCTCGCGGCCAGACCGCTACCAAATAATTCTCGGTCCGGAGGCTGATTGGCCTTACGGTAGTGGCATGGCAGAACAGTCGTATGCGGTAGAGGTCGGGCACCCACCGTCGGCCCTCCTTCGTCTCGTCAACCCGATCCTGGGCGCGCTGCTGCGCACCCCGCTCGCTGGCTCAGCGCGCAAACAGCTGATGGTATTGAACTTCACCGGCCGAAAGTCGGGGCGGCAGTTCACGATTCCGGTGAGCGCCCACGTGATCGATGGCGATCTCTATGCGCTCGCGGGCGCGCCCTGGAAAGCGAACTTCCGCGACGGCGCCACCGCCCAGGTCGTCTACGACGGGAAGACGACCGCGATGCGCGGCGAACTCGTCCGCGACCGCGCGTCCCTCCCCGACCTCTACCTGAAGTGCGCGCAGTCCTACGGCGCCAAACGCGCGCAGCGCATGATGGGCCTGAAGTTCCGCGAGGAGCGCATCCCCACCCGCGAGGAGCTCGCCGAGGCGATCGAGCGGCTCAAACTGGGAGCCGTCCGGTTCACTCCGGAGAACTAGCGGGATCCCTATATCGGCACGCTCAAAGTTGACCGCGCAGCCTTTCGACGAGGCTGACCAACCGTGCGTGATGTGAGCCGGCCCAATAGATCCGCCCGCAGTCCGCGCAGCGGCTGAATTTCTGGTAGTACCGGGCGGTCAACGGCTCGAGCTGGTCGATCACCTCATCCTTGGGGACTGCGGCTAACGTGCCGTTGCAGCACATGCACCGGGTGAATGGCGCCAGCCGCTGCCGAAGGTCCAGTCGCCGAACGACTTCCAGCGTCTGCTCCTCGGGCTCCTGGGAGTGCACGAAGAGACCGTGCGTGATGGCCCGGCGCTTCAACAGTCCGCGGTCACGGGTAAGCAGGATGCGCTGCTGCCCCAGGCTGACGTCGGCCAGGGTCGGGTCGTCGGCGTTGTTCGACCACCACACGTCGAAGCCGAGCACGCGAAGCAGCCGCGCGAGCCGGCCGAGGTTGACGTCGACCACGAAGCGCGGATTGCGCAACGGCACCGGCCGCAGGCGGCTCGCCGGCGCGATGTCGAGCGCTTCGAACATCGGGTAGGCGGCGATCCGGTCGCCGGCACTCGGGCGGTGACCGAAGCCCTGCGGCGAGCCGTTCACCAGGATGAGATCCACTTCGGTGTGCGGGATTCCCATCGCCTCTAGGACATCCTTGACCGTCTGATGACTACGGAACGGACGGCGCACGGTCAGGCCGCGCCGCTCGGCGTCCACGAAGTCGTTGAGCTCGGCGTACGCCCGGACGTCCACGTAGCCGGTTGGCTCGCTCACCCCAACGGCCCAGCGCCCGCGCCCGCCCGCGTTCGGGTGATCATCGGCCGCGGGAACCCCGCAGCGGGCACGGTCCGCAGCAGCGTCTCCCGGACGGCGTCCGCCCGGCGGTCCGGCACCAACGCGATCACACAGCCGCCGAATCCGCCGCCGGTCATCCGAGCGCCGAAAGCTCCCGCGCGCTCGGCGGTATCGGCGATCAGATCGATATGTTCGGTGGTGATATCGAAGTCGTCACGCATCGAGACGTGTGAGGCGGTCATGATATGTCCGGCTTCAATGAAGTCCGAATCACCCAATGCCGCAACGAAGTCCAGCACTCTGCCGTTCTCGGTGAGAACGTGGCGCGCGCAGCGGGCATCGACCGTGCTGCGGACCGCGCCCAACATCGCGCTCCCGCGATCCCAGATGTCACGCAACGATGAGGCCCGCAAATCGGCGGCCGCCCGCTCACACGATGCGCGGCGGGCCGCGTATGCGCCGTCGACGTTCTGATGCCGGGCCCGAGAGTTGATCAGCAGCAGCGCGACCCCGCAAGCTTCCGGGTCGAACGCCACCGGCGCGACGGTGAGTTCCCGAAAGTCGATCAGCAACGCCGTCGACTGTTCGCCGAACAGCGATGACAGCTGGTCAAGCAAACCCGTTGGGGCGCCGACATAGTCGTTTTCGGCCCGCTGGGCCAGCCGCGCCTGGTCGATCGGATCGATCCGAACGCCGGCCGCCGACGCGAGCGCGCCCAGCACCGCGCATTCCAACGCCGCCGAGGACGACAGGCCCGACCCCATCTCCACGTCGCTGCTGATCGACATCACGCCGCCGGGCACCGGGTGGCCGGCTTGATGCAGCGCCCACACCACCCCGGCCACATAGGCGGCCCACCCAGTCACCTGGCCGGGCACGGTGCGGAGCGGAAACCGCACCGGGGCGGGCGCGCCCTTGCTGTGCACGGTGATCGCATCGGTGCGATCGGGCCAGAAGGTCACCTCGGTGCGCTGCGGGAGCGCGATGGGCAGCGCGAATCCCAGGTTGTAGTCGGTGTGCTCGCCAATCAGGTTGATGCGCCCGGGCGCGGTGTAGCGGACCGTCATCCGAGCTGCCCTCCCAAATCCCTGAGCCGCTGGGCCACGCTTTCCGGCGTGACGTCGCTGATGAATGCGTCCATCGCCGATTCTGAGGCCGCCAGGTACTTCAGCTTGGTGGCGCTGCGCCGGATCGACATCAACTCGACGTGGAAGTAGCCGTCGGCCTGCGCGTCGATGTCGGCGAACTGGTGCAGGGCCGACATGTACGGCAGCGGCCCAATAGCCGGGGCATACATCCGGTCGAACCGCCCGAGCACATCGAGATAGATCCGTGCGAATCCGTCGAGTTCGTCCTCGTCGAGTTCGACGAGGTTGTGCACGAACCTGTTCGGGTAGATGTGCACTTCGACCGGCCAGCGCGCCGCGAACGGCACGAAAGCGGTGAACAGCTCGGTGCGCGCGACAATGCGACCGCCGTCGGCGACCTCGCGCGCCAACAGGTCGGCAAAAAGGTTGTCGCCGTTGCGCATCCGATGTTCACGCGCCTGCTGCAGCATGGCGGCGGTGCGGGGCGTCAGATAGGGATAGCCGTAGATCTGGCCGTGCGGATGGGCCAGCGTCACGCCGATCTCCTCGCCGCGGTTCTCGAAACAGAACACCTGCTCGACGCCGGGGGCGGCCATCAGCTCGGCCGTCCGGTGCCGCCACGCGTCGACGACCAGGCGGGCATGCGCCGGTGCCAACTCCGCGAACGACCCGGTGTGGTCGCTGGAAAAGCAGATCACCTCGCAACGGCCACGGCCCGGAGCGGACGTGAAGCCGTCACCCAGGGGCGGCAACCCGCCGATGCCCGACAGGCTCGGGAACCGGTTCTCGAAGACCACGACGTCGTAGTCGGGGGCGGGGATCTCGGTGGTCAGCCCGGTGGGACCCGGACACAGCGGGCACTGGTCGGGAGGCGGCTTGTAGGTGCGGTCCTGGCGCAGCGCCGCGACGATCACCCACTGCCCGGTTGACCGGTCGAACCGCAGCTGTGACTGGTCGGGGTCACGCTTGGGCAGCGGCCTGCGGTCGGCGACCGGCGCCGGGCGGTGTCCCGCCAATGCGAAGAACAGCAGGTCACGGCCATCGGCCAGCTTCGCCAACGTCGGCGCTGTCATGATGTCGAAGACTAACCGACACGGAGAGGCGGTCACCCGATCACTGTTCTTTACGAGCGCGCGAGAATCTGGGCGATCGGTTCCGATCCCGGGTTATTGCGGCTTCGGATGGCCACCCGGACAACGGCGACGCTGGCCTGCTCGCTGGTTCTGACGCGGGCAACCGGGCAACCGTTCCTGATTAGTGAGCAGGAGTGGGTCCTGTGCGGCCCGAACGGTGTTGGCCGCTGGCGGTGGGTGTTGTCCGGTGGACCGCCGCGCCTGGTCGTTGTTGTGGGCGTGGCGGTGAGCCGGAACGACGGCACCGTCGTGGTGTGGTGCTCGGTTGATGCTCAGGTCTGGCCGGTGGTGTGCCCGCACCCGTCCGCTGTCGAGTGCGGGGTCCTAGCGGCCGACGCCTGATCGCCATGCCGAGTCCACGTCTACCGATCGCGGCCGCCGCGCCGTGATGGCCGGTGACCGTTGATGGATCGGAAGTCTGTTGTTGTAAGGGCTTTCGCCAGTGCTGGTTGCCCCACATGCTGGTATAGGCGGGGTCCACACCGATTACCGCGATACCGCGGCGGGCCGCCATCGCGGTCAGCCGATCGCGGAAGCGCCGCGTGGGAATGCCCGCCACAGTGCGCCGCAGTCGCTTTCCGCGCCTGCCACGGCCGAGGATCTCTCGCCCGGTCGCCCGGGTGTCGGCGAAGTCGAGGTTCTCGATCACAATCGCCGCACAGCACTGCTGGTGGGCCTGGTCGAGCAGCGCGGTGATCGCCGCGCGCAGCCGCCCGTCACGCCGCGAGGCGCGCAGTCCGGTGGTCGACACCCCGATGCTGCCCGGCTCGCCGATCGGATTGCCCGACGCATCCAGGATGCAGGTGGCCAGGTGGCCATCGTTGAGGTCGACCGCGAGCACCCGAGCAAGGCGCAGCATCTTGAGGTCGGGCACTGGTTGGGGACTGGTTTTCCACGACGCGTCCAGATACCAGCGGCCACGGGCGGGGTCGTAGCCGATGTCGTAGCGCACCGCGCGCCGGCCAGCGACCCGATCACTCCATTGCTGAGCGTGGTGGCTGAACCCGATCGGCTCGCCGATCATCACGTGCGAGCCGAACCGGCCCACCAGGGCCGCCGGGACCTTAATGCGCAGCCGGCCATCGGCGTCGACGCGGATGGTTTCATTGCCGCCGGGCTTACCCGTCTCGCCGTCGGCAGTCATGAACATTCGCGCCGCATCCCAGCGATCCCGCCACTGCTGTTCGGTCATATCGGCGGCTTCGAGGTGGTTGCGGTTGCGCCACAACCGTTTCCCGCCCACCACCGTCGGTGGCCGACCCGCCGTCAGGGCATCCTGGGCCGCAGTGAGCCGATCCTGCAGCACCGCCAGGCGCCGGGTCTTGGTAAAGCGCTCGCCCGCACTGCGATAACCCCGGCGCCGGCGCCCCCGCCGAGCGCGCTGGCTGACCTCGCCGTCGGCGTCGGCCGGTGCCAGCTCACCCGGGGGCACCGCGCACCGGGCCTCGATCACCTCGATCGCGGCCCGCAGATCGGCCACATGGGCAGCCACACCGCGCATCCCCAGCTGATACTGGTCTTCGACCGCGCGGGTGATCGCCCCGGCCCACCGCGACGACGACACCGCGGTGACTGCCTGCTTACGCTCTGCCCGCCACGCCGCGTCGCCTTGCCGATCCAGCGCGCCGCGGCCGATCCGCCCGGCCAACTCACCGCGATACACCGACCCGAGATACTGCCCGATCGCGCTCAACGCGGCTGCCTCCTCGGCGCTGGCATGGATGCGGGTGCGGATCCGCACCCCTGCCGGCCCGCCAGCCACCACCGGATCACCAATGCGCCGCAGCGATCGCTTACCCATGAACGCCATCCTGGCCCAGCCCACCGACAACCACGGCCGGGCCGATATCGCGCTGGCCGCACCCGACGGCCGTCAACGCACAGTTTCGAGCACTGATTGCCGGATTGCACTCACTGCGCCGGATCGAACGGGCAATCGTCACCGCCGCCACCCACCTCGGCGCCGACGCCGGCCTCAAGGTGACCGCGAGTGATGCTTACGCGCCGAAAACGTAGGCCTCGATGGGCTGTTGGTATCCCCGCAGGTTCAGGGGGCGCCTCGGCCGCCGCGCGGCGAGCTCGTCGGCCACTCCGGATGCGACGAGCAACTCCCCACTCGCGGCGTGCTGCTGCATCCGCGCCGAGGCATTCACCGGGTCACCGAGGGCGGTGAAGTCGACCACCGCGCCCCCGACGTTTCCCACGTAGGCGACCCCGGCGTTGACGGCCAAACCCAATTCAAGCCAAGGCCCCTCGGCGCTGCCGTAGCCGACCGCCTCGAGCAGCTCCGTGCCGGCCTGTACCGCGCGGCGCCGGTACTGCGGGCCGCTGATGCCGCGTACGAAGAAGGCCATCACCTCGTCGCCGATGAGCTTGTCGATCACCGCGTCGTGCCGCAGCAGGGTGCGAGTGGCGGCGACGTAGAACTTGTTGAGCAACGCGGCGAAGTCGCTAGCGACCGCGCGCTGGGCCAGCGCCGTGGAGCCGCGCACGTCGGCGAACAGGACCGCGACGTCCACCTCGGCGCCGCCCGCGGGAAGCGCATCACAGCACCGACTGCACAAATTGGGGTTCTTACGGGACGGGGTGAATCCGGCGGCGGCCAAAACCCGTCCGGCCACGCCGCCAAAGGGGTTGCTGCACACCTTGCATCGCGGCTCGGAGGGCAGATGGCGAAACAGCCGCCGCGCCTTCACCAAGGACGCGTGACCGTCCGTCAGCACCGTCTCCCACGGGTCCCGTTGGACTGTCGGCGCGATTTTAGGGTTGTTTGCGATGACCATGCGGAAATAGTTGCGGCAACGCCCATTGCGCCGCATGGGGCATCCGCCTCAAATCGCGGCGTCTCAGATGCAGAATGGGGGCGTGCACCCGACACCGCCCGGCCGGCAAGGCCTGCGCCGAGCCGAGTTGCTGGCTGCCATATCGCTGGCGATCGACCTCGGACTGGGCCAGCCGATGGAGCACATGCTGCGGTCGTCGCTGATCGCGACACGCATCGCCGAACGCATGGGCCTGGACACCCAACAGCGGGCGACGGTCTATTACGCCAACCTGGTCGGTTGGATCGGTTGCCACGCCGATTCCCACGAGCTCGCGGAGTTGTTCGGCGACGACATCGCATTCCGGGCCGATACCTACGAAGTGGACATGACCGGCCTGCCGTTCTTGCGCCTGATGGTCAGCCACGTGGGCCGCGGCTTGCCGGGCTGGGAACGTGGGGTCCGGTCGGCCGCTTTCCTGCTCACCGCGCGCAACCAGGTCGGCAAGCTGATCCAATCGCATTGCAGTTCCGCGGGAGTTCTTTCCGACCGGATCGGCCTGGATCAGCAGGTCGGCACGGCGCTGGCGTATATCTTCGAGCGCTGGGACGGCCGGGGAATGCCGAACGGCGCTCGCGGGGAAGACATTCCGGCCGAAATCCACATCGTTCACCTGGCCGACGTCGTCGAGGTGCACCTGCGCAACGCCGGCCTGGAGCAGGCCGTCGAGGTGGTCCGTTCACGGCGTGGCACGCAGTTCAGCCCTGTCGTGGCCGACGTGTTTCTGGGTGACGCCGCCGCCATCGCCGAAGGGCTGCTCGAAACGGATGTGTGGACCGCGGCACTGGCGCAGGCGCCGGACGCCGACCGCATCCTCGACGAGGGCGAGATCGACGAGATGCTCAGGGCCATGGCCGATTTCGTCGACCTGAAATGCCCGTGCTCACCCGGCCATTCGCGTGCCGTTGCGGATCTGGTGGCCGCGGCGGCGCGAAACCTCGGGATGCCGCCGGCGGACGTGACGCGTCTGTACCGAGCGGGCCTGGTGCATGGCCTGGGCAGATTGGGAGTGTCCAACCAGATCTGGGAGAAGAAGGGATCACTCAGCACGGCCGAATGGGAGCGCGTGCGGATGTACCCCTATCTGACCGGGCGGATACTGAGCCGGGTCGCTGGCCTGAAGTCGGTGGTGTCCGTCGCGACCAAGCACGAGGAGCGCATTGACGGGTCCGGCTTTCCCCGGGGCCTGGCCGGCGCGGAGCTGACCGCGCAGGACCGTTTGCTCGCCGCCGCGGTGGCCTATCACCAACTGCTCGAGCCGGGACCGGACCGGGCGGCACTCGATCCGTCCGGCGCCGCAAGTCATTTGCGCGACGACGCCCGTGCAGGCCGCCTCGACGCCGAGTACGTCGAGGCGGTGCTGGCGGCCGCCGGGCACCGGGCATCGCGACGGACGGCCTGGTCGGCGGGAATCACCGCGCGCGAGGTCGAGGTTCTGCGGCTGGTGGCACAGGGCCGCTCCAACCGGGAAATCGCCGCGGAGCTGTTCATCGCCGAGAAGACGGCGCGCAATCACATCGAGCGGGTCTACACGAAGTTGGGCGTCAACAACCGGACCCAGGCGACGCTCGCCGCGATCGATCGCGGCCTGGTGGTCTGACTCGACGCAGCCCGCGAGCCCCGCGACTTTGAGGCATCCGCCCCATGCGACGGCGCAGGCGGCGGACCGATGATCTCAGCCATGACCGAAATGAGTTATGAACCAAGGACAATCACGCGAGCCGGCGGCGGGCGCGTCGATGCGACAGATGTGAGCCGGCGGGTCGGCGCGCGACAGCTTCTCCGAGCGCTGTCGCTGTCGGTCGAACCCGGCGAGTTGGTCGCCATCGCCGGCGGCAGTGGGACGGGCAAAACGACATTGCTCGAGATTCTCGCGGGACTGCAGCCACCGTCGGGCGGGGAGATTCATCGGGAAGGGGTCATCGGCTATGTGCCCCAAGACGACATCATCCACCTCGAGATGCCCCTGCGCCGCACGCTGCGCTATGCGGCGCGGCTGCGGCTGCCCGCGGGCACATCGGCGGCCGACGCCGACCGGATCGTCGAGGAGACCATGGCCGACCTCGACCTGACCGATCGGGCGGAGGTGCCGGTCCGTGCGCTGTCCGGCGGGCAACGCAAGCGGGCCAGCATCGCCGTGGAACTCCTGACCCGGCCGCGCCTTTTCTTCCTCGACGAACCCACCTCCGGGCTCGATCCCTCGACCGCGGCCGACGTGATGCGCCTGCTGCGGCGGCTGAGCCGACGCGGGGTCACCATTGTCCTCACGACGCACGAGCCGGCTGGCATCGACCGGTGTGACCGCGTGGTGTTCCTGGCCCGCGACGGGCACCTGGCCTTCAACGGCAGCCCCACCGAGGCGCGCCGCTACTTCGACGTCGACACCCTCGACGAGGTCTACAACCGGCTGGCCGGCGAGCACACCCCGGAAACCTGGGCGCAGCGATTCGCACACAGCCACCACGCGAAACCGACCGCTGCTCGGCCCGCGGCTGAACCTGCCCCGGATGTCAAGCGCACGAGCATCATTCGGCAATGGTGGCTCCTCACCCGCCGCAACGCTGACGTTCTCGTCCGCAACCGACTGACGCTCGCGATCCTGCTGGGCTCACCGGTCCTGGTGACGGTGATGATGGCGACGCTGTTCAAGCGGGGCGCGTTCGACCCGGGTGGCGTGGCCGACGTCGGCCCGGCCCAGATCGTGTTCTGGATTGCGTTCGACGGTTTCTTCTTCGGCCTGACCTACGGACTGCTCCAGATCGTCGGGGAGATGGCCGTTTTCCGGCGGGAACGCTTCGCCGGCCTCAGCGTCCGCGCGTACGTGGCCTCCAAGGTGACGGCGCTGTTGCCGGTGCTGGCCGTGGTGAGCGCGGTGCTGCTCGGTGTGCTACGCGCCCTCGGCAGGCTGCCCGCCGTCGGCGGGGACGTGTACGCCTTCCTGTTCCTCACGATCGTGATCGAGGCGACCTCGGCCCTCGCGCTGGGCCTGTTGGCCTCGGCCGCCGTCTCCAACGCCGCGCAGGCCGCCCTGGCCCTGCCGATGCTCTGCTTCCCGCAGGTCCTGTTCGGCGGTGCCATCGTCCCCGTCGATCGGATGGCTACCCCCGGACGCATGATGAGCTTCGGCCTAGCCAACCGCCACGCATTCGAGGCCCTCGGCCGAGACCTCAATCTCGAGCGGTACACCGACACGCTGCCGGCCATGTCCGCCTACCGCGACACCTTCCACGGGGGAACCGTGGCCAGTCTGATCGCGCTCTCCTCGTTCGCGGTCGTGCTCGTGATGGCCACCGTGTGGGTGCTCCACAGACGGTCCAGGCCCGGCACATCGCGGCGCTGACCGCCTACTGCTGCGGCGCGGGCTTCAGGACACTGAAAACCCCGCCCTGCGGGTCGGACAACACGGCGCAGCGTCCCACCGAGGGAATGTCGAACGGCTCCGCAAGGACCCGGCCGCCCTCGGCGCCCGCCTTGGCGGCCGCCGCGTCGGCGTCGTCCACCGCGAAATAGACATGCCAGTGGTTCGGCACCCCGGGCATCTGCGGTTCGGCACAACCGCCGACATCCTCTCCGCCGACCTTGAGCAGCCGATAGTTCTGGCCCGGAGCCATCTCCACGGTCGCGTGCGTTATGCCGACCACCGCCTCGTAGAACGCCAGCGCCAAATCCGGCTTGTCCGTGACTAATTCGCTCCAGATCACCGCGCCCGTGTCGCCGACCAGCGTTGCGCCGATGTGCTGGTTGGCCTGCCACAGTCCCACCACGGCGCCGGTCGGATCGGCGATGAAGCTCATGCGTCCGGCATCGCCGATGTCGAACGCCGGCATCAGCACTTCCCCTCCGGCGAGGGTGACCTCGTCAAGCGTCGTGTCAACGTCGTCCACCGCGATGTAGGTGTTCCACGCCGGTGGCCGGCCCTCCGGCGCACCCGGCGGCATCGGCGCGATGGCAGCCACGGTTTCCCCGTTCACCGTGGCCATCGAGTACACGGCGCCGCCCCCGGGCATCTCGTTATCGTCGTAACTCCAGCCCAGCAGCGACGAGTAGAACTGCTTGGCCGCCGCCTGATCCGTGGTCTGCAGGTCGGCCCAGTTTGGCGAGCCCTGCGCGTATTCGGTTCTCTTGGGCATGATTGACCTTTCGTTAGCGAAGGAGTCGACTGCCGTCGGTTCGGCGAAGCGCGCGCAGTTGCGCGCTTCCGGAGTGATGACCTTGCCGGCCACACCCCGAACGTACTCCGACACCAGCTCGGGCACAACCACGTGCCGACCATGGCAAATCGCGAAATCACAAGCGTGAACTAGGAATTCGAGGAACAGGACCTAGTTCGACCGTGCGACCAATGCACCTACTCTTGCCATAGGGCACAATTGCAGTATGCAAGTAGCAATCAGCGGTGCCGGTGTGGCGGGAGCGGCGCTCGCCCACTGGCTGCACCGCACCGGCCACACGCCGACGATGATCGAGCAGGCACCTAAATTCCGCACCGGCGGGTACATGATCGACTTCTGGGGCGTCGGCTACCAAGTGGCCAAGCGCATGGGGATCGAGGAGTCGATCCGCGCCGCCGGTTACCAGATCGAATCCCTGCGCTCGGTCGGCCCCGACGGCGGGGTCAAGGCCGACATGGACGTCGAAGTCTTTCGCCGCATGATCGGCGCCGACTTCACGAGCCTGCCCCGCGGTGACCTGGCCGCCGCGATCTACGCGACCATCGAAGACGACGTCGAAACGATCTTTGGCGACAGCATCTCCGCCATCGACCAGCACGCTGACGGTGTACGCGTATCTTTCGAGAAGAGCGGATCGCGTGATTTCGACCTGCTAGTAGGCACCGACGGATTGCATTCCAACGTGCGCCGGCTGTGCTTCGGGCCGGAACGGGACTTCGAGCACTACCTCGGCTGCAAGGTCGCGGCCTGCGTGGTCGACGGCTACCGGCCGCGCGACGAGCTGACCTATGTCACCTACAACCGTCCCGGCCGGCAGGTCGGGCGTTTCGCGCTGCGCGACGACCACACCATGTTCCTGTTCATCTTCCGCGACGAGCATGAAGGCACGGGCGGCTCGCCAAAAGACCGGCTGCGCAATCAATTCGGCGAGGCCGGCTGGGAATGCCGTGACATCCTGGCCGCCCTCGACGACGTCGGCGACCTGTACTTCGACGTCGTCAGCCAGATCCGCATGGACCGCTGGTCGCGCGACCGGGTTGCGCTGATCGGCGACGCGGCCGCGTGCATCTCGCTGCTCGGCGGCGAGGGAACCGGACTGGCGATGACCGAGGCCTACGTGCTGGCCGGGGAGCTCGGTCGCGCCGAGGGAGACCATCGTCGCGCCTTCGATGCCTACGAACGCCGCCTACGCCCCTTCATCGAGACCAAGCAAGCCAGTGCGGCGAGGCTCATCCCGTTTTTCGCCACGCGGACCCGACTCGGCCTGTGGGTCCGCAACCTGGCGATGCGCACGATGAACTTGGGTCCGCTCGCAACGCTTTTGGCCGGCAGCGTGCGTGACGATTTCGAGCTGCCCGACTATGCATTGCAGTGAGGCTTGGCCGCAGCAGCCCGTCGCGAGCGTACGTGTTGGTACAAGGACCCGCCGCACACCGTGACAGTTTGCGCACCCTCGCCGCGCTGAATGACTGAACACATTACTGGTGCTGTATGGCCACTTAGGTTGGGCGCCTGGTTTCGTTGACAGTTACAGTGCCGCGGCCATACATTGGCTTACAGTTGTCCGCGAGTCTCGGCTCAGCGGAATCACTACACCGATTCTGGTCAGGCTGCAGTTCGGCCCGCGAGGAGACCATCATGATCGTTGGTACCGCTCCCGCAAGCGTTTTCGACGCCGAGCTACCCACGCTGACCTACGAGGCCACCGAGGCCTTCGCCGAGGTCTACCCCCGCATCCGGGAGGCGCAGCGACTGGCCCCCATCGCGCTGGGACCCTTCGGACCCGAAGTGCTGTCCTACCACCTGGCCCGTTCCGTGCTGCGGGATAACCGATTCCAGATCCCACCCGGCCTGAATCTCCTTGTGCAGGGCATAAGTTCGGGACCGCTGTGGGACAAGGTGGTCAACAGCCTGCTCGGCCTAGAAGGCGACGCGCACCATCGGCTGCGCAGTCTGACATCCAAGGCATTCACCCCCCGCGCGACCCTGCGCCTGCACGACACCATGGTCGAGGTGATGAACGAGCTGGTCGACCAAGTCGCCGAGGCGGGCCGTTGTGACGTCGTAACCGAACTCGCGCGGCCCTATCCCGTTCCGATCATCTGCGCGTTGCTCGGCGCGCCCCGAGAGGATTGGCGACAGTTCTCGTCGTGGGCCGACGAAATCTTCAAGGCGTTCAGCTTTACCGCTGGCGTCCGCGAAATCGAGCCTGACGTTATGCGCGCCTGGGGAGAGCTGGACGACTACGTCGACGACATGGTCGCACGGCGCCGGCACAGCCTGACCGACGATCTGCTGTCCGACCTGATTCGCGCGGAGGACGATGGCGATCGCCTCAACGCCGCCGAATTGCGCATGCTGGCCGGCGGCCTGCTGCTGGCGGGGACCGACACCACCCGCAACCAGGTGGCCGCGTCGGTGCAGGTGCTGTGCGAGCACCCCGAACAGTGGGAGCTGCTCAAGCAGCAACCCGACTTGGCGATGCGTGCGGGCGAGGAGACCATGCGCCACTCGCCGATCGCGGGCGGCACCCTTCGCCTTGTGGTGGAGGATGTCGAGCTCGACGGCTACACCTTCCCCGCCGGCACCACGGTCCTGGTGAATACCGCTGCGGCCAACCGTGATCCGGCCGTTTACGACAACCCGGATCGCGTTGATATCGCTCGCGAGGGCGCGCCGCCGGTATTGACCTTTGGCGGCGGCATCCACTACTGCCTGGGCGCCAACCTGGCCAGGCGTGAGATTGCCGAGGCACTCAACGTTTTGGCCCATCGGTTGCGCAACCCGCGGACCGCCGGACCGGTGCCCTGGAAGCCAATGGTGAGCCTGAGTGGGCCGATCAGCCTGCCCATCGAGTTCGACGCCGCGTAGGCCGTCAGGGGATCTGCGGGTGATCGGACGCCCAGGGATGGGCCGATTCCAGTTGGGCGGCAACGCGAATGAGAATGTCTTCGCGGCCATAGGCGCCGGCGAGCTGGACGCCGATGGGTAATCCGTCCGCGTTGCGGTGCAGCGGGAGGCTGATCGCCGGCTGCCCGCTCATGTTGAATGGTGGTGTGAATGCCGCGAACACCCCGGCGCGGCGCATCGGCGCCGTCGGATGCTCGGGGTTGTTCTCGAATTCCGTTAGCGGGGGCGGCGGTTCGGCCACCGTCGGCGACAGGAGCAGGTCCCAGCCGTCGGCCCACCACTGCTGCAGTGCACGCCGGAACGCGTATACCGCGTCCTGCGCCGCGGCGTAGTCGATCGCGCGCACCCGCTGCGCCCGCTCGATGAGCGCCCAGTTCACTGGCTCGATGTCGGCGGCGGTCACCGCCCGCCCGAGAGTCTGGCTGAACCCGTGCGCGGCCATCGCCAACCCAACTGCCCACAACGCCATGAACTGCTCGCGCAGCACGGTATCGGCTAGGCACGCCGGCCACGCCGGCTCGACGATATGCCCGAGCCCCTCCAGCATCGATGCCGCGTCGCGCGTCGCCGAGATGCAGTCCTCGTGCAGGAATTCGCCGCGCGGGTGCACATCGAGCAGCCCGATGCGCAACCGACCGGGGTCGGCTCCGAGCTCCTCGACGTATGGCCGGCGCGGCGCCGGCGCGATCACGGAGTCACCGATGCCGGGACCGTGCACCGCATCGAGCAGGCCCGCGGTGTCGCGCACCGTGCGGCTCACGCACAGCTCGACCCCCAGCCCCACCTCGGCGCGCACCGGCCCGACGGTGATCCGGCCCTGGCTGGGCTTGAGCCCCACCAGCCCGCAGCACGACGCGGGAATGCGGATGCTCCCGCCGCCGTCGGAAGCGTTGGCGAATGGGACCATTCCGGCGG
>Ga0075363_100000153_pt1 | contig 17191 bp, 17 predicted proteins | sample EndMetdeltDD1763_FD_71470 | JGI IMG/M metagenome (GOLD analysis project Ga0075363, IMG submission 71470) | Populus endosphere microbial communities from Tennessee, USA - Endosphere MetaG P. deltoides DD176-3 | ecosystem: Host-associated > Plants > Roots > Endosphere | place: USA: Tennessee...
GTGCACCCAGTGGGCGCCGCGATCGAACGGCACGCCGAAGGTGCGCGTGTCCGTCACGCAGCGCCCGCCGATGCGGTCGCTCGCTTCAATCAGCACATAGCGGCGTCCCGCGGCGGCGACTTTGCGCGCCGCAGCAATTCCTGCTGCGCCTGCACCAACGATCGCGACATCGGTTTCGCCAGATGCAGAAGGCGCGCCAAGCGCTGGTGTTGAAGCCATTGCCGCTGCGCCCACGATGAAATTTCGCCGATTCACGCGCGACATGGTTTCCAATTCGCTACCAAACGCCGCAACTTTGCCCGATCGGCGCTCCCTTCGCAAACCGGCTGCGGATTGTTGCGTATTTCATTCACCGAATGCGTGAACCGAACCTCAATGTGTTTTGACTAAATTGAAGCCACAGCCGCAGACGGGGGTTCACCCCGCGCCAGTGGGGAGAGACCGTCAGGGAACGTGTCATGGGCCGCGTGCTCGAAAGATTCGGGCAAGTCATTGCCCGGTACCTCGGAAAGCCCATCTCGGGCTACGAGCCGTTTACGCCGAGCGATCCGAGCGCGCTTGCAGCGTCGCTCAAGCCGGGTGACGTGCTGCTGGTCGAAGGCAACAACCACATTTCCGGCGTCATCAAGTATCTGACGCAATCCACCTGGTCCCACGCCGCGCTCTACGTCGGCAAGGTCGACGGCCGCGAGACCGAAGACGGCGAGGCGCACACGCTGATCGAGGCCGAGCTTGGCATCGGCGTCGACTCCGCGCCGCTCTCGAAATATTCGCGCTTTCACACCCGCGTCTGCCGCCCGGTCGGCCTGACGCCGGACGATTGCCTCAAGGTCTGCGACTACGCGATCGAGCGCATTGGCCTCGAATATGACGTCAAGAACATCACCGACCTGATGCGCTACCTGATGCCGATGCCGGTGCCGCAGCGCTGGCGGCGCCGCGCGCTCGCGCTCGGCTCGGGCGATCCGACGCGCATCATCTGCTCGGCGCTGATCGCGCAGGCGTTCGAATCCGTGCGCTATCCGATCCTGCCGCGGATCACCAAGACCGAGAGCCGCATGGCGCGGCGCGAGTTGCTGGAGATCCGCCACCACTCGCTTTACGCGCCGCGCGATTTCGACATTTCGCCCTATTTCGCGGTGGTCAAGCCGACGATCGAAAACGGCTTCGAGTACAAGCAGTTGCACTGGGCCGACCTGCCGTTGCCGCCGCCCGAGGAGATGCTCGAGCCGCCCGCGGTCGAGGCCGGCGACGCCACGCTGGTGCCAAAATCCGGACGCCGCCGTTCCGCGATGGCCTGGAGCTGATTCTTCTCATTCTAGGCTGACGTTCCCGCTTGTGCGCGCGGCGGCGCCTCACTACTTCTGGCGCCATGTTCGACGCCGCCTTCAAAGCTCTGTCGCAAATTCTGACGCCGCCGTTCCGCTCCGTGCTGTGGAAGGCGGTCGGCCTGGCGCTGTTGATCCTGATCATGCTCGGCATCGGGCTGCATCAGGTCTTCGGCTGGCTCGCCGCGCAAGGCGCGGGCTATCTCGAAGGCGTCGCGGGTCAGGGCATGCACACGCCGTTGCATGTCCTGCTCTGGATCGTGGCGATCATGGCGGGCTTTGGGCTCGCGGCGGCGGCGGTTTTCATCATGCCGGCCGTCACGGCGTTCGTCGCAAGCTTCTTCTCCGACGAGATCGCCGCGGAGGTCGAGCGCGTGCATTATCCCGTCGATCTGCCCGGAAAGCCGGTGCCGCTGACTGTTGCGACGATCGAAGGCGTCAAGACCGCGCTGCTGGCGTTCCTGGTCTATCTCTGCGCCGTGCCGTTCCTGCTGTTGGCTGGGCTCGGGCTGGTTCTCTTCTTCATCGCGACCGCGTATCTGCTCAGCCGCGAGTATTTCCTGCTCGCCGCGATGCGCTTTCACTCTGTTGAGGAAGCCAAGGCGCTGCGGCGCCGGTATCACACCGAAATCTTCACCTCGGGGCTGTTCATCGCGGCCTTCGTGTCGATCCCGATCGTGAACCTCGCGACGCCATTGTTCGCGATGGCCATGATGGTGCACATGTACAAGAAGCTGGTCGCGCCGCAGCGCGAGCTGATCACGCAGCGCTAGTCCTTCGGACGCAAATCCAAAATGCGCCGCGCCTTGCCGCCGGAGCGCTCCACTGCGCCGGGCGGTGTCGTTTCGACCGCCGCGGTGACGCCGATCAAGCCCTTAATCTGCTGCGCGAGGTCGCGATTGCAGGCCGCCCGCACCGCGTCATCCGCGCCGGGCCGCGACTCCACCTTCACCGTCATGGTATCGAGGCGATCCTCGCGGCGCAGCTCGATGATGAAGTGCGGCGCGAGGCGTTCGTCCTTCAGGATCAATTCCTCGATCTGAGTCGGGAACACGTTGACGCCGCGCACAATCATCATGTCGTCGGAGCGCCCCGTGATCTTTTCCATGCGCCGCATCGAGCGCGCGGTGCCGGGTAGAAGCCTTGTGAGGTCGCGGGTGCGATAGCGGATCACCGGCATCGCCTCCTTGGTGAGCGAGGTGAACACCAGTTCGCCGATCTCGCCATCAGGCAGCACCGCGCCCGTGATCGGATCGACCACCTCCGGATAGAAGTGGTCCTCCCAGATGTGCAGGCCGTCCTTGGTCTCGACGCACTCGCAGGCGACGCCCGGTCCCATTACTTCGGACAGCCCGTAGATATCGACTGCGTGCATGTCGAAGGTGTCTTCGATCTCAAGACGCATCGCATTGGTCCACGGCTCGGCGCCGAAGATGCCGACTTTCAGCGATGTCTTGCGCGGATCGATCCCCTGCGCGCGAAACTCATCAAGGATCGCCAGCATGTAGCTCGGCGTCACGGTGATGAGGTCCGGCTCGAAATCGACGATCAGCTTCACCTGCCGCTCTGTCATGCCGCCGGATACGGGAACCGTCACACAGCCAAGCTTCTCGGCGCCGTAGTGAATGCCGAGCCCGCCGGTGAACAGGCCGTAGCCATAGGCGTTGTGGATCTTCATGCCCGGCCGGCCACCGCTCGCCTGAATGCTGCGCGCGCAGACGTCCGCCCAGGTGCGGATGTCGAGCTTGGTGTAGCCGACGACGGTGGGCTTTCCGGTCGTGCCCGACGACGCATGAATGCGCACGACCTTGTCCATCGGCACCGCGAACATTCCATATGGGTAGTTCGCCCGCAGATCGTCCTTCGCGGTGAGTGGAAAACGGCGCAGATCGGACAGATCCTTCAGATCGTCGGGATGCACGCCCGCGGCATCGAACGATGTCTTGTAGTGCGGCACGTTTTCGTAGGCGTGTTTCAGCGACCACTTCATGCGGCGCAACTGCAGCGCGGCGATCTCGTCGCGCGAAGCGATCTCGATCGGGTTCAGGTCTTTTTTGTCCGGCGCGTAGTCGACGGAACGCTTCGAAGCGGGCATTAAATCTTCCTCTGCTGCGCGTTCCAGTGCTTCTCGAGATTTCCGATCAGCGCCGGCGAGAAGTGGCAGTAGGCCTGCTCGCGGCAGTACACCGCCATGTAGCGACGAAACGTGTCGAGCGGCTCCTCGGAGACGCGGAACGCGCGGCGATTGCCGGCCGCGCTGACAACGCCCGAGTCGGTGAAGTTCGAGATCACGCGCGCGAGCGCTGCGTCCATCTCGCTCGGGGCTACGATCTCGTCGCAGATCATGCGCCCCTCAGGTGTGTCGCAATCGAGCCTGCGGCCATACATGATCGCCTGCCGGGCGATGCGGTCACCGACGAAGCGCGGCAGCCGCATGTTCGAAACACCCGGGATGATACCCTCTTTCCGCGCAGGCAGCGTCATGTAGGCGTCGCTCGCCGCGATCACGTAGTCCATCGTCAGCAAAATCTGGCAACCGCCGCCGATCGCGAACGTGTCAACCGCCGCGACCCACGGTTTCTCGCTGGTGCCACCGAAGATCTCGTCGGGGTCGGCGTCGGGGCGCGCAAGGCCGCGCAGCATCTTGTTCACGATCCCCATGTCGCGCGTGATGTACCAGATGTACGGGATCTTGCCGTAGTAGAGGTGCGTCAGGTTGATGCCGGCGGAGAAGATGCGCCGCCCCGCGTATTTCGGATGCTCGACCCTGTCGCCACGCAACGCGACCAATTCGCTCTTGGCATCGAGCAGCGCGAGGTCGACCGCAAGCTCGGTCTCGGTCAGCGTCGAGCCGTCCTCGGCATTGAGATAGCGCGGATTGCGCATCGTGATGACGACGGCCTTGCCGGTGCGCGTGATCGACGCGGTGTTGAGTTCGACAGCGCCTTTGGTTTGAAGCTCGTCGCGCCGCGCGAGCGCGTCCGCAGTCGGCAGCAACATCGCGTGGCACAGATGCTTGCCGCACTCCGGATGTGCCAGCACGCGCGACAGGAAGAGGCCCTGATCGACCTCAATGCCGTCCTTGTCGGCTTGCATCTTTTCGCTTTGCGCCGCGACCTGCGCGCGCGTCGGCGTCAGGCCGGGAATGAGGCCCGAGGCGTCGTAGGCGAGTTCCTCCACACGCACGAAACGGGTCTGGTTCCTGGTCAACGCCGCGTAGGCGGCCTGTACATGCTGGGCAAGAAACGCTTCGCGCGTCTCGCGGCCGGTGTTCAGGATGGTTTCGGCGGCGCGCGCCTGCTCAGGCTTACGCTTTTGCTTCTCCGGCAGCGCGGCGAGCAGCTCGTAGCCCTTGAGCCAGTATTTCGAGTGACCGTCCGCGTCGTGCTGGAAGTCTCGTGTGACCTCCGGACGCGCGGCCACCCAAGACGCCACGGCGTCGGTTGCGACTTGCATGCGTTTTCTCCCTGAGGCGGAGAATAGGAAGATGGATGCGCCCGCGACAAGCCCGGCTTAGGCCGCCACCGTCTTCTCCGGCCACCGGCACAAATCCGCGATGACGCACCTCTCGCACAGCGGCTTGCGGGCGATGCAGGTGTAGCGGCCGTGCAGGATCAGCCAGTGATGCGCGTGCAGCTTGTAATGTGCCGGGATCGCCTTCTCCAATCCCTGCTCGACCTCGAACGGGTTGAGCCCCGGGGCCATGCCGGTGCGGTTGCCGACACGGAAGATGTGCGTGTCGACCGCAATGGTCGGCTCGCCGAAGGCGACGTTGAGCACCACGTTGGCGGTCTTGCGGCCGACGCCGGGCAGCGCCTCGAGCGCCTCGCGGTCGCGCGGCACCACGCCTCCGTGCTCGGCGACCAGCCGTCGCGACAGCTCGACCACGTTCTTGGCCTTGTTGCGATAGAGCCCAATGGTCTTGATGAACTCGCGCACGGTCTCTTCACTGAGCGCGGCCATCTTTTCCGGTGTTGCCGCCGCTGCGAACAATGCCGGCGTTGCCTTGTTGACGCTGGCGTCCGTCGCCTGCGCGGACAGCGCCACGGCGACCAGCAGCTGGAACGGACTTTGGTATTGCAGTTCCGTTTCGGGCGCCGGGCTTGCGGCCTGGAACCGGCGAAAGGCTTCCTCGACCTCCCCGGGCGACCAAGGCTTCGGCTTTGCAACCCTCTTGGCGGCGCCATTTTTCGGCACCACCTTGGGCTTGGCCATCTTCTCGGCGACGGCCTTCTTTGCCGGTTTGGGGGTCGTCTTGCGGACCATGGAACCGGTATAGTGAAGCCACATGAACGAGAGCAACGTCTCGCGCGCAGAGCCCACACTGTTTTCCGCGCTGGTGACCCCGCATCGGTCGCTGGGCAATACAGGCTTTGTGGTGCTGATGAGCGTGGTCGCGGTCGTCAGCTTCGCGGGTGGCGTGTTCTTCTCGATGCTCGGCGCGTGGCCGGTGGCGGGGTTCTTCGGGCTCGACGCGCTGCTGATCTACTGGGCGTTCCGGGTGAATTACCGGCGCGCCGCGGCCTACGAGGAGGTCACCGTCACCGCCTCCGAATTGCGGGTGCGGCAGGTGACCCACAAGGGCAAGACGTCCGAGTGGACCATGAACCCGCTGTGGACGCAGGTGCAGCGCGAGACGCACGAGGATTTCGGCCTGTTGAGGCTGTTTTTGGTGTCGCGCGGCCTCCGACTGCTGGTCGCGCGGTTTCTGGCGCCGCCGGAGCGCGAGCAGTTCGCCGACGCTCTTTCAGCGGCTCTTGGCGAGGCCAAACGCGGCCCGACGCGGACTGCCGTCTAGGCAGAAATCGGGTGGTTGAGCGTACCGTACGCATTTAAGTCACAGGCAACATGATCAAACGACCGGAGCCCACCATGTTGTCCCCCGACCGTCTGCCGGATTTCACCCATTTGCAGGCCGCGAACGACGACTACGACGTCGTGCGCCGCGCCATCGCGTACATCTCGGAGAAGTGGCGGGCACAGCCCGAGGTGGAGCAGATCGCGCACGCGGTCGGCGTCACGCCGGACGAACTGCACCACCTGTTCCGCCGCTGGGCGGGCCTGACGCCCAAGGCTTTCCTACAGGCCATCACGCTCGACAATGCCCGCAAGCTTCTGCGCGATAGCGCGAGCGTACTCGACGCGAGCTACGAGGTCGGCCTCTCCGGCCCCGGCCGGCTGCACGACCTGTTCGTGACACACGAGGCGATGTCGCCGGGCGAATGGAAATCCGGCGGTGAGGGCCTGACGATCTCGTACGGCTTTCATCCCTCGACCTTCGGCATCGCACTCGTGATGGCGACGCCGCGCGGCCTGGCGGGTCTCGCGTTCGGCGATCGGGGCGAGGAGAAGCCGATGCTCGCCGACATGACGCGGCGCTGGCCGAAGGCGACCTACGTCGAAGACAAGACGGTCACGGCGCCGATCGCGGCGCGCATTTTCGACAACAAGCTGTGGCGGCCCGACCGGCCGCTGCGCATCGTGATGATCGGCACCGACTTCGAGGTGCGCGTGTGGGAGACCCTGCTCGGCATCCCGATGGGCAAGTGCTCGACCTATTCGGACATCGCCAACAAGATCGGCAAGCCGAAGGCCTCGCGGGCGGTCGGCGCGGCGGTCGGCAAAAACCCGATGTCGTTCGTGGTCCCGTGCCATCGCGTGCTCGGCCGCTCCGGCGACATCACGGGCTATCACTGGGGCCTGACGCGCAAGCGCGCGATGCTGGGATGGGAGGCAGGGCAGACGGGGGCGGTCTAGGTTCTTCGTCATGGCCGGGCTTGTCCCGGCCATCCCGATCAAGGGCGCACTGCCCCCGAAGCGGGACTCGCGGGTCAAGCTCGCGGGTGACGACTGAGAACGGGACTCAAACCCTCTTCCAGAAAAACGTCGTGTCGCAGAAGCCGCCGCCGGGCCACATCGCATAATCCGGGATGACGCCGACGCGCTGCCAGCCGCCACGCACATAAATCCGCTCGGCCTCGTCGCCCGCTGTGTCGAGCACCAGCAAGGTCCGGCCGCGCGCCTTAGCTTCGCGCTCGGCCGCTGTCATGAGCGCCGCGCCCAGTCCGTGCCGGCGCCCGGCGCGATGCACCAGCAGCTTCTTGATGTCGCCACGGTGCGGCTGGTTCGGCGGCATGTCGATGCCAAGCTGCACGGTGCCGACGATGCGGCCGTTCAGCTTCGCAGCCAACAGCACGGTTTCGCCGCGCTCGACCGATGCGGCCACCTTTTCGAAGAATTTCGCAGCGTCATCGCGGCTGTAAGGCAGCATGAAGCTGACACTTGCGCCGCCGTTGACGCAATCCGCCAGCACCTCGGCCAGTTCCGGGATGGCGGCCTTCGCGGCCGCCGCATCGAGCACTTCAATGTCGGGCTTTGCGTTCATATCTCAAACATGCCACTTCCTGCGCCAACGCCGTAAGGATTAGCGAAAGTCAGCGCAATGCAGAAGCACCGTCCGGTCATGCTCGTCATTCTCGACGGCTGGGGCTGGCGCGAGGATCCGGCGGACAACGCAGTCCTCCAGGCCAAAACGCGGACCTTCGACCGCATCTGGGCGACGTGCCCGCACGCACTGCTGCACACCTCCGGCAACGACGTCGGGTTGCCGACCGGCCAGATGGGTAACTCGGAGGTCGGGCATCTCAACATCGGCGCCGGCCGCGTCGTGATGCAGGAACTGCCGCGTATCGATCATGCGGCCCAAAGCGGCGAGCTGGCGCGCAATCCGGTGCTGGGCCGTTTCATGGAAACGTTGCGGCAGACCGGCGGCACCTGCCACCTGATGGGCCTCGTGTCGCCCGGCGGCGTGCACTCGCACCAGAACCACGCGGTGGCGCTGGCTAACATTCTGACTGGCGCCGGCATTCCGGTTGCCTTCCATGCCTTCATGGACGGCCGCGACACACCACCACGCGCTGGCGCGGACTACATGGCGCGGCTTGTGGCGGATCTGCCGCTGTCGGTGCGCGTTGCCACCGTCACGGGCCGCTACTACGCGATGGATCGCGACAACCGCTGGGAGCGCGTGTCGAAGGCCTATGACGTAATCGTCGACGGCGAGGGCACGGCATTCGTCGATCCGGCCGCCGCGATCGCGGATGCCTATGCGAAGGACGTCACCGACGAGTTCATTCTGCCCGCTGTGATCGGCGGCTATCAGGGCATGCGCGACAACGACGGTGTGCTGTGCTTCAACTTCCGCGCCGACCGCGTGCGCGAGTTGCTTGGTGCGATGCTCGATCCGAAATTCTCAGGGTTCGCGCGCACACGCGTCGTGAAGGTTGCCGCCGCGGTCGGCATGACGGAGTACAGCGACGCGCTCAGTGCATTCCTGGACGCGCTGTTTCCGCCGCAGTCGCTGACGAACATCCTCGGCGAGGTCGTCGCGCGCGCGGGGCGCACGCAACTGCGCATGGCCGAGACCGAGAAGTACCCGCACGTCACATACTTCCTCAACGGCGGGCGCGAAGACACCTACCCCGGCGAAGATCGCATCATGGTCCCCTCGCCCAAGGTCGCGACCTACGATCTCCAGCCCGAAATGTCCGCGCCCGAGTTGACCGACAAGGCGGTCGCGGCCATCGACTCCGGCAAATACGACCTGATCGTTCTCAACTTCGCCAATCCCGACATGGTCGGGCACACCGGCAGCTTGCCGGCCGCGATCAAGGCCGTCGAAACCGTTGACACGGGGCTCGGCAAGATCGCCGACGCGATCCAGCGCCAGCACGGCGCGCTGCTGGTCACCGCCGACCACGGCAACTGCGAGATGATGCGCGATCCGGTCACCGGCGACCCGCACACCGCGCACACCACCAATCCGGTGCCGGTCGCGCTCGTTGCCGACGACAAGGTATCGATCGGCGACGGCCGCCTCGCGGACATCGCGCCGACACTGCTGGCGTTGATGGGGTTGCCGCAGCCCGCCGACATGACGGGCCAGTCGCTGTTGAAGCGCTAGGTGTCTTTCAGCCCCAGCACATCGAGCATCGAATATAGCCCCGGCGCCCGCCCGCGCGCCCAGGTCGCGGCCTTGAGCGCACCGCGCGCGAAGATCATGCGGTCGGTCGCCTTGTGCACCAACTCGACGCGCTCGTCGGCACCCGCGAAGATCACCGCGTGCTCGCCCGCGACCGTGCCGCCGCGCAAAGACGCAAAGCCGATGTTGCCCGGCTTGCGCGCCCCCGGATGGCCGTCGCGCCCGCGCTCCGAGTGCGTCGCGAGATCGATGCCGCGGCCTGCAGCGGCCGCCTCGCCGAACAGCAGCGCAGTGCCGGACGGCGCGTCGACCTTCTTGTTGTGATGCATCTCGACAATCTCGATATCGAAATCCGCATCGAGCGCCTGCGCGACCTTTTTGGTCAGCACGGCGAGCAGGTTGACGCCGAGGCTCATGTTGCCGGACTTGACGATCGCGGTCTTCTTCGCGGCTTCGGCGACGAACGCGTCGTCGGCCGCCGACATGCCGGTGGTGCCGATGACGTGGATCAGTTTGGTCTCGGCCGCGAGCGCCGCAAGCTTCAAGGTCGCGGCCGGCACGGTGAAATCGAGGATCGCGTCGGCGGCGAGGGTCAGCGAACGCACATCGCTGGTCACCGGAACACGGTTCGGCGGCATGCCGGCAAGCGTGCCAGAGTCCTGTCCCAGCAGTGGCGAGCCCTCGCCTTCGGTCGCGCCGGCGAGCAGCAGGCCGGGCGTCTCGGCAATCGCCTTCACGAGCGTGCGCCCCATGCGCCCGCCCGCGCCGGCCACGATCAGCCGCATGTCAGCCATCGCGATGTCTCCTTGTGCCGCGCGGTATAGCCCGACCCTAAAAGGATGGAAAGCCGCCTAGTCCCGCCGCTGCAGCCAGTTGGACAGAAACGCGGTCACCCGCACCTGATAGACGTCCGGGATGTGCTCGCTCATGTCGACGTGCCCGGCACCCTCGACGAGCCACAGCGATTTTGGCTCGTGGGCGCGCGCGAACATCGCCTGCGTTTCGGCGACCGTCGTGTGCCTGTCCTCGGCGCCGATCACCATCAAGAGCGGTGCCGTGACTGCGCTCATGCGATCGATCGGACGCAAGTCGACGGGCGATGCACCCAAGACCGGCGCCATCACCAATGTCAGAACATGGGCGAGCGGCTGCGAGAACAGTGAGCCAAGGGATGAGCCGAGCGTGGCGCTGACGCGATTTGCCGTAGCAGCTTCGATATCCGGGTAGACGCTTTCAAGAACGAGCGCGTCGACCTTGAGCGGCGTTGGGGCGAGCAGCGCGGACGCGCCGCCGAGCGAAACGCCGATCACGCCGATCTTTTCGCCGGGCAGGCGCTGCTTCACGTACGCGACCGCCGCGGCCGCGTCACTCCCTTCCAAATGGCCGAAGGTGATGCGCGATCCCGCGCTCTCGCCGTGTGCCTGAAAGTCGAACAGCAGGGCCGAGAAGCCAGCGGCGCGCAGGAAGCGTGCGCGCGGCACCATTGTCAGCCGGTTGCCGCGCACGCCATGCATCAGCACGACTGCGCCTTTGCCGGGCTCGCCCGCCACGAACCATCCCCGGATCGTTACGCCGGAGGTCGATGGAAACGTGACGGCCTCGGCCGCGAGGTCCGCTGGAGGCGCGCCAATCACGGTCTTGGCCGAAGACGACAGCGTCAGGCCGACCGCAAGTCCACCAACGCCCAATGCGAGGATTGCAACCCCTGCGAGAATTGCGATCAGCTTAATGACGGCATGCATCCGGCGCGTCAGGGCTGCGGGCCGTCGTAGCCCTCGACGATGACGATGTCGCCGACCGAGTGCGGTGTGCGCAGCTTGATCGCCGCCTGATATTCGGGCGAGTTGTAGCAGGCGACCGCGGTCTCGTAGTCCTTGAACTCGAGCACCACGTTGCGCGAGCGGCTTGTGCCTTCCGGGTTCTGGAACTGCCCGCCGCGCACCAAGAACTTCGCACCGTATTTCTTGAACGGAATGGCATTCGCCACGACGTAGGCCTTGTAGGCCTCCGCGTCATTCACATCGACCCGACCGATCCAATAGGCTTTGGGCATAGTGATCTCCTCCGTCATCACCGGGTCGGCGCGAAGCGCCGTGACCGGGTGATCCCGATTGAATGTGCACCGCCTTGCGTCCCTTATCGAGGTGGCCGGGTCAAGCCCGGCCATGACGAAACGGAAATGACTTACTTCGCCGCGCTCTCAATCTCCGCAACGATCGCCTGAGCGCTCGCCTTCGGATCGCTTGCGCCCGTGATCGGCCGGCCCACCACCAGATAATCCGCGCCCGCGCCGATGGCTTGCGCCGGTGTGGTTACGCGCTTCTGGTCGCCGTGCGCTGATCCTGCGGGCCGGATGCCGGGCGTCACCAGCAGCATGTCGTTGCCGACCGCAAGGCGCAGCGGCGAAGCTTCTTCCGCCGAGCACACGAGGCCGTCGATGCCGATATCGTGCGCCTGCTGCGCGCGCCGCGCCACCAGCGCGTCGACACTCATCTGATATCCGGCTTCGGCGAGGTCGATGTCGTCGTAGGAGGTGAGCACAGTGACGGCGAGGATCTTCAGGCCCGATCCCTGTCGCGCCTTGACGGCCGCACGCATCGTCTGCGGGAACGCATGGATGGTCAGGAACGTGACGCCGAGTTTTGCGACGCTCTCGACGCCCTTCTCGATGGTGTTCTCGATGTCGTGCAGCTTCATGTCGAGAAACACGCGCTTGCCCGAACGGATCAATCCGTCGACGAACGGGAGGCCGCCCGCGAAGGCAAGCTGGTATCCGACCTTGTAGAACGTGACGGCGTCGCCGAGCTTGGTGACCATCGCGTCGGCCTCGGCGACCGTCGGGATGTCGAGGGCCACAATCAGCCGATCGCGGGCACTGAGCGCCACACTCACCTCCGTGTTGGTGCTGGGACCGGCGCGGGACACACGCCGGGAATCATGCTCAGCCGTGCCGATACACCCAAACGCGGGCGGGTGGAAGATTCAGCCAGATGCGCTCGGAGCCTTCCATCTTCACGCCGTTGACGCGCGGGATCGGCGGCACCACCGCGTAGGTGAACTGCACGAACGGCGCGTCCGGCTTCATGGCGGCGAGCGCGTCGCGCAAGAGGCGCAACCGGGTGCGCATCGGCTTGGTCATCAGCGGCAGGCCAGAGACAACGGCGGACGCGGGTTCACCCAGATCCGCCAGCGTGTCGCGCAACCGGTAGGCGTCGCCCTGGATCACGGTCGCGGCCGGAAAGCGCTGGCGCAGGAGCTGGCAGAACTGCGGGTTGAACTCGACCAGCACGAGGCGCGCCGGATCGACGCCGTGGTCCACGAGCGCCTCGGTCACCGGCCCAGTGCCGGGCCCAAGCTCGACCACCGGCCCCTTGCCATCCGGATCGACATGGCGCGCCATGGCGCGCGCAAGCAGCTTGCTCGACGGCGTCACGGCGCCGACCGCGAGCGGCTTCTTGATCCAGGAATGGATGAAGCGGACTTCGTCGTTGAGGCGAATGCCGTTCTTCTGTTCGAGCCGCTCTTCGATGCGGCGGATGTTGCGGCCGATCTTCTGCTCGATCTCGCGGAACGGGCGCTCGACCTTCTGCTCGAAATGCTCTTCGAACAGACGTACGCGCTTCTCGAGATTCTTCCCGATCATCTGTTCGAACAGACGAATGCGCCTTTCGAACTGTTCGAGGGCCTGCATGGGCATCGGGGAACGCGACCGGATTATTGCAACTGTGTGACAATACCGCGTAATCGGCGCGGAAGCGAGGGTCAAGTCGCCCAATGTGGGGCAGCGTTAAGACGAGCCCTGACGGTTACCAAAACCATCAAGGAAGTCCTTGACCTTTGAGAAGAATCCGGCGGCTTCCGGCTGGGTTTCGGAGGAGGATTGTTCTTCGAATTCGCGCAGCAAGTCCTTTTGTTTCTTGGTCAGCTTCTGCGGAGTCTCGACGAGCACCTGCACGTACATATCGCCGCTTTCGCGCGAGCGAAGGACCGGCATGCCCTTGCTGGCCAGCCGGAAGCGGCGGCCCGAATGGGTGCCCTCGGGAACCTTCACGCGGGTTTTGCCGCCGTCGATGGTTGGTACCTCGAACTCGCCGCCGAGCGCCGCGCGCACCATAGAGATCGGCACGCGGCAATGCAGGTCGGCGCCCTCGCGCTGGAAGAACTCGTGTGGCTGGAGCGAGAGGAAAATGTACAGGTCACCCTGCGGCCCGCCGCGCAAGCCCGCCTCGCCCTCGCCCGCAAGGCGAATGCGCGTGCCGTCTTCCACGCCCGGCGGGACGTTGACCGACAGCGTGCGCTCGCGCGTGACGCGCCCCGAACCGGAGCAACCCGGGCACGGGTTCTCGATCACCTGACCGCGGCCCTGACAGGACACGCAGGTCCGCTCCAGCGTGAAGAACCCTTGCGTCTGGCGCACCTTGCCGTGGCCATTGCAGGTCGGGCAAGTCTTGGGCTTGGAGCCGGCCTTGGCGCCCGCGCCGGAGCACGCCTCGCAGGTCACGGACGTCGGGATGCGCACCTGCGCGGTCTTGCCGGCGAATGCCTCCTCGAGCGTGATCTCCATGTTGTAGCGCAGGTCCGCGCCGCGTTCGCGCCCGCCACTGCGCCGCCGCCCACCGGCGAATAGATCCTCGAAGATGTCCGAGAACGTGGAGGCGAAGTCCGCGCCGAAACCATGCGCCTGTCCGGCGCCGCCCTGTTCGAAGGCCGCATGGCCGAAGCGATCGTAGGCGGCGCGCTTCTGCTCGTCCTTGAGGACGTCGTAGGCCTCGTTGATCTCCTTGAACTTGGCCTCGCAGTCCTTGTTGCCGGGATTGCGATCCGGGTGCCACTTCATAGCGAGCTTGCGATACGCGGCCTTAAGCTCGCCGTCGCTCGCCGTGCGCTGAACCTCGAGGAGTTCGTAGTAATCGACCTTGGCCATCACCGATTCCAAAGCGCCAAAAAGACAACGACTGAATTAAATAAGAAGAAGACTGTAAACAAGGCAACCAGGAGCCGGCCCATGCTGTATCGGTAAGTGCTGCTTCTCGGTGCAATTGGCTGAACTCTGCACTCCTCAATCAACCGCGTCATGAACTCCCGGTGCACGGCACCCATTCGTTCATAGCGATCGATCGATTGACGAAGGGCGTAAGCCGACCCAACAGTAATTGCCATCGCGAAGAGGGGAAACAGCAACAAGAGCCAGGAAGGCACCTTCGTTTTCGAAAGCTGCTCGGCGTACAGAAACGGAATCGCGTTCACCGTGACCACTGCCAAGACAGCCCGAAAGAACAACCGCCAGAATATTTCGACGCGCTGCTTGTAGTCATCGAAGACAAGCTTCGCGACCTCTCTCTGGTACGACGCAACCTCCAGCTTCCGCTGCATCGATCGCCTCAGGCCGAAACGACCGCCCGTTGCCGGGCGGTCGCCAAATGGTCAGAAGTTAGGCCGACTTCTTGTTCTTCTTGTCATCGTCGACCTCGGTGAATTCCGCGTCGACGACATCGTCCTTCGGCTTGGCGCCACCCGGACCCGCAGCGTCAGCGCTCGCGCCGCCTGCCTGATCCTTCTGCGCCTGGGCGTACATCGCCTCGCCGAGCTTCATCGAGGCCTGCGCCAGATCATTGGTCTTGGCCTTGATGAGTTCCGCGTCGTCGCCCTTGAGGGCTTCCTTCGCGGACGCGAGCGCGTCCTCGATCGCACGGCGCTCGGTCTCGCCGACCTTGGAGCCATGCTCGGCGAGCGACTTCTCGGTCGAGTGGACCAGAGCCTCGGCGTGGTTCTTGGCGTCAACCGCGGCGCGGCGCTGCTTGTCGGACTCGGCGTTCGCCTCCGCGTCCTTGACCATCTTCTCGATGTCGCTGTCGGACAGACCGCCCGACGCCTGGATGCGGATCTGCTGCTCCTTGCCGGTGCCCTTGTCGCGCGCCGACACGTTGACGATGCCGTTGGCGTCGATGTCGAACGTGACCTCGACCTGCGGCACGCCGCGCGGCGCCGGCGGCAGACCGACGAGATCGAACTGGCCGAGCATCTTGTTGTCGGCCGCCATCTCGCGCTCGCCCTGGAACACGCGGATCGTCACGGCGGTCTGGTTGTCCTCGGCGGTCGAGAACACCTGAGACTTCTTGGTCGGAATCGTGGTGTTGCGGTCGATCAGGCGCGTGAACACGCCACCCAGCGTCTCGATGCCGAGCGACAGCGGCGTCACGTCGAGCAGCAGCACGTCCTTGACGTCGCCCTGCAACACGCCGGCCTGCACCGCCGCACCGATCGCCACCACCTCGTCGGGGTTGACGCCCTTGTGCGGCTCCTTGCCGAAGAACTGCTTCACGACCTCCTGCACCTTCGGCATGCGGGTCATGCCGCCGACGAGAACAACCTCGTTGATCTCGCCCGCCGACAGGCCAGCATCCTTGAGCGCCTTGCGGCACGGCTCGACGGTCTGCTGGATGAGATCATCCACCAGCGCTTCGAACTTGGCGCGCGTGAGCTTCAGGGTCAGGTGCTTCGGACCGCTCGCATCCGCCGTGATGAACGGCAGGTTGATCTCGGTCTGCGTCGTGGACGAGAGCTCGATCTTCGCCTTCTCGGCGGCTTCCTTCAGCCGCTGCAGCGCGAGCTTGTCGCGGCGCAGGTCGATGCCCTGCTCCTTCTGGAACTCGTCGGCGAGATAGTTGACGAGACGCATGTCGAAGTCTTCGCCGCCGAGGAACGTGTCACCGTTCGTGGACTTCACTTCGAACACGCCGTCACCGATCTCGAGGATCGAGATATCGAACGTGCCGCCGCCAAGGTCGTAGACGGCGATCGTGCCGGTCTTGCCCTTGTCGAGGCCATAGGCGAGCGCTGCCGCCGTCGGCTCGTTGATGATGCGCAGCACCTCGAGGCCGGCGATCTTGCCAGCGTCCTTGGTGGCCTGACGCTGGGCGTCGTTGAAGTAGGCCGGGACCGTGATGACGGCCTGCTCGACCTTTTGCCCGAGATAGGCTTCCGCCGTCTCCTTCATCTTCTGAAGAGTGAAGGCGGAGATCTGCGAGGGTGAATAGGTCTTGCCGTCCGCCTCGACCCACGCATCGCCGTTGCCGGCCTTGGTGATCTTGTAGGGGACGAGCTTCTTGTCCTTCTCGACCATCGGGTCGTCGTAGCGCCGTCCGACGAGGCGCTTGACCGCGAAGATGGTTTTCTCGGGATTGGTAACCGCCTGCCGCTTGGCGGGCTGGCCCACGAGACGCTCGCCATCGTCGGTGAAGGCGACGATCGACGGCGTGGTGCGGGCACCTTCGGCGTTCTCGATGACTTTGGGCGTCGCGCCTTCCATGACGGCGACGCAGGAATTGGTCGTGCCGAGGTCGATTCCGATGACCTTAGCCATGTCTGTCCTCTCTTTCCGGCAGATCGGCCGGGCCTGACGTAGCACCCGAATTGAAGCGGTCAAGCAAGGGCGATTGCCCTGCTGGACCGCTGCGGTCCGATCCCCATTAACTGACTGCGCCGCCCCCCGGCGGCGTTAAAGCTCATATAGGAGAGGCGTTTGTCCCCGCAAGCGGCTTGATCACGATTTTGCGAGTAAGGGGAATCGGTTAGGCGGCCGGCCCGATCAGGCGGCCGCGCCGGAACCCAGAAGCGGCGCTGCCGGCGCCGGACGGGCAACGCGCCCCTCCCAGATGGCGTCGCGGACCGCGAGCGCAAAGACGGCAAAGACCGCAAAGGGGGCAAGGGTCAGGCCGCGGGCATTCAGATACATGGCGGCCAGCGGCGTCAGCCAGGCGGCGAGCAGCAGCGCGGCGCGGCCGAACCCGAGCGGCTGTGGCCGGCAGAGATTCCAGAGCATCACGGCCGTTAGCGCCGGGAAGTCGTAGACCAGCGCGTAGGGCGTCGCCAGCATCGTGGC
>Ga0075363_100000157_pt1 | contig 17116 bp, 16 predicted proteins | sample EndMetdeltDD1763_FD_71470 | JGI IMG/M metagenome (GOLD analysis project Ga0075363, IMG submission 71470) | Populus endosphere microbial communities from Tennessee, USA - Endosphere MetaG P. deltoides DD176-3 | ecosystem: Host-associated > Plants > Roots > Endosphere | place: USA: Tennessee...
ATATTCGTTCCGTTAGCTGTTCGGGGCTATCGCTCTGCCGCCGAAGCCGGCGCGTAAAGCACGCTTCGGCTGTACCGCTGCCGGCATTCAAGCTGCTTCTCGGCGCACGCGCGCTACCAGCACCCCTTCTGCCGCTCATCCACAAAGCGAGGTTGGACGCATTCAAACTTTGCTGACGCTAGCGTTATTTTCGTAACCGCCCAGGCAGACTATTGACTTGCGGTGTATCGTCATTAACTAGATTCGCGCGTGCGCGTTCATGGAAACTCGAAGGGGGTGTGATGTGAGCGTGGGGGCAAGTCCGTCCAGCCGGACGGCGGATAGACCGTTGAGTGATGTCGCGCGTTACTTCGCATCGACGCTCGACGCCTTCGGTGCCACGCCGCGCGGTGTCGATTGGAACGGTGACAGTGCTCAGCAGCTGCGCTTCGACCAGTTGTTACGGGTCGTCGACGTTCAGGGCCACTTCTCGATCAATGATCTTGGCTGCGGTTATGGGGCCTTGCTGGAGCACCTTGATTCGCGCGACTTCGACGTCGACTACCTCGGGATCGATCTCTGCGCCCAAATGGTCGACGTTGCCACGGAGCGTCACAGGGGTCGACCACACGCGGCGTTCGTCTGCGGTACGAGCCCCCCGCGAGAGGCCGATTACGGTGTCGCGAGCGGAATATTCAACATGCGCCTCGGCCGGTCACGCTGGCAGTGGACGGCATACATCGAAGACACGCTCGACCAGCTCAACGCGACGAGCCGGCGCGGGTTCTCTTTCAACTGCCTCACATCGTATTCCGACCCGCCGAAGATGCGCGACGATCTATATTATGCAGACCCGTGCGCAGTATTCGATCTGTGCAGGCGTCGGTACTCCAAGAATGTCGCACTCCTTCACGACTATGGACTATATGATTTCACCATTTTAGTCACCAAGGAACGATGATTTTAGGCTTCGCAACGCTTTAAGCGTTCTCGATTACCATTCCAATACAGCCTGTCGGAAGTTCGAGCCGTCGCTTTATTCGAAATCTTTCCGCTTTCCGGAAAACGTCGAAGAATTCGGAATCTATTGGCGATCCATACGCCAATAAGGTCACTTTCCGCGGATATTGCTCCACCGAGCTGGCGATATTCTCAAGCACGGCGCACAGAATCTCTCCACGAAATGGATTGTTGAAAGCAAATGTCCTTGCATCAGGTGGAATTGCGAAAGTAGTCGCATCCGCGCACTCGATTTGGACTCTGCCATCCGCTGCGCCGATATTTCGACGCGCGGCTGCGCTCAGCACGTCGGACAGCTCCACTCCAATCACCCGGGCGAAGGGGTAACTGGAGGCCAAGTAGACACAGCGTCCCGCACCGGAACCGAAATCTACAAAGGACCCGCTTGGCTCTACCTCGCGCATCATTACGGGAAAGTCTAGGTAGCTGACTGGTTGATACCCGGCACGATCAGGCGCGTCAAGGTCGAGTGACGACAGCGACACCCGAGTGCTCGTCCGGATACCGTGTCTCCTGTCCAACAAGCGATCAAACAAGCGATCGAAGAGCCAGGTCACTAGCACACGCGGCCGGGTGAGCCGATACCTGATTTCTTCGATGGGACTTGTCATTTCATCGCTTCGAATAGCTGCCATATCGAGAGCCGGACGGCGGTTGAGTTCCGCCGACCGCACTCGGACTGAAATTTAGCAAGCTATGCATAACTAAAAGGCCTTTGTTTCCCGCCGAGGAATCGGGTCATAGGCCGAACGAGGCATAGGAGCGGACACATATCTACTGGCCTCCGAACGGCGGCAGCGGGACAGTCCTTCCATAGTGACATCAGCATGGCGGCGTACGCACGGCGTGTCAATCTCTCTAGTGCTTCAAGTTCTTCGAAGATTCAAGACAAAGAGAGTTCGGTCAAGTAGTCCAATGGAGGAATGGAGAGCGCGCTGGTCTTCTGCAACGGGGGACACATCATCTAGCTCGATGAGGTTCCTCCACTCTCAAAGAGATTTCTGACGCGTGCGTCGTCCAATAGCATAGATAGAAGCGTCAAAAGTAGGAATGCCGGCAGAAGTTGCGTTACTTTTTATGAGTGGATCCGTTCAATTCAGAGGGGGGCGGAGCGCACGGCCACGCCGCCGCTTCAGGCGCGGGTCTTACGCACCGAATCTCCGTCGTCGTGCCGGTGTACAGGGGCGAGCACACCATCGGCAGGTTGGTCGCCGACCTGCTTCGACGGGCGGGCCCCACTGCGACGCCCGGCGGAGCTACGTTCATGATCGACGAGGTCGTCCTCGTACACGATCACGGCCCGGACCGGTCCGATGTGGTGCTCCAGGACCTGCAGAGCTCCCACGCGCAAGTGCACGTCGTGTGGCTGAGTCGAAATTTCGGGCAGGACGCGGCAACGATCGCAGGCCTGGCGGTCGCCGGCGGCGATTGGATCGTCACGATGGACGAAGACGGTCAGCACGATCCCGAGTTCATCGGAACCTTCTTGGACACAGCAGTACGCGAGGGTGCCGATCTCGTCTATTCGAGACCGACCAACACGCGGCCCCACGCGTTTCTGAGAAACCTAACCCGGCGTGGTGCGCAGGTAGTGATGGCGACCGCGTTCAGATTCCCGGAGTTCAGCCGGTTCGAAAGCTTCCGATTGATCCGCGGTGACATCGGACGTCAGCTCGCGGACATCGCCCGCAGTGGCGTATACCTCGACATCGCCTTGAGCTGGGTGGTCGACGCGATCGCCCAAGCGCCGGTAACCCTGCGCGCCGAAGATCGCCGTGGCTCGGGTTACAACCTGCGTCGGCTCTTCGCCGTGTTCTGGAAGATGGTGCTGTGCAGCGGAACTGGCGTCATGCGTCTGGTCAGCATGCTCGGCGTCACGCTCGGCGTAATCGGGTGCGTGGTGGCCGCCGCCGTTATCTATCGCACTCTCTCTGGCGACGGCGACGCGCCGGCCGGCTGGGCGTCGACGATCGTCGTGCTGCTGCTGTGTTCAGGCGCCATCCTGTTTTCGCTGGGCTTGATCGCCGAATATCTCGGCATAGCTCTGCACACGGTCTTTGGCAGACCGCTGTATCTGACGGTCGATACACCGACACCACGCCCGGCCGTGAGGCGGAACGGATCGATGACGGATCCCAGCAGCCGACGCATTGCAAAGTGAGCGGGTGCGCTACATGACGACCGTTTCGCCGTCAGGTGTCCGCCCAGTAGACAGAACTTTGCGCCGTATCAACAACTGACGAAGGATCAGCCGTCGAAGTTCCTTCTTCCGCAAGTGCACGAGCATCCGACGGCAGGTCTCGCGGCCGCCGTGCCAGAAGTACATCGGAAGGCGCTTCCTGAATTCTGTGTCTGTACCGGTCTTTCCGCTGAGCCCGGTCAGGTCGTTGTAGTTTGCAACAACGATGTCCATGTACCGCGTGACGAGGGACGGGTTGGAGAAACAACGAATGTTGAAGTCCCAGTCCGCCCAGATCCGGTACCGCAGGTTGTAAGGGCCGATACCCGCGAACAGCTCACGGCGATAGAAGATTGCCTGATGGCAGATGTTGGTCTCGAACAGCAGACGATCAAGATCGAACGCCCCGGCGTGACGCGTGTTCGTTGATCGCCGCATCACATCGCCGTAGACGATGTCGCTGTGCTCGTGACCGTCGATGAAAGCGGCCACTTCGGCCAAAGTTCCCGCGTCCCGAAGCGTGTCGTCAGCACCGAGAAACAGCACCCACTCCCCAGTTGCCATGCTGACGCCGCGATTCATCGCGTCATAGGGACCTTCGTCGGGGGCGCTGTGAAGGACGAGACGCGGGCCGAGCTGTGCAGCGTAACTCTGCGCAATCTCGACCGTCTCGTCCGTGGAGGCGCCGTCGACCAAGACCAACTCGAAGTCGCTCGATGTCTGTGATACCAGCCCATCGAGGCAGACGCGCAGGGTCGTGCCAGCATTGAAAGTGGGAACAATGACGGAAAACGTTGGCGTGGTCATGGCGAAAGTCACGTTAGCAGCGGCCGACTCGAAGTACGGGTCAATCGTCTCCGCGCAGGAAAATTCCGTCCGCCTGCAACATCTGGCCATTGCGCGGGTCTACGAAACACGGCAGCATACCCGTCAACCGGAAGCCCATGGAGTACAGCAGTTCGACCGCTTCAGGAATGAGCATCGCTCCGTCGTACAGAGGCACGAACGACAGTTCCAGTTGGATCCCGACGCAACGGTCGTTGACCGTCGATTCGCCACCGGCCAGCACATGTTTCTCGAATCCTTGAACGTCGATCTTGAGAAACGCCACGTCGGTCGGTCCGATGATTTCGGGGGCAACAGTGTCGAGCCGGTGTATCGGCACCTCTTCGGTGTCAACGTAGTTGGCCGGAGGATAGGCATCCTGATGACGTTGCAGCATCGGTAGGACCGAGCTGCTCTCTCCGGAATTACCGGCAACATTGATCGAGATGGTTCCGTCAGTGTCGCCCAGGGCGCCCTGTCGACATTCCCACAGCGGATCGTTCGCCGCTCTGGCTTCGAGCGCGGAGAACGGGCCCGACAATGGCTCGAATGAGACGATGCGGCCTGCGAACCCGGCCTTTCGCAGACCGGCGCTGTATTGGCCCGAGTTCGCTCCGACATCGAAAACGACACTGACGTCGCGCGATTTGAGTTGCCGTACAAAATTGCGCTTGAAGTCGCGCTCAGAATAGGACCTCGAGCCCTCTAAGACGGCGGCGCGAGCTAGCAACCGGGCACGATCCCATAATTGCATCGCCCACACTAACACGCGAATACGCAAGGGCTATAGCGTCTCACGGACGATTACACCCTGCTACGTCCGCGCTGCGTCGATGTTCGCGCGGTACCAGGCGACAGTCGTTTCCACTCCCTTGCGGAGTGCAATTTCCGGCACCCATCCCGCATTCCGCAGGACTGAAATGTCGAGCAACTTGCGTGGCGTCCCATCCGGTTTGTCAGAGTCCCAACGGGTTTCACCGGTGTAGCCCACCGCAGTGGCGACCATTTCGGCAATCTCGCTGATGGTGTGGTCAACGCCGGTCCCGACGTTGACGTGGCCGGGTCCGTCGTAGCGCTCGAGAAGATGCAGGCAGGCGCTCGCCATGTCGTCTACGTGCAATAGCTCGCGTCGCGGAGTCCCCGTCCCCCAGTTGGTCACCGCGGTCGCTCCCTCAGCCTTGGCCTCTTCGTATCTACGGATGAGTGCCGGAAGCAGATGGGAACTCGTGCTCGAGAAGTTGTCACCCGGCCCGTACAAATTGGTCGGCATCGCGGAAATCCACGAAAGGTCGTACTGACGCCTGACCGCCTGAACCTGAAGTATCCCGGCGATCTTCGCGATGGCGTATGCATCGTTGGTCGGTTCTAGCGGACCCGTGAGCAATGCGCTTTCTTCGATGGGCTGCGGCGCGAATTTCGGGTAGATGCAGGACGAACCGAGAAACAGCAGCCGCGGCACCCGAGCGGCGACCGACGCGTCGAGCAGATTGACCTGAATCTGCAAGTTTTCAGAGAGGAAATCCGCGGGGTAAGTGTTGTTCGCCAAGATGCCGCCGACGCGGGCGGCGGCGTCGATCACGACTTGCGGCCTGGACTCGAGAATGAAATCGAATGTCGCGGCGCGATCGGTCAGGTCGAGGTCATTGTGGTTCCGCACAAGAAGATTCGTGAATCCCTCGTCCTGGAACCTTCGATATAGCGCAGAGCCGACGAGACCGCGGTGCCCCGCGATGAACACCGAGACGTCTCGGTCGAGGGCACCGACCCGCGAAGTCATCTCGTTGCTCATGTTCGATCGGACAATATCGGCTTGTCGATCCACGGTTTGCCCTCGCACTCCAGCGCTGCGATGTCCGCATCGACCATGATCCGGGCCAGTTCAGCGGTGTGAACCGAGGCCTTCCATGCCAGAGCCTCGGCGGCCTTGCTCGCATCGCCGATCAGTGAATCCACTTCAGTGGGCCGCAGATAACGCTCATCGAACTTCACGTACTTCTGCCAATCGAGACCGGCGTGCTCGAACGCGGCCTGGGCGAAGTCGCGCACGGTGTAACCACGCCCCGTCGCGAGGACGAAGTCGTCCGGCTCGGGCGCCTGCAGCATCCGCCACATGCCTTCGACATACTCCGGGGCGTACCCCCAATCGCGGACGGCGTCGAGATTGCCCATGAACACATTCGCCTGGACGCCGGCCTTGATGCGCGCGACCGCGCGGGTGATCTTGCGAGTCACGAATGTCTCACCGCGCCGTGGAGATTCGTGATTGAACAAGATTCCGTTGACGGCGAACAGGCCGTAGGCCTCGCGGTAATTGCGGGTGGCCCAGTACGAGTAGACCTTGGCAGCCCCGTACGGCGAGCGAGGATAGAACGGCGTGAGCTCGTTCTGCGGCGGCGGAGACGCGCCGAACATCTCTGAGGACGATGCCTGATAGAACCGGCATTGCACTCTTGAGAGACGCACGGCCTCCAACAGTCTGATGGACCCCACGCCGGTGGTGTCGCCGGTGTGCACGGGCTCGTCGAAACTGACCCGCACGTGCGATTGCGCTGCCAGGTTGTACACCTCGTCGGGTTCGATGGTGCTGAGCAAGGTGACCAACCGGGTGCCGTCGGTGAGGTCGCCGTAATGCAGGAACAGTCGCGCGCCCGCTTCGTGCGGATCGACGTAGAGGTGATCGATCCGGGATGTGTTGAAGGTCGACGCCCGCCTGATCAATCCGTGGACTTCATAGCCCTTGCTCAACAGGAGTTCGGCAAGATACGAGCCGTCCTGACCGGTGATCCCGAGTATGAGTGCTCGCTTCATTGGATCCCTACCCCTGTCGGTCACCACACGTCATCCAGCACGTTACTTGGCCGCCACAACCTCGCGCGGCCGCGGTGGCCTCATAGTAATAAACGTCGACGTCGCGCATCGGCGCCGAAACCTGCGGGTCACACCCCCGCCGCGTACTTAATTGCGGCGCCACATTGCCGTCCAGAAGCCCGCGCGGCGGGGGGGTGCTCCTGTTACCGTCTCTGGTGAAAAAACGAGGGGGGATCAGGATGGATCGTTCAGTCAAGCCGAAGCACGGCGCTCCCCCCGCCACCACCCGCCAACGCTTCAGAGCGGTCACCAGGCACTCTCCGCGGACCCTTCTCCTCGGCACTGTCCTCCTGGTGACGGCGCTTTCGGCCGCGACGTCGTACTTGCTCACTCAGCTGTTCGCGGTGGATGTGGTCTCGTCATTGTTGAACACCCCCCAGGACTGCTGGCTCGACTGGCAGATGAATATCGGCCGGCACTGTTTCAGCGACTACAGCATGGTGGTAGGCGCTGGGGTGCAGTCCAATCCGTGGGTGTACGAGATGAGGCTCCCGTTCGGAGATTACGCACCATTGCGGATCGGCGGGCCGGCCGCCGCAATTCTGCCGCACATGCTGTTCGGCTTTCCCGCGTACTTGCTGGGGATGCCCCGACTCGGGTTGGTCGGCTACCTGGTCGCGTTGACGGTTGCGGTTCTCACACCGGCAATTTGGGCCGCCCGCGGGACGAGGGGTCTGGAACGTGTCGTTGTGTTCATTGCGCTGGGGGCCGCGGCAGTCCCGGTGTGGGCGGTCATCGACCGAGGCAACTCCGCCGGATTCATCGTGCCCATTGCGCTGGTCTACTTGATCGCTCTGCGGCGCCAACGGTGGCTCCTCGTAGCGGTCATGGTCGTACTGGCAACACTGGTGAAGCCGTGGTTCGGCGTGCTCGTTGTCGCGCTGTTCGTGGCACGGCAATGGCGCGCGGGGGGCCTGGCCCTCCTGGGCGTGGCAATCTCCCAAATCGTCGCCTATCTTCTGTGGCCCAAAGATTTTCCCGGCACGATCACCCAATCGATCCATAATCTCTCGGACATCGGCGGTTCGTTCGCTGATCTGATCAGTCTGCGGAACGTGTCCTTCGGTAGAGGATTACTGCTGATTCCGGACACCCTGTCGTTCCTGCAAACCGGTGGTCAGATCCCGGACGGATTCCTGGCAGCTCCGCGGAATGGATTCGGCTACCTGGTCGTCGCCGTGTTCGTCGTGGTTCTGCTGGCACTCGGGAGGCGCATTCCGCCTGTGATGGCCGGAATCGTCTTGCTCGCGACCGCAACGCTCTTTCCGCCCCTCGCCTACTATTACTACTTGGCGCTGGTGTTGCCGATCGCCGCGCTCGTCGTGCGAGATCCTGAGTCGCCGACGGGCTCGGGAATATTCGACCGGTTCTCGAGGGACGGCATACCGCGACCTGCGGTCGGGTTTTGGGTCAGCCTTGCTTCAGCTTTCAGCATCGCGCAGATTGCGATACCCGCCATCGTGGTGAACGCCCCGATCTTTGGACAGTTCGGCGAGCGGGGAGTCGTCGACCACACGCCGGTGGAATTCGTCACCACGGTGATCTTCACGCCGTTCCTGTGGTTCATCGCCTGCCTGGCAATCATCGTGTCTTACGCCAGAACGCCGGCCGATTCCGTCGGCACCGTCGAATCGCAGCCTGCCGAGGAGGCCGAGACTTTGCCCGTCGGCTCTTCGCCGGGCACGTCCGAGTCGGTGAATCCGCCGCCCTCACCACGGGGAGAGCCTTAACTCCTTATGCGAATCGTATTGTTGGGTCTGACCGGTTACACAAATGAGATACTGCCGGCGATCGTGGCCGACCCTCGACTTGAATTGTGCGCCGTCTTCACGCGTCGCTATGACACGCCATACCCCTATTACTCCATCCCCCAGATTCATGAAGTTTGCGGCGATCTCGGAATCCCCTGCCATACGAATATTCGCATCGGCGACGGACCCGGATTCGACCTGCTGCGGGGGTATGAGCCCGATCTGATCCTCATGACCGGTTTCGGTCAGATCCTCACGCCGCCCGTCCTCGACCTGCCCCCGCTCGGCGTAGTGAACGTGCATCCGTCCCTGTTGCCGCGGTATCGCGGAGCCGATCCGACGCAGGCTGTGCTCTTGGAGGGAGCACTCGAGACGGGGGTGACGTTCCACTATGCCGTGCCGGAGGTCGACGCCGGAAACATTCTGCTCAGAAGCATCTATCCGATCGCGACCGACGAGACAAACGCGTCCCTGCGGCTCGGACTTGCACGACTGGCGGCGAAAAGCCTTCCACAGTTGATCGATCTTTTCGCCGATGGAACCCGCCCGCCGGGAACGGTGCAGCAAGGAGAGCCCTCGTCCGGCGAGCGACGGTACGCCGAGCAGGTCGCTCTGAGTGAATCGCTCGACCTCGGCGAAGTAGACAGAATCGTGCGGGCGGTGGTTCCGTTCCCGGGCGCGACCGTACGCGTGCAGGGGGTCGATCGCGTCGTTCGAGGCTCGACACTGCTGCAGGAGGCATCAGCAGATCCTCCGATCGATGAGGAACGACAGATCGTCTGGGAAAGGAAGGGCGTGCGACTGGTGCTCACGTTCGAGTGAGTGCAGTGCGCGGGGGATCGAAATGAAATGCGTCATTCTTCAGCCTTCGTACATTCCGTGGCGCGGTTATTTCCATCAGATCCAGAAGGCCGACGTATTCGTGTTCTACGACGACGTGCAATACGACCGCGGCGGCTGGCGGAACCGTAACCGGGTGAAGACCGCCAACGGACCCGTGTGGTTGACGATTCCCGTTGCCAAGAAGGGCTCCGTCGAAACCGGAGCGCCGATCGACTCGATTCGGATCAGCTGGGACCGTCCCTGGACGAAATCGCACTGGGCGACGGTTCAGCAGGCATACAAGAAGGCGCCGTATTTCGACACCTATCGTGACCTGCTCGAGGACATCTATGGGCGGCGTCCCGAGCTGCTCGCTGACTTCACGATCGAGACCACAGTGCAAATCGCTGGTCTCCTGGGACTGTCCGACAGAAGTTTCCTGCGCTCCTCGCAGCTGAAGGCGGACGGCGTCAAGACAGACCGCCTGGTCTCGATCCTGCAGCAGGTCGGTGCCACGCACTACATCAGCGGGCCTTCGGCTCGTGACTATCTCGAAAAGGAAAAGCTTGCCGCTGCCGGGATTTCGCTGGAATACATGCAGTACGACTACGAGCCGTATGACCAGCTTTATCCTCCGTTTGAGCCGCAGGTGTCGGTCATCGACCTGTTGATGATGACCGGACCGGAAGCCCCGCGCTTCATCTGGGGCGACGACGGAACCGCATGACCGAGGGTCATGCCACACTTCGAGCTGTCAGGGGGGAGGCGCCGTGCAGGGTGTGAGCGTTGTGATACCCGTCTACCGCGCCGCGGGGACTTTGCGAGACTTGTACGGCCAGTTGAGCATTGCGATGCCGCAGATCGCTCCGGCGTTCGAGATCATCTTCGTCGAGGACTGTGGCGGCGACGAATCGTGGTCGATCATCGCCGAACTGGCCGAGGCCGACGAGCGCGTGCGTGGCATACGGATGAGCCGCAATTATGGGCAGCACAACGTCCTGCTCTGCGGTATCCGCGCTGCGCGCTACGACGTCATCGTCACCATGGACGACGACCTCCAGCATCCGGTGAGTGAAATAGCGCCACTTGTCGCGGCACTCGGGCCTGACGTCGATGTCGTCTACGGTGCACCGCAGAGTGAGCCGCACGGATTCCTCCGCAACCTCGCGTCACGCATGACGAAGTGGGCGCTGGCCAGTGCGATGGGCGCCGAAACCGCTCGCAGCGTCAGCGCCCTGCGCGCATTCCGCACTCGATTGCGGGACGGCTTCGACGAATATCGCAGCCCGACGGTCTCCATCGATGTCCTGCTGACGTGGTCGACGTCGCGGTTCGCCGTGGTCAAGGTGCGCCACGATCCTCGGTCGGTGGGTGTCAGCGGCTACTCACTCCCCCGACTCGTCCGCCATGCGATCACATTGATGACCGGGTTCAGCACGCTGCCGCTGCAGATCTCGAGCTTCATCGGGTTCGCACTGGTGCTGTTCGGCGCCTCGATTCTGCTGTATGTCGGCATCAGCTTCCTGGTCAGCAGTAGCGACGTGCCCGGTTTCGCATTCCTTGCCTCGATCATCGCCATCTTCTCCGGAGCCCAGCTCTTCGCGCTGGGAATTCTCGGCGAATACCTCGCTCGTATGCACTTTCGGGTGATGGACCGCCCGACCTATGTGGTGAGCGAGACGGCTACCCAAGATGCCACCGGAGCGGCCTGATGCCGATGCATAACCCCAGGTCTTGTCGCATCCAGCTGCCATTGATGCGAAGGTATTGGGTAACGCCTGCGGCGGCCGAGGCCGTGGGACGGATTTCGGTGGGGAACAGTTGATGGACATCCGCATCCCGTTCAACAAACCCGCTGTCGTCGGGTCAGAGCTGACCTACGTCAGCCAGGCGGTCGCGGGTGGACACGCGAGCGGCGACGGACCCTTCACCAAGCTCGCGCAGAAGTTGCTCGAAGACACCTTCGGAGCCAAGCGGGTGCTGCTGACCACGTCGTGCACCTCTGCACTCGAATTGGCCGCGCTGCTCTGCGACCTGCAGCCGGGTGACGAGGTGATCGTCCCGTCCTACACCTTCGTGTCCACCGCGAACGCCTTCGTGCTGCGCGGCGCCAAACCGGTGTTCGTCGATGTCCGGCCCGACACGCTCAACATCGATGAACGGCTGATCGAGCAGGCGATCACCCCCCGCACCCGCGCGATCTTCCCCATCCACTACGCGGGTGTCGCCTGCGAAATGGACACGATCATGGACATCGCCGAGCGGCATGGCCTCCTGGTTGTGGAGGACGCCGCGCAGGGGGTGTACGGGCGCTACAAAGATCGATGGCTGGGCACGATCGGCCACCTCGGTTGTTACAGCTTTCACGAAACGAAGAACATTTCCTGCGGCGAAGGCGGCGCGCTCGTCATCAACAACGCCGCAATGGAGTCTCGAGCCGAGATCCTCCGCGAAAAGGGCACCAACAGAACCCAGTTTGCGCGTGGTCAGGTCGACAAATACACCTGGGTCGATGTGGGGTCGTCCTATGTCCCGTCCGACATGCTCGCCGCATTCCTGGTGGGTCAGATCGAGAACGCGGAGAAGATAACAAGACGGCGTGGCGAAATATTCGACCAGTACAGCGCAATGTTACGCACACTGGTCGACCGCGGCTGCATCGAAATCCCGGTGGTGCCTGCGCATTGCGCCACCAACTACCACATGTTCTATCTCCTGACCGCGGACGTAGACGAACGCACAGCGCTCATCGCGCACTTGCGTGAAGCCGGCATCCTGGCCGTGTTCCACTACGTACCGCTGCACTCCTCGCCGTTCGCCCAGTCGCTCGGTCTGACGCATGCGAACCTGCCGAAGACTGAAGAGCTGAGCTCGCGGTTACTCAGGCTCCCAATGTATTTCGATCTCACCGACCAAGAGGTAGAGGACGTAGGCAGTGCCGTACTGGACTTCTATCAAACCCGCCAATCCCAATAAGGCCTGCCGCACATGACGTTTGACCTCTTAGACCTCGCTTCCGATCTCGAACGGCGGGAGGACGGCATCTGGTTCGCGCGTCAACAATCCGCGGTGTCCTACCCCGAACACGGCCACGCGACCTGCCTGCAGATCGAGGATCAGTCGTTCTGGTTTCGGCACCGAAACCGCTGCATCGCCAGCGTGGCACATCGATTCACCCCGAACGGCACGCTCCTTGACATCGGCGGCGGCAACGGGTACGTCGCCAAGGGCCTCAATGATGCGGGAATCGCCTGTGCCCTCCTGGAACCCGGTGTCGATGGAGCACTCGCCGCCCACGCACGCGGCGTCGACCCGGTGATCTGTGCCCGGCTGGAAGACATCGGCGCGGCCGCGGGCAGCGTCGACGCCGCTGGGATGTTCGACGTCCTGGAGCACATCGAGGACGAAGCCGGTGCGCTGCAGCAGGTTCATGCCCTGCTGAAGCCGGGCGGACGGCTGTTTCTGACCGTGCCTGCCTATGCCTTCCTGCACTCGGCCGATGACGTCATGGCGGGACATTTTCGCCGATACACGGTGCGCAGCCTGGAACGTGCGCTCACCGCCAACGGTTTCAGGCTCGAGTACGCGACGTACATTTTCGCGCCACTGCCGCCGATAGTGCTGCTGTTCAGGACAATTCCCACCCTGCTTCGTCTGCGGCGACCTGAAGATGCCGAGGAACAGTCCGCTGAAGAGCTTGGGCGCCAAGGCATCACGACGCGCATTGTCGATCGCATTCTGGACTCCGAGGCCCGCCGAGTCGAAGCGGGCCGAATCATCCCATTCGGCACGAGCTGCCTTGCCGTCTGCACAAAGGACTGAACATTGGCCACCGAACGCAAGCGCGGTCTCTACGCGGCACTTCGAAATCCGAAGCTCTACGAAACGGTTCAACGGCTGATGGGGGCAGACGAGCGGCGCCGGCACTTCGCCGAAGAATTCGTCCGCGCACAGCCCGGAGATCGCGTACTCGACATCGGTTGTGGGCCGGCACATCTTCGCGCCTATCTTCCCGACGTGGAATACATCGGCTGGGAACCAAATGCCGCCTACGTCGAAAAGGCGCGGAACATCTACGGCGACCGGGGAACCTTCAACGTCGGGTTCTTCGGACCCGAAGAGGCTCGCTCACTGGATCCCGTCGACGTCGTCATCGTTTCGGCGGTGCTGCACCACATGGACGATGCTCAAGTAACCGAATTGTTTTCGCTGCTGCGACAGGTGCTCAAGCCCGGCGGACGCGTGATCACGCTCGACAATGTCTTCATCGAGCGCCAGAACCCCATCGCTCGTTTCCTCATCTCGCTGGATCGCGGCCGCAACGTGCGATCACCCGACGGTTACGAGACCTTGGCGCGTGGTCAGTTCGCGAAGGTCAGCGGCGCCGTTGTCCCGCAAGCGTTTCCGCCCTATACGTACTTCTACATGACGGCCGAATAACGCACGGCGCCGACTCTCACGCCGTCGCGAGCGCCCGGTCGCCCAGGCTGCCGATCACCGGCCCCATCAGCCGGGCGTATTCCACTGTCAGGTGATACTCGTCGAGATACACCAGGGTGTTGCCCACGATGACGGGACAACGCTGCGCAGTGCAGAAGAGGCGGGTGACGTCGACGTATTGCCCACCTCCCGCTTTGGTGGCCGCCGCCTCGGCGGCGATGCCGCTTTCGTCCACCGCTGACGACCTCGACGGCGAGCACGCCGAGGCGTCGTCGAGGTGGTCCGACAGGCACACGGGTACCACCGAGCCCGTTTCAGGCATCGGTCCGAGTACGAGTACCTTGGCGCCGGTGCCGCGCAATTTTTCGACCAGCCGCGTCAGGCTGGCGATCCAGTCGGGGTCGTACGGATGGAAATCCTCGGATTGGTAGAGGCGCGAAATGGCCAGTACGACCAGCTGGGCCCGGTCGGCTCCCAGCCGGTCGATGATCTGATCGCGCCACTGGGTGCATTCGGTGTACGGCCGGCGAAGAGCCGTGATCGGCAGGTCAAGCAATGGACAACCCTGCTTTGCAAGGCTCTCCAGCCGCCAACCCCGGTCTGTTGCAGCCTGCTCGAACGCAGGATTCCACATCGCGGCATTCGAGTCGCCGACCAGAGCGACCGTCGTTGGCGATGCGGTATCACCCGACGCGCACTCAGGCTGTCCGATTTCCAGGATGCTGCGCATGCAGCCACCCAACAGCAGGGCTGTCTTTTCAGTTGAGACGTCCGCGAGCGGTGGAACCAGGTTCGACGGAACCGCCTGCACGTCAGCTGATTTCGCCACCGCAGCCTCGACCTGAGCGAACGTCGACTCCACCGCGGCGTCGTAGAGCGCCATATTCGAGCCCTTGGCAACCGGGGCCGCCGCAATGGTCACCCCGGCTGCCGCGGGGCCGCGGCCAACAGGAGCGGGCATCGTGACGAGAAGCCCCAGCGCCACACAGACCGCCACGGCGGTTGCCCCTCCCCCGAGCGCAAGGCTCCATTCCGCAGACCGCTTGATGGGCGCAGCGAATCGCAAGGGGTTTTCGATGAGACGCAACGTGAGCACCGCGAGGACAGCGGACACGACGACGGCCGTCATCCTGCCCGCCAAACCCAGTGGATGACCGACCAGCATCGGCGCCAGGACCAACACCGGCCAGTGCCAGAGGTACCACGAGTACGACACGTCGCCGATCGCCTGCATCGGCCGCCACGACAGCACGCGTCCCACCCCGCGGGCAGGCGTCGCACAACCCGCGCCGATCACCAGTGCAGTTCCGGCCACGGGAAGAAGTGCGGCGATTCCAGGAAAGAGCGTGTCCTCGCTGAACCGACTGCACGCCAGCAGAACGGCTGCCATGCCGATCCATCCCACGATCGCGGCGGCACGGCGCGGAAGCCGACGCCACTGGCCCGCCGACAGCGCCACCAAGCCGCCCAGCGCCAACTCCCACGCACGGGTGGGCAGCAGGTAAAACGCCCCGATCGGCCATAACGAAGTGACCACGACCGACGCCGCCAACGAAATCGCCCCGACCACCGAAAGCACCAGCAGATAGGGAGTTCTGGACGAGGGTGCGTCGGCACCGCCGCGTCGGCGCACCCGCCGGATCACCCATGCGGTGCAGATGATCAGCACGGGCCAGACCAGATAGAACTGTTCTTCCACGCCGAGTGACCAGTAGTGCTGGAAAGGCGATGGTGTCGTCTCGCTGAAAAAGTAGTCGCTGGCCATCAGGGAGAACCAGATGTTGCTGACGTACAGCGCGCTGGCGATACCGTCGATCAGGACCGGCTTGGCCAGCAACGGCGGCAACAGGGCAACGGAGGCGACCGCCGTTACGGCGCCCACCAGGGCCGATGCCGGTAACAACCGGCGGGCCCGCGCGCCGAAGAACTTGCGCAGTCTTACGGAACCGGTAGCGCCGACCTCTCGCCAGAGCAATCCCGTGATGAGGAATCCGGAAATGACGAAGAAGATGTCGACACCGACGAAACCGCCACCGATCCCTGGGACGTCCGCGTGAAAAAGTACGACAGCCAAGACCGCGACAGCCCGCAGACCCTCGATATCGGTACGAAAGCCCGGTTTCGCCGCGAGTGACCCTGCAGCACTGTCCGCATGGGACGTTGAACCATTGCGACGATGTCGAGGGGGTTCGCGAGTCGGTTCGTGTCGACTGGTCGCCGTAGCATCTGCCAAGGGGACATCGCCCGTCCGCTACCCCCGATGCCCCCACGCATAAGATCGCCCGGACTGCGAAGCGATCGCGACGATGAATATAACTGATATTGGAGGCCGTTGCGCAATTCGGACAGCCGGTGCTACCGGGCGGCTCGGTTCATACGGCCGGTTTCATCAGCAAACCCTGGCCGGTGGGCAGCATGCAGATCGGCACGTCCAACTCACGGGCCACCGCATCCATGCCCAGCCTTTGCTCGTCGCGTCCCCGCTGTCCGTAATCGTCCAGCAGCACGAAGGCGCCCGGAGTGAGGCGCGGCCAGAAAAACCGCAGCGCAGCGACCTCCGGCGGCGAGCAATTCATGTCGATGTGCAGATAGGCCACAGATTCGGACTCGACCTGATCCAGGGTCTCAGGAACGGTACCGGGGACGATGCGGACGTTCTTCCACTCCGCGAAGTTCTTACGCACACTCTCGACCGAGTTGGCGTAGATCCCGAAGTCCAGGGCGGCTTGGCTCTTCGCCAGCGCCCCGTCATCTTTTTCGACATCCGTGACGAAGCGCGCATCCATCCCGCCGAAGGTGTCCAGCAGATAGAAACATTTGCCCAGCCGGTCCCAGTCCAGATGCTGCATGATCGCGCTGCTCAGGAACCCATGGCTGACCCCGCACTCGACGAAATCACCGTCGAGCTTGCTCGCGCTCTCCGCCGCCCACATCCCGATGTGAAACCGCCACTCCCAGTGATAGAAGTCCTCGCCGCCGAGCGATTGCACACCGCGCTGATATGACCGCCGAAACTCCGGATCATCCCGAAATGCGTCGCTGTTGAAGCAAATCAACGCGTCGTCGGCGTAAACGTCGGGAAGAAGAGTCCTGGGAATTGCATACCCCGTACGGAGTGCCGCCCACATTAGCCGGAACTTCAATGGCCACTGTTTCGAAATCCCCACGGCGCACACCATACAACTGCCTGTAACCGTTCTGGGGCAAATGCGGCAGTTTTACAGCAAACTCA
>Ga0075363_100000162_pt1 | contig 17054 bp, 9 predicted proteins | sample EndMetdeltDD1763_FD_71470 | JGI IMG/M metagenome (GOLD analysis project Ga0075363, IMG submission 71470) | Populus endosphere microbial communities from Tennessee, USA - Endosphere MetaG P. deltoides DD176-3 | ecosystem: Host-associated > Plants > Roots > Endosphere | place: USA: Tennessee...
GTCGCCTGCATCAGCGGCATACCGGTGTTCAGCGAATCGAGTTGTGCGATCTCGTCGGCGTGCTCGTCGATCAGGTCGGCGATCTTCCACATGATCTTCGCCCGCGCTCGCCCGGGCAGCTCCGACCACACGCCCGCCTCGAAGGACGCTTTCGCGCGCGCGACGGCCTCATTGACGGCCTCGGCGCCGCAGTCGGTGAACTCCACGATCGGCTCTTCGGTCACCGGGTTGATGACCGAGATCACTTCTCCCGTGCCCGGCCGAGCGGTGAGTTCGTCCAGAACCGTCTGCAGTGTCACCGTCGATGTCATCGTTGACCTTTCTCGTCGCCCATGGGAAGCGGTTTCGCCCACCATGCTGAGCAACTGCTTAGCACGGTGGCGACGCGAGGGTCAAGGTAGGCGCGAGTGCATTGGTCGAGCGTTTACCGTCAGGCTGCGGCAGAGACGACGTTCATCGCGTCGAAACGGTCCAACACCGTCGCGGCGACCAGGTTGTGTGAGCCCAACGGCTCGGCCATCGGAATGCCGTGAGCTGCGGCGTAGGACGCCACGCGGTCGGTGATGATGCCATGTGCCAGGAACCAGGGGGCGATCACGAGATTCCGGGCGCCCTCGGCCCTCAACCGTTCCGCCGTGTCGGCGACGTTCGGCCGCGGTCCAGCCGCGAACGCGACTTCGGCACCGGCCCACCGGGTCCCGGCGCTCAGGGCGCGTGCGACGTCCGCCGTCCGGGCGTTGGCCGTCTCGTTCGACGAGCCGACGGCGGCGACCACGACGCCGAGCCCGTCCTCGTCGGGCGAAACCCCGACCTCGGATAGTCGCTGCCGCAACACCGACAGCAGGGCGGGATCCTCGCCGAGCACGTCGGCCTGTGCGACTCGCGCACCCGACTGCTCGATCATCTCGGGGATGTCGACCCGGGCGTGATAGGCGTCGGCCAGCAGGAACGGGACCACGACGCCGTCGCGAAGGCCGGTCAGCACGTCGCGCAGGTTCGGGTCCGTCTTTTCGAGGAACGCGGACCGGACGTCGAGCCACGGCCGCAGCCGTCGGATGCGGCCGGCCACGGCATGCGTGACCGCGGCCGAGCGCGGGTCGACGCTGCCGTGTGCGGCCAATACAAGCGTCACGACGCGTGCAGCCCGCATTCCGTCTTGGTCTGCCCCGCCCAGCGACCGCTGCGCGGATCGGCGCCCTCGACCGGCTTGGCCGTGCACGGCGCGCAGCCGATCGACGGATAGCCCTCGAAAACCAGGGGATTGACGAGCACATCGTTGGCGTCGATGTAGGCCTGCATCTCCTCGTCGGACCACGCCGCGATCGGGTTGATCTTCACCAATCCAAAAGCCTTGTCCCAGCTGATGAGTGGAGCGTTGGCCCGCGTCGGAGCCTCGACGCGGCGGATCCCGGTCACCCATGCCGAGTAACCGCGCAGCGCCTTGGACAGCGGCTCGACCTTGCGCATCCGGCAGCACTCACTGGCCTCGCGGGCGAACAGATCCTTGCCGAACAACTCGTCCTGCTTGGCGACGCTGTTCTCCGGCGTGACGTTCACCACGTTGATGTCGTAGACCGCCTCGACGGCGTCACGCGTGCCGATGGTCTCGACGAAGTGATAGCCGGTGTCGAGGAACAACACATCGACGCCGGGGCGCACCTTCGCGGCCAGGTCGACCAGAACGGCGTCCTGCATGTTCGACGCGACGACGTAGTTGCCGCCGAAGTTCTCGTCGGTCCAGCGCAGCAGATCATCGGCGTTGGCACCCTCGAGTTCGGCGGCGCCACGCTCCGCCAACGCAATCAGATCAACCTCGTTCACAACATCTGTCATCGCAAATCCGCCTCGTCTGCTCGTACGGCCCACGTAGCGAAACGCTCGCCGTCCTCGCGATGTTTCACGAAGTTGCGAACGACTCGTTCGATGTAGTCACCCAGCTCGCTGGACAGCACCTTGTGCTGGCGCAACTTGCGGCCGAAGCCACTGTCCAGACCGAGACTTCCCCCGAGGTGGACCTGAAAACCCTCCTCGGGACCGTTGCCGTCATCGACCATCTGGCCCTTGAACCCGATATCGGCCACCTGGATGCGCGCGCACGAGTTCGGGCAGCCGTTGATGTTGACGGTGATCGGCACGTCGAGCTGGGCGTTGATGTCCTCGAGCCGCTTCTCCAGCTCGGGAACCAGCACCTGCGAACGGCTGCGGGTCTCGGCGAAGCTGAGCTTGCAGAACTCGATACCGGTGCAGGCCATGAGGTTGCGGCGCCAATGCGACGGCTGGGCAGGCAGGCCCAGCGCATCCAGGCCGTTGCGCAGCTCGTCGAGCTTGTCGTCGGGAACGTCGAGGATGATCAGCTTCTGGTACGGCGTGAACCGGATCCGGTCGCTGCCCGCGGCCTCGGCCAGGTCGGCCACCTTGGTCAGGATGGTGCCCGAGACGCGGCCGGCGATCGGTGCGACACCGACGGCGTTCAGCCCGTTCTTCAGCTTCTGCACGCCGACGTGGTCGATCGGGCGCGTCACCGGGATCGGTGCGGGGCCGTCGATCAGCGGACGCTTCAGGTACTCCTCTTCGAGAACTTTCCTGAATTTCTCGACACCCCAGTCCTTGATGAGGAACTTGAGCCGGGCCTTGGCCCGCAGCCGGCGGTAGCCGTAGTCGCGGAAGACGCTGACCACGCCCTCCCACACGTCGGGCACCTCGTCGAGCGGCACCCAGGCGCCGACCCGCTGACCGAGCATCGGGTTGGTGGACAGGCCGCCGCCGACCCACAGATCGAAGCCCGGACCGTGTTCGGGGTGCTCGACGCCGATGAAGGCCACGTCGTTGACCTCGTGAACGACGTCCTGCAGACCCGAGATCGCGGTCTTGAACTTGCGCGGCAGGTTCGAGTACTCGGGCTTGTTGATGTAACGCTTGACGATCTCGTGGATCGCGGGAGTTCCGTCGATCACTTCGTCGAGGGACTCACCGGCCAGGGGTGAACCGAGGACGACGCGGGGGCAGTCGCCGCACGCCTCGGTGGTCTGAAGTCCGACCTCGTCGAGCCGCCGCCAGATCTCCGGCATGTTCTCGACCTCGATCCAGTGGTACTGGATGTTCTGCCGGTCGGAGATGTCGGCGGTGTCGCGCGCGAACTCGGTGGAGATGCCACCGAGGGTGCGCAGCGAGGCCGCGGTCAGGGCACCGCCGTCGCTGCGGACGCGCAGCATGAAGTACTCGTCCTCGAGCATGTCGGTGTTCTCGTCACCGGTCCAGGTGCCGTCGTACCCGGGCTTGCGCTGGGTATAGAGGCCCCACCAACGGAAACGGCCGCGCAAGTCGCCCTTGTCGATGCTGTCGAAGCCGCCCTTGGCGTAGATGTTCTCGATGCGCGCCCGTACGTTGAGCGGGTTGTCGTCCTTCTTGGACTGTTCGTTCGGGTTGAGCGGCTCGCGGTATCCGAGCGCCCACTGACCCTCGCCACGCGGGCGCTTGACGGGCTTGGGTTTGGATTCTGCTGTTGTCATGTGGTTGCTCCTTAGTGGAGCCGGACCGCGCGTCTCACCGGTGGGCTGACCGGCGGCGCAGATCCGGCGGCCAGCTGAAAGTACAGGTGGGCAGGTCAGCGCGTCAGGGCAGACAACAACAGGTACAGACGCGCTTGAAGTCGACATGGCGCCGCACCACCAGCGATACGCGGTGGGGGAAGATGCGGGCGGACTTCACGGTGCCAATTGTGCCACGGGCACCGACAAATGCCCTAACCGGGCCAGATTTGCGCTCACCGTGAGCAAAAGGCTCGATCTGGGAAACTGGCTGCATGACAGTCCGAACGGCGGCGGTGCGCGAGCTGCCTGACCTGGCACTGACGCCGGGCCTCGGGTTCGGCATCTATGTCCACGTGCCTTTTTGCGCCGCCCGCTGCGGATACTGCGACTTCAACACCTATACCCCCGCCGAGCTGGGCGGGACGAACCCCGACAGCTGGCTGGCCGGTCTGCGCGCCGAGCTGGCGCTTGCCGCCGACCGGCTGGGATCCACGCCCGCCGTGGACACCGTCTTCGTCGGCGGCGGCACCCCGTCGCTGCTCGGCGGTCCCGGCCTGGCCGCGGTGCTGGACGCGATCCGCGCGCACTTCACCCTCGCCGCCGAGGCCGAAGTCACCACCGAGGCGAACCCCGAGTCGACGTCCCCGGAGCTGTTCGAGCATCTGCGCGCGGCCGGCTTCACCCGGGTGTCGCTGGGGATGCAGTCGGTGGCGCCGCACGTGCTGGCGGTGCTGGACCGGGTGCACTCGCCGGGGCGTGCGCTGGAGGCAGCGCGGGATGCCCGCGGCGCCGGCTTCCAGCACGTCAACCTCGACCTGATCTACGGCACGCCGGGGGAGACCGACGACGATCTGCTGCGGTCGGTGGATGCCGCGGTCGAGGCGGAGGTCGACCACGTGTCCGCGTACGCGCTGGTCGTCGAGGACGGCACGGCGCTGGCGCGGCGGGTTCGGCGCGGTGAGGTCCGTCAACCCGACAACGACGAGCTCGCGCACCGTTACGAACTGATCGACGCGCGTCTGTCGGAGGCGGGTCTGGGTTGGTACGAGGTGTCCAACTGGTGTCTGCCCGGCGGTGAATGCCGGCACAACATCGGCTATTGGAACGGTGGCGAATGGTGGGGTGCGGGCCCGGGAGCGCACGGTTACGTCGGCTCGACGCGATGGTGGAATGTCAAGCACCCCAACGCCTATGCGCAGTCTTTGACCGACGGGCTGCTACCCGTGGCCGATTACGAGCAACTGGATCCAGGTGCGCAACACACCGAGGAGGTCATGTTGCGGGTGCGACTACGGGACGGACTGCCGCTTGACGTTTTGACCGACGCCGAACGGCACCGGGCGCAGACCGTCATCGACGACGGGCTGCTGACGCGCGACGGCGACCATCTGATCCTCACGGACCCGGGTCGCCTGTTGGCCGACGCGGTGGTCCGCACTCTGCTTGACTAGCTCTGCAGCGAGTGTGGGCCTATGCACGCTTTTCCTGCGTTTTGTGTGCGGGTAACCCACGTTCGCGCGCGCTGTTGAACTATTTCGCGGTGGTGATCCGTTGTGTTGTGCGACGTCGACGGAAGCGAGGAATGCGCCGGTGCTTCGCATATGACCGATCCTGATCAGGCTGCACTCCTGCGGGGGATCCACGATGCCCACAGCCAGGACCTGCAGCGCTATGTGTTGCGCCTGACGCGTGGTGACATGCCGTTCGCAGAGGACGTGGTGCAGGAGTCACTGCTGCGGCTGTGGCGAAAGCCCGACATTCTCGAACAGTCCAGCGAATCGGCGCGGGCCTGGCTGTTCACCGTCGCCCGCAATCTCGTGATCGACGACCGCCGTAGCGCCCGGTTCACGCGGGAACTGCAGAGCGACAACCTTCCCGAGCGACCATCGCTCGACGCGATCGGACCCGCGGTCGACAAGTGGGTGCTCGCCGACGCGCTCAAGTCGTTGTCCAGCGACCATCGCAACGCGATCGTGCGCGCGTATTACCTCGGCCAGACCGTGGCCGATATCGCCCGGCAGGAACAGGTTCCCGAGGGGACCGTGAAATCCAGACTTCACTACGCGCTGCGCGCGTTACGAATTGCGTTGCAGGAAAGGGGGGTTGCTCATGCCTGACAACAGACCTGACGACCTGGCCGAGTGGGATGCGGCCTACGTCCTCGGCGCGTTGAATCCAGCGGATCGGCGCACCTACGAGAACTATCTCGCTACGAATCCCGAACGAAACGCCGAGCTCGCCGACCTGGCGGGGCTGCCCGACATTCTCGACGTGCTCAGTCCGGAGGAGGCCTTGGCGTTGACCGACCTGGCGGGTAGCCCGCCGGTCGAGGACCGCGCCGGCAATGTCTCGTCGTTTGCCGCCGCGTCGGCGAAACGGCGGTCCCGGCGGGCTCCCATCGCGGCGGCGGTCGCGGCCGCTGCGGCGCTGGCGATACTCGGGGGTGTGGTGGGCGCGACGGTGTTCCCCCGGACGACCGCGGTGCAGACGGTGGCGATGTCGCCCATGCAGCCAGGATCGCGTCCCGGCCTCACCGCTCAGCTCGCCGTCACGGAGAAGAAGTGGGGCACCGAGCTGAACTGGGCCTGCGAGTACACCAAGGACTGGTCGCGCGACGTCGAGAGCTACGACATCGTCGTCACAACCACGAATGGCGCGCAGAGCGTCGTGGGTTCGTGGCGCCCGGCCGGAGACGAAGCCACCGGACTGTCGGCGGCAACGAGCATCCCGACGTCGGAAATCCGCAGCGTCGACATCCGGGTGACCGGCACCGATGAACCGCTGGCAGTCAGCACTCTCTGAGCGGATTCCGCGAATCTGACGCTCACGCAAGCACTTCCAAAAGTGATCGGCGCCACGCTCATGATCACCGCGTACGCCCTGCGTAAAGACCAATTTGCGGGTCGGGTATGTCAGGATGGCCGACATGACTCGGGGTTTGTTAGGCAAGGCTAGCCAGACTTCAGCCTCCACCCCGGAACCAATCGCGATCGTCGGCATCGGCTGCCGGCTGGCGGGCAGCATCAACGACCCGGCACAGTTCTGGACATTTTTGACCGAAGGCCGAAGCGACGTCCGCGAGGTGCCGGAGGAGCGCTGGGAGCCATACCTGCGACGGGATCCGCGCAACGCCGCGGTGCTGAAGGAAACCACGCGCTGGGGCACGTTCCTCGACGACCTGCCCGGGTTCGACGCCGAGTTCTTCGGGGTGTCCCCGCGCGAAGCGGAACTGATGGATCCCCAGCAGCGGCTGGCCCTCGAGGTGAGCTGGGAGGCGCTCGAACACGCGGGTGTGCAGCCACGCGCGCTGGCAGGCAGCGACACCGCCGTGCTCATGGGCGTGAACTCCGATGACTACGGCAAGCTGATCATGGAGGATCTGACCGGCATCGAGGCTTGGACCGGAATCGGCACGTCCCTGTGTGGCATCGCCAACCGCGTCTCCCACCTGCTCGATCTGCGGGGCCCGAGCGTCGCATTGGATGCGGCCTGTGCCGCATCGCTGGTGGCGGTGCACCAGGCCTGCCAGATGCTGCGTGCCGGTGAGACATCGCTGGCCCTCGCCGGCGGCGTCAGCGCGCTCATCGGGCCCGGGTTGACCCGGGTGCTCGACGAGGCCGGCGCCACGGCGCCCGATGGGCGCTGCAAGACGTTCGACGCAAGCGCCGACGGCTATGGGCGTGGCGAGGGTGCGGCCGTGGTCGTGCTCAAACGCCTCGCCGACGCGGTGCGTGACGGCGACCGGGTACTGGCCGTCGTGCGTGGCGGTGCGATCGCACAAGACGGTCGGACGGTCGGCATCATGTCGCCCAACGGTGACGCGCAGGCCGACATGTTCGCCCGCGCATGCGAATCCGCCGGGGTGCCGCCCGCGAGCGTCGAGTTCGTGGAGGCGCACGGAACCGGCACGCCCACCGGCGATCCCACCGAGGTTCGGGCGTTGGCGTCCGTCTACGGAGTCGACCGTCCCGCCCATGCGCCGTGCCGAATCGGTTCGGTGAAACCCAACGTCGGTCACCTCGAAGGTGGCGCGGGCGTGGTCGGCCTCGTCAAGGCCGCGCTGGCACTGCACCACGAGGCCATTCCGCCGACCGCAGGCGTGAAAACCCTTACCCCCGCCGTTGATTGGGCGAACAGCGGCCTGCGGGTGCCGACCACGGTAGAACCGTGGAAGCGCACTGACGGTGCACCGCGCCGCGCCGCGGTGTGCAGCTACGGTTACGGCGGCACGATCGCGCACATTCTGTTGGAGGAAGCGCCAGCGACACAGACGCCTGCGGCCGCCGAGGTGCTCGCCGCACCGACGGTGGTCCCGATATCGGCGCGTTCGTCGGTGAGGTTGCGCACCCAGGCGCGCGCGCTTGCCGACCACCTACGTGCCGGCGATGACGGACTCGATCGTGTTGCGGCCACAGCGTGGACGCGCCGCACACACGAATCATCAAGGGCCGCAGTGGTGGCAGACGACATCGACGGCCTCGTGGCCGGGCTGGACGCACTCGCCAACGAGGAACCCGATCCGCTGGTCGTCACCGGCAGCGCGATGGCGACCGACGGCGCCGTCTGGGTGTTTTCCGGTCACGGATCGCACTGGGCCGGCATGGGGCAGCAGTTGCTCGAACGTGAGCCGGCGTTCAGCGCAGTCATCGACGAGATCGATCCGGTGTTCCGCAAAGAGCTGGGCTTCTGTGCGCGCGATGCGCTGCGCACCGCAGAGCTCGGTGGGACAGACCGGGTGCAGGCGTTGACGTTTGCGATGCAGGTAGGCCTCGCCGCGGTGCTGCGCGACAGGGGAGTGGCCCCCGCCGCGGTGATCGGGCACTCGGTCGGCGAGGTTGCCGCATGCGTGACGGCGGGGGTGTTCGACCTGACGGTGGGCGCCGCGGTGGCGTGCTACCGGGCGCGTGGATTCCAGTCGGTGATGGGCAACGGCGCGATGGCACTGGTGCGCCTGCCGTTCTCCGAAGCCGAACGGCGCCTCGCGGGACATCGCCACGTGGTGGCGGCGATCAGTGCCTCACCCGCATCGACGGTGATATCGGGCACCGTCAGCGCCGTCGAACAGATCTGCGAGATCTGGACCGACGAAGGCGTGATGATCCGCCGGGTCAACACCGACGTGGCGTTCCACAGTCCGGCGATGGATGCGCTCACCGCCGACCTCGGCCGACTCACCGCAGAGCTGCCGCCGTCTCGTCCCGCCGAAATACCCCTGTACACAACGGCACTGTCCGATCCGCGGTCAACGGTTCCTCGTGACCGGAGCTACTGGGTCGCGAATCTGCGTGACCGCGTGCGCTTCGCCGAAGCGGTGACAGCAGCGGCCGAGGACGGTCATCGGCTGTTCCTGGAGGTCTCCGCGCATCCGGTCGTCGCGCATTCGATCGTCGAGACCTTGACACATGTGGGCATCGAGGAGCATGCGGTTCTCCCGGTGCTTCGTCGCGACCGTCCTGAGTTGCACTCGGTGGCCACGGCCGTCGGCGCGCTGTACTGCCACGGTGCACCCGTGAATCACGGCATCGGCGCGTCCGCGCCCTGGGCCGACTCGCTGCCCGTCACGCAGTGGCAGCACCGCCGCTTCTGGCGCACGCCGACGCCGCCGCCCGGTGGCCGCGGTGTGCATGACGTCGACACCCACACGCTGCTCGGCGGGCGGATGGACGTGACCGGTGCGGTCGCATCGACCATGTGGCAGACGCGCCTGGACATGGACAATCGGCCTTACCCCGGCAACCATCCGGTGCAGAACACCGAAATCGTTCCCGCCGCAGTCATTTTGAACACGTTCCTCGGTGCGGTCGCCAACCTGAACACCCGCTCCGACCGGTCGGGAACCGATCTCGTGGATGTACGCCTCCGCACACCTGTGGCGCCGAGCCGGGCCCGCGATGTGCAGGTGGTTCTGCAGGACCGCGGCCTGACCCTGTCGACACGACTGGTCGACGATGACGAACCGACCGACGACGGCGGATGGCTCACCCACAGCAGCGCGGTCGCCGCGGCCGACGACGACATCGAGGATCTCCTCGGACAGGTGCTCGACGAATCCGCCGCGCAACAGCGGTGCACGGAAACCCTTCCGGCGGACCACGTCGTGGACACCCTGGCGACGCTGGGTGTGGCGGCGATGGGGTTCGGTTGGGAGATTCTCGGTCTACGCCGCGGTGACGGTGAGCTGATCGCACGCGTCGCCGCCGACGGCGACCGGACCGAGCCTGCGACGTGGGCATCGCTGCTCGACGCCGCGACATCGGCGGCCTCCACCATCTTCGACGAGCCGCCGCGATTGCGGATGCCCGCCAGGATCGAACGCGTGCAGGTGTACGGCCGCCCGCCCGCGGTGGCGGTGCTGCAGGTGCGGCGTCGGCCCGGGACAACCACTACCGACGTGCTGATAGCCGAGGAGTCGGGCGCCGTGCGCGCATCCCTCACCGGGATGTCGTTCGAGGAACTCGAAAACCCCGCGGGCAGTGATCTATCCCGGATGCTGCATCACGTCACGTGGCATTCGGTCCCGTGGAGCCCGGACGAACGGCCGTCCGCGGTGTTCGTCGTCGGCGGTGACGCCGACACCCGGCACTTCGTCGCGCGCGATCTCTCCGCCGCCGACGTGCCGTACGCGACGTACAACGACCCGGCCGAGATCGGGGCGGCTGCAAATGAACTGCACCGCGACGCCGTGGTGCTGGTATTGCCCCGCGCACATGACGCGCCGCAGACGTCGGTCGAGGTTGTGATGCAGACGCTGAGGTGTCTCCTCGACAGTGGTGCGAAGGCCCGACTGTGGGTGCTCACCCAGCGGGTGCACGAAGGTGGGAACGTCGTCCATGCGCCGCTGTGGGGACTGGCCAGGGTCGCCGCCGCCGAGCACCCCAAGATCTTCAGCGGGGTCCTCGACATCGGCGACGACAGCCTGCCCGTGGGCGCGCTCGCGTCGCTACGTGGTCATCCTGTCGTCGTGATCCGCGACGGTGACGCCACGTCCGCGCGGTTGGCATTCGCCGGCCGGGGCTCGGGCGCACCGATGCAGTGCTCGCCCGGCGGCACCTACCTGATCACTGGCGGCACAGGTGTTCTCGGGCTGAGGATGGCGCAACGGCTTGCTGACATCGGTGCCCGACGCATCGTTCTGCTGTCGCGTTCCGGCATGCTAGACCGCGCCGAGTGGCGAGATGCGGCCGAATCCGAATTGATTCGCACCGTGGCGGCGCTGGAGGAGCGCGGGGTCTCTGTCCACATAATGCCGCTGGACATCGCCGGGCCCGACGCGGCCGAGGCGCTGCGCGTCGCGCTGCGGTATCTCCCACCGGTCCGCGGTGTCATCCACGCCGCAGGTGTGGAAGCCGGTGCGCTGCTTGTCAACACGACAGCGGACGACTTCGCCGCGGCCATGCATCCCAAGGTTGACGGCACCTTGACATTGCACGAGGTATTCCCGCCCGAGCAACTGGACTGGATGGTGTTGTTCTCGTCGTGCGGTTACCTCGCGGGCTTCCCAGGACAGGGTGCGTACGCGTGCGCGAACTCGTTCCTCGACGTGATGGCCCGCCATCGCCGAGGCCTCGGCGACCGCACCGTCAGCATCGCGTGGACGGCGTGGCGAGGTCTTGGCATGGGCTCGACGTCCGGTTTCGTCGCGGCGCAACTGGACGCCCTCGGGATGGGCACCATCGGCGCCGACGAGGCGATCCGCGCGCTCGACCTGGCGATGCGCGATGACCAACCGAATGTCGTTGTGCTGCCGGTGCTTCCGGGGGCCACAGCCGTACCGATGCTTGCCGACGTGGCACCCGTCGAGGATGACCGGTCACCACAGGCGAATTCGGCGTTGGACAGTTTCGTCGGAGACGACGGCGAGCCCGATGCGCAGCGTGTGACCGAGTGTGTCGTCGCCGCGGTCTCGGCGCAGCTCGGACTGCCCGTGGGCGATGTGGACACCGGGCTGCCGCTGGTCGAGATCGGGGTCGACTCGATCATGACCGTCGGCCTGCTGCGTCAGCTCGAGAAGCAGACCGGACTGCCGCTGCCGCCGACGTTGCTGTGGGAGTACCCGACGGCCGCGGCGGTGTCGGAGCGCATCGCCGAGCTGCTCGCATCACCGGAGACCGCGCAGGAGCCCCGCGAAGTTCCGGTGTCCTGACGCCGGTCAGGACGAGGTGAGCTGGGCGACGACCTTTTTCTTGTCGACCTTGCCGACCGCCGTCTTGGGCAGCGTCGACATCGGCGCGAGCACGTCAGGGCGCGCGTGTGCGGACACGCCCCGGTCGTCGAGGAACTGGTTCAGCTCGGCGAGCGTGATCGCGGGACCACTGAAGACGACTGCAGCGCAGATCTTTTCGCCGAGGTACTCATCGGGCAGGGCCACCGCGGCCGCCGCGTAGATCGCCGGATGCGCGAACAGGTGCTCTTCGAGGTCCGACGCCGAGACGGTTTCTCCACCGCGGTGGATGACATCCTTGATGCGGCCGGTGACCTCGACGTAGCCCGCCCTGGGACCGTCGGCGAAGATCCGAACCCGATCCCCGGAGCGGTAGAAGCCATCGGGGCTGAACGACCGAGCGTTCGCCTCGTCGGCGCGGTAGTAGCCGTTGAGCGTGTAGGGGCCGCGCACCAGCAGCTCACCCTCTTCGCCCGGGGCGACCTCAATACCCGCTTCGTCGACCACGCGCATCTCGTCGAGTGGCGACATCGGTCTGCCCTGGGTGTTGACCACGACGTCGACAGGATCACCGATGCGGGTGAAATTGAGCATTCCCTCTGCCATGCCGAAGATCTGGGACAGGCCGGGGGTCAACCCGTCGAGGATGTAGCGCGCCTCCTCGGGCGTCATCCGCGAACCGCCCACCTGAACCACGCGCAGCGACGTCGGTAGCACGGGCTCCCATTCACACGCCTGGGTCCACACCTTCGCAAGCGCGTTGACGAGACCCGTGACGGTGATCTTGTGCTGGTCGATGACCGCGAAGGCCGACTCGGGACTGGGATCGGCGGTGAACACCGTCGTGGCGCCTACGGTCATGGAGCCCAGCAGACCCGGGCAACCGAGTGGGAAGTTGTGTCCGGCCGGCAGTGCGGCCAGATATACGTCGTCGCCGGTCATCTCGTACGCCTGCGCACACGCGGTCGCGTTGTAGACGTAGTCGTCGTGAGTGCGAGCGATGAGCTTCGGCAGACCGGTCGTACCGCCCGATACGAGCAGCAATGCGGGTGTACTCGGGTCGACCGGCGCCCGGTCGCGGATCGGACCGTCGAAATCGGCCAGCGCCGACCATGATTGGAAGGGACCCGGATCGCCGTCCACGAACACGTGAGCCAGCCCCGGATTGTCGTTCGCCAGAGCCTGAGCCAAATCCCGATAGTCGAACCCGGCGACCCGGTCGGCGACGACGAGCCCGACCGCACCGCTCACGTCGGCGAAGTGACTGAGCTCCGCGTAACGGTGACCCGGAAGGCACATCACCGGGACGGCGCCCGCCCGCAGCAGACCGAACAACGCGACGGCGAACTGAGCAGAGTTCGGCAACTGCAACATCACCCGGTCACCGGCAGCGATACCGCGATCGGCCAGAGCCGCCGCGATGCGGTCGGCGCGAGCGTCCAATTCGGCGAACGTGTAGGTGACGTCGGGGTCGATCACCGCGGCGCGGTCCGGCCACGTCGTGGCGGCGTCGCTGAGGATGGAGTCCAGGCTGCGGCCCGTCCAGTAACCCGCGTCGCGGTACTCCTGGGCGCGGTTGGCCGGGAACGGCACGAAACCCGTCGTCAGGTCGCTCTGCTGGGGGTCTAAACCGGTGCTCATGAGTGGGTGTGACCCCTCCGGGTAGGTGTGTTCGGTGCCTCGAATATAAGGTAGCCTCGCCGGGTTAGTTAGGGCAGCCTGCACTAATTTGGAGGACAGCGTGGGGACCGTTCGCGAGCAAGTTGCCGAACTCCTCGGTGTGACACCCGACGACGTCGACCCCGACGCCGACCTGATCGCCTCCGGTCTCGACTCGATCCGCATGATGTCGCTGTCGGGCCGCTGGCGTAAACAGGGGATCCCGGTCAACTTTGCCGCGCTCGCGGAGAACCCGACGGTGGCGGCATGGTCGGCGCTGGTCGCCCAGCACTCCGGCGGCGAGGAATCCGCCGCGCCCGAGTCGGCGGACCTCGGCGACGACGATGACGGCGTCTTCCCATTGGCGCCCATGCAGCACGCGATGTGGCTGGGCCGCAACGACGATCAACAACTCGGCGGTGTCGCCGCCCACCTCTACGTGGAGTTCGACGGTGCTGGCGTCGACCCGAACCGCCTGCGCGAGGCGGCGGCGAAACTGGTTGCGCGCCATCCGATGTTGCGGGTGGAGATCCTGCCCGACGGCACCCAGCGGATCGGCGAGCGCGGCTTGCCCGTCACGGTTTACGACCTGCGCGAACTGGACGCCGACGTGGCCGAGGAGCGACTGGAAACCATTCGACAGCAGAAGTCACATCAGCTGCTGGACGGCGATGTGCTCGAGCTGAGCCTGTCGCTGCGCCCGGACGGGCGAACGCGCTTGCACGTCGACATGGACATGAACGCCGCGGACGCCGTCAGCTACCGCAAGTTCATGGCCGATCTCGCGGTGTTCTACCGCGGTGGGGAACTACCCGAACTGCGCTACACCTACCGTCGGTACCGGGCGGCGCTGGCGGCTGCCGACCCCGGACCCTCAGACGAGGACAAGCAGTGGTGGGCCGAACGCCTGCCCGAGCTGCCCGAATCGCCTGCGCTGCCGCTGGTTCCGCCCGCAGAACAAGCCGACCCCCGCAGCAGCGTCCGGCTCTGGCACATCTTCGATGTCGAGACGCGCGACGCACTTTTCGCGGCGGCGCACCGCCGTGGGTTCACTCCTGCGATGGCCGTGGCGGCGTCGTACTCGAATGCGTTGGCGCGGTGGTCGAGTGGTTCGAGGTTCCTGCTCAACCTGCCGATGTTCGGTCGGGAACCCTTTCATCCCGACGTCGAGAAACTGGTCGGCTGCTTCACCTCGTCGCTGATGCTCGACATCGACTTGACACGGACCAGCACGCCTGCGGAGCGGACCCGTGTTGTGCAGGAAACGTTGCACAACACCGCCCGCCACTCGAGCTACTCCGGTCTGTCCGTGCTGCGCGACCTCGGCCGCCACCGTGGCAGCCAGACGCTCGCGCCGATCGTGTACACCAGCGCGCTCGGTCTCGGCGATCTGTTCGCCGGTGAGGTCACCGATCTGTTCGGCGCCCCGGTGTGGACCATTTCCCAAGGCCCGCAGGTGCTCATCGACGCGCAGGCGACGCCGCTGGCGACCGGTCTGATGATCAACTGGGACGTCCGCGTCGACGCGTTCCGCCCCGGTGTCGCAGAGGCGATGTTCACCTATCACCTGGCCGAGTTGACGAGGCTGGCCACCGAGGACACGGCATGGGACGCACCCGATCCGCCCGCGGTGCCCGAGGCGCAACGCGCTGTCCGTGCCGCGGTGAACAGCACGACCGCCCCGTCGAGCGGGGAGACGATCCACGACGGGTTCTTCAATAACGCGCTGGCCACGCCCGATGCGCCCGCGGTCATCAGCAGCGACGGCGGCCTGACTTACGGCGAGGTGCGCGCTCGCGCCCTAGCCGTTGCGGAAGCATTGCGCGGCAATGGGGTTCGCCCCGGCGACCTGGTCGCGTTGATCGGCCCCAAGTGTGCCGAGCAGATTCCCGCGGTGCTGGGCATCCTGGCCGCCGGTGCGGCGTACCTGCCGATCGGCGCCGATCAGCCGGCCGACCGGACCGCGCGCATCCTCGGATCGAGCGGGATCGCCGCGGTGCTGCTGTGCGGTGGCGCAGATCCTGTCGAGACCACCGCGCCGGTGATCACGGCCTCGACCGCGATGCAGCGCTCCGTCGACGCCGAACCCACGCCGGTCGAACCGCACGACCTGGCCTACGTCCTTTTCACATCGGGGTCGACGGGCGAGCCCAAAGGTGTCGAGCTGACCCATGACGCGGTGATGAATACCATCGAATTCATCAACGGCCGTTACAAACTCGGCCCCTCGGACCGCAGCCTGGCACTGGCCTCGCTCGAGGCTGACATGTCGGTGCTGGAAATCTTCGCCATCCTGCGGGCCGGCGGCGCCGTGGTCGTCGTGGACGAGGTGCAACGCCGCGATCCCGACGCGTGGGCGAACCTCATCCAAAACCACAGTGTGACGTTCCTGAACTGGATGCCCGGCTGGCTCGACATGCTGCTCGAGGTCGGCGGCAAGCGGCTGGCGACCCTGCGGGTGGTGCTACTCGGCGGTGACTGGGTGCGGCCCGAACTGATTCGGGGACTTCGAAACTCAGCGCCGACAGCGCGTGTGGCGGGCCTCGGCGGTGCGACCGAAACCGCCGTGCATGGCACGATCTGCGAGGTCGATGACCCGCCCGCACACTGGACGTCGATTCCCTACGGCGTGCCGTTCCCGAACAACGCGTGCCGGGTGGCGGCCGCGGACGGCTCCGACTGCCCGGACTGGGTGCCGGGTGAGCTGTGGTTCTCCGGACGCGGCATCGCCCGCGGCTATCGCGGGCGGCCGGACCTGACGGCCGAGAAGTTCGTCGAATACGACGGCCGAACCTGGTATCGGACAGGCGATCTCGTCCGCTACCACCCGGACGGGACCCTCGAGTTCGTCGGCCGCATCGACCACCGGATCAAAATCAGCGGCTACCGGATCGAACTCGGCGAGGTCGAGGCCGCGCTCAAGCGGATACCGCACATCGATGCGGCGGTGGCGACCGTCGTCCCGGGTGATGTGCTGGCGGCCCTGGTGCGCACCGATGACCCGAGTCTCGATTCGCAGGCCGTCGCGGCCGCTCTGACCGAGATTGTTCCCGCGCACATGATCCCCAAGATCATCGTGGTGAGCGAACGGATCCCGTTCACCGTCAACGGCAAGCTCGACCGCAAGGCCGTGGCCCGGTTGTTGGCCGAAGCCGAACTGCCTGCCGCTGACGTCTATCGTCCGGCGTCCACACCACTGGAATCCGCGCTGGTGGCGATCGTCGGTGAGGTTCTCGGCGTCGCCGCCGACACGATCGGCATCGACGACGACTTCTTCTCCCTCGGTGGGGATTCCGTGCTGGCCACCCAGGTGGTCGCCCGCGTCCGGGACTGGCTGGATACGCCCACAGCACTGGTGACCGACATGTTCGCGGCGCGGTGCGTGTCAAAGCTGGCCGAGCGTCTCGTCAGTCGTGAACCGGATGCCGACCGGCTCAACATGGTCGCCGAGGTGTACCTGGAAGTCGCCGGAATGGACAGCGCCGCGGTGCTGTCGGAGCTAGCCGGCGGCTAATCTTCGCCTCTCAAACCCCTTGTGTCACAGGGGTTTCAGAAGAATATAAAGTTCTGATTTTCCTCAGAGTTCTCTTGAAGTTTTTTCTAGAGTTCTCTTAGGTATCGAACGTATGTTCGAGATATGGGTGCGGAGGCGGTGCAGGCGGCGGTAGCCGCGATGCGCGCCGCGCACGACGAGTTGGCCGCGC
>Ga0075363_100000163_pt1 | contig 16988 bp, 14 predicted proteins | sample EndMetdeltDD1763_FD_71470 | JGI IMG/M metagenome (GOLD analysis project Ga0075363, IMG submission 71470) | Populus endosphere microbial communities from Tennessee, USA - Endosphere MetaG P. deltoides DD176-3 | ecosystem: Host-associated > Plants > Roots > Endosphere | place: USA: Tennessee...
AAGCCCCACCCCGGCTTGATGACCAGGGTTGCCGAATCCTCTGTCTCGCGCCGCACCTCCACCACGCGGCCACGCAGTTCACGCGCCGACCAGAGCGGGTTCGCGAGCTTCAAGTAGTCGTCGGGCAGCAGCGGTGTCGTGATACGCGCGGCAACAGTGCGCAGCGCGTGCCAGGCCGGATGCTTCTCCCCGGCCACACCCTTTCGCACCGTATCGGCGACATTGGCCGAGACTTTTATCGAGTTCTTGGCCACGAAACCTACGGTACCGTAACTTACGGGCTCGTACGACGTCCCCGACCCGTCGTTTTGGTCACACTGGACAGCCGAATCCTCAGAGCAGCTCGAGGAGAAAGGGCAGCTCTTGCGGCGCGTACCAGGCCAAATCGTGGTCCTGGGCATCGCCGACCACGAACTCCGCGTCCTCGTCACCGAGGTCGGCTTCGTCGACGGCATCGATCGCCGCCACCACCGCGGACTCGGCGTCGGCGTTGTCGACGTAGGCCGCGATGACGTCACTGAACGCGATCGGGCCGGACAGTCGCACCACCGCGTCATCGAGATCGGGCCGCGGTGTCAGATCACCGGCTTCGGCGACGACCACCGCCCGGCGCGGCGGCATGTCCGATGCGCCCTCCCCGGCGAGCAGCCGCAGTGAGGCCAGCGCCGCTTCGCGCAACGCGACGTCGGCCAGTTCGTCGTCGTCGCCATGCGCATAGGCCTCGCGCAACGTGGGCGTCACCGCGAATGCCGTTCCGCTGCGGGCATGCAGCATCCGGTCCGCGACGAGCTGCTGCAACATGGCCAAGGTCGCTGGAACGTACACGCGCACGCCGGAAGATTAACCGGCTCCGCTCTTGCCGGCTTCAGGATCCTTCTCGACCGCGATAACAAAGTCGTCGCCGTGCTTGGTCACACCGGTGACGACGGCGTTGTTCACCGCTTCGGTCGCGTACTGCCGTCGAACCACCTTCGGGTCGTTGCGCAGGTCTTTCACCAGGGCCACGGCCAGGCCGATCATGACGAGCAGGAAGGGCAGCGCCGCAATGATGGTGATCGTCTGCAGACCGGTCAGGGCATCTTCCCCGCCGACGAGCAGCATCACCGCCGCCACGGCTCCCATCGCGACGCCCCAGAAGATGACGGTGCCCCGGCCCGGTTTGATGGTCCCCCGTTCGGAAAGCGAACCCATCACGATCGACGCCGCGTCCGCACCGGAGACGAAGAAGATCGCGACCAGCACCATCACCAGCACGCTCGCGATCGTCGCGATCGGGTACTGGTCGAGCAGTCCGAACAGTTGCGCCTCGATGGTGCCCTCGCCAGCGAGATCGACACCTTCCTGTTGAACCCTGATCGCGGCGCCGCCGAAGACGGCGAACCACACCAACGAGACCACGCTGGGCACCAGCAGCACACCCGCGACGAACTGCCGAATGGTGCGCCCACGCGAGATCCGCGCGATGAACATGCCGACGAACGGCGTCCACGACACCCACCATGCCCAGTAGAAGATGGTCCACGTCTGCAGCCAGGTGTTGACCTCAGTGCCCTCGGCGCCGGTGCGTGCGGACATCATCGCCAGATCGCCGACGTAGCTGGCGATCGCGGTCGGCATCAGATTGAGGATGAAAACCGTTGGGCCGACGATGAATACGAACAACGCCAGCGAGACGGCCAGCACCATGTTGATGTTGGACAGCCATTGGATACCGCGGGCGATTCCCGACACCGCGGACAGTACGAACGCGACGGTCAGCACGGTGATGATCACGATCAGGATCGTGTTTCCGGTTTCGCCGATGCCGCCGACGATCTGCAGACCGCTGCGGATCTGCAGCGCCCCGAGCCCAAGGGATGCCGCCGACCCGAACAGCGTGGCGAAGATCGCCAGCATGTCGATGACCTTGCCCGCCGGGCCATTTGCGCGTGAGCCCAGCAGCGGCTCGAACGCCGCGCTGATCAGCTGCAGCCGCCCCTTGCGGTACACGCCGTACGCGATCGCCAGCCCGACCACCGCGTAGATCGCCCAGGGATGCAGTGTCCAGTGGAACAGCGTCGTCGCCAAAGCGTTCTGGACCGCCTCCGGATTTCCGGCGGCGCCGGTACCGGGCGGCGGGGTGGTGAAGTGCGTCAGCGGCTCGGCGACACCGAAGAACATCAACCCGATGCCCATGCCGGCGGAGAACATCATGGCGATCCAGGAGACGCCGTTGAACTCCGGTTCCTCGTCGTCACGGCCCAGGGGGATCGTTCCGTACCGGCCGAGTGCCAGCCAGAGGACGAAGACCACGAAACCCGAGCCCGTCAGCACAAACAGCCACCCGGTGTTCTCCATGACCCACGTCAATGCCCCGCCGGATGCGCTGGCCAGCGACGGAGTGCTGACGAAACCCCACACCAGAAACCCGATCGCGATGACCGCCGTGACGCCGAAGACGACCCAATCGATTCCCCGTGACCGCGTGTACGCGGCCTCGTCGACGGGTACATCCAGAACCGGATGCGGAATGACCTCGTCAGTGGGTGACGAGAGAGCCCGTCCGATGGAAGTGTGCGTTTTCGGGTTCTCGGCATCGATGGTCACCGAGGAGCCATTCCCACCGCGGCCCCATCTCAACCAAGATCAGGCGCCCCGGTCGTTCACCGTGCGGCTTCGAGCAGTTCATCCAGCGATTCGCGCAACAGGATCGGCAGCACGTCGACGTCGCTCATCGCGTCGCGGTCGGCGTTGATGCCGAAGTACAGCATCCCGTTGTACGACGTCACGCCGATGGCCAGAACCTGGTTGTGCAGCAACGGTGGTACCGAATACGTCTCGAGCAGCTTGGTGCCCGCGACGAACATCTGCTTCTGCGCGCCAGGCACATTCGTGATCAACAGGTTGAACTGACGTGCCGAGAAGCTGGTCGCCACGCGAATTCCCATGGCGTGCAACGTCGGCGGCGCGAAACCGGACAGCGTGACGATCGTCCTGGCGTCGACCAGACTGGCCGCGGTGGGATGAGACTCGGTGGCGTGCGCTATCTGCGACAACCGGACCACCGCGTTGCCCTCACCCACGGGCAGGTCCACCAGGAACGGCGACACCTCGCTGATCGCCTGTCCGGGGCCTGTCGTGTCGAGGTCGGCGTCGGGATACACCGACATCGGGGCCATGGCGCGCATCGTCGTCGTCGCCGTGACCGGCTCACCACGCGACAGCAGCCAATTTCGCAGCGCACCGGCCACCACCGCGAGGACGACGTCGTTGACGTCGCAGTCGTACTTGGCCCGCACCATCCGGAAATCCTCCAGGTCCCCGCTGGCCACCGCGAACCGACGGTTGCGCGACACGGTGGTGTTCAGCGGGCTGTTGGGCGCAGTGCCACGCGCGGCGGTGCGGACCACGTCGACGAACCGCCTGCCGACGTCGGCCAGTTGGCCGGCGTTCGTGACGACACCGGTGACCGCCGAGCGCATCTCGCGAACTTGTTCGGCGGGACGGGTCATCCATTCGCCCACCGCGCCGAAGAGCAGACTTCGGTCGCTGGGTTCGCGCGCCGGAATCCAGATGTCCTCGCCGAACTCCGGGCTCTTCTGCGTGCGGTCGGCGATGACGTGTCCGATCTCCAGCGCCGTCATCCCGTTGACCAGCGCCTGATGCGACTTCGTGTACAGCGCGACCCGGTTCTTGGCCAAACCCTCGATGAGGTACATCTCCCACAGCGGCCTGGACTTGTCCAACGGCCGCGAGCCCAGCCGCGCGATCAGCTCGTGCAGCTGTTCGTCGCTGCCCGGAGACGGTAGCGCCGAACGGCGAACGTGGTACGTGATGTCGAAGTCGGGGTCGTCCACCCAGACCGGGCGCGCCAGACCGAGCGTCACTTCGCGAACCTTCTGGCGATATCGCGGAATCTGCGGGAGCCGCTGCTCGACGGTCGCGAGCAGGGTCTCGTAGCTCAGCCCGCTGCGAGGCTTACGCAGGATCGACAGCGATCCCACGTACATCGGCGTCGACGTGTTCTCCCTATGGAAGAACGCCGCGTCGGAGGCCGACAACCTGGTCACCATCGCCGCGACGCCCCCTCGTTGAGTATGCGGTTCTCAGCCGCGGTGGATCGAACAACCAACGTAGCGACCAAACCTGTCGCCGCGCATTACGGGTGCAAAGAAGCCCCTGCAAACCGTGCGATCATGAACGCATCTGCAACTCTCCGGCAGATGCCGTCCGTCCCCCGTCAATCGCCGGAGAGCATTTCATGGCCACATCTCAGACCCCCGCGCCGGGTGCCCAACTCGTGACGCCCGTGGTCGACTACGAGCCGACGCCGGTCGGTATGGCTGTATGCCGATCGACACCTGTACTGCACCGCCGAGCGCCGCGGCCGCCCACGGCCCGTCGCGCAGCTGTTCAGGAAGCGGCGCCACCGCACACCGCCGTCACGTTCGCCGATGCCGCGCTACGCCGGGTGCTCGAGGTGATCGACCGACGCAGACCCGTCGCTCAGCTGCGACCCCTGGTCGCGCCTGCGCTGATCGACACCGTCATCGAGTTGAGCAGGTCATCGCACGTTCGGGCCGCCCGCCAGCGCAGTGTGCGCACTGTCGCCAGGCTGCACCGGATACGGCTGCGCATGGTCGATGGCACGCAGGGCACCGAGGCCGAGGTGTTCGGGACGTACACCAGCGGACCGCGGGTACGTGCGCTGGCGGCACGCATCGAGCTCTACCGAGATCGCTGGCGCATCGTCGCGCTGCAGATCGGTTGAGTCTCTGACCGCCTGCGACGCGGCGATAAGGTAGGCGCGTGGAGGGCAACAGCATCAGCGTGGAACGGGTCATCAACGCGCCCGCCGATCAGATATTCGCGTTGATCGCCGACGCCGGAAAGCATTCCAGCTTCGACGGCTCGGGCACGGTGGACCATTCGACAGAGCTCTCGCAGCCGTTGACGCTCGGCTCCAAGTTCGGCATGTCGATGCGGGGCCGCCCCGAGTCGTTGTTCCTGCCCTACCGGACCACGAACACCGTCATCGAATTCGAGACAGACCGCCGCATCGCGTGGAAAACCACGATGGGGCCGCTCGGGCTGATCGGCGGACGAATCTGGCGCTACGAACTCGAGCCGGTCGACGGCGGCACGCTGGTCCGCGAGACCTGGGATGTCTCGTCGGACCGGCAGCGGCCGATGCTCAAGATGGGCTCGATGCCCAGACAAGCCGAAGACGGCATGCGCGCCACGCTCGAACGCATCGCCGCCCGGCTGAGTCCCTAGCCGCGGCGTTTGGTTTCGCGAGCCTGCTGGCGCGCGGCCTCCCGGCGTTGCTTGCGGGTGCTGCCGGAAGGTGCCGCGTGCCTGCCGCCTCCGCCGGTGCGCTTGACCTCGGTCCCCCCGTCCTCGGAAGGACCGCTGTAGGTCATCGGCGGCGGTTCGTTGTCAATTCCCTTGGCGTGCAAGCCCGTCGGCGCCGGACGCTCCTTGGTGGCGACGGCGCCTTCCTGAGCCTTGGCGGCGGCGGCCTGCGCGAACTCGGCCAGCCCCTGCGGTGCGGCGACGGGCGCCACTCGGGCTTCCTGGGGGGCGGGCGCGGCTTCGACAGACACGTTGAAGAGGAAGCCGACCGACTCCTCCTTCATGCCCTCGAGCATGCCGATGAACATGTCGTAGCCCTCACGCTGGTACTCGACGAGCGGGTCGCGCTGTGCCATCGCGCGCAGCCCAATGCCCTCCTTGAGGTAGTCCATCTCGTAGAGGTGCTCGCGCCACTTGCGGTCGACCACGTTGAGCAACACGTTGCGCTCCAGCTGACGCATCGCGCCCTCGCCGGCGATCTCCTCGAGTTCCTTCTCGCGCACGGCGTAGGCGCGCTCGGCGTCGGCGATCAATGCATCGAGCAGCTCTTCGCGCGTCAGCTCGCCCGCCTCGCCGACGGCGTCGGAGTCGATGAGGTCGTGGTGGTCGATGCCGACCGGGTACAGCTGCTTGAGCGCGGTCCAGAGCTGCTCGAGGTCCCAGTCTTCGGAGTAGCCCTCGGCGGTCGCGCCGTTCACGTACGCGGTGACGACGTCGATGAGCATCTTGTGGGCCTGGTCGGCGAGGTTCTCGCCCTCCAGGATCCGGCGGCGCTCGTCGTAGATGACGACGCGCTGCTTGTTCATCACCTCGTCGTACTTGAGGACGTTCTTGCGGACCTCGAAGTTCTGCTGCTCGACCTGCGTCTGCGCGCTCTTGATCGCGCGGCTGACCATCTTCGCCTCGATGGGCACATCGTCGGGCAGGTTCAGCCTGGTCAGCAGTGACTCCAGCGTCGCGCCGTTGAATCGCCGCATGAGCTCGTCACCGAGTGACAGGTAGAACCGGGATTCTCCGGGATCGCCCTGGCGTCCCGAGCGGCCGCGCAGCTGGTTGTCGATACGCCGGGACTCGTGCCGCTCGGTGCCGAGCACGTACAGACCGCCGACGGCGCGCACTTCCTCGGCTTCCGCCGCGGCCTCGGCCTTCACCTGCGGCAGCAGCTTGTGCCACGCGGTTTCGTAGTCCTCGGGCGTTTCCACCGGGTCCAGGCCCTGGTCGCGCAACTTCTTGTCGACCAGGAAGTCGACGTTGCCCCCCAGCACGATGTCGGTACCACGACCGGCCATGTTGGTGGCCACCGTGACCGCGCTGAGGCGTCCGGCCTCGGCGACGATGTTGGCCTCCTGCTCGTGGTACTTGGCGTTCAGGACGTTGTGCGGGATGCGACGCTTGGTGAACTGGCGCGACAGGTACTCCGAACGCTCCACGCTCGTGGTGCCGATCAGCACCGGCTGGCCCGTCTCGTAGCGCTCGCTGACATCGTCGACGACCGCGATGTACTTGGCCTCTTCGGTCTTGTAGATCAGGTCCGACTGGTCCTGACGGATCATCGACCTGTTGGTCGGGATGCTCACCACGCCGAGCTTGTAGATCTCGTGCAGCTCGGACGCCTCGGTCTGGGCGGTACCCGTCATGCCGGCGAGCTTGTCGTACAGGCGGAAGTAGTTCTGCAGCGTGATGGTGGCCAGAGTCTGGTTCTCGGCCTTGATCTCGACATGCTCCTTGGCCTCGATCGCCTGGTGCATGCCCTCGTTGTAGCGCCGTCCCACCAACACGCGGCCGGTGAACTCGTCGACGATGATGACCTCGCCGTCGCGCACGATGTAGTCCTTGTCGCGCGTGAACAGTTCCTTGGCCTTGATGGAGTTGTTGAGGTAGCTGACCAGCGGGGAGTTGGCCGCCTCGTAGAGGTTGTCGATGCCGAGCTGATCCTCGACGAACTCGACGCCGATCTCGTGGACACCGATGGTGCGCTTGCGGATGTCGACCTCGTAGTGGACGTCCTTCTCCATCAGCGGAGCGAGCCGCGCGAACTCGGTGTACCAGTTCGACGCCCCGTCGGCGGGGCCGGAGATGATCAGCGGGGTACGGGCCTCGTCGATGAGGATGGAGTCGACCTCGTCGACGACGGCGAAGTTGTGGCCGCGCTGCACCAGATCGTCCAGCGAGTGCGCCATGTTGTCGCGCAGGTAATCGAACCCGAATTCGTTGTTGGTGCCGTAGGTGATGTCGGCGCCATACGCGGCGCGCCGCTCATCGGGTGTCAGACCGGACAGGATGACGCCGACGTCGAGGCCGAGGAAGCGGTGGACGCGACCCATCCATTCGGCGTCGCGTTTGGCCAGGTAGTCGTTGACCGTGACGACGTGCACACCCTTGCCGGACAGCGCATTGAGGTAGGCGGGCAACACACAGGTGAGGGTCTTGCCCTCACCGGTCTTCATCTCCGCGACGTTGCCGAAGTGCAGCGCCGCGCCACCCATCACCTGGACGTCGAAGTGTCGCTGGTCCAGTACTCGCCAGGCCGCCTCACGAGCGACGGCGAATGCCTCGGGAAGCAGGTCATCGAGGCTTTCGCCGCCGTCGTACCGCTTCTTGAACTCGTCCGTCTTGGCCCGCAGCTCGGCGTCGGAGAGCTTCTCCACGCCGTCGGAGAGGGTGTTGACGTACTCAGCCACCCCCTTGAGGCGCTTGACCATGCGGCCTTCACCGAGACGGAGCAACTTATCCAGCACGCTAAATCCCCTATGGGTTGGAATCGATAGAGCTCAACCCATGGTAGCGACGTGGCACACCGTGCTTCCTGAGCGTCAGGCCAAACGAATCAGCCCGTAGTCGTAGGCGTGCCGGCGGTACACCACGCAGGGTTTGTCGCTCTCCTTGTCATGGAACAGGAAGAAGTCGTGGCCGACGAGCTCCATCTGTGACAGCGCGTCGTCGATGGTCATCGGATCGGCCGGATGCTCCTTGGTGCGCACGATCCGTCCGGGTTCGTGGTCGTCCAGCATCGCGGCATCGACCTGCGGTGACTCTGAATCAGACCCGTTGAGCATGTCCGGCAGCGGGCCGATGGCGGTGGCCTCGGCCAGCGAAACGGGCGTCTTGTCGCCGTAGTGGATCTTGCGGCGGTCCTTGCTACGCCGAAGCCGGTTCTCGAGTTTGCAGACCGCGGATTCCAGGGCGGCGTAGAAGCTGTCGGCGCAGGCCTCGCCTCGAACTACGGGGCCGCGGCCGCGCGCGGTGATCTCGACGTGCTGACAGTTTTTGCGCTGGCGCCGGTTTTTTTCGTGGTCCAGCTCGACGTCGAAGAGGTAGATGGTGCGGTCGAGTCGTTCCAGGCGAGAGAGTTTGTCTGAGACGTAGATGCGGAAGTGCTCGGGAATCTCGACGTTGCGGCCTTTGACGACGATCTCGGCTCGCGGTTCGGCTTCGGGCGTCTCGTCGGTGACCAACGTCGCTTGGTCCGTGGCAATGGAATGGGTTGACATACTTGGCAACTCGTTTCTCTTTCGCGTCCGCACGCGTCAGCGTGCCTGGCTTGCTTCGGAAACGCGCCGAGGGGCCCTGCAGGGTGTGTGCCATTGTCGCGGCCCGCCGGTGCAAGGTGTCGTCTACTCACCTCCTACCGCTTGCGGGCGATGCCGGCGCCTGTTGATGAAGCGCCGCCGTGAGGCATTCACGGGTGGTTGATGCCGACGGTAGTCCGTGTTCACCCGGTCGTGCCACAAAATCCACTGACGTGTTTTCAGTTCTTCACATGACCTTGATGCCGAAGTAATTGCCGTGACCGTCACGCAGGTCATTCATGCGTTGGCGACAGCCAGCACGGCGACCACAGCGACCCCGGTCCTGTGTAGAACACGGACGGATTCGCACGCGGTGGCGCCCGTCGTCAGGACATCGTCGACGAGCACGGCTTCCCCTTGGACGCGACGGACGAGTTTCACCCGCCCCGTGATGTTGCGCTGGCGGTCGGCGCTCGAGAGGCCGGCGGAATCGGCGACGAACGCCCGCGTGCGCAGCGCCTGAACCACGACGACGTCGCTCCGATCGGCGGTAGCGGCGAGGGCGACGCGCGTGACGGGGTCCCCGCCACGGCGCCTGGCCGCCCATCCCCGCGTCGGTGCGGGCACGACGGTCAGCTGCGCCCCGATGACACCCCAGGTCATCAAGTTGGCGAGCCCCGCGCGCAGCGCGCCGGCCAGCGGCACGACGAGGTCTCCGCGGCCGTGCTCTTTGACAGCGACGATGGCTTGGCGGCGGGCGCCCGCGTACCGGCCCAGCGAGAAGACGGGCACGCCTGGGTCGACGCGAGGGGTGATGAGGTGCGGCTCGTCGGGCTTGACGGCCAGGTCCTTGGCGCAGACGTCACACCACCGCGTCGAGCGCGTCCCACAACCTCCGCACTCCAGCGGCAGGACGAGATCGAGCATGCCCGCAGTCTCGCGGAGACCAGTGACATTGGCTGTCGACGCCGAAAGCGGGTACTCCGCCCGAATGCAGGACGAACGGGAATCGGTGATCGTCGACTGCCTCGTCGAGGCGTTCTCCGACTTGATGGAGGCGGATCCCGACGCGTTCCGAACCAAGTTCCGCAAGATGGCTGCCGAGCCGTTCGCGTTCTACCGGGGCAGCGCGTGCGTCTTCTACGCCGACGTGATCGACCGCGAGGACAGGTGGGCAGACGAGCGGACCTCACGGGTGTGGATCCAGGGCGATCTGCACGCGGAGAACTTCGGCACCTACATGGACGGCGCGGGGGTGCTGATCTTCGACGTCAACGACTTCGACGAGGCGTATGTCGGCCACTTCACCTGGGATCTGCAGCGGTTCGCGGCCAGCGTCGCGTTGATGTGCTGGCAGAAGGCGTTGTCCGACGAGGTGATCCGAGACCTGATCGCGACGTTCATCCACACCTATCTCGAGCAGGTGCGGTGGTTCCGCCAGACCGACGACGACTCGACCTTCTCGCTGAACCTCGACACCGCCCGCGGAGCGGTGCTCAACGCACTGCAGCACGCCCGACTGTCCACCCGCCATTCGATGCTGGACCGGGTGACCCGCGTCGACGAGTCCGACCGTCGATTCCGTGAACTCGGCGGCGTCCGCAGGCTCGACGACGACGAATACGCGAAGGTGAATGCCGCATTCGAGGCCTATCAGGCGACCATTCCGAAGTCGAAACGCTTCCGCGAAGTCGGATACGACGTCAAGGACATCGTCGGCAGGACAGGCTTCGGCATCGGCAGCGCGGGGTTGCCGAGCTACAACGTGCTCATCGAAGGTTTCAATCAAGCCCTCGACAACGACATAGTGCTGTCGATGAAACAGGGCAATGTCGCCGCCCCGAGTCGCGTCGTCGACGACGAGGCGGTGCACAAGTACTTCAAACACCATGGCCACCGCACCGCGGTGTCCCAGCGTGCGTTGCAGGCACATGCCGATCCCCTCCTCGGCCACACCGAAATCGACGGGGTCGGCTATGTCGTCGCCGAACTATCGCCATACGAGTCCGACCTGGACTGGGCGGAGCTGACCGAACCCGACGAACTCACCGAGGTGATCGACCAACTCGGTCGCGCGGTCGCCAAGGTGCACTGCGTCGGCGATGCGGACAGCGATCAGGAGCTCGTCTCGTTCCAGACCGAAGACGCGATCGACGAGGTGATCGGCGAGCACACCGACGAATTCGTCGACGACATGGTGGCCTTCGGTCTGGAGTATGCGGCGACCGTGCGCGACGACCATCGCCACTTCGTCGAGGCGTTCCGCGGCGGCCGCATACCTGGGGTCACGTCCACTTGAGCGGCTTTCAGCCCAGGACGATCGAGTCCCCCTGCACCGACACCGCCTCTGTCGCCAGCGGCTTGGTCGCGGGACCGTTGGCCACCGAGCCGTCGAGGTTGAACTTGCTTCCGTGGCAGGGACAGTTGATGGTGCCGTCCACGACTTCGTTCACCGCGCAGCCGGCGTGGGTGCAGGTCGACGAGAAGCCCTTGAAATCGCCTGCGGTCGGCTGGGTTACGACAACCTCGCCGACGATGAGACCAGAGCCGACGGGCACATCCGAGGTCTTGGCGATGACCGTGGTCTGTTCGGGGGCCGTGCCGCCGGTGGTCGGCGCCGCCGGCGTCGTCGTCGCGGTGTCACCGGAGGCCTCCGGCTTCTTGCCGTACGTCGTACAGGCGGCGAGGACAGTTGCGAGCAACCCGACGCCTGCTCCGATCAGAACCTTCTGCCGTGCAATGCGCAGATCTGTGAACGACATAGAAAACCTTTCCACTAGAACGTGATCCCGCTGGTCTGGAAAAACCACAGGGCTGAGGTCAACCAGACGTAAACGAGCACGAAGAAAAGCAACCCGCCCGCGATCGGGATCACCCAGCCGCGGAGGCCTTTGCGAGTCAGCAACATCATCTTCGTGACAAAGATGCCGTAGAACAAGCATCCGAACAGCGAGTGGAACAGCACCCGGCTGTCGGTCTCCTGAAATCCGAGCGCGTACAGGCAGTGCACCGCCACGGGGACGCTGGCCAGCACCGCCAGCCGTCCCGACCACACGTGCGCGATGCCCATCCACGCGGGCGCTCTGCCGCCGGGAATGAGCCGGTACATCGCGAACGCCGACATCAACTGGAACAGCGCGAGGACAACCGCCAAGGTCGCCAGCCACGACTTCACTGCCGTACCACTGGAGAACCCCGCGACACTCACTGAAAAGAACTGCGGCTCATGAATTTTGCCGAAGACTCCGAGTCCCACGGCAACCAGCGAGCCGAGCAGGACGGCGGTCAGCATCGCCGCGTCACCGCGTGACGCCGTGATCCGCTCCGTGGCCACTGACTCAGACATCGTCTGTGCCGCCGACCCGTGCCGCGGTGACCGTCTGGCCGTCGATGATCGCGCTGCCGCCGGCGTCCAAACCCGGTGCGGGCGAGGTCGATCCGTCGTCGGACCGCAACACGCCGGTCGCCTTGCCGGAGCTGTCGACGATCCAGCTGCTGCGGACCCCGTCCTGTTCGTACACGTACAGACCGGCCGGTGACTGCGCGCGCTCAGCGGTGAAGTCCCACTTCTTCGCACCGATCCACAGGGTTCCGACGACGGCGCTGCCGTCCAGACGTCCCTCGATGCGGCCTGTCTTGTCCTTGCTTTCGAGGCTGACGGCACCGTCTACCGCGGGGCCACGCATCCACGATTCGATGGAGTTGCCGTCGCAGGCGTAGGCGACCGCCTTGTCGCCCTCGATGGCGATGTCCAGCGTGATGACGCCCTTGGCGGTGGGGATCTTGCCGACGTAGTCCGCCTTGGCGGGGAACGACGGTGCAGGAGGTGCCGGCGGCGCGGTGACCGTCGTCGTCACCGGTGCGGCGACCGGCGTACCGGTCACCACCGACCCCTGCTCCTGGGAAATGTTGGTGAACAATATGCCCGCACCGAGCACCGCAACCGCGGCGACGGTGACCAGTGGACCACGAACCTTCATCGTCTCTCCTAGCGTCGTTTCGTCAGCACAACGGGAGCCGAGAGGACTTGGTTCAGTGCGATGTCAAAAAAAGTCTGAGACGGCGCTCAGCCGGGCAGTACGGGTTGCGCACCGGGCGCCATCAGCGGCCGCACCTCTGACCACACCGGGTCGTTGTCGGCGACTGAACCCGTCAGTTGCAGCACGCCGCGCTCGTCGGCGACGTAGACCGTCGACGGGTTGGCCGCCACGGTGGTGACCGGCATCAGCAGGTTGCGGCTGGGTCCGTCGGAGTTGACGCCGTCGAGGTTGACGTAGGACACCGGGTGCTGTGGATCTGTACGGCTGACGACGATGTCGTCGCCTGTGCGCCACGACAGGGAGACGACGGTGTTGCGCAGTCCGAAGCCGAGGCGGCGCGGATACGTCAGCGCGTATCCCCCACCGGGAGTCTGCTCCACCCCGGCCAAGATGACCTGACCGTCGATGACCATCGCGGCGCGCGTTCCGTCCCGCGACAGTTGCAACTCGCGGATCGCCCCGGGGAACCGTGACGACACGGGAGTGGAGTCGACGGGTATGCGCGCGGGTTGGCCTGACGCGTCCTGGATGACGCGAACGACGTTGTTGCCGTCGACCACCACCCAGACCGCGTCGTCGAGGGCCCAACTGGGACGCGACAGGTTGCGTCCGTCCAGCGCCTGTGAGGCGTTGCCACCCAACGGGCCGACCCACAATGACGACGCCATGTCGGGCGCGCCGGGGCGCAGTGTCACGATCGACGCCACGTTTTGGCCGGTACGCGATATCGCCGCCGCGGTTTGGTTGGGCGTCGCGCCGAATGCCCCTGGGACACGCGGCGCGCGCGGACCGTCCAGGAAGACGAGCGACCCGCCGACCAAGCCGTGCAGACCCGCCGCGGCTCCCGGGAAGGCGCCCGGGTCGGTGGCCGCCACGTCGGAGGTCTCCCAGCCGTCGGCGAAGCGGTCGTCGAGCGCGGCGCCGTCGGCGGTGATCACGTACGGACCGTTGATTCCGGCGCGTGACAGCGTCCAAATGATCTGCGCCGCAAGTAGTTGGCGACTGTGCGGATCGGTGGTCGACAGGTTGTCCAAGTCGATTCGCGCGCCGCCGTAGCCGCGGCCAACCCCCGTCTTGCCGCCGTCGGCACGGGTCACCGGTCCGCGTAGCTTCAGCGGGGGGCCTAGCAGATTGCGCACACTGTTGGCCAGCTCGGGACGTGGTCCGGCGATCAGCTTGCTGACGAGTTCGGTGGCCAACTGGTCGGGATCGGACACCGCGACGTAGCGCGGGTCGGGGACAACGGTGCTGCCGGTCGGGTCGGCGAAGTACAGGGTGTTGCGTTTGTAGGTGGCCTGAAACTGTTGCCAATCAAGGAAAACGCCGTTGGGAAGCTTGTCGATACGCCAGCCATCGGAGGTCTTGACCAGATCGATGGGACCCGGATCGGGCAGCGCACCCTCCCCCGTCTCGAAAACGCCCAGGTCCGACAGCGACCCCAGAATGTCGGCGCGCATGTGCACGGTGACGCGGTCGGGCCCCCGGGTTTCGGTGAAAACGACGTTGTCGATCAGCAGTGCGCTGCCTGCGTCATCCCATGCGCTGGAACCGGATTCGGTGAGGAACTGCCGCGCGGCGAGATGACGGTTGGCGGGATCGGCGGTGGCCTTGAGGAATTCGCGCAGCAACACATCAGGATCCATGCCGGGCGTGGGCTTGGGCAGGCTCGGCGGCGCGGGCCGCTCGACGGTGCCGATCGCCTGCGGCGACGAGGAACTGGGTACCCCTGCGCAACCGGTGACGATGAGTCCAAGCACGGCCAGGGCGGCCAACAGCCGCTTCACACGGTTTCCGTTTCCCGAGCCGAACGGCGCGGGGGGCGTTCAGGATCAACGGGTTTGAGCGGAAGTGGGCTGGTCGTGACCTTGTGGCCGCGCACCAACGGCAGGGTGAGCCGGAAGCAGGCGCCCTTGCCGGGCTCACCCCAGGCCTCCAGCCGGCCCTGGTGCAGGCGGGCATCCTCGATGCTGATGGCCAGGCCGAGACCGGTGCCGCCGGAGCGGCGCACCCGCGACGGGTCCGAGCGCCAGAACCTACTGAACACCAGCTTCTCCTCGCCCGGCCGCAGCCCGACGCCGTAGTCGCGCACCGTGACCGCCACGGTGTCTTCGTCGACACCCATCCTGATGCGCACGGGCTTGTGCTCGGCGTGATCGATGGCGTTGGCGATCAGGTTGCGCAGGATGCGCTCGACGCGGCGCGGGTCGACCTCGGCGATGACGTCGGCCGACGGCATGTCGACGATCAGCTCGATATCGGCGTCGGCCGCGAGGTGGCCGACGTTGTCCAGCGCGCTCTGCACTGTCGCGCGCAGATCGACCGCCTCGACGGACAGTTCGGCGACACCGGCGTCGTGGCGCGAGATCTCCAGGAGATCGTTGAGCAGCGTCTCGAAGCGGTCCAGTTCGCTGACCATCAGCTCGGTAGAGCGGCGCAGCGCCGGGTCGAGGTCATCGCTGTGGTCGTGGATCAGGTCGGCGGCCATGCGAACCGTCGTCAGCGGCGTGCGCAGTTCATGGCTGACGTCGGAGGTGAAGCGCCGCTGCAGATTGCCGAACTCCTCGAGCGAGGTGATCTGCCGGTGCAGGCTTTCGGCCATGTCGTTGAACGAGACGGCCAGCCGGGCCATGTCGTCCTCGCCGCGCACCGGCATCCGTTCGGTGAGGTGTCCTTCGGCGAACCGCTCGGCGATCCGCGAGGCCGACCGCACCGGCAGCACGATCTGTCTGGCCACCACCAGCGCGATGACTGCGAGCAAGCCCAGCAGGACGACCCCGCCGGTGGCCATCGTGCCGCGCACCAGCGTGATGGTGGACTCTTCGTTGCTCAGCGGAAAGATCAGGTACAGCTCGAGATTCGCGACCGGCGACGACGTCGGACTGCCGATGATCAACGCCGGGCCGGAGAAACCTTCGGTGTTGACGGTTGCGTACTGGTAGCTGACCTGACCGGCCTTGACGAACTCGCGCAGCGCGTTGGGGATCTGTTGCACCGGGCCCGCCGCGGTGGCGGCGCGCGGTCCGTCGCCGGGGACCACGAGCACCGCGTCGAAGGCCCCGGCCAGGCCGGGACCCGCGTCGGCGGTGCGGTCGATCAGCGTGTTGCGGGCGAGCTGAAGACTGCTGTCCAGCGAGCGGGTTTCCTCGCCACCGACGATGCCACCCACGGTGCTACGCGCCCGGTCGATCTCCTCGGTGGCGGCGCGCACCTTGACCTCGAGGATGCGGTCGGTGATCTGGCTGGTGAGGACGAAACCGAGCGCCAGGATGACGACCAGGGAGAGGCCGAGCGTCAACGAGACGACGCGCAGCTGCAGCGAGCGTCGCCAAGCGAGACCCATCGCTCGACCCAGCGCGCCCAATCCGCGTACAAGTGGTGCCGAACGCCGATGGATGCGCCTTCGCGAGCTCCAGATCACGGGGGTCCGGCCTTATACCCCACTCCTCGAACCGTCAGCACGACCTGCGGGTTCTCCGGGTCCTTCTCGACCTTGGCCCGCAGACGCTGGACATGCACGTTCACCAAACGCGTGTCCGCCGGGTGTCGGTATCCCCACACCTGTTCGAGCAGCACATCACGAGTAAACACCTGCCGAGGTTTGCGCGCCAACGCCACCAAAAGGTCGAATTCCAGCGGCGTCAGGGAGATCTGCTCGCCCAGTCGGGTGACCTTGTGAGCAGGCACATCGATGTCCACGTCGGCGATCGAAAGCATCTCGGCGGGCTCGTCTTCGTTGCGCCGAAGACGGGCGCGCACGCGGGCGACGAGTTCCTTCGGCTTGAACGGTTTCATCACGTAGTCGTCGGCGCCCGACTCCAGACCGAGGACGACGTCGACGGTGTCCGTCTTGGCCGTCAGCATGACGATCGGGACGCCGGAGTCCGCACGCAGCACGCGGCACACGTCGATACCGTTCATGCCGGGCAGCATCAGATCGAGCAGCACCAGGTCGGGCCGCAGTTCGCGGACCGCGGTCAGTGCTTGGGTGCCGTCACCGATGACCGCGGTGTCGAAGCCCTCCCCGCGCAGCACGATGGTGAGCATCTCGGCGAGCGAAGGGTCGTCATCGACAACCAGAATCCTTTGCCTCATGGTGTCCATGGTG
>Ga0075363_100000164_pt1 | contig 16988 bp, 14 predicted proteins | sample EndMetdeltDD1763_FD_71470 | JGI IMG/M metagenome (GOLD analysis project Ga0075363, IMG submission 71470) | Populus endosphere microbial communities from Tennessee, USA - Endosphere MetaG P. deltoides DD176-3 | ecosystem: Host-associated > Plants > Roots > Endosphere | place: USA: Tennessee...
GACCGGGTGCGTGCGGTCGAGGGCGAGCACCGCGGCCGCATCTCGGTGCGGCCCGACCGCGTCGTCGAGACCGGCCGGGCGCTCCTCGCGCTCGACGATCTGGTATGGATGGCGGAGGTCGGCGTCGGCACGATCCACGTCGCCGCGGGCACCATCGAGGCGTTCACCGCGGCCCGGGCCGCCGCCGAGCGCGCCGGTGGCTGGCTGCTGCGGGAGGCGGGCGCGCCCGGGGTCGACGGCTTCGGCGTCGCGCTGCCCAACCTCGGGATCGTCCGGCGCGTCCGCGACGCGTTCGACCCCACCGGGAAGCTGTCGCCGGGCCGGCTGCCCGTGGAGGCGGCCGCGTGAGCCCGGCACCGCGTGGCGCGCTCGCGCTCCGACTCGACGAGGACGAGCTCGTCGCGTGCGTCGCGTGCGGGCTCTGCCTCCCGCACTGCCCGACGTACCGGGTCACCGGCCTCGAGACGGCCTCGCCGCGGGGGCGCATCGCCGCGATGCAGGCCGTCCAGCTCGGCGGCGCGCCGCTCGACGAGACGTTCGAGCGCTACATGGAGGAGTGCGTGCAGTGTCGCGGCTGCGAGGCCGCGTGCCCGTCGTCGGTGCCCTTCGGCCATCTGATGGAGGGCGCGCGCGAAGCGCTGCAGCAGGAGCGCCGGCGCAGCCGCCCGTTCGCTCGCCGCGCCGCCGAGTGGTTCGCCTTCCGCCTGGTCCTCCCGCGCCACTGGCTCCTCGTCCTGCTCTCGTTCGTCGCCGCCGTCGGGCAACGCCTCCACCTGGTGCCGAGGCGGGTCGGGCTGCCGTACCTCTCGCTCCGTTCGCTCCGCCGCCCGCTCGAGGGCGCGCCGCCGGGCCGGGGCGACGCATACCTCTTCCCCGGCTGCGTCATGGACGCGTGGCAGCGCGACACCCACCGGGCCGCGCTGCGCGTGATGGCGGCCGCGGGGGCGACGGTGGCGCTGCCCGGCTCCGGCGGCGACTGCTGCGGCGCGCTCCACGCCCACGCCGGGCGGATCGAGGACGCGCGCCGGCTGGCCCGCCGCGTCATCGGGTCGATGCCCGGCGATGCCCCGGTGGTCGTCGACAGCGCCGGGTGCGGTGCCGCGATGAAGGACTACGGCCGCCTGCTGGGAACGCCCGAGGCGGAGGCCTTCTCGCACCGCGTTCGCGACTTCTCGGAGTGGGTGGCGGCGCAGCCGCCGCTGCCGCTGCGGGACACGGGGGAGAGCGTGATCGTGCAGGACCCCTGCCACCTGCGGCACGTCCAGCGCGCCGCCGACGCGGTGCGCATCGTGCTCCGACCCGCGTACCGGACCGTCGACACCCAGGACGACGGCCTCTGCTGCGGCGCCGGTGGGGTCTACAGCGTGCTCCAGCCCGGGCTCGCCACGGAGATCCGCGACCGGAAGGTCGCCGCGCTCCGCGCCGTCGCCGACCACTCACCCGGCGCGCCGCGCTCGCCGATCGTGGTGTCGGCCAACCCGGGCTGTGCGATGCACCTGTTCGGCGGGGGCGTGTACACGCGCCATCCCGCGGAGCTCCTCGCCGACGCGCTCGACGCGGACGCGCCGTGACGGAGGCCGTCGACGAGATCGTCGAGCAGCTGCGCGTCCTCGAGGAGCGGCTGCGCGACCTGGCGTACGACCGGCTGCGGGAGGCGGCCGCCGGCGACGCCGACGCCAAGGGCGACGAGAAGCGGCTCAACCAGGCCCGGCGCGCGGTCGAGCGGGCGATCAAAGCGCTCGGAGGCACCACCGACAGTTGGTGAGGGCGCGCATCACGGCGCGCGCGTGTCCTCCATTCCTATACTCCCCGGACCGTGGCGGCCTCCGAGACCACCATCGTCGTCGGGAGCGGCATCACCGGTGCGTTCACCGCATTCCTCCTGGCGCGCCGGGGTGCCCCGGTCACCGTGCTCGACGGGGGCCCGGGCGAGGCGCAGGCGTCCGCGAACAACCCGGGCGGCCTGAACCCGCTCTACGGCGCCGGGATCCCGGGCCCGCTCGCACCGCTCGCCCTCGCCGCGTTCCGGCTCCACCTCGAACACTGGGACGAGATCGCGCTCGCGTCGGGCGCCGACTTCGACCCGCACCACAAGCGGCGGCTGAACCTGGCCCGCGACGCCGACGACCTCGGTGTCCTCCAGCGGATGCACGAGATCTACTCGGCCACGGACGGCTTCTCGGTCCGCTGGGTCGAGGCCGCCGAGCTGCGCACGATCGAACCCCGCCTCGATCCCGGCGTCACCCGCGGCCTGTGGGCGGAGGGTGACGCGACCGTCGAGAGCGCCGTCTACACCCGGGCGGTCCTCGCGACCGCGGTCGACCACGGCGCCACTGTCGTCGCCCTGCCCGCGGAGGGGCTCGAGGTGCAGGGGGACCGGGTCGTGGGTGTCCATGCCGCCGGCGACGTGCTCCCGTGCACGGGCGTGGTCGTCGCGACCGGCCCCAGGACCGACGCCGCCGACTGGCTCGGGGTGCCGCTCCCGCTGGAGCCGGTCAAGGGCGACCTGCTCCTCGTCGAGGCGGAGGGCGGCGGCGTCACGACCGATCTCGCGTGGCGCGATGTCGCGGTGTACGGAACGTCGACCGACCAGGTGTGGCTGGGCGGGACCGAGGAGCACGTCGGGTTCGACACCGCGCCGAGCGAGGCCGCCCGGACGTCGATCCTCGAGCGCGTCGCCCGGGTCGTCCCGGCGATGGCGTCGGCGCGGGTGGTGCGCCAGACGACCGGGTTGCGGCCGGTCACGCCGGACGGCCTCCCCATCGTCGGGCCCGCCCCGGGTTGGTCGAACGTGTGGCTGGCGCTCGGCGGTGGCCGCAAGGGGATGTTGCTGAGCGCGGCGATGGCCGCGGCCACCGCCGACCTGGTGCTCGACGGCGCGACGGCGTTGCCGGTCATCCCGCTCGGCGTGGACCGGTTCGGCGCCGGTGCCGTGGCGGACGGTGCGCGGTGAGCTTCCGGACACAGTGCACGGGGTGCGGCACCGTCGCGGACGAGGGTTTCACCCCGTTCTGCACGGCGTGCGGGAACATGACTGACGTCGAGTACGACCTCGACCGCGTCGAGCTCCACGAGTCGTCGAACCCGTACCTGCGCTACCGCGACCTGCTGCCCGTCCGTGACCCGAGCCTCTTCCCGCAGGATGCCGGTACCACCCCGACCGTGCACGCCATCCGACTCGGCGAGCGCGTCGGGCTCCCGTGGCTCTACCTGAAGGACGAGACGAAGCTCCCGACGGGGACGACGAAGGACCGGATGGCCGCGGTCGCGCTCGCGTACCTGCGCGAGGGCGGCGTCGAGGGGTTCTGCACCTCGTCGACGGGCAACAGCTCCACCGCGTACGCACACGCGATCCGGGCCGTGCCCGGCCTGATGATGTACCTGTTCACGGCGGAGCAGTTCATCCAGCGGGTCGACGTGCCCGACGGTGATCGCGTCGTGAACTTCGGGCTGCGTGACGCCACGTTCGTCGAGGCGTTCGACGCCGCGCGCGACTACGCGCTCGCGCACGGGCTCACGTCCGAGCGCGGGTTCTTCAACCCGGGACGGCGCGAAGGCCTGAAGGTGGCGTGGCTCGAGGCCGCCGAGCAGGTCCCGCGGCCCATCGACTGGTACGTCCAGGCGGTGTCGAGCGCCATGGGGGTGTACGGCGTCCACCGGGCGGCGACGCAGCTGCACGCGATCGGACGTGCGGATCGCGTCCCCCGGCTCCTGTGCGTCCAGCAGGAGACGTGCTCGCCGATGGTCTCGGCGTGGGACGACGGGTCGGAGGTGATCCGGCCGCAGGACGTCGTCGAGCGGCCCGTCGGCATCGCGTCGGCGATCCTGCGCGGCAACCCGACGCGGGCGTACCCGCCGGTGCGCCGCATCGTGATCGAGACCGGCGGGACGATGGTGGCGGTGTCGGAGGCCGAGATCCGCAGCGCCCGGGCGTGGGTCGAGGAGGACGAGGGCATCAGCCCGTGCTTCGCGGCGGCAGCCGCGGTCGCGGGCATGGCCAAGCTCCGCGGCCGCGGCGGGCTCGATCCCGGCGAGACCGTGCTCGTGAACCTCACCGGGCGCGACCGTGACTCCTCGCAGACCGGGACCATCGGACCGGTGCGGTGGATGCAGCGCGCCGACGCCGGCTGGGTCCCGGAGAGTCCCGGTGCCGATGAGGCCGGGGCCGTGGCCCCGGTGCGATGAGCGCGCGGGCCGCCGGCGGCACCCTGCTGGACGTGCTCGCCGAGCGGTCGGCGGCGACACCGGCGAGCGTCGCGGTGCGCGACGACGACCGCGCCCTCACGTACGCCGAGCTCGCGAGCGGCTCGGATCGGGTCGCGGGCTCCGTGGCGCGACACCTCGGCGCGGGGTCCGAGCCCGTCGGGGTGCTCGTCCCGCCGGGCACCGACGCGGTCGTCGCGCTGGTCGGCGTCATGAAGGCCGGGAAGATCGCGCTGCCCCTCGACGAGGACGCGCCCGCGGCCGAGCTCGAGCAGGCGCTGGCGCACGCGGGCGCACGCCTCGTGGTCACGGACGACGCCGCGCGGGTGTTGTCCCCGGCAATCGCCTCGATCGAGCTCGGGGCGCTCGACGGCACCGCCGGAGCCGCGGACCCGGTGCCGGCGCCGGCGGTCGACCCGCGCGAGCCGGCAGTCCTGTTCACGACGTCGGGCTCGACGGGGTCGCCCAAGGCGTTCGCGATCGCGCACGGACCCCAGGCGATGGCCGTGCGGTCGTGGATCGCCCAATACGGGCTGACCCCCGAGGACCGGGTGGCGATGCTCTTCCACCACAGCTTCGGCGCGTCCCGCGTCAGCATGTTCGGCGCGCTGGCGAGTGGCGCCGAGCTGCGCGTGTACGCGCCCCGGCGAGTCGATGCCGCATCGCTCGCGGTGGCGATCGGCGCCGACGGTGTCACCGTGGCCCACTCGAGCGCGTCGCTGCTGCGCTCCCTGCTGGCCCAGCTCCCCGAGGGTGGGAACTACCCGGCCTTGCGCCTGCTCGCGGTGGGTGCGGAGGGCATGCACGCTCGCGACATCGAGCGCTTCCGCAACCGCGTCGCGCCGACGTGCACGCTCGTGTACACGTACGCGACGTCGGAGACCGGCCCGGTGAGCGCATTGTTCGTCGACGCGACGACGCCGCTCGGCGATGGGCCGTTGCCGGTGGGGTCGCCGTTCCCGGGCAAGCGGGTGCGGATCGAGGGGCCGGATGCCCAGGGCATCGGCGAGATCGTGATCGCGGGCGACGGGCTCGCGCTCGGCTACTGGCGCGACGAGGCGCAGACCGCGCGTCACTTCTCGCCCGATCCCGACGACCCAGAAGCGATGGAGTTCCGCCCCGGCGACCGGGGCCGCCTGCGTCCCGACGGTGTGCTCGAGCACCACGGCCGCACCGGGACGCTGGTGAAGGTGCGCGGCTACAGCGTCGACCTGGTGGAGGTCGAGCGGGCCATCCTCGACGTCGCGCCGGTCGCGGAGGCCGCGGTCACGCTCCACCAGGGCCGGCGGGCACGGTTGGTGGCGTACGTCGCGCCGGAGGCCGGCGCCACCGTCGATGCGGCCGCCCTGCGGGCGCGCCTCGCGCAGCGGCTCGCGTCGTACAAGGTCCCGGCCGCGGTCGTCGTCCTCGGCGCGCTGCCCCGTACCGGGCGGGGCAAACTCGACGCCGGCGCGTTGCCGCCGCCACCGAGCGGCCGCCCGCCGATGGCCACGCCGTACGTCGCGCCCGTGGACGAGCTCCACCAGGCGGTCGTCGCGGTGTGGGAGGAGGTCCTCGACCTCCGGCCCATCGGCATCCACGACGACTTCGGCGATCTCGGCGGCGACTCGCTCGCCGCGGTCGAGATCGTGACCGAGCTCAACCGGTCGCTCTCGCGCGACGTGCCGCTGGCGACGTTCATCGACGCAGCCACGGTCGAGCAGATGGCCGACGTCCTGCGACGGGGCGCCGAGCCGGAGCTCGACACCGCGCTCGTGGCGCTCCACGCCGACGGGTCGCGTCCGCCGATCTTCTGCGTGCACGGCGGGGGCGGCAACGTCCTCGTGTTCCGCAGCCTGGCCGACGAGCTGTCGGCGGATCAGCCGTTCTACGCGTTCCAGCTCGCGGGCGCGCCCGCGCTCCATGCGCTCGCCCGGGTCGAGCGGCTCGCCGCGGTGTACGTCGACGAGCTCCGGCGTGCTCACGCCGGCGGCCCGTTCGTCCTCGCGGGGTTCTCCTTCGGCGGCGTGGTCGCGTTCGAGATGGCACGCCGGCTCGAGGCCGCGGGCGACCCGCCCGAGCTCGTGGTCATCCTCGACACCACCGCGCCCCACCTCGTGCACCAGCGCCACGCGAGCCAGCGGCCGGACCGCCGCGTCATCCGCTGGGCGAAGCTCACCGCCCGCCAGGCGCTGTGGAGCTCGCTGCGCCGGTGGGGGCCGGGGCGAGCCACCCTGCGGCGCGTCGGCGGACCCGACTGGCACTGGTTCAACCGGCTGACCCAGCGGTCGATGGGCCGCTACCACCCGGGCGCGTACGGCGGGAAGGTCCTCGTGGTCAGCACCGCCCGCAAGTCGTGGGCGGCCGACCTCGGCTGGTCGCGCTATGTCGACGGGGAGGTCGCGGTGGTGCCGGTGGACGGCTCCCACCAGTCGTTCCTGACGCTGCCCGAGGTGCGCTCGGCGGCCGACCGGCTCGACGAGGTGCTGGGCGGGTTGGACCCGGTCGCGACGCCCTGACGGTCAGAGCCCGAGGCGCGAACCCGTGGTCGTCCCGAGCACGGCGACCGTGGTGCCGTGCTCGGCGAACCGATCCAGGGTGGATCCGGTAGCGCGGGAACGCGTCCGCGTCGCCGCGCCAGGCGTCGACGTTCTCGGCGCGGCCGCGCCGCGGGGCTTCGTCGAACACGACGAGCTCGTGGTCGTCGGTCATGCGGGCCCCGAGCCCCTCGACGTCGCCGCGGTTGATGCAGTCGAGGACGCCGAGGACGGCCGGGATCGGCTCCGCCGGCAGCGCGTCCACGATGGGGATCGTACGATCCCCCCATGCCCGTCACCCGCGGCTTCCGGGGCCGCCGCCGGCCGGAGGGGGATGCCACGCGTGTGCCGCCCGGCCAGTACGTCGTCGACGAATTCCCGGTCCTGTCGGCGGGCCCCACACCGCACGTGCCCCTGTCGGAGTGGACCTTCACGGTCACCGGTGCGGTCGACGCGCCGCGCACATGGACCTGGGAGGAGCTCCTCGCCCTGCCCGCAGAGGACATCACCACCGACATCCACTGCGTGACCCGCTGGTCGAAGCTCGGCACCGCGTGGAAGGGCGTGGCGGTCGACGTGCTGCTCGACGAGATCGAGACCGCGGCCGAATACGTCACGGCGTTCTGCGACGGCGGCTACACGACCAACCTGCCCCTGGCCGACGTGGTCGACGGCCAGGCCTGGATCGTCTACGAGTACGGCGGCGAGCCGCTCGAGGCCGAGCACGGCGGTCCGGCGCGGCTCCTCGTGCCGCACCTCTACCTCTGGAAGAGTGCCAAGTGGGTGCGTGGTCTCGAGCTCACCGAGGACGACGAGCCCGGGTTCTGGGAGGGGCTGGGCTACCACAACCGCGGTGATCCGTGGCGGGAAGAGCGCTATTGGAGCGACTGAGCCCGGGGGCACCGTTGCCGTGGACGGTCGTGCGGGTCACCGGTGCGCACCGCGAGACGGCGCGGTCCCGCACGCTGCTCCTCGACGTCCCCGGGTGGCCCGGGCACCTGGCCGGCCAGCACGTCGACCTGCGTCTCACCGCCGAGGACGGCTACCACGCCGAGCGGGCGTACTCGATCGCGTCCCCGCCGGAGTCGGCGGAGCTCGCGCTCACCGTCGAGCGGGTCGACGACGGTGAGGTCTCCTCGTTCCTCGTCGACGAGGTCCGGGTGGGTGACGAGCTCGAGCTGCGCGGACCGGTCGGTGGCTACTTCGCGTGGCAGGTGGCCGATGGGGGACCGCTCGTCCTGCTCGGGGGCGGCTCGGGGCTCGTGCCGCTCGTCGCGATGCTGCGGCACCGTGCCGCGAGCGGTGGCGACGTCGAGGTGCACGTGCTCGTGTCGGCGCGCTCGCCCGCAGATCTGCTCTACCGCGACGAGCTCGATGGCTACGCGGCCGCGGGGCTCGATGTGCGAGTGACGCTGACGCGCACCTGGCCCGACGACTGGGCCGGCGGGACCGGTCGCGTCGATCGGGCGGGGCTCGAGGCGGTGGTGCCCGGTCCCGGTCGCGAGCCGCGTGTCTACGTCTGCGGGCCAACCGGGTTCGTCGAGCACGTCGCCGCGCTGCTGGTGGAGCTGGGGCACGATCCGCACGCGATCAGGACCGAGCGCTTCGGTCCGACGGGAGGATGACATTGACGGGGAACGAGGATCGCACCGACGAGCGGTTCGCCGACGGCAACGCCGCCGCCGGTGTGCTGCGCGAGCTGTTCGTGGCCGAGTTCACCTCGGTCGTGCGAACGTGCCAGTCCTGCGGTGACCGCAGCGCCGTCGGTGCGCACCGCAGCTACGAGAGCGCCGGCATCGTGCTGCGCTGCCCGGCCTGCGGCGACGTCGCGCTGCGCGTCGCGACGCTCGAGCGCGAGGTCGTGTTCGAGATGCGCGGGACGTGGTCGCGGTCGGCGACCGGCTAGGTCGACCAGGCGGGCGGCGCGGTTCGGGTACGCGGGGAGCCGTCCCACTCGTCGAGCGGCGCCGCGTGCCAGTACCAGTCGGGGTCGAGCTGCGGGTGTCTCCAGAGCGGGACGCGGCCGTTGGCCCACAGCAGCGCCGGCCACGGCTCGACGTCGCCGAGCTCGCCCGCGACCCACGGGAACAGGCGGGCGACGACCCGGGCGCACAGCTCCGGCGGCGGCGTGAACGGCCGCGCGAGCCCGGAGGCGATGTCGTGCGTGTGGATGAGCAGCTCGTCGCAGCCCATGGCCACGAAGCCGCCGGCGTCGGCCATTCCTGCGGGGTGGTAGGCCCGGACGTCCGGACCGGCCGCGGCCGCCACCTCGGCCAGGATCGCCGCACTCGACTGCGTGGTCCGCACGAGGTGGCGAACCGACGCGGCCGGGTCGCCGTCGCGCACGAACGGCAACCCGCGAGTCGCGCGGGTCGCGAGGTGCGCCGCGTACAGCAGCATCGTGTCCGGCAGGTGGTCGAGGGTCCGCCGGCACGTCCAGTCGAGCATGCCGGCGGGCACGTCCCAGTCCGCGTCGCTGTGGGCGGCACCGTCGAGCAGCTCGTGGCAGACGGTCGCCGCCTCGAGCAGCGTCTCCGACCTCACCGGTCGTTGAGGCGGTCGATGAGCTGCCGGAGGCGTGAGTACCCGTGCCGGTCGAAGCGCAGCGACACGCGCTCGAGGTCGACGTGGTCGTCGTCGCCGCGCTCGGCGGCCGTCGCCTCGATGCGCTCGATCGTCCCCTGCACGATGATGTCGGCGAACTCCTCGCTGAGCGCTCGCAGCCGCTCGTCGCCGGGTGCGTGCTGCATCCGCAGCACGAGGTTGCCCGCCACATATCGCTGTGAGTGATAGTTGGAGTAGAAGCCGAGGATCTCGTCGACGGCGGTGTCGATGTCGTCGGTGATCCGCATGAGGTCGAGGTCGCCCTCGCCGGCGTACCCGCGGCCGATCAGGTCGCGGGCCACGAAGTCGAGCCACGTCGTCCAGTACGTGCCGCCGGGGACGTCGAGGAGCACGATCGGCGCCGGGTTCGTCTTCCCCGTCTGCAGCAGCGTGAGCAGCTCGAACGCCTCGTCCATGGTGCCGAACCCACCGGGCAGGAGCACGAAGCCGTGCGATTCCTTCACGAACTCGAGCTTGCGGGTGAAGAAGTAGCGGAAGTTGACGAGCTTGGGGTCGCCCTCGATGAACTGGCTCGTCGCCGCCTCGAACGGCAGCTGGATGCTCACGCCGAAGGAGTTGTCGGGCCCGGCGCCCTCGATGCCGGCCTCCATGATCCCGGGCCCGGCACCGGTGATCACCATCCAGTCGTGGTCCGCCATCGCGGCCGCGAACCGGCGCGTCTGGTCGTACAGCGGGTCGTCGGGCTGGGTGCGCGCGGAACCGAAGATCGCGACCTTGCGTTCGGCGCGGTACGGCGCGAAGACGTGGAACGCGTTTCGCATCTCCTTGACCGCGGCGTTGGCGAGCTTGAGATCCCCGCGGTCCGCCCGATCCTGCGACAGGCGGAGCGCCGACACGATGAGCTCGAACACGAGGTCGGCGTTGGCGTCGGCGCCGGCGCGCTGCACCAGCTCGGCCACGGCGGCATCGAGATCGGGGCTCCCGGTCCGGTAGCGCGGGCGTCGGGGTTCGCGCGGTGGGCGCGGCGGCATCGGGCTCGCCGGGCTACGGGAGGAGGTCGCCCGCGAGCTCGCGCAGCGACACCTCGGGCCGGGCACCGAGGTGCGAGATGACCTCGGCCGCGGCCAGCGACGCCAGCTTGCCCGCGACGTCGAGCTCCGAGCCGCTCGTCAGGCCGTAGAGGAAGCCGGCCGCGTACTGGTCACCGGCACCGGTGGTGTCGACGACGGCCGCCACCGGCTCCGCCGGCACGTTGATCACCTCGTCGGGCCCCACGATGACCGAACCGAGTGGGCCCCGCGTCAACGCCGCGATCTCGCAGTGCCGGCGCACGTGGTCGAGGGCCTCGTCGAACTCGGAGACCTCGTAGAGGGAGCAGATCTCGTCGTCGTTGGCGAACACGATGTCGACGTCGTTCTCGACCAGGTGCTTGAACTCGTCGCGGTGGCGATCGACGCAGAACGGGTCCGAGAGCGTGAGCGCCACTTGCCGGCCGATCGAGCGGGCGGTGGCCGCGGCCTTGCGGATGGCCTCCTTCGCCGCCGGCTGGTCCCAGAGGTAGCCCTCGAGGTACGTGACCTGCGCTGCCGCGATGAGCTCGGGGTCGACGTCGTCGGGACCGAGCTCCGACGAGACACCGAGGTACGTGCACTGGGTGCGCTGCGCGTCGGGCGTGACCACCACCAGGCAGCGACCGGTGGCCGGCCCGGCGGTCGCCGCGGGCACGTCGAAGTGCACGCCCAGCGACCGGAGGTCGTGGGTGAAGACCTTGCCCAGCTGGTCGTCGCGCACCCGCGCGATGAAGGCGCTGCTCGCGCCGAACGACGCGAGCCCGGCGACGGTGTTCGCCGCGGAGCCGCCCGAGATCTCCTGCGCCGGCGGGAGGTCGGCGTAGACGGCCTCGACCCGCTCGAGGTCGACCATCACGGTGGCGCCCCGTTCGAGCTCGTGGGAGTCGACGAAGTCGTAGTCGGACCGGGCGATGACGTCGACGAGCGCGTTGCCGAGCGCGGTGACGTGCAGCGGTCCGGGGAGCGGCATTCGGCTCATGAGCGGGTGGCGGCGATCGTGATGGGCACGGAGGCTCCCGGGTCGTGGTCGTGGTGGTCGTCCGACGGCGGGGCGTGCTCGACGGGCGGCCGGAGGCGGCGCCCGACGGTCGTGGTCCGGCCGTACAGGGTGGTGCGCTGCTCGAGACGGCGGCCGATCGGTTCGACGATCTCCCGGAACTCGGCCTCGTCGAGCTCCTGGCCGTGCGACGCGCCGGCTGCACGCGAGATGTTCTCGTCCATGAGCGTGCCGCCGAGATCGTTGGCGCCGGCCTGCAGCACCTGGCGGGCGCCGTCGACGCCCGTCTTCACCCACGACACCTGGATGTTGTCGACCAGCCCGCGGTAGGCGATGCGGCCGACGGCGTGGATGAGCAGCGCCTCGCGGAACGTGGGCCCGGGCCGGGCCCGCCGCTGCAGGTAGATCGGCGTGGCCATGTGGACGAACGGCAGCGGCACGAACTCGGTGAACCCGCCGGTCTCGCGCTGCAGCGCACGGGTGCGCACGAGATGGCGGGCGACGTGGACCGGCCGCTCCACGTGTCCGAACATGATCGTGATGTTCGAGCGCAGGCCGACCGAGTGCGCGGTGCGGTGCGCCTCGAGCCACTCGTCGGTGGTCACCTTGTCGGGGCAGATGACGGCGCGCACCTCGTCGTCGAGGATCTCGGCCGCAGTGCCCGGCAGCGTCGCGAGCCCGGCCTCCTTCGCCGCGAGCAGGTAGTCGCGCAGGGGCATCCCGAGACGGCGTGCCCCCTCGGTGACCTCGAGCGCGGTGAAGCCGTGGATGTGGATGTCGGGCGCGACCGCCTTCACCGCCCGGGCGACGTCGAGGTAGTAGTCGCCGTCGAAGTCGGGGTGGATGCCGCCCTGGAGGCAGACCTCGGTCGCCCCGCACTCGACGGCCTCCACGACGCGCTGTTGCAGCTCGTCGAGGCCGAGCAGGTAGGGGTCGCCGCGCAGGTTCAGCGACAGGGGCCCCTTCGAGAACGCGCAGAAGCGGCACTTGAACGTGCAGACGTTCGTGTAGTTGATGTTGCGGTTGCGGACGAAGGTGACGACGTCGCCGACGATGTCGCGCCGGAGGTCGTCGGCGACCGCGGCGACGCGGCCGACCTCGGGTCCGCGCGCACCGAGGAGGGTGACCAGCTCGTCGACGCCCGGTTCCTCGCCCGCGAGCACGCCGTCGAGCACCTCACCGACGGGACCGCCGGCTCGTGCGAGCGCGATCGGCAGCAGGCCGGGCGGGTCCTCGGTGCCGCCCGCGGCCCAGGTGTCGTCGCGGGCCAGGCCGTCGAGGTCGGAGCGCACCTGCACCGCGAAGCGCAGGTCGGGGTCGATCCAGCCGTCGGCCGCGACCACGTACTCGGGGTACACGGTGAGCCGCGGCGCCAGCGTCTTGCCTGCGGCCTCGGTGGCGGCGCGCAGCGTGTCGAGCGCGGGCCAGGGCCGCTCCGGGTTGACGTGGTCGATGGTGACGGGGGAGACCCCGCCCCAGTCGTCGATCCCGGCGGCGACGAGCCGCCCGAGACCCCCGGGATCGGTGAGGTTCGGTGGCGCCTGCACGTGCGCCTCGGGCCCGAGGACGAGCCGCGCCGCGGCGACGGTCCACACGTGCTCGTCGTCGGGGCACGCGGGCTCGCGATGCATCGCCGTCCCCGCCTTCGGCAGGAAGTTCTGGACGATCACCTCCTGCACGTGGCCGTGCCGGGCGTGGTGCTCGGCGATGGCGAGCAGCGCGTCGATGCGCTCGGCCCGGGTCTCGCCGATGCCGACGAGGATGCCGGTCGTGAACGGCACCGCGGCGCGGCCGGCCGCCTCGAGCGTCGCGAGCCGGCGCTCGGGCGTCTTGTCGGGCGCACCGTGGTGGGGCCCGCCGGGCTCACCGAGGCGGGCGGCGAGCGTCTCGATCATCATCCCCTGCGACGGGCTGACCGCCCGGAGGCGTTCCAGCTCGGGCTGCGAGAGCGCGCCCGCGTTGGCGTGGGGGAGCAGGCCGGTCTCGTCGAGCACGGCCCGGCAGGCGGCCACGAGGTAGTCGACCGTCGATCCGTAGCCGCGTGCCCGGAGCCAGTCACGCGCCGCCGGGTACCGCTCCTCCGGCGCCTCGCCCAGCGTGAACAGCGCTTCGTGGCAGCCGAGCTCCTGACCGCGGCGCGCGATCGCCAGCACCTCGTCGAGCTCGAGGTAGGGCGCGTCCAGGCGCGCCGGCGGCTTGGCGAACGTGCAGTAGCCGCACCGGTCGCGGCACAGCATGGTGAGCGGGATGAAGACCTTGGGCGAGAAGGTCATGCGGTCGCCGTGGCCCCGGTCGCGCAGGTCCCCTGCCCGGGCCACCAGGTCGTCGAGGGGCTCGGCGACGAGCGCGTGGGCCGCGGCCGGGTCCATCGCGGCGGTCGCGCCCCTCTCGGCGGTCACGGATCCCTCGACATGCGGCGAAGCCTAGAGGGCGCGTCCACGGTGTCCGACCAGCGGAGCCGGGAATGCACGCGGTCCTGTTGACGTTCAGGCGCTGCCGTCGGCCGCGGGGTCGACGAGCCACAGGACGCGCCGGGCGCGGACCCGGGCGGCGGGCACGTCCTCGCCGGCCTTGACCCGGTCGAGGGCGGCGCGCTTGTCCGCTCCTGCCACGGTGAACACCGCGAGCTCGCACCGCTCGATCGCGGGGAACGTGAACGTGAGGCGAGGGTGCGGATGGAGGTCGTCGCCGTTCGGCACGACGAGCCGCTCGCGCTCGTCGAGCGCGGGCGTGCCCGGGAAGAGCGACGCGGTGTGGCAATCGGGCCCGAGCCCCAGGTGGACGACGTCGATCGGATCGTGGTCCCGGAGGAGCGCGTCGTAGTTGGCGGCCGCCTGCTCGATGGTCTCGCCCGCGTGGCGCAGGGAGTGGATCGTCGCCGGCATGACCGTGTCGAGGAAGGCGAAGCGCGCCATGCCCTCGTTGGAGTCGGTGTCGCCGACGGGCACCCAGCGCTCGTCGCCGAAGAAGACGTCCACCGCGCCCCACTCGACGTCGGCGACCGCGAGCAGCTCGTAGCACTGGCGCGCCGTGCCGCCGCCCGAGAGGGCGAGCGATCGCATCGGACCGTGCTCGAGCAGCTCCTGGAACGCCGTCGGCACGTGCGGGACGACGCGCAGCTCGCCCGGGACGCTCATGGCGTGCGCCACCGGTCGGGGATGCCGCCGGCGACGGCCTCGACCAGCAGCTCGTCGGCCTCGCGCGGGCCCCACGTGCCGGCCGGGTAGAACGCGAGCGGCAGGGTGCCGGCCTCGAACGCGTCGATCAGCGGCTGGACGACCCGCCACGCCTGCTCCACCTCGTCCCCCCGGATGAACAGCGTGGCGTCGCCGAGGAAGGCGTCGCCGAGCACGCGCTCGTAGGCCTCGGGCGCCTGCTCCTGGAAGGCCCGCCCGTAGCGGAAGTCGAGGTCGACCTCGCGCACCCGGAACTCGGCGCCGGGCACCTTGGCCGCGAACTCGAGCGTGATGCCCTCGTCGGGCTGGATGTGTAGGACCATCGTGTTCGGCTCGATCGTGTCGACCGCGCTCGGCGGCAGGGGCAGGAACGGCACCTGCTTGTAGCGGAGCGCCACCTCGGTCACGCGCCTGGGGAGGCGTTTGCCGGTACGGAGGTAGAAGGGGACGCCCGCCCAGCGCCAGTTGTCGATGCAGAGCTCGATCGCGAGGAACGTCTCGACCGAGCTGTCGGGGGCAACGCCTTCCTCCTCGCGGTAGCCGGGGACCTCGACACCGTCGATCGTGCCGCGGGTGTACTGCCCGCGCACGACGCGGTTGGGGAGCTCCTCGGGGAGGAGCGGGTGGATGGAGCGCAGCACCTTCACCTTCTCGTCGCGGATCGCGTTGGCGTCGAACGACGCCGGGGGCTCCATCGCCACGAGCGCGAGCACCTGGAGGAGGTGGTTCTGGACGATGTCGCGCAGCGCGCCCGACCGCTCGTAGAACGTCCCGCGGTGCTCCACACCCAGCTGCTCGGCCACCGTGATCTGCACGTGATCGACGTAGCGGCGGTTCCAGAGCGGCTCGAAGATCGTGTTCGTGAACCGCAGCGCCAGGATGTTCTGGACCGTCTCCTTCGCCAGGTAGTGGTCGATGCGGAAGATCTGGTGCTCGTGGAAGCACTGGTGGAGCTCGTGGTCGAGGGCGAGGGCCGAGTCGAGGTCGTGGCCGAAGGGCTTCTCCACGACGAAGCGGCGGAACGTCCCCGGCGGTTCCTCGTTGAGCCCGACCGACGCCAGACCCCTCGCGACCTTCGCGAACAGCTGCGGGATGGTCGCGAGGTAGTAGAGGGCGTTGGCGGGCCCGCCGCGGTCGCGCTCCTCGTCCTGGATGGCCGCCGCCAGGCGCTCGAACGTGTCGGGTGCGTCGAACGAGCCCGCGATGTACCGGAACCGCAGCCCGCGCTCCTCGACCGCGCGCGGCTGGTCCGCGTCGTCGCCGTGCGCCTTCGCGATGGCCCGGCGCACCTCGTCGGCGAAGTCGTCGTCGGACATCTCGGTGCGGGCGACGCCGACGACGGTCACCTGACGGGGGAGCTGCCCGCGCATCGCCAACGAGCCGAGCGCGGGGTAGAGCTTGCGGTGCGCGAGGTCGCCGGTCGCGCCGAACACGACGAGGGTCGCGGCGACCGCGACCCGCTCGCCCGTGGCCGTACTCATTCGGCCCTCCTCGTCGCGTCAGGTGCCGGCGGAGCGATACTACGGACATGGAGCGCCCCACCGTCGCGGTCTACGAGGCCAACGCCGAGGAGTGGCGGGAACAACGGGGTGCGGAGCGCGTCCACGATGCCGACCGCCTGCGCGAGCTGATCGAGCCGGATGGGCGCGGCGTGCCGCGCGTCGACCTCGGGTGCGGGCCCGGGTTCCACGCCGCCGCGCTCGGGTCGCCGGTGGTGGCGCTCGACGCGGCGCGCGCCATGCTCGAGCTCGTTCCCGACCAGGCGCCGGGCGCGGGGCGGGTGCAGGCCGACCTCGAGGCGCTGCCGTTCCGCGACCGCAGCCTCGCCGGCGCCATGGCCGCCAAGTGCTACCTCCACGTGGCCGCCCGGGCACTGCCGGCCGCGCTGGCTCGGCTGCACTGGGCCCTCCGCCCGGGCGCGCCCGTCTACTTCGTGCTGCGGCGCGGGTCGATGGAGGGTCGTCAGGACGGCGACGAGTTCCCGGGCCGGTTCTTCGCGGAGTGGGAACCGGAGCCACTGCTCGACGTGCTCACCGGGGCCGGGTTCGTCGTCGAGCACGACGAGACCGAAGGTCGGTGGCTGCGGTACTGGGCCCGGCGCGCGCGCACCCTGCCCGACACCGTCGGTCCCGGACTGCGGCTCCTCGTGTGCGGCCTGAACCCGAGCCTCTACGCGGCGGATCACGGCGTCGGCTTCGCCCGTCCGGGGAACCGCTTCTGGCCGGCCGCGCTCGCGGCGGGACTGGTGCGCCGCGAGCGCGACCCGCTCGACGCCCTGCGCCACGGGATCGGCATGACCGACCTGGTGAAGCGGGCGACGGTCGCCGCCGACGAGCTCACGACCGACGAGTACCGCGACGGGCTCGCGCGCGTCGAGCGGCTGGTGCGGTGGCTGCAACCGGGCGCGGTGTGCTTCGTGGGGCTGGCCGGATGGCGCGCCGCGGTCGACCGGAAGGCGGTG
>Ga0075363_100000166_pt1 | contig 16960 bp, 10 predicted proteins | sample EndMetdeltDD1763_FD_71470 | JGI IMG/M metagenome (GOLD analysis project Ga0075363, IMG submission 71470) | Populus endosphere microbial communities from Tennessee, USA - Endosphere MetaG P. deltoides DD176-3 | ecosystem: Host-associated > Plants > Roots > Endosphere | place: USA: Tennessee...
GCACATACCTGGCACGCTATCCCGACAATGGCAGATTTGTCGGTCAGAAGCCGTTCGCTGGCGGTGAAGAACCGAAGCGTCGCCAGGGAACCGCTGCGGATCTGTTTGACGTCGATGGCGTCGAGAGGATCGTTGGCTTCTCCTCACTCGGACCCGCTTCCGGAGGACTTCTTGTCAGCGTCGGGATCAACAAGACGAAGGCCTTCGCAGAGATCCAGCATCGCACGCATCGCGGTATCCTGCTCATCAGCCTAAGCGCCATGACTGTGCTGATCTTGACGTTGTTGGGCGCCCAACGGTTCATCCACCGCCCGCTTGGATTACTGGTTGGTGCGGCGAACCAATGGCGGCTCGGCGACTATGCGCGTCGCTTGAACATTCGCGACAAGTCGGAAATTGCTTGGGTCGCAGACGCATTCAATACCATGGCCGATGCGCTCGAACGCCGCGAGCGGGAATTGTCTGATGCGAAGGAGAAGGCCGAGGACGCCGCGGCTCGGATCACGATGGTGTTCGAAAGCACCACCGACAGCGTGGTGATCACGGATCGGCACTGGCGCATCAGTTTCTTGAATCAAAGAGCCAGGACAGCCTTCGGTGAAGGACGAGAACTTATTGGCATGGACCTGCAGGAAGCCCTGCCGGATGCTTTCGACACGAAAATGATTGACTGGTTTCGAGCAGCCATGTCGAACCGTCGTCCAGTCTCGTTCGAGATACAGCTCCCTCGTCGTGGTGTCTGGTATGCGATCAACGCGTTTCCTTCTGGCGAAGGTCTCGCCATCTTTCTTCGGGACATCACCGCGCACAAGAATGCTGTGGAAGCGAGACAGCTCATCGAGGAGCAGCTTCACCAGAGCCAGAAAATGGAGGCCGTGGGCCAGCTGACGGGTGGTATTGCCCACGACTTCAACAACTTGCTTGCGGTGATCTCGGCAAATCTCCAGCTCGTTGAGCGCGCGGCCAAGGATGGCGAGGTTCTCCGATTCGTGACGAGTGCGCGGCGTGCAACCGACCGGGGAGCGAGGCTCACCGCGCAGTTGCTTGCCTTCTCCCGCCAGCAGGTGCTCAAGCCCAAGCTGGTCAACGCCAGCGAATTGATCTCCGGTTTCTATGGACTCATTCGTCAGGCAGTCGGGCAGGGCTGCGAGGTTCAGCTGCACACCGATGAACGACTTTGGTTCTGTCAGGTCGATCCCGCATTGTTGGAAACTGCTGTCCTCAATCTGGCGCTTAACGGTCGTGACGCGATGCCGGACGGCGGCGTACTTGAGATCGCGACGCGGAACGTTGTCTTAGATGAGGGTGCCGTCGGCGGTTGTCCCCCCGGATCATATGTAACGCTGTCGGTCACCGACACAGGTCACGGGATGTCTCCTGAGGTGCGAGATCGGATTTTTGAGCCCTTCTTCACCACCAAGGAGGTCGGTAAAGGCACCGGCCTCGGTCTTAGCATGGTCTATGGCTTTGTCCGACAATCGAACGGGCATGTTACCGTTGAAAGCACGCCCCACAGCGGCACTACCATTGCTCTTTTCCTGCCGAAAGCCACACAAGAGTCCCTTCCCGAGGAGGAAGCCGACCAAACTCCGGCCATGCCAGGAGGCTCCGAGCGAATCCTTTTGGTCGAGGACGATGAGGATCTGCTGGAGGCGATGTCGGCAACGCTGTCCGACTTCGGTTACCGGGTTGTTTGCGCTCGAAACGGTACTGAAGCCCTTCGGATTCTGGACAGCGGCCAGGAATTCGATCTTCTTTTCAGCGATATCGCTATGCCGAATGGACCGAATGGCATTGAGCTTGCGGGCGAAGCGAGGCGACGGAGCAAGGAGATCAAGATACTGCTTACCTCGGGCTACGCGAAAGATGTGCTCGCCCGTCACACGGCGCTGGGCGAGTTTCCGATTATGCAGAAACCCTTCCAAATATCCGACCTGGCAAAACGCGTTCGTTCCGTTCTGCAGGGAGCTGGAGACGATAGATAATGGCCCTCGGCAGACCTGGCGCAGGCCTCGGTCGATGTCAGCTTTTGAGCCAAAGCCGAATTGTCACATTCTGAAGGTGCAGTCGTCCAATGCTGTGGACACTGTAGTGTGAATTTTGACGACTTGCGCGCGAGTTGGCCGTGGCTAAATGCACTTCGTTATTGCTGCCAGATCACAGCAAACTGAAAGCCGCTTACAATGATTAGATACCTCGAAACTCTCGTGGCCGTCGGGTTGCTGGCATCATTGACCTCGTCAGTCTACGCGCAACAGCAAACGGCCGTCACCATCAAGCAGTTGCTTGACACGACGACTACGTCAGCGGGGCAAAAGATCGAATTGCCCAAGAAGGACGCGGAAGTGGTGGCGTCCATCTTCGAACTTCCCCCTCTGGCAAACCTTCCCGAGCACGAGCATCCGTATCCCCGATACGGTTACGTTTTGTCGGGGAGCTTGCGCGTGACCGACACCGAGACCGGTCAAAGCAAGACATACCGGCCGGGTGACTTTGTGGTGGAGTCGGTTGGGCGGTGGCATACCGGCGCCAATGCAGGGGAGGAGCCGACAAAGCTGCTTGTTATCGACATCGTCGAGGCCAAGCACTCCAACACCGTACTGCGCAATTCGCTGCAAAGCGGTAGATAAAAAGGCGGGGCGCGCTTTCGATGCTCATGCCCTCTGCAGCCGGTTCGATCAAATGATCGATCGTCAGTTCAACCGCCTCCAAAGGTGGACGGATCATGAGTTCTGATCGCCTCCGGAGGTAAGGGCGGATAGCCTGGAAACTTGTAGCAGCTCGGAGGGACGCACATACCTTGGCCGGGCCAAACGGAGAAATGGCGGTTCGCGCGGAAGTGACGCACCGTTTCGGCGTTGGCAGAAGCAAGCAGGGTGATCAACAGGCCGAGGGCCAAGGCGAAGCGCATCCTGGTCAATCCATATCGAACGAGCCCGATTCACATGCACACGAGTGGCCACGATCCCAAGATGTAGCTGCTTCACGACCGATCAAGTTGGCGGGATCAGGGGCGCGCCGCAGCTTCGGCACATCTGAATAGATGGACGCACGTAGCGGATGGGGTCGCAGTCACCACAGATTGAACTAATGGGTGATAAAGGTGTCAATCCGGGCAGGGTTGTCCGGCGGCGCCCCACATAGCCATATCCTTGACGTGATCCTCAAACGTTCCTGGCGGCGTCGTACGACCCGCGCCGGGCGCCCATCCGCGCGGGATGAAGCCATCCAGCGATGCATCGTGCCTGAGATGCTCGAGAAGACCAACGGCGTCGCGTCCACCGTTGCGTTTGGGGTCCTTCAATTGCGCGCAGATATCGGCACCGCTCTTGCCGAACCAGATGAACTCAACGGGGGCGAGCTGCCAGTCGATGCCGGCGCGCGGTGGTGACGGCGCCGGCTCGTTGGCCTGGGTCGAGGTCATGTGACAGGTCGAGCAGGCGATCTTCTCGGCGCCGATGCGACTTTCGCCGCCACTGATGTTCATACCATGGATGCGAGGCTTGGATTCGCCTGCTGGCGTCCAGATCGGAATGGCTTTGGCATCGACATGACAATTGGCGCACCGCGGATGTGTCACTACGGCCTCAATGCGCTTCCAGGCCGCCAGCCCCTCGGCGCGGCTGACGCTTCCCGGTGGCAGGGCATCCTTCTTGGCTTCGTCCTTGGCCGCGACGATTCCGGTGAGAGCCGCAATGGCGGAAGCTGCAAGGGCGAGGGCGATCGGAGATCTCTTCATGGCCCGTCTCAGACGAAATCGATGAACTTGTTGAATGGCATTTCGCGGATTCGCTGTCCGGTCGCCGCGAAGATCGCGTTGGCGAGCGCGGGTGCGGCCGGCGGGACCGGCGGCTCTCCGACGCCCCTGACTTTCGGATCGTTCTCCAGCCCGCGCACCTCGATCACGGGACATTGGTAGATCCGCATCGCCTCGTGGTGATTGTAGTTGGTCTGTTGCACCGCGCCCTTTGCGTAAGTGAGCTCGCAATTGATCGCATGGCCGAGCCCCCAGATGACGCCACCCTGCACCTGGTTCTCGAAATTGACGGGATCCACGACCTTGCCGACATCGGCCGCGATCCAGACCTTGTCGATCCTGATGCCTCGCTCCGTCTTCGAGACTTCGACGACTTCCGCGACCGGTGTGCCAAAGGATTCCACGAAAGCGACTCCGCGGCCTCGGCCGTTTCCGAGCGGCCCCTTCCAATCCGACATCTCCGCGACAGTCTCCAACACCTTGCGGTAGGTAGGCACATTGCACATCGCGATGCGCGCCTTCATGGGGTCGAGTCCCGCGGCGTGGATCAGCTCGTCGATGAAGCTCTCGGTGAAGAAGCCCGCTGTTGAAGCGCCGACCGATCGCCATGTCGTGCTGGGCGATAGTCCCTGCGCCTCGTAGCTCGTGCCCCGGAAGTTAGGGATGTCGTAATAGACGTTCCACAGACCCGCGGCCAACTGCCCGTCGGGATCCTTCGAGGGGATGCCCGAACGCTCGAGCAGTCCCTTGAGCGGAGTCGTCGAGGCCAATTGCAGATCGGCGGCAACGATCTTGCCCTTGTCGACGCTGCCTCTGTGACGGGCGATTGCAATCTGCCGCGGAATGTCCTGGAGGAAATCCTCCTCACGCGAGAACACGAGCTTGATCGGCGTGCCGCGCATCTGGTTTGCGATCTCTGCCAGGACACGAACGTTTTCGTACTCGAGACGGTGGCCAAAACTTCCACCCGTCCACTGATTATGGAAGGTGACTTGTTCTGGTTTGAGGCCGATCGCCGTCGCCGCGATAGACTGCACGAACTGGGGGCTCTGATGGCCAACCCAGATCTCCATCCCCTTATCGGTAACGAGTCCGATTCCGTTGAGAGGCTCAAGCGGCTGATGCGCCAGATAGGGCGCGCGATATTCGGCCTCGACGCGCGTTCCGGTCTTCAGCCCGGCTTCGATGTCGCCGATCTTGCGCCATTCCTTGCCGAGGAACTCCGGCTTGAATGAGGATTCCAGCACCTTCCAATGGTCGGCCTGCTCGGCGGGGTACGCAGAAGGCGCCCATTCGCACTTGATCGCATCGACGGCCTTCATCGCATACCAGCTATTCGTGGCAATCACCGCGACGCCGTTATTGATCGCGAGGATCTTCTTGACCCCCGGCATCGAGCCCGCCTTGCTGGCGTCATATGATTTCAGCGGCTGGCCTTTGTTGGGGTTCAGCTTGACGGAGGCGTAGAGCATGCCGTCCATCCTGAGATCAATGCCGAACTTCAAATCGCCCATGACCTTCGCGCGAACATCGAGGCGCGTCATCGGCTTGCCGAGCATCCGCCATTGTGACGGGTCGCGCGGTTTTGCGTCGAGCACAGGTGGAATTTTTGCGGAGTCCGCGGCGAGCTCAACATAGGGAATCTTCTTCCCGTCGGGCAGGATCACATGGCCGGATTGTGTGCGGAGGTCGGCGATGGCAACACCCGCGCGTTTGGCTGCGGCGGCCTTTAGCGTCTCGCGCGCGACAGCGCCGGCCACACGGAGCTTTTGGTAGGTGTCCGGAATCGTGCTTGAGCCGCCGGTCATTTGCAGACCGGTCTTTCTAAGATACTCGAGCGTGGCGGCGCGCGCTTCCTCGGCCGCCGGGCTTTGGTCCGCGGCCACGAATGGCGCGAATTCGTCCGCGAAGCCGGTGTTGAAGTAGGCGGGGCTAGGGCCAGCGAACCGGATCTCGAACTGGCCGGGATCCAGGTCCATCTCTTCGGCAATCATGATCGGCTGCACTGAACCGACGCCTTGGCCAATGTCGGCATGTTGCGCAATGAGCGTGATTTTCTCAGGGCTGATTTCGATCCAGGGATTGAAGGTTACGGAGTTCGGCCCGAGGGCTGCGGCCAATGGGTTATCGCCGGCGGTCGCGGCCTGCACGACATCGCCGTAGGAGCCGAAAGCGATGCCGCCGGCTACGGCAGCAGAGCCGAAAACGAATGCGCGGCGTGAAAGCTCCTGAAGTCCCATCTCACTTCTCCGCCATCTTCTTCGCAGCCGCCGCGTGGATCGCCGCCCGAATGCGCGGATAGGTCCCGCATCGGCAGAGATTGCCGGACATCACCTCGTTGATGTCCTCGTCGGTCGGCTGGGCGATCAGATCGAGAAGCGAGATGGCCTGCATGATTTGGCCGGTCTGGCAGTAGCCGCACTGTGGAACTTGATGTTCTATCCAGGCTTGGAGAACCGGATGTTGGTCTCGCTTTTCCAGCCCTTCGAGCGTAACGACCGACTTGCCCGCGACCTCGCCAATATGCGCTTGGCAGGATCGCACCGCCATTCCGTCGATCTGGACCGTGCAGGCGCCACATTGCGCGACTCCGCAGCCATATTTAGGGCTTGTGATCCCGAGTTCGTCGCGTAGTACCCAAAGCAAAGGCATTTCGGGTACAACGTCGACTTGGCGCTTGGCCCCATTGACCGTGAGCTCGATCATGATGTCCTCGCAAGTTTTTCGCCCTGACTTACGGTCAGACGAAGATTGAACGGTAGCTGAAGCTTGTTACACTGCCAAGCACACTGATTGGGCAGTTTCCGCGCCATCACGTCGCGTAGCAGCAATGTAAGAAACAGGACAAATCGTCCGGGTTTCGGGCGTGAATTCGGCTGGCGAGATAGAACCTATGCCAACCTGAATCGAATCCCGCGTCGGGCCGACATTAAACTGCTTGTCAAGCCATCGAAATTGCGCCGAGTCAGAATAGATAGGGACCGGCGTCCAGCTGCACGTCGCATGTACTCTTCCTTACCCTCCCGAATGAATGCAATGACCGAACAAAATCTGACGGCGCCGACCGATGAGCGGGAGGAGCTATCGCGCGGCTTTTCCCGGTACCAGTCGATTCTCGTCGCGCTGCTGGCGCTTGTCCAGTTTACGATCATCATCGATTTCATGATCATGTCACCACTTGGCGCCATCATCATGCCGGCGCTCGATATCTCGGCCGCACAGTTCGGCGTGGCGGTCTCGGCCTACGCATTCAGCGCGGGAATCTCCGGCATTCTGGCGGCCGGCTTTGCCGACCAGTTCGACCGCAAGCGATTGCTTCTGTTTTTCTATGTTGGCTTTACCCTTGGAACGGCGCTTTGCGCGATCGCTCCCAACTATCATGTGCTGCTGGTGGGGCGGATCGTTACCGGCCTGTTCGGCGGCGTCATAGGCTCAGTGGTGCTCGCCATCATCACGGATCTGTTTGCGCTGCAGTTGCGCGGCCGCGTCATGGGCTTCGTGCAGACCGCCTTCGCCGCGAGCCAGGTGCTTGGCATCCCGGCCGGTCTTTTTCTCTCCAACCATTGGAATTGGCACGTGGCGTTCGGTGCATTGGTCGGTCTGTCGATCGCCGGGATGGCCGCCGTGCTGTTCCTGATGAAGCCCGTGAACGGTCATCTCCTGCTCAAGCAGGACACCAACGCACTCCGGCATCTGATCGCGACCGTCGCACAGCCACGCTACTGGATGGCATTCGCGGTGACGACGCTGCTGGCGACCGGCGGCTACATGCTGATGCCGTTCGGCAGCGCCTTCACCGTGCATAATCTCGGCATCGATATCGGTCATCTGCCGACGATCTATCTCGTCTCCGGCCTGTTCAGCATTTTCATCGGACCGCTGGTGGGCCGTGCCAGCGATGCTTTCGGCAAATTCCCGACCTTCGCCTTCGGCAGCGCCGTGTCCATCGTCATGGTGCTGATCTATACGCACCTCGGACACGTGAGCCTGACCGTTGCAATCCTGGTCAACGTCGTGATGTTCGTCGGCATCTTTTCGCGCATGATCCCGTCGCAGGCGTTGATTTCCGCAATCCCGGAGCCCGCACAGCGCGGCTCCTTCAGCGCGGTCAGCGCCTCCCTGCAGCAACTGTCCGGCGGTCTCGGCTCTGTGTTTGCCGCCGCACTCATCGCACAGGATGCCGACGGTACGCTCCGGCATTTCGACCGGCTGGGATACGTCGTCGTGACAACGGCGGTGGTGTCACTGATCGCGATGTATTTTGTACAGAGGCCGATCGCGGCCCAGGCCGGCAAGCGCGTTGTTTAAGCCGCCTTATGATTCAGCCAGGTGCGGTCCAGATCAGCCGCAGGCATCGGTTTACCGAAGAAATAGCCTTGTCCCTCTTCGCAGCCCATGGTGACGAGCAGATCGGCGGTGGCGCGCGTCTCGATACCCTCGGCGATGACGGACAACCCGAGCTGCTTGCCGAGGCGGATGGTCGAAGAGACAATGGCGGCGTCGTCGGAATCCGTCAGCACGTCACGAACGAAGGAGCGGTCGATCTTCAGGCCGTCGAGCGGAAATTTCTTCAGGTAGCTCAAGCTCGCAAAGCCGGTGCCGAAATCGTCGAACACCAGGCGTACACCCAGCTTCTGGATGCGCAGGAAGATATCGAGCACGCGCTGCTCGTCCTCCAGCAAGATGTCTTCGGTGACCTCCAGCTCGATCAGTGATGGCGTGACGCCGGTCGCCGTCAGCACCTCCGCGACTTTCCTGGGGAGATCGCCGGATTGCAGTTGCGACGGCGACAGGTTGATACCGACCCGCAGGGGATGGCCGGCAAGTTCCCAGACACGCGCCTGCCGGCAGGCGGTCTGCAGCACCCAATCGGAGATCCGGTCGGAAAGCCCTGACGTGTTGACGACGGGCATGAACTCGCGCGGCGGGATGAGGCCCCGCACCGGATGGCGCCAGCGGATCAGCGCTTCGGCGCCGACCAGCCGGCCATCGCCGAGATGAACCTGTGGCTGGAAGAACAGCTCGAATTCGTTTCTATCGACGGCCTGTGCGAGTTCGGCCTCCAGCGTAAGGCGCGTCTCCAGCTCCTGGCGGATCGAACTTTCGAACGCGACGTAACCGCCGCGCTTGATGGCCTTGGCGCGATAGAAGGCAATATGGCTGTTGCTGAGCAGTTCGTCCGCCGTGCGGCCGCCGGCCGGAGATACTGCAGCGCCGATGGAAACCTTGACGCGATGCGGTCGCGAGGCCGCCAGCACCGGCTCGTCGAAGGCGCCGCGGATGCGATCGGCGAGGGAAGCGACGCTCTCGGCCATGTCGGCACAGCAGAACGCAATGGCGAACTCGTCTCCGGAAAGGCGTGCGACGAGGGCCGCCGAGCTCACTTGTCGCTTCAGCCGCTCGGCAACGGCGCGCAGCACCAGATCGCCATTGGCGTGGCCAAGCATGTCGTTGATCTGCTGGAAGCCATCCAGACCGACAACCAGGAGGGCAACCTCGCCATGTTGGGCCTCGACGCGGGCGATCATTGCGGCGAGCCTGGCGTCCAGCGTGTAGCGATTGGCGAGCCCGGTCAACGTATCGTACTCGGCAAGATACTTGATCTTTTCCGCCTCGCGTTTGCGCACCGAGATATCGCGCAGGATCGCGCCGTACTGGTAACCCTCGGTACCCTGCCACCCGGAAAAGCTGGCCTCCACCGGAAATACTTCACCATTGTTGCGCCGGCCGTAGAACTCGACGACGGCGCCGGGCGAGCGGCGGGCGGCCTCGCTGATCGACAGCGTATTACTGCTTTCGGCGCAAATCGCCTCGAACGGTTTTCCGATCATATCGTCGGCGCGATAGCCGAACATCGCGGTCGCGCCGGTGTTCCACACGGTGATCAGGTAGTTGGAGTCCGTGCAGATCAAGCCGTCACCGAGCGACATCGCGATACGCTGGAAGCGGCTCTCCGCCACGCGACCGAGCAGCGCGCGGATGTTGATTTCGTCGAGCGCGACGACGGCGATGTAGGCGGCGATGGCGATATGGAAGAGGGCAGTGTCGAGCACCAGCGGAAAATTAGCCTGCAGGACCACGGCGGCCGCCTCGATCGACACCGCCGTGACGACCAGCGAGGCTGCGCGAACGCCGGCACCGAGGCGGCGCCAAGTCAGCATCATCGCCAGCATCAGCAACAGAAGACCGGTTGCGGTGACGGTCGCGGAAGTCCAATGCAGCACACGGTTCTGCAGGATCGATTCAGCTGCGAGCGCCTGCAGCACAGGACCGGCGACAATGCCGCCGTTGGGAACGCTGAAGCGGTCACCGAGTTCGAGCGCCGTGCCGCCGATGACGACCTTCTTGCCCTTGAGACGGTTCAGGGTTGCCGCATCGCCGCGCAGAACGTCGATGAAGGAGACCTTTGGAATCGTCGTGGAGCGGATGCTGAAGTCGATCAGGAATGACGGGCTATCGGCGTCGAAGCGTCCAGCCAGAACGGCGCCCATCGAAGGCAGGAACTCGGCGTCGAGCTTCTGCCCGAAGCTATAGCGCCGCACCAGGCCGTCCGGTTCGATCGCGACGTTGACGACGGAGGTCCATGCCTGGTCGCGGAATTGCGGCAGCGGGCGGTTGAAATAGGTGGCGCCATCAGCACCGGGCTGCTTGAAGGCCGGCAGCACGGTCGACCCGCCGGCGCCGCGAAGCGCCTCGACGAAGGCGCGGTCGGAAGCCGGGTCGGACGGCGTGGAGAAATCCACGTCGAAGGCGACGTCGTTGATTCCTGCGGCATCGAGCCGCTGCAGCAACTCGGCGTGAAGCCGGCGCGGCCAGGGCCAGACACCGATCCGCTCGATCGAGGGCGCGTCGATGGCGACAACGACCACGTCGCCGGTCGCCGCGCGCGACTGCCAGGCAAAGCGCAGATCGGAAAGATCGTTGCGCAACGTGGCAGGCAAGTTGGTCAGCAGCGCGATCGCAACGATCGCCGCGACCAGAATGTGTGGTCGATAGTTCCTCACCTTTTCCCCCGTCCCCCCACGGCGATTCCGATCGTCGTACGCTTACCTCTTGAACCAGCCGTAATGGTTGCCATTGTTGCCGTTGTTGCCGTTACCGGTGAGGCCGCCAACAACACCGCCGACGCCACCAACGACACCGCCAACTGTGCCGCCGACCCCGCTGACGACGCCACCAACGCCGCTCACGACGCCGCCAACCGTGCCGCCGACACCTCCAACCACGCCGCCGACGCCGCCAACAACGCCGGCGACTGCACCGCCGCCGCCGCCGGAGCTACCCGCGGAGCCGCCATTGCCGCCCGCACTATTGCCCGCGCCGCTGCTGCCGCTTCCGTTGCCGACGCCGACCGAACCGGCGCCGCTCGATCCGGAGTCCGTCGAAGCCCAGACAGTCGAGTTGTCGCGATTAGCGGCGCTGCGAGTGCCGGCTGCGGAGCTCGCGTTGCGTGCGAGGCCGTGTGTGACGCGGTGGACGTTCAACCGAACCTCGCCCAACGAGGATGAGATCCGGGTGACGCCGTGCCGTGGCCCGCTGGAGGCCTGGCGTTGCTGCAATGATGCCGGACCGGGCTTGCCGGGCGCGGTAAGGCCGTTGCGCGGCACCGGAACGCGATCGATCGAGGAAGCCCGCGGCTGTCCATGCTGGATCGGTTGCAGGGTGCCCGTTCCGCCGAGCGAAAGGCCGGCATTGCCGCTGGAAAATGTGGTGGCGTGCTGGCCGGGCAGCACCTGCGCAATCTGGCCGGTCTTGAAGTCGGCAACCTCGACCTGGCCACGGACGACGTCGACCGTAGCGCCTGAGGCGCTCACGGTGACGCGGAATTGCGTGCCCTTGACCACGGCGGCGAGGTAGGGCGTCTCGACTTCAAAATGCTTGACGTTCTTCTTCTCGACCTCGAGCAGGATCGAGCCAGCCTGCTGCTTGATGGTGGTCGCAAGACCTTCTTTCTTCTCCGAGGGCAGGCCGACCACCGAGTTCGGTGCGATCAGGATGCTCTCTTCGCCACGGACCAGCAGCACGCGACCGTTGCGGCCGGTGCGGATGGTGTTGCCGGGCATCAGCACATCGTCCGTCCTCAGCGACGCCTGTTGCACGTCGCCGCTCGTCGTCCAGACCTCACCGGAGAACTTTCGCACCACCCAGACGCCGTCGTCGGCGGCGAATGCGCTCGATGCGACGACCAGCGCGATTGCGGCAGCGATTACGCGAGAAATTCCCAGGACAATACGCATGACAAATCCCTCAGCCTGAAATCCGAGCCCCAGACTAAGGAGGAAGTTTCAAAATTGAGTGAGTAGATCCTGCTCGTTTTACGAGCACCTTTAACGGTTGATTAACCATAAAAAACCTATTGAAAATCATGGGGCTGAGGAATCATGACTGGTTTGCTGCGGTTGCTCCGTGGAATTACGGAGCTGCGTTGGCCGTCGTGCTCGGCATGCTCGCCAATGCGCTACCGGCCGAAGCCCAGCAAGCCAGCCAGTCGAGCGTCGATGTACGCCAGCTCGAGCGGCGCTTCGAACAGCAGGATACCGCCCAGTCCACCGATGGCAGACGCGGCGTTGCGGTGCCGCGCGTTTCCCGGTCGGAGACCGCGGCGGATCCGACGCCGCTGTTCGTGCTTCGCAACGTTTCATTAACCGGGGCGCACGCGATTGCGGCCCAGGATCTCGCCGCAGTCTGGCGGCCTTTTGCCGGCAAGAAGGTCTCGCAGGCCGATCTGGTGACGATTGCCACCGGCATCGGCGATGCCTATCGCGCCGCCGGCTTTCACCTCAGCCGCGCCATCGTGCCACCGCAGGACATCGCAGGCGGCGCGGTTCGCATCCAGGTCATCGAAGGCAGCATCACCGACGTCGTGGTGAAGGGCGAGGGTGCCGAGCGCTTCGGCATCCGCGCGCTGATGGCGCCGGCCGTCGCCGAGCAGCCGTCGCGGCTGATGACGCTCGAGCGTCAGCTCATGCTGGTCAACATGCGGCCGGGCGTGCGCATCGTCGACACCCAGCTCGATGAGATCGGGACAGCAAGCGGTCATTTCCGTCTCGTCATCTCGGCGCAGACCTGGGACATCTATGCCTTTGCCGGCCTCGACAATCTTGGTTCGTCCGCCGTCGGCCCGTGGCAGAGCTACGCGACCGCAGCCTACAACTCCTTGATCGCACCGGGTGACACGCTCGCGCTCAACCTCGCCACGACGCCGGGCGATCCGCGCCAGCTTCGTTTCGCACGGCTGTCCTACGACACGCCGATCGGCGTCGACGGGCTGCGGGTCGGGGCGTCCGGCCTCTACAGCGAAGTGTGGCCCGGCGACTGGCGGCGGCTGTTTGCAGACAACACCAAGACCGAGGCGTTCGAAGTGCGCGCCAGCATTGCGCCGCTGATGTCGCAGAAGCAGAGCCTGACATTGACGATGGCTGCGGGGTTTTCCAACGTGTCCGAGAAGGCCAGCTTCGGGCCGATCTACTTTGACGCCATCCGCACCATCAGTCTGAACGGCGACTATCGGCTGCAGGACAATTTTGGCGGCACCAACTTTCTCACCGTGAACTGGCGGCAAGGGCTCGACATCCTCGGCGCTTCCGACAAGAGCGATCCCTGGACTTCGGTGTGGGGAGCTTCGCCGAAATTCTCCGCGCTGAATTTCTGGTTCACGCGCTACCAGAGCCTCACCGACGCGTGGTCGCTGAAGCTTGCATCGGCCGGTCAGATGGCTTCAGGCCCGATGTTTCTGTCGCAGCAATTCTATCTCGGCGGTCTCGCCTTCGGCCGCGGCTATGGCGCCGCCGAGATCAGCGGCGACAACGGGGTGGCAGGCTCGCTTGAACTTCGTTTCGACCACAAGCTGAATTACAGATACTGGACCGGTTTTCAGCTCTACAGTTTCGTCGACAGCGGGCTCGTCTGGTGGGATGGTGTGCGTCCCTCGGACGGCACGGCGCTAACCTCGGCGGGCGGCGGTGTGCGCCTGTTCCTCGGCGGCGACCTGCAGGCAGATCTTGGCGTCGCGGTACCGCTCGGCTACCGCGCGCCGGACAATTGGGAGCGCCATCCGCGTTTCCTGTTCACGCTGTCGAACGCGATAAGGGCATGTCCCGAGCGCGCCGCCACGCGCTGTTCCTAGGTCGTACCGGCGGTTGTTGCCGGCGGCATCCTGTGTCACCATCCGGCGTTAGGTCTATGTTTTAAGGATATTTATGCCGCGTCGGAAATACGCCTGGGAGAAGCTGTCGGATGATCAGTTGCTCGAGCAACGCTTCAGCAGTCTTCGGGTCAAGGTCGAAGGCACCTGGCTCGAGGATTGCCTCGGCACTTTGAATGAGGAGCTTCAAAGCCGGGGCATCCGGCTGCGGCCGCACGCGTGGATATCGAGCGAATGGTTCAGTCCGGCAGGGGTGCCCGGCATTGCGATCCCGTTCTATCTTGCCCATCCCCGCCTGATGAAACTCGAGAAGAAAATGATGCTTGAGGTCGAGGGCAGCACCTGGTCCGAGTGCATGGCGATTCTCCGCCACGAGACAGGCCATGCCATGCAGCACGCCTACCAGTTACAACGCCGCCGGCGCTGGCAACAATTGTTCGGCCCGTCCTCAAAACACTACCCGCTTTACTACCGGCCGAATCCGGCCAGCCGCCGTTACGTCCAGCATCTTCGGCGCTGGTACGCGCAGAGCCATCCGGATGAGGATTTTGCCGAAACCTTTGCGGTGTGGTTGCGGCCGCGGTCGAACTGGCGGACACGCTATGCCGGCTGGCCAGCGCTGAAGAAACTCGAATATGTCGAAGAGCTCATGGGCGAGATCGCGGGGGAGCCGCCGCCGGTCATGACACGGGAGCGTATCGAGCCGCTGTCCAAACTCAGCCAGACGCTTGGCGAGCACTACGAGAAAAAGCAGGCGTTCTACGCCTTCACGCCACCGAAGACGTATGACCGCGACCTCTCGCGGCTTTTCTCCGCCGATCCGCGGCATCGACGCGCACAGCCGGCCGCGGTCTTCATCAGGCGGCACCGCGCGCAGGTCAGGCAGCAGATCGCGCGATGGACGGGTGAAAATCAGCTTACGCTCGACGCCGTTCTCGATGACATGATCTCGCGCTGCCGCGAACTCGATCTTCGTGCTCCCGGCTCCGAACGGAAGCTTTTGATGAACTTCACCATCCTGTTGACGGCCAAGACCATGCACGCGCTGTTCGGTCCGTCGTCGCGGCGGAAATGGATCGCGCTATGAGACGCCAGCGTGTTCTCGTATTGATGCATCCGGATTTCATGCCCCCGGACTCGACCGACGGATACACGCCGCAGGAAATCAACGTATGGAAAACCGAATTTGACGTCGTGAGCACCTTGCGTGCGGCCGGCCACGACGTTCGTCCGCTCGGCGTGCAGGAGGAAATCAAGTCGGTCCGCGACGAGATTGAAAGTTTCAAGCCGCACGTGGTGTACACGTTGCTGGAGGAATTTCATTACACGACCGCCTATGACCAGCACATCGCGAGCTTTCTCGAGCTGATGAAGATCCCATATACCGGGTGTAACCCGCGTGGCCTGATACTGGCGCGCGGCAAGGATCTCTCCAAAACGCTGGTGCACCATCGCCGGATTGCCGTACCGGCCTTTGCCGTGTTTCCGATGCGCCGCAAGGTCAAGCGACCCCCGCGGCTTGCGCTGCCGCTCATCGTCAAGAGCCTGAGCGAGGATGGGTCCTTCGGCATATCGCAGGCGTCCATCGTCGATACGGACGAGAAACTCGCAGAGCGCGTCGCTTTCGTTCACGATCGGCTCAAGACCGCCGCCATTGCCGAGCAGTACATCGAGGGACGTGAACTTTACGTCGGCGTGCTCGGCAACAACCGGCTGCGCGTTCTGCCGGTGTGGGAGCTGAAATTCGGCAATCTGGGCGGCCAGGGCGCACGACAAATCGCCACCGAAAAGGCCAAGCACGATACCGACTATCAGGCGCGCGTCGGAATCGTCGACGGCCCGGCCAAAGACCTCGCGCCTGACGTGACCGCCCGTATCCAGCGGGCAGCGAAACGTATCTACCGAACATTGGGGCTCGATGGATATGCACGCATCGACTTTCGTCTCTCCGCCGACGGCACTCCTTATTTCATCGAAGCCAATCCCAATCCCGAAATAGCCAAAAGCCAGGAGTTCGCGACCGCGGCCAAGCATGACGGAATTGGATACACGGAGCTGCTGCATCGCATCCTGGCGCTCGGAGTAAGCCGCGCAAAGGCAGGCGCGTCTGTCGGCTGAAGGGCTATACATTCGCCTGCATCATGGCGTCATGCCGCTGCGCTTGTCCGTCCACGCTTGACACCAGTGCCCTGTATCGATTGGCTGCGGGCGCGCCGATGCAATGCGGTTCCTTGAACTTGCAGTCTAATGGCGGCCGGAAAACCGGTCGCGCCACCACGGGAGGATGCGATGCGGAACCGCAAATGGTCGAGACGCGACCTGCTCAAGGCGTCGACGGTTTCCGCCGCGGGTCTTCTGTTCGCCGAACCGCTCAAGGCTGCCGCGCCTCCGGCGACGGAAGTGACGCCGGCTCTGATCGAGGCGGCGAAGAAGGAAGGCAAGCTTTCGTTCTATTCGGCGCTCGAACTCAACACCGCCGAACGCCTGGCGCGGACGTTCGAGGCGAAATATCCGGGGATCGCCGTGCGTGTCGAGCGTTCCGGTGCGGAACGGATTTTCCAGCGCATCGCGCAGGAGCAGGGCAGCGGCATCAGTGCGGTCGACGTCGCCAATTCGACCGATCCCGCGCATTATCTCGAGTGGAAGAAGAACGACTGGCTCGCGCCCTACATACCCGAAGACGTCGCGAAGAACTTTCCGGCTGATCAGATCGATCCCGACGGCACCTACGCGACGTCGTGTGCCTGGATGGAGGTGATCGGCTACAACACCAATCTCGTCAAGCGCGAGGACGCACCAAAGAGCTATGCCGACCTGCTCGATCCCAAATGGCAGGGCAAGATGGTCAAGGGCCATCCCGGCTACAGTGGCGCGATCCTGACCGCGACCTTTGTGCTGGCGAGCGAACTCGGCTGGCCGTATCTGGAGAAATTGGCAAGGCAGAAGATCATGCAGGTGCAGTCGGCTGCCGATCCGCCGAAGAAGATCCTGCTCGGCGAGCGCGCCGTCATGGCCGATGGCAACGACTACAATCTGGTGCTGGCGAAGGATCAGGGCAA